>Ga0334898_1004365_pt1 | contig 10605 bp, 9 predicted proteins | sample GraSluR3_MG_10_FD_207228 | JGI IMG/M metagenome (GOLD analysis project Ga0334898, IMG submission 207228) | Sludge microbial communities from methane-producing bioreactor in Wageningen University, Netherlands - Granular Sludge_3_08-R3 | ecosystem: Engineered > Bioreactor > Anaerobic > Unclassified... | reverse complement strand
GGTAAAAGGGTCTCTTCGGGCGAAGGAAGTGAAAACCCGTGACCAGCCGATGCGTAAATGGCCAGCAAATTATTTGGGGTGTAGTTTAACCCTATGCGGGGGGATATAATTAAGGGGAAGTTTCTGCTTCCCGACCTGTCACCATCTGCCAAGTATAGGTCGGTTAACCTATAACTGATATGGTTTGCTGCTAGGGCAAATGAAATGGTTAGGTTATCTTTAAACCGGTGGTGAGCCAGACCAAAAATATTGATCTGATTTCGATTTTCCCTGTTTCTATTCAGCAGGGTTTCATCAATATCTAGCTCCCAGTGGTACGAATCGGTAGTTAATTCCGTGCCAAGTACCCAGTCGGTTTTTGAGGTGTGAAAACTTAGCTTGTTCCGAATTCCAACACCTGCTGAGTAGTCGTTGAGGTTATTGAATGGTCGCCTTTCGTAGCTATCAACCAAACTACCAAAAAGTGTTAGCCTATTTATTAGTTGCTCTGCTAGTCGCCCCGTAATGGTCACTCCCAGTAGCCCTTTTTGGTATTCCTTAAAGCCACCAATGGCATTCCAGTTAGGGGCTGCAAGTTGGGGCGACTCGTTAAACATCGTTTTGCCCAGCGAGCTGGGTATTCCAGCTTCCAAATCCACCAGATGAAGCGTGGTGCTTACATCCCAATTTTGCCCCAGCCATTGTGCTGCTGATAGTATGGATGTACGGCTGTAATTATTATTCTCGCGATATCCATTGGATTGGATATGGCTAAGGCCAGCCCAAATACTTGTGTTATTGCTTTGTAAATTGCCGTTGGCATTGGCATACATAGTTTGAAATGCTCCGTATTGCATAAGCACATTGCCCTCACTCGATCTGCTTGTTGGGGTGTATAGATTTATGCTACCGCCCAAGCCCGAGCCGTACAGAGCCGATGCAGGCCCTTTAACAACTTCAATCCGCCCAAGGCTATACAAATCTATTTCCTCGGGTGTTGATATTCCATCCGATGAGGTAATGGGGATATCGTTGAGGTACGCTTTAATTCGGTTTGTGTTGTAAGGAGTTCGGCTGCCCATTCCCCTAATCACTATTCTGCTTGTGGCATAGGTTCCGCTTTGCATTGTAACTCCAGGTAGGGTGTTTAGGGGTGTCGCAAAGCTTAATCCATCGGATTGTTTTAGCCCATCACCAACCAGAACCGCAATGCTTCCGGGTATGGTTCTTAATCCACCGCTCACCTGATAGGCATCGACGGTAACGGCATCAATCAGAATGATTGTGTCTGCTTTTTGGGTACGACCTAGGGTATCCCTTAAGTTTTGCGATAAAAGAGTAAGGGGTGATGCAAACAGCGCAAGAGCAACGAAAACCCTAAAGAATAGAGTCATAAACAACAAGAATTTTTATGATTGATAAAGACAGACTCTAGATAAAAGCGTCAAGAAAAATCCTTGGCAGACAGCAAATCGTTACAACTATCCGCCAAGGATAATACAACCAAACTTGAAAAATGTTGATGTAACTCTCGTTAAACTTTCCCTTTTGCTACTCTACGGGAATAAGCCTTAGTATAAAACCTGGGTTCTCAACCGCAACATATACGTATCCATCGGGGCTCATCACAACATTTCTAACACGGCCAATCCCCTCGAGCAGCTTTTCGCGATGCGTTACGGAATGCCCTTCCACAACAACCCTTTCCAGGTACTCAAAGCTCAGCGATCCAACCAGTAGGTTGTTTTCCCAATTTTTAAATCGATCGCCCGTAACAAAGGTCATCCCGCAGGGTGCAATAGAGGGTGTCCACTCGAAAACTGGCGCTCCATTCCTTCCTTTTCGGTAAGTTCGGTGATAATAGTTCCGTTGTAATTTATTCCGTAGGTTATAACTGGCCAGCCATAGTTAAGCCCAGGCTCAACCAGATTGAGCTCGTCGCCACCTTTGGGGCCATGCTCCGAAACCCACAGTTCTCCTGTAACAGGATGTATACAATTACCCTGCGGGTTGCGGTGGCCAAAGCTGTATATCGAGGGCATGGCATTGGGATCATTTACAAAAGGGTTATCCTCTGGAATGGTTCCATCGTCCATAATACGGTGGATTTTCCCATTGTGGTTATCTAGCGTCTGTGGAAAATCATCGCGCTGACCCCTGTCGCCTATACCGAAGAAAAGATGCCCCTTGCCATCGAACGCAAGTTTGCAGCCAAAGTGATACTGAAGTGGCGTATGCGGTAGCCCTTCAAATATCACCTCCTGATCCACCAGTTGGTTCCCATCGAGCCTTGCCCTTAGGATGGCTGTATTACCAATTGGCCTCTCGCTTTCGGTATTTAAAGCGGAGTATGCCATATAAATCCATCCATTGTTTTTGTAATCTGGGTGAAGGGCCAGATCCAGCAGACCGCCTTGTCCAATGGCCATAATGGGCGGAAGCCCTTCGATGGGATCGGATAGGAAACCGTTGGAGTAGCGATGGAGCGTTCCCGCTCGTTCCGATATCAGCAAATCGCCGTTGGGAAGAAAAACCAAGCCCCAGGGTACGCTTAGTCCCGAAACCACAGTGTCGATAACAAAACTATGAGCCTCGGAGCGAATAATACCATCTGTTGTAAAGGCAGGTTTTAGCTTCGATCTATCCCTCGGAATCTCCTCTTTTACGTATGTTGCAAGTTGCTCAATTTCATCATCGGTAAAAGTTTGCTCAAAGGCAGGCATTCCAATATCTACAATACCAAACTTAATGCTCTCGAATGCGAGGTTTATGCCCTCTTCATCCATCCATGGCTTTATTGCAAACCTCTCCAGGTTCACGCCATGGCATCCAGCGCAATAGTTCTTGTAGTTGGTTTCTGCTAAGCTCCGGGTAGCATTCTTGTTATCAGATGATAGACATCCTGTTAGGGTTAAACTGGTAGCCAAAATGGTTAGCAGCAGCACGTGAAGGCGGGCTTTGTAATTTTCGGTGTTTTTCATAGCTGATTTTTTTGTGTAACATTAATTACGACTCTAAAAATTCCTATGATTCGACACCAAGTTACAAAATATATGGAAACGGCTATTTACTTAGAGGGTTTTCAGGGGAAAGGTTTGCCAGGCTTGGTTGCACATACTATTCATATTGGGATTGAATAGTAAATTGGCGGGTGTTGTAGTCATAAAAAATAGGAAGCCTCATAAAATGAGACCTCCTATTTTCTGTAGTTGGTTGCCTACAAATCCTTCACCAATATATTTTTGGGCGATGTTCTAATGCCATTGGAAAACTCTTCGTGAATCTCGTTAATTCGTTCGAGCGTTGGGTTATCCAGCGTGATATGGGCGCCATATCCTTCTAGGCTTTGAATTACAAACGCAATGGTTAGCTTATCGATATGCTGAGCTGGTTGAAAGGCCGGGGTTTTGGGATGCTTGGTGTATGCCTTCGATACTATATTGCAGCTAACCAGTCCATCGAGTAGCGACCGAACCAATCGGATTGGTAGTTTCAGTTCCTTCGATAGTTCATGCGCAATCAGCGGCGGCTCCCCATTTACAAATCTTTTGATAATGCAGTTGAGCAGAAGGATAGAGAGTGCCGTGTTGGAGTCGTCGCTAATAGTCTCGGTCTCGGTTTCGAACTCGTACAAGTTCTGGTTCTGGTGCGAGAACGATATTTCTGCACCAAACAGCACAATTAGCCAGCTAACGCGTAACCATATCAACAGCAATGGTAGGGCTGCAAAACTACCGTAAATGGCGTTGTACTTCGATACGCCCACCTGAAATTCGATGTAAAGCCACTGGGTTACAATAAAGGCCGAACCTGCTATTATACCCCCAATTATTCCCGATATCGGTTTAACCTTGGTGTTGGGCATTACCACGTATAGCAAGGCAAAAACTATCCAAATAATAAAGTAGGGCAGGAATTTCAACGAAAACATTATTAGGGGTGTCACGTAGCTTAGCAGCTCAATTTTTGCTGTTAGCTTATCGAGCTGAGTTGCTATGAATACGTTCATACCACTGGCGGCAATCATAAGCACTGGTGCAACCACCATCATCGAGAGGTAATCGGCAAATTTTCGTGAGAAGGGTCGGGCACTACCAATTTGCCATATATCATTAAAAGAATGTTCTATTTGTCCAAAAACTTTTAATACGGACCAGAATAGTACAATAACACCAATCCCTGCCATTATTCCGCCACCTGTATTGTCGAGCAGCTTGGTCGAAAATCCAATTAGCTGATCAATAACCTCCTGTTGATTCTGAAAATTGTCGTAAAGCTGATTCTCTAAATACTTGTCGAGTTCAAAGCCTTTGGCAATACCAAATGCCATGGCCAGCACGGGAACAATGGCCATTAGGGTGTAGTAGGTTAGCGCCGATGCCCTGAGTAGAACTCGGTCCTCTACAAAACCCCGGTAGGCAAGCATAATAACCCTTAAAGCCTGAACACCTATTCGTGCTATGGGGCGATAATTCTCTAGCTGTATGCTCCATAGCTCTTTTTTGAGGAAATGGGAAACCCGATTAATGATTTCCATATACGACTTGCGGGACTTCTTTTTTGCAGCGCTCATAATAGTGCGATTTGATATGTATAGTCTGTTCTACTCTTTTAGGCTTGGGGTGAAGTGTGAGTAAGATATTCCATCGGGTTGCTTGCCTGTTGCAAAATGGCGTGTTATCTCAAATGTTCTTAGGTCGATTTCGCTTACCAGGTCGGCGTTGGTGTTGGCCACGTATGCAGTATTATCGTGCGGTACAACCAACCCAATGGGTATGGAGCCGCCCTTGAAGTCCTGGGCAAAGAATCGATCCTCATCCACCTCATCGGGTATGGGAACCGTAAGCTTCACTTTGGCGAGGAGCTGCTTTTCAATTGCATCAAAAATGGCCACCTCGGCCGATTGGGCATTGCTCACCAGCACCTTGTTGCCATCGGGGGTAAACTTTATGCGGATAGGGAATTCGCCGCACTCAAGGGTGTGGGTGGCCTCAAAGGTTTTGGTGTCGAAAATGGTTAGCGTATTGTCGGCTCGGTTGGTAACCCAAAGCTCCTTGCCATTGGGCGATACCGCTGCACCTTCGGCTCCTTTGCCGGAGTATACCTGTGCAAGTATGCTATCAGTTTGAAGGTCTATCACGGTAACATTTCCAGTTCTGATGCTGGGAACAAAAGCGATGGTGAAATCATTATTGGCAGCTACCATGTGCGAAACGGGTTGTTCGGTGCCAATGGCACGCTCCACTTCACCTTTTGCCACATCAACCACCAGGAGGTTGTTGGTGCTCTCGGCTGTAACCAACATCTTTTGCGTGCCTGCAATCCAATGCATTCCGTGCGGACGGGTATGCTCGCCAAGGTTGATAGTCCTGAGTAGAATCCCTTCCTTAACATCGTAAACCGATAGCGTGTTACCAGCTACCTCGCGGTTGCCATAGTTGCACACCACGGCATATTTTCCATCATCGGAAACCTCTACCTCGTGGGGCTCAAGTCCAGTTTCAAGTATTCTCACCGTTTCGCCATTTTTTCTGCAGATAAAGTGAACCGTATTATCAGTTTTGTGCGAAACAATTAGTACACCTTCCATATTATCAACCTTAATTTCCTTTGAACCAGTGGTACAGGCAAAGGCAACGGTGGCTAGGGCTAAAATGGTTAGTAGTCGTTTCATGGCTTATTGGTTTGGTTTGGCTAAGTAAAAATATGAAAAATATCGTTCAATCAACCATAGACCCTGTGGTATTGCTCAATTAATGCTAACTTAGCCACACACACCGACGTCAATGATGAAGTTTAAGGTTAAGTCTGCCCTGCGTATTCTTGTGCTGCTTGCAGCCTATGGATATGTTGGATTTAGGATTTTTGGTAGTGGCGATGTCGATTTTGAAAGCATTCTGGCGCAAGAGTTCCAACCGCAGCATTATTATATTTTGATTTTAACCATTGTTCTTACCCTTTTTAATTGGACTTTGGAGATTTGTAAATGGAGAATTGCCATGGCAGCCATTGCCCCTGTTAGGTTTGCAACTGCCATGCAGGCAGTGCTGTATGGGGCTGGGGTTGGGCTTTTTACTCCCAACCGAATTGGCGATCCCATTGGAAGGGTGGCTATGCTCCCTCCTGCTCAAAGGGCGAGGGGTGCGGCAATGGCAATGGTAACATCAATGAGCCAACAGCTGGCAACCATCGTTTTTGGAGTTGTAGGTGTTCTGTTTTGGCTAAATCAAAGTATGCCAAAGGTTGTACCTCAAGTTCTGACCGTTGTTCTAACCTTTGTCTCGCTAGTTCTGGTTGTGTTTGTAATCGTTCGTCATCAGCATATTTTGCGTAGTTTATCGAAGTTTAAAGTCTTTGCTAAGCTGCTTAAAGACGAACCCCTTAATGTTAATGCGTCATGGCAAGCATTAGCCCAAATTGTGCTGCTTAGCCTGGGTCGGTATGTGGTATTCTCAAGTCAACTCGTTCTGCTGATGATACTTTTTGGGTTTGATGGGGATGTAGTGATGTTGTATTTGGCCATATTCATCTCGTACCTTCTGTCTAGCGTTGTGCCCACTGTTGCTATTGCCGAGGTGGGAGTAAAGGCAAGCTTTGCTGTAATTGTTGTTGGTGCGGTTTGGCCCAACCCGTTGGCTATAACCCTGGCTTCTGTATTGCTTTGGCTGGTCAACGTCGCCATCCCTGCGCTAGTGGGGGTGTGGTTGCCCTTGGTTTATAAACGAAATTAAATAGCAGTTTATGCTAGTAGATTTGTAAAATTAGAATCTGCAAAAGTGACTATGGTGTAATTATTATTTTGAATGCTTATAAAATGCTTTTCAAGTTTTGTCTTCCAATTATTGCCATTATTTCTACTATATCATGATTAATTTTATAGAAAATGCTGTCTGAACCACACACGCAACGCCTATACCCTTTTTTTATGTAATCAACCGATTCGAAGGAAAATGGTTGCTTTGCAATTATCTCAAAACAATCAAAAAAGGAATTAAAGTACAGGTCAGCTTGGGTCGTTCCAAATCTTTCAACTCCATAGCGATGAATTCTTATCAAGTCTTTTTTTGCTTCGTTGCTCAATCTATATTTAGCCATTAATCAATTTTTTTGATTGGCTTAAGATCTCATCTCTACTTTCATTGGTAAACCCACTACTTTCAGCTTTCTCTAGTTTAGCCCTAATCCAGTCAACCTGCGCCTGCTGTTTTCTGGCTTGTCTAACCAAATCATTGATGAGTTCACTTTTGCTGGTGTATTCTTTACTGTCTACTTTCTTCTTTAGCCATTCGTCATTTGGCTGTGTGAATGATATACTTTGTCTTCCCATAATTTTGATTTTTATATGTGGTGTAAATATACATCGTAATTACACCAAACGCAAGTGTTCTGCCTTATTATATAGCCATTGGAAGTGAAATTCGATCCACCTCAAATCATTTTTATGCTCTTACAAATCGTAACCCGTATGTAAGCTCATCTTCCAATATATGCTTCACAACACCTTATGATATTTATTGCTGCTTCTCAATCATTACAATATTTAATAGTTTGTAAATTTGCCACTCGATTCTAAATCAAACACAAATACGTTATGGCAGAAAACAAAAAGGATTCTAAACTTTTCGCCGAATTTCCTCCTGTGTCAACACAGGAGTGGGAAGAGGTGATTAACAAGGATCTAAAGGGCGCTGATTACGATAAAAAGCTGGTTTGGAAAACCATGGAGGGCTTTAGCGTTAGGCCCTACTATCGCGCCGAGGATCTGGAGCAAGTGAAAAATGCTCACGCATTGCCCGGAGAGTTTCCCTATACTAGGGGTGTTAACCCAAAAACCAACAGCTGGCTGGTAAGGCAAGATTACGAGGCGTGCAACGTTACCGAGGCCAACGCCAAGGCGGTTGATGCGCTTACCCACAGAGGCGTTGAGTCGGTTGGCTTTATCTTTAGCTGCAAGTGTGAGCATACCGCTGTCGATTTTGCCAAGCTGTTACAAGGCATCGATATCACTAAAACTGAAGTGAACTTTGAGGCCGACTGCAAATCGCGTAAGCTAATCGCCGAGTTTATCAAGTATCTAAACAATGCTAAAATCGATGTTGCTGCGGCTAAAGGATCATTTAACTACAGCCCCATTGCTGCTTTTAGCCTAAAGGGCAAGTTTTGTGTCGATGCACAAACCGCAGCCGCTCGCACCAAAGAGGCTATTGAAGCTGGCCGCGATCTTTCGCAGTTTAAGCTGCTGGCCGTTAGGGGCGATATCTTCCGCAACGCTGGTTCATCGGCTGTTCAGGAACTTGCATTCTCGCTGGCTATGGGCGCTGAGTACATCAACTGGCTAACCGACCAGGGGATTAAGGTTGATGAGGCATTTGGTAAAATGAAATTTACTATGGCCATTGGTCCTAGCTACTTTATGGAAATTGCCAAGTTTAGGGCTGCTCGTTACCTTTGGGCAAAAATTGCCGAAGCCTATGGCTGCAATGATAAGGCTGCAATTTGCATTCACGCAGTGAACAGCGTGTGGAACAAAACCGTGTACGACCCATACGTAAATATGCTTCGTACTACCACTGAAGCCATGTCGGCAGTTATTGGCGGTATTCATAGCCTAACGGTTCTGCCTTTCGATGCACCTTACCAAAAGCAAACTGCTTTCTCGGAGCGTATTGCGCGCAACCAGCAAATCATCATCAAGGAGGAGTCGTACATGGACAAGGTAATTGACCCTGCTGCTGGTAGCTACTACATCGAAACTCTTACTCAGTCTATTATAAATCACGCTTGGGATCTTTTCAATAAGGTTCAGGATATGGGTGGTTACGTTGAGGCGTTCACCAATGGATTTATCCAAAGCGAGATAAAGGCAGTTGCCAATAAGCGCGAGACTAATATTGCTACTCGTCGCAAAACCGTGTTGGGTACTAACCAGTATCCTAACTTTGGCGAGGTGGCCGACCAAAAGGTTGTTAACCTCGATGTTGTTAAGAAACCTGAAACCCAAATGGCCGATGGTGCTGTTTGTGAGCCATTGGCTCAGTACCGCGAATCGCAGGCTTTCGAGGAGCTTAGGTTTAAAACCGATGCTACAGGCAAGCGTCCTAAGGTATTCATGCTGGCGCTTGGAAATTTGGCATTCCGTAGGGCTCGTGCACAGTTTAGCTGCAACTTCTTTGCTTGCGCTGGGTTCGAGGTTGTCGATAATATTGGTTTCAAATCTGTTGATGAGGGTGTAAAAGCTGCTCTCGATGCCAAAAGCGATATCGTGGTAATTTGCTCATCCGACGATGAGTACGAAACCCTTGCCACCGAAGCTTTCGAGAAACTTAATGGCAAAGCCATTTTTACGGTTGCCGGCGAACCCGCTTGCAAACCCGCTCTCGAGGCCAAAGGCATAACCAACTTTATCAGCGTAAAAAGCAACGTACTTGAAACCTTACGGGGGTATCAGAAGCAGTTGGGAATATAATAAACACAGAGATACAGAGGCACAGAGAGATATGTCTTCGGAAGAATACAATAAACTTACAAAAGAGGTAATTGCAGCTGCCATTGATGTGCACAGGGAATTAGGCCCTGGGCTCTTGGAGTCGGTTTATCAGCATTGCCTTTGTGAGGAGCTTAGAATTAGAGGCATCTCTTTTGTCCCTCAGGCAAAACTGCCAATTGTATATAAAGAAAATCAATTGAGTAAAACGTTTAGAATTGATATTCTGGTAGAAAACAAATTGGTAGTTGAATTGAAAGCGGTTGAGGTTATTCTCCCAGTGCATGAAGTTCAGCTAGTTACCTACCTTAAGCTTTCAGGTCATAAGTTAGGACTGCTCATCAACTTTAATGCGCCCCTTTTAAAGGAAGGGATTCGTAGAAGAATTTTAGGAGAATTATAAACTCTGTGCCTCAGCGCCTCAGTGTTGAATATGTTATAAAAACGATAAAACAAATGAAACCAGATTTCAAACAAATAAAAATTGATCAGGAGTACGCTGCCCAAGAGGTTAAGGCCTCGCAGGATGGGTTTGAAACGCCTGAGAAGATTGCTGTAAAACCTATCTACAGCAAGAAGGATTTGGAGAATATGGAGCACCTGAACTATGCAGCAGGTTTGCCACCATATCTGCGTGGGCCTTACAGCACTATGTACGTAATGAGACCGTGGACTGTGCGTCAGTACGCAGGTTTCTCAACAGCCGAGGAGTCAAACGCATTTTACCGTCGTAATCTGGCCGCAGGCCAAAAGGGACTGTCGGTAGCGTTCGACCTGGCAACACATCGCGGATACGACAGCGACCACCCCCGCGTGGTGGGCGATGTTGGTAAAGCCGGTGTGGCCATCGATTCTATCGAGGATATGAAAATCCTTTTCGATGGAATCCCCTTGGATAAGATGTCGGTATCGATGACCATGAACGGTGCCGTGTTGCCCGTTATGGCTTTCTACATTGGTGCTGCGCTCGAGCAGGGCGCTACCCTCGACCAGCTGGCCGGTACAATCCAAAACGACATTCTTAAGGAGTTCATGGTGCGTAATACCTATATCTACCCACCCGAATTCTCAATGAAGATTATTGCCGATATCTTCCAGTACACCGCCAAGAATATGCCCAAATTCAATAGCATATCAATCTC
>Ga0334898_1004364_pt1 | contig 10607 bp, 6 predicted proteins | sample GraSluR3_MG_10_FD_207228 | JGI IMG/M metagenome (GOLD analysis project Ga0334898, IMG submission 207228) | Sludge microbial communities from methane-producing bioreactor in Wageningen University, Netherlands - Granular Sludge_3_08-R3 | ecosystem: Engineered > Bioreactor > Anaerobic > Unclassified... | reverse complement strand
CGCGACAAGGCACTCCTGCCCCTGCCCACCGAGGTGGCCGAGGCGGCCCAGAGCAGGGCGGAGGCTGCCCAGGCGCAAGCCGAGGAGGAGCGTGCCCGCGCCGAGCAGGAAAGGGCCCGGGCGGAGCGACTCCTGGCCCGGCTGCGCGAACTGGGCGTGGAGGAGTAGGGGGGGGAGCGGGCGGGCCAGAGGGCGATGCCGGCGTGTTTCCGCCATGAATCTGCGGAAAGGCCGCAACATCATGGTGCCCCCGTCAGAAGAAGGTCTCTTGAACAAGGCGCTTCTCGTTACAGCATCACAGGCTCATGGCATCTCTTGCACTCTGGTACCTGGGCTTGCACGCTGATCTCCAGGAGACGGCTCACGACCCCTCCAGGCGGCTGTCGATGAGATCCTTGAGGTCCTGCAGGATCGGCTGGCGTCGAGAGATACTGTTCTCGGAGTCCAGTTTCATGATGTTCCGGGCATTCCGACCCAAGATGGCGGCCAGATCTCGGTCCGGAAGTGCTTCCAGGGCGTGTTGCAGATTTGTGGCAAAGTCGCCTTCCGGGTTGAAGTCGAGGCGACCTGCGTCCTCGTTTCCCGCCATTCTTGCTTGACCTCCACGATGGCCATCTCCGCTCGAGCCTTCCGCCCCAGGCGCCTCATCGGTCGGCATGGAGCCGCCTGCACGAGAGTTTGGACCTATTCCTCATCTTCACCGTCCCTGCTTGCTATCGGCCCCTCCTGTCCCCCGGTCGAACTGGTCCCGTCCTTGGGTCTATTCTCTTTGGCCTGCGGGTTGGGGCAGACGCTGCGCAGGCCGTCGATGTGCTCATGCAGTTGAGGTCGGATCCGCGCCCACATCGGATCGAGCACGAAGTCGATGCCCTCCCGTCGCGCCATCTTGGCGGCAGGTACGAAGTCGGAGTCGCCGGAGATCAGGACGATCTGGTTGACCTGTCTCTTGAAGGCCATGGAGGCGATGTCCAGGCCCAACCGCATATCGACGCCCTTCTGTCGCAGGTCCAGAACGAAATCGTTGTCCGTGAGATCGGTCCAGTTGCGCTTGCCGTTCAGCAGGTCTTTGAGGACCTCCGGGTGAGGTTTCCAGTGGACCCTGCTGGTTGGGACTTCACCCATGCGCAGGGCCACCTTGCGCAGGCCGCGCAACTGCTGGTGGAAATCCCGACGCCAAGCTGCCTCGGGGGTCTTCGTCAGGTCGATGGCCAGCCCCGAAATCGGTTTATGACCCTTCCAGTTGGCCGGTGGGGCATCGTAGACGAAGATGCGATAGAGGCGGGCGACCCTCTGGCCACCGGAGGCGTCGTTCAGGTGCTTCAGGGCCAGGCGATGCATGAGTCTGGCCGCGTCCTGCGGTGTCTGTGGACCGAAGATGTGCCGGGACCGTTTCAGGAAGAAGGCTGCATCCACCAGGACCGCGGTCACCGTGGGGCTGAGGTGACGCAGGATGTCCGGAAAAGAACGGCCCCGGGGGTCGGCCTGTCCTGGATGAGAGTGGACAGGCTTACTGCCTGGGGCGGATGACGATTGGATCATAGTGACTGACCCCCTGGGCTGTCAATTCTAAGCGCGAAAGGGATCGCCTGCTCCTGCCCCGGGATCCTGCCGTGAGGACCCTCCGCTTCGGAACCTCCGCGCGACTCCATCCAGTGACCCGCCGCGCCCGCTCGGTGGGGCCCTTCTGAACAGGAATTCCCCCGCGACCGCGAAGCCCCATCTTTGGCCGTCGGGAGGCTCCTGACACCCGGTGTCACTCCCCCGTCCTATCTTGTTTTCATGGTCGCGCCATGCTGAAACTCGAAGACCTCAAGAAGAACGCGCAGATCGCGGGCCTGGAGGAAGGCTCGGTGGTTCGCGTGGTCACCACCGAACCCGTCGGCGACGACGCGGTCACCGTGTACTACAAGACCGCCGACGGCAGGTTGCTGGAGCGGATGCTGTTCCGTTCCGACGAAGCGAACCTGTCGCTGGCCGAAGCGGGGCGCCCCTGGGCCTTCGACGCCCCGGCCGCGGACTTCAAGCTGGTCACCGAAGCCTATCGGATCAACCTGGCCCACCTCTTCGACCCCATGATGGCGGTGCACACCTCCAGCGTCGAGCCCTTGCCCCACCAGATCACCGCGGTCTACGAGTTCCTGCTGCCGCGCCAGCCCATGCGGGGTCTTCTGGCCGACGACCCGGGCGCCGGGAAGACCATCATGGCCGGCCTGTACATCCGCGAGCTGCTGATCCGGGCCGACACCCGCAAGGTGCTGATCGTGGCCCCCGGCAGCCTGGTCGAGCAGTGGCAGGACGAGATGTACGAGAAGTTCGGCCTGTCCTTCACCCTCTTCTCGCGCGAGCAGGTCGAGCAGTCGCACTCGGGCAACCCCTTCGACGACTTCGACCTGATCATCGCCAGGGTGGATCAGTTGGCCCGCAGCGAGGAACTGCAGCAGAAGCTCGCGCTGGTGCGCTGGGACCTGGTGGTGGTGGACGAGGCCCACAAGCTGTCGGCCAACTACTTCGGCAACAAGGTGAACAAGACCAGGAGGTTCCAACTCGGAGAGCTGCTGGGGGCGAACAGCCGCCATTTCCTGCTGATGACGGCGACTCCCCACAACGGCAAGGACGAGGACTTCCAGCTCTTCCTGTCGCTCCTGGATTCGGATCGCTTCTACGGCAAGGCCCGGGACGGCGTCCACAAGGTGGATGTCTCGGACATGATGCGCCGGATGGTCAAGGAGGAGTTGCTGAAGTTCGACGGGACGCCGCTCTTCCCCGAGCGCCGGGCCTACACGGTGAACTATCGTCTCTCGGACCTGGAGGCCGCCCTCTACCAGGAGGTGACCACCTACGTCAAGGAGGAGATGAACAAGGCCGACCGCCTGCAGGACGGCAAGCGCCGGGGCAGCGTCGGGTTCGCCCTGACCCTGCTGCAGCGCCGCCTGGCCTCTTCCCCAGAGGCCATCTACCAGTCGCTGCGCCGGCGTCACGAGAGGCTGAAGCGGCGCGTCGAGGAGGAGAAGCTGGCCCAGCGGGGCCTCGGTCTCCTCTCCGAGACCCTGGCCTGCCTGGACGCCTGCCCCGAGGACCCCGACGACCTGACGGCGGACGAAGAGGAGACCCTGGAGGAGGAGCTGGTCGACCAGGCCACCGCGGCCCAGACAGTCCAGGAGCTTGAGGCTGAGATCCTGATCCTGGCGGACCTGGTGGCCCGGGCTCAGGAGGTGGTGCACTCGGGGCAGGACCGCAAGTGGGACGAACTGTCGCGCCTCTTGCAGGACAACCCCGAGATGAAGGACGCCACCGGCCGACAGCGCAAGCTGATCCTCTTCTCCGAGCACCGGGATACCCTGAACTACCTGCACGACAGGATTTCGGGGCTGCTGGGGCGACCAGAGGCCATCCTCGCCATCCACGGCGGGGTGAAGCGCGAAGAACGCCGGAAAATCCAGGAGTTGTTCCGCAACGACCCCGAGGCGCGCGTCCTGGTCGCCACCGACGCCGCGGGCGAGGGCGTCAACCTGCAGAACGCCAACCTGATGGTGAACTACGACCTGCCCTGGAACCCCAATCGCCTGGAGCAGAGGTTCGGGCGCATCCACCGCATCGGCCAGACCGAGGTGTGCCACCTGTGGAACATGGTGGCCGACGAGACCCGGGAAGGCGATGTCTTCCAGCGCCTCTTCGAGAAGATCGAGATGGAGCGCCAGGCCCTGGGTGGCCGGGTCTTCGATGTCCTGGGCGAGGTCTTCCGGGAGGAGAGTCTGCGCGACCTTCTGATCCAGGCCATCCGCTACGGCGAGGACCCGGAAGTTCGGGCCCGCCTGCTGCATCAGGTGGAGGGGGCCCTGGACACCCAGCACTTGCGCACCATCCTGGAGCGGGGGGCCCTGTGCCAGGAAGTGATGAACCCCGAGCGTCTTTTCGCGGTGAAGGCCGAGATGGAGAAGGCCGAGGCCCGAAAGCTGCAGCCCTACTTCACCCGCTCGTTCTTCCAGCAGGCCTTCAAGCGCCTGGGAGGTGAGATGCGCACCCGGGAGGCGAGGCGCTGGGAGATTCCCCACGTGCCCGCTGCCATCCGCGAGCGCGACCGGCAGATCACCGGCAGGGACCGCCGCCGGCCGGAACCGGTGCTGCGCCGCTACGAGCGGGTCTGTTTCGACAAAGATGCCGTGCGCCTGTTGGATCGGGTTGGAGCCCCCATGGCCAGCCTGGTCCACCCCGGGCATCCCCTGATGCAGGCCGTGACGGATCTCATCCTCGAGCAGCACCGAACCAAGCTGAAGGTCGGCACCGTCTTCGTCGACCCGACCGACCAGGGCACTACGCCCAGCCTGCTCTTCATGATCGACCACTCGGTGAAGGAGGGCCACGACCCCTCGCGGGTGGCTTCAAGGCGGATGCAGTTCGTCCGCATCGACGCCGAGGGGCGGGCCACCGGGGCGGGCTGGGCGCCCCACCTGGACCTGGAGGCCCCTGAGCCTCAAGACCTGGCCCTGGTCCAGGACATCCTGGATGCTCCCTGGATCACCCGCGACCTGGAGCAGGTGGCCCTGGGGTATGCCTCGGCCCACATCGTTCCCGATCATTACCGGGAGGTGAAGGACCGTCGCGAGCGCGAGGTGGACAAGACCCTGGCGGCGGTTCACGAGCGCCTGGTGCACGAGATCAACTTCTGGTCCGACCGCTACGTCAAGCTCAAGGAGGACCTCTCGGCCGGCAAGGACGTGCGCCTGCCCACCGAGAACGTGCGCCGCACCATCGACGAACTGACCGCCCGGCGCGAGTCCCGCGAGAAGGAGTTGCTGGCCCGGCGCACCGTGGTCTCGGCCACCCCCGTGGTGCTGGCCGGGGCCCTGGTCATCCCCGACGGCCTTCTGGCCCAGAGGCGGGGCGAGCCCGGCTGGTCAGCCGACGCCCAGGCCCGGGCCCGGGTCGAGCGGGTGGCCATGCTGGCCGTCACCCGGGCCGAGGAGGCGCTGGGGAACCGCGTGGTGGACGTCTCGGACCAGAAGTGCGGCTGGGACCTGACCAGCCTGCCGCCCGCTCAAGCTGGCCGGGTGCCCCCCACCCGCCACATCGAGGTCAAGGGCCGGGCCAAGGGGCAGGCCACCGTCACCGTCACCCGCAACGAGATCCTCTGCGGCCTGAACCAGGCCGACCAGTTCATCCTGGCCCTGGTGGTGGTGGACGGCGAGGCCTTCGAGGGCCCCTACTACGTGCGCGAACCCTTCACCCACGAGCCCGACTGGGCCGTGGCAAGTCAAAACCTGGACCTTTCCCAACTGCTCTCGCGAGCCACCGCGCCCTGCTAGAGCGACCGACCCGTAAGCCCCTGAGGTGAAGCCCGAGATGACCGACGTGAAGTGCCCCAAGAAGCTGATCGAGGTGGCCCTGCCCTTGGACGACATCAACCGGGCGGCGGCCAAGGAGAAGTCGATCCGCCACGGCCACCCCTCGACGCTTCACCTGTGGTGGGCCCGGCGCCCCCTGGCGGCCGCCCGGGCGGTGCTTTTCGCGCAACTGGTCAACGACCCGGGCTACGAGCGTTCCGTGGGCGGCCGGGGCGTCAACAAGGAGGAGGCCGACCGCGAGCGCCAGCGCCTGTTCGCCCTGATCCGCGATCTGGTGCAGTGGGAGAATACCAACAACGAGGCCCTCTTGGAGCAGGCCCGCGAGGAGATCCGCAAGAGCTGGCGCGAGACCTGCCACCTGAACCGGAAGCACCCCCAGGCGGCCGAGCTCTTCGACCCCGAGAAACTGCCGGGCTTCCACGACCCCTTCGCGGGCGGGGGAGCCATCCCCCTGGAGGCCCAACGACTGGGCCTGGAGGCCCTGGCTACCGACCTCAACCCCGTGGCCGTGCTGATCAACAAGGCCATGATCGAGATCCCCCCGAAGTTTGCAGGGCGCGCTCCGGTGGGCCCCCGCCCTTCAGGTGACCGCCAGGGCCGACTCTCGGAGGGCGAGGGCTGGTCCGGCGCCCGAGGCCTGGCAGAGGATGTGCGCCGCTATGGTGCCTGGATGCGCGACCAGGCGCAGAGGCGCATCGGGCACCTGTACCCGCAGGTCGAGGTGACGGCGGACATGGTCCGGAGCCGCCCGGACCTCGCGCAACTTGTTGGCCAGCAACTGACGGTCATCGCCTGGTTGTGGGCCCGCACCGTCAAGAGCCCCAATCCCGCCTTCGCGCACGCGGACGTGCCCCTGGTCTCGAGCTTCATGCTGAGCACCAAGGCGGGCAAGGAGGTATACGTCGAACCGGTTGTGGAGGGGGATCGATACCGCTTCGAGGTGCGGGTGGGGAAGCCCGAGGACCCCGTGGCGGCCAAGAACGGTACGAAGTTGACGCGCGGCGCGAACTTCCAGTGCTTGCTGTCGGGGTCACCCATCGAAGCGGAGCACATCCGCTCGGAGGCCCAGGCCGGGCGAATGGGGGTGCGCCTGTTGGCTATCGTCGCTGAGGGGCAACGGAACCGGGTCTATCTCTCGCCACAACAAAGCCAAGCCGACGTGGCAGCCTCTGCCAGGCCCCAATGGAAGCCAGAACTCCGTGTTCCAACGCCCTGCCATGATGTCGATCGGCTACCGATGTATGGTATGCCGACTTGGGGGGACGCCTTCACCCCCCGCCAGTTGGTGGCCCTGAACACCTTCTCGGACCTGGTGGGCGAGGCCCGGGCGCGGGTCCGGGAGGACGCCCTGCGGGCCGGCTGGCCCGACGACGGCCAGGGCTTGGAGGCCGGCGGCACCGGAGCCACGGCCTACGCCGACGCGGTGGCGGTGTACTTGGCGTTTGCTCTTAGCAAGCTTGAGGATTATGCCACAACGCTGTGTCGTTGGTTCCCAGAGCGAGATTCAGCGCGCTCAACCTTTGCACGACAGGCTTTACCGATGACCTGGGATTTTGTGGAGTTGAGCCCTCTTCACGAAGCCACGGGTTCTTATCGCAACGGAGTCGTTTGGGTCGCGGAGTGCGTTGAGAATCTTCTGCCAAATCGAACAGGGCCTATCGAGGACAACCATTCTTCCATTGGAGCTAATGCAGCAACCCAGGTCGCTAGCGTCGACAGAGTCGTCTCCACCGACCCCCCCTACTACGACAATATCGGCTACGCGGACCTCTCCGACTTCTTCTATGTCTGGCTGCGCCGCAGCCTGCGGCCCGTCTTTCCCGACCTCTTCGCCCCCATCGCCGTGCCCAAGACCGAGGAACTGATCGCTTCTCCCTATCGCCACAACGGCCGGGCCGAAGCCGAGGCCTTCTTCCTGGAGGGCATGACCCGGGCCATGACCCGCCTGGCCGAACAGGCCCACCCGGCCCTGCCCGTCACCATCTACTACGCCTTCAAAGCCTCCGAGACCAAGGAGTCGGGCACCACCTCGACCGGTTGGGTGACCTTCCTGGAGGCGGTCCTCAAGGCCGGCTTCGCCGTCACGGGCACCTGGCCGATGCGCACCGAGCTGGGCAACCGGATGATCGCCTCGGGCACCAACGCCCTGGCCTCCAGCATCGTGCTGGTCTGCCGCAAGCGGGACCCCCAGGCCCCCACCGTCTCGCGGCGCGAGTTCCTGCGCGAACTCAACGCCACCCTGCCTGAGGCCCTGGCCGACATGGTGGGCGGGGGCGAGCACTCGCCGGTGGCCCCGGTGGACCTGTCCCAGGCCGTGATCGGCCCGGGGATGGCCATCTTCTCGAAATACTCGGGCGTCCTGGAAGCAGACGGGACGCCCATGCGCGTCCAGACCGCCCTGCAGTTGATCAACCGCTTCTTCGCCGAGGAAGACTTCGAAGCCGACACGCAGTTCTGCCTGCACTGGTTCGAGCAGTACGGCTGGACCGAGGGCCCCTTCGGCGAGGCTGACGTTTTGGCCCGGGCCAAGGGCACCAGCGTCGAGGGGGTGGCCGAGGCCGGAGTGGTGGCCGCCGGCCAGGGCAAGGTGCGCCTGCAACGCGTGGCCGACTACCCCGTCGACTGGGACCCGGCTCAAGACTCTCGGGTCCCCGTCTGGGAGGCCCTGCACCACCTGATTCGGGCCCTGAAGCACGGCGGCGGCGAGCGCCCCGCCGCGGCACTTCTGGCCCAACCCAAGCTGATGAGCCGCCTGGACGGCCTGCGCCAGTTGGCCTACCGCCTCTACACCCTGTGCGAGCGCAAGGCCTGGGCCGAGGACGCCCGGGCCTACAACGAACTGATCGCCGCCTGGCCCTCGGTCGAAGCCCGGGCCCGCAAGGCCGCGCCCACAGCCGAGCAGGGGGACCTGGGTCTCTGATCAAATCATGGGTAGGGCCGGCCCCTCGGGGTCGGCCAGCCCAGAAGGATGACGAAATGCCGTGCTGACTGCCCTGCGCCTGGTCAACTTCAAGAGCTTCAGGGACGCGACCCTTCACCTGGGCCCCCTGGCCCTCCTGATGGGCACCAACGCCTCGGGCAAGTCCAACCTGCGGGACGCCTTTCGCTTCCTGCACGGGATCTCTCGAGGCTATACAGTGGCCGAAATCCTCGGCGAGAAGTGGATCGAGGGGGGAGTGCTGCAGTGGAAGGGGATCCGAGGGGGGACCCGGGAAGCGACCTTCATGCAGGCCCCCAGCCTGCGCCTGGAAGCGGAGTTCAGCCTGGAGGAGGGCGGGCGGGATCGAAACGCCCGCTACCAGATCGAAGTCGACCTGGCCCAGGGCAACGGCCCCCCGCGCGTGCTGGCTGAGAGGCTGATGGTCGGCGGCCACGGCGCCTACGTTTTCGACACGGACCCTCAGGACTACCCCACCGACCGGCCGGATCGGCACCACCTCTCGGCCCGGGTGCGGCAGCGGGCCCGAGGCCTGAATCCAGCATTGTCCTTCCTCAGCCAGCAACCCTTGCTGTCCCAGGTCCACGAGCACCCGAAGGTCCAGCCCCAGATCCGCGAGCTTGTCCGGGCCAGCCTGCAGGCCTTCTCCGGCATGCGCTTCCTGGACCTGGCGCCGGACGCCATGACCCGGCCGTCCGTTCCCGGGCAGACCGTGCTGGGGGACCGGGGTGAGAACCTCTCCTCCGTCCTGCAGGCCCTCTGCGAGGACCCGGCCAGGAAACGGGCCCTGGCACGCTGGCTCCAGGAGTTGACCCCCATGGACGCCTGCGACTTCGACTTTGAACCCGATGCAGCCGGTCGGATCCTGGTGACCCTGGTCGAATCCAACGGCCAGCGGACCACGGCCAATTCGGCCTCCGAGGGCACCCTTCGTTTTCTGGCCATGATCGCGGCCTTGTTGGGCCCGGAAACGGCCAGCTTCTACTTCTTCGAAGAGCTGGAAAACGGAATCCACCCGACCCGCCTGGATCTCCTGGTTCAATTGATCGAAGAGCGGGTCGCCCGGGACAGGATCCAGCTCGTGGCCAGCACGCACTCCCCTCACCTGCTGGGATTCCTGAGTCCCAAGGCCAGGGAGGGCGCATCCCTGACCTACCGCCTGCCGGGCCGTGCCGAGACGAGAATCCAGCGGATCATGGCGATTCCCCAGGTCCAGCAGGTCTTGGACCGCCAGAATCTGACCCAATTACACGCTTCAGGATGGCTGGAGGACGCCATGGTCTTCCTCCAGCCTGAGGAGGCGGAATGAGGGTCCTGGTGATTCCGGAGGATTTCCGGAAGGATGCTTTCCTCCTGGAACCGCTGGTGGCCGCCATGTTCGCCCATCTCGGCAAGCCCCGTGCGCGCGTCCGGGTCTGTCGGAATCCACTCCTGGGTGCGGTCAGCCAGGCTCTCTCGTGGGAGAGGATCCAGGAGATCCTCGATCTCTATCCCATGGTCGACCTCTTCTTGCTGTGCGTCGACCGCGACGGCGTGGTCACTCGGGAGCAGTCGCTCCGCCACCTGGAGGCGCGCGCTGCCGAACATCTCTCCGTCCAACGAGGGTTTCTGGCCGAGAACGCGTGGCAGGAACTGGAGGTCTGGGCTCTGGCCGGCCAGGACCTGCCGCCGGACTGGTCCTGGTCTGAGGTCCGCCAGGAGGTCAATCCCAAGGAGCGCTACTTCGAGCCCTACGCCGCCAGCCGTGGAATGCAGGACGAACCGGGGGGAGGGCGGCGAACCCTGGCCCTCGAGGCCGCCCAGAGGTACACCAGCAGGGTCAGGATGCTCTGCCCCGAGGACGTGGCTGGCCTCGAGGCCAGGATTGCCCGGTGGCTGGCCCGCCCCTGAGAAGAAGGCCCCTGGCCTGGTTATGACACTTATGAGCCGCTTATGCGCGCGCATAACCTCATGGCACCCCATAAGTCCCGCGAAACGCTGAACCCGCCTGGATCATCGCAAGAACAGGAGACCTGGAATGGAACGCAAGTTGAAGCCCTGGCGCGAGGTGGCCGTCCCGCATGAGGACGTGCTGCGCGGCACCTTCCAGCAGGCGGAGTTCGCCGCCGACCTCTCGGCGGTGCACCAGGGGACGGCTCCTCCCCAGTATCAGGACCCCACGCTCTTCTTCCAGCGCACCTTCATCACCGAGGGCATGCGCCTCTTGCTGGACTCGGTGCTCAAGCGCCTGTCCGGCCGGGGCGGCGACCCGGTTATCCAGTTGCAGACGGCCTTCGGGGGCGGCAAGACCCACACCATGCTGGCGGTCTATCACCTGGCCCAGGGCA
>Ga0334898_1004362_pt1 | contig 10608 bp, 9 predicted proteins | sample GraSluR3_MG_10_FD_207228 | JGI IMG/M metagenome (GOLD analysis project Ga0334898, IMG submission 207228) | Sludge microbial communities from methane-producing bioreactor in Wageningen University, Netherlands - Granular Sludge_3_08-R3 | ecosystem: Engineered > Bioreactor > Anaerobic > Unclassified... | reverse complement strand
CAGCCCATTCAGGTCATGCAACCTCGTATGTACCATTGTTTCCTCCTGTACCTCACCGAACAGCGCCATAGTATCACAAACGCTTGGCATAGGTAAGGGTTTCGACACTTCTTGCATATCACACACTTCTCATACTGTCGTAACACTTTTCTCACATCTTTTTCCTACCTTGGGTCCATCATAATCCGAATGGAGGAATATATGACGAAACGAATCATCGTACTGTTGCTTGCAATCATGGTAGTCCTGCCCCTGATGGCGGGAGGAAGCAAAGAGTCCACACAAGCAACACAAGAGAATCCACTGGCATGGATGGAAGGACCCTCGGTCGAAGGACTACCCGGAGTGAATCCCATCAAGGTCACCGGAAACATTATCACCGCCGGTAGCTCGACAGTATTTCCCCTCAGCGAAAGGATGGCCGAACGCTTCAAGGAAGAGGGGTATTCGGGAACCATCACCATCGACAGCATCGGTAGCGGAGCCGGATTCGAACGCTTCACGGTAGCCGGTGAGACCGATATCGCCAACGCCAGCCGCGCCATCAAACCCGCCGAAATCGAGAACGCGAAGAAAATCGGACGCAACCCGATCGAATTCCGTGTCGGAACGGACGCGCTTGCGGTAACCGTCAGCAGTGACAACACCTTCCTGAAGAACGTGAGCATGCAGCAACTTGGCCAAATCTTCAGTACTGCACAGTTGTGGTCCGATGTTGATCCCTCCTGGCCTGCCCAACCGATCCAGCGATTCATACCGGGTACCGACAGCGGAACCTTCGACTACTTCGCCGAAGAGGTCTTCAACAAGCAGGTCGAGCCCTTGTTGGCCGCCTCGAATTTGCAGATGAGTGAGGACGACAATATCCTCGTACAGGGGATCGAGGGAAGCCCATATGCGATCGGATTCTTCGGATATGCCTATTACGCCGAGAATGCCGAAGCCCTGCACATCGTGGATATCGAGGGAGTCCAAGCCAGTGCGGAGAACGTCGACAACGGAACCTATCCTCTGGCGAGACCGCTGTTCATCTACTCGGATGCCACCATCATGAACGAAAAGCCACAAGTCGCGGCATTCATCGACTTTTACCTCAGCTACGTGAACGAGGAAGTGGTGGGAGTGGGGTATTTCCCAGCCAACAAGGAAGCCATCCAGAAAGGACGTGTAGCCTGGTTGGAAGCGATGGGAATGTAAAGTGGTACCAAGATATGACGTATCTAGTGCAACCACATACGCAGGTGGGGGATACAACCCCGCCTGCAGAAATAACTGAATGAGGAGGTGGACATGACCAGCTTGTCGAGAAGATCCAGGATATCATCCCTCATACCACAGACCATCATGTTCTTGTTCGCATTGATCTCGATTGTGATCACACTTGGAATCGCAGTCATCCTCATCACGGAATCCTACCTATTCTTCAGAGATCCTGCCGTCAACGTTTGGGGATTTCTCACCGTCAAGGAATGGCAACCGATGATTGACAAGTTTGGCTTCTTGCCACTATTGAACGCCACCTTGACCACCAGTGTGATCGCCATGTCGCTTGGTATCCCCGTGGGTTTGAGTGTCGCGATCTATCTCGGTGAATACGCATCGGATCGCACAAGAGCAATACTGAAACCGGTGCTTGAGGTGCTCGCGGGCATTCCCACCATCGTCTACGGATATTTCGCACTCACCTTCATGACACCCTTGCTTCGCTCGATATTCGGAGAAGGAGTCGTGGAGATCTACAACACCGCCAGTGCAGGCCTGGTGATCGGCATACTCGTATTGCCTATGATCGCCACAATGGCCGAAGACGCGATCGGAGCAGTCCCCAAGGAGCTGAGGTTGGCCTCATATGCCCTCGGGGGAACGAAATTGGAAACCACCTTCAAGGTGGTCATTCCGGCGGCACTCAGCGGACTTTCGGCTACCTTCCTACTCGCACTCAGCCGTGCGATTGGTGAAACCATGGTGGTGGCGCTTGCAGCTGGAGCTGGACCGAATCTCACTGCAAACCCGTTCGAAGCCGCCGAAACCATCACAGGCTATATTGTGAGGATCAGTGGAGGCGATGTGAGCTACAACTCGGTGGACTACAACAGCATCTTCGCCCTCGGTTTGGTGTTGTTCATCATCACCTTCACATTGAACCTCATCAGTCGGAAGATATCGAACAAATTCCATCAAGAGTATGAATAATATGGCAATCACATCGGCCTTTGGAGAAGCCAAGGATATCAGGAACCTCGTGGAGGCAAGAAAACGGGCTGGGATCGCATGGCAAGTGGTGTTCACATTCGCCACCGCCCTGGCGGTCCTGTTCCTCATGCTGCTCATCGGATCCATCATCGATTCGGTGTTCGGCTACACCGTGATACTGAATGAAGTCGATCCATCGGTAGTGGTAGAAGGAAAGGACAAGCTCGAGGATTTCACACGGGACGAGCTCATCACAGCAGCCGAAGAGCGACTCTCGGCGGGAATCCTCAGGCGGGTCGAATACGAACAACCGCTTCTGAAGCGATCGGACAAGGACCTGCGAATTCTAGTGGAACAGTATGTCATCAAGCCGAAAGCCCTCAAGACATGGACTCTGTCCGAGTCCCTCATGCACAAGGATGAGGTGATGGCCTTCACCGCAGCCAACGAACGATCCCACATGGTATTCAGAAGCTGGCTGACACCGGAATTCGTTGTCGCCGACCAATCATCCGATCCACTGAAGGCAGGAATACGTACTGCATTGCTCGGAAGCCTGTGGATCATCCTCATAACCTTCCTCTTCGCATTCCCCATAGGAGTGGGAGCGGCGATCTACCTGCAGGAATATGCAAAGGACAACCGACTCAATCGAATGCTACAGTTGAACATCTTCAACCTTTCGGCGGTCCCTTCGATCATCTACGGATTACTGGGATTGGCAGTATTCGTCCGTGCCATGGAACCCATCACCAGTGGCTCCATCTTCAACAATGTAATCGACAATACGGCCAATGGAAGAACCATACTCAGTGGCGGACTCACCTTGGGACTGCTCGTATTGCCGATCATCATCATCAACACCCAGGAAGCCCTCAAGGCGGTTCCCGATTCATTGAGGATGAGTTCCTACGGTATCGGGGCGACCAAATGGCAAACCATCTGGTACCAAGTACTACCGGTGAGCATCGATAGGATTCTCACCGGAACCATACTCGCACTCTCGAGGGCCTTGGGGGAAACCGCTCCCCTGGTGGTGATTGGAGCATCGACATTCATCAGTGTCGACCCCTCGGGCATATTCAGCAAATTCACCACCTTGCCAATACAAATCTACCAATGGTCCGCGCGACCACAAGGAGCCTACAGGAACATCGCCGCAGCCGCGATCGTATCCCTGCTGATACTCCTGTTGGTCATGAACAGCGCGGCGATCTATACCCGCGACAAGATCGCAAGAAAGAAGAGGTTGGAAGCATGAGCTCAGCAGCATTGTCGAAACAAGAACCACAGAAGGTATTGCAACCCAAACGAAAGGTGTTGGAATTGGAACAGGTGAACATCCACTACGGATCGTTCCATGCGGTGAAGGATGCCTCGTTGGAAATATATGAGAACCACGTCACCGCATTCATCGGTCCATCGGGATGTGGAAAAAGTACCGTCCTGAGAAGCATCAACAGAATGAACGATATGATTCCCGGAGCAACCATGGACGGTTCGATCTATTTCAATGGAGAAAACCTGTATGATGAACAAGTCGACCCCGTATTGGTCCGCAGAAGAATTGGCATGGTATTCCAGAAACCCAATCCATTCCCGAAAAGCATTTACGAAAACATTGCTTGGGGAGCACGCATCAACGGCTACAAGGGTGATTTCGACCAGCTTGTCGAACAGAGTCTACGTGATGCCGCCCTTTGGGATGAAGTGAAGGATAAGCTCAAGCAGAATGCCCTGCGACTCAGTGGTGGACAGCAACAGAGACTTTGTATCGCACGAGCCATCGCAGTCTCTCCCGAAGTCATCCTCATGGACGAGCCGGCCTCGGCCCTCGATCCGATTGCGACCGGGAGAATCGAGGAACTCATCCTTGAATTGAAGAAGGAGTATTCGATCGTCATCGTTACCCACAACATGGGTCAGGCCTCACGTGTCTCCGACTACACCGCATTCTTCATGGTGGATGACCAGAGGACCGGATATTTACAGGAATACGCGCCGACCGAACAACTGTTCCTCAATCCGACCCACAGGAAGACAGAGGAATATATTTCAGGGAAATTCGGTTGATATCCAAAAGATCAAATAAAGAAGTAGGAGCAAGCACATGGAATTGAAAAGTGCCCATACGTTGGATGACAAGATGAGATTTTTCCAAGAGATGCTCATCCAAATGGTGAACAGGGTTGAGGATGCGATCTATCAAGCGCAGCATGCATTCCTCAACCATGATGTGGCGTTGGCCAGGAAAGTGGTGGCCGACGATTGGTTCATCGACCAATTGCAGGAAATGGTCGAGAACGATGGAGTGAGGATGTTGATCTCGGAGGCTCCCTACGGCCACTACATGCGTCACATCATCGCGGGAATGAAGATCGTCTCAAGTTTGGAAAGGATGGGTGACCATGCCTCCCACCTTGCCAAGATGTCGATTGAAGAGGAGTACGAGCTGTGCAGACCCTTTGTGGAAAGGATTGGAGAAATGGCTTTGCTCGGTGCCACGATGACACGCAAGGCTGTGGAGGCATTCATGGACGTGAAGGCCGAAATGGCAATTGAAGTGGCCGCGATGGACGATAGGATGGATGCGATGCGCGATGCATTGAATGCCGATCTCTTCGCCACCAAACCAGTCTCGACCGGTGAGATGGAGCGTGTGCTCAATCTGTTCTATCTTACCAAAGAGATGGAGCGGTTGGGTGATCATGTGACCACCATCTGTCGATGGATCGTCTATATGGACAAGGGCCAACGACCGAAACTCAACGGTCCGCGTGATCAAAAGGATGCCCCGGCAAGTCCAGGAAGCTCCCTATGAGAAGGATGCTCAAGAATCCCCGTTCCTTCGATACAAGGATTCGCTGCGAAGTTTGAGTTTTTCCATTCCCTGCGACGACCGGGGGAGGGTGATGGTAAAGGTGCTGCCTTTCCCCGGTTTGCTTTCCACCGTCACCGTACCATCATGCACTCCCACGATATGCTTCACAATCGATAGGCCGAGTCCGGTTCCACCCTGACTTCGGCTTCTTGCCGTATCGACACGATAGAATCGTTCGAATATCCGTTGTTGCGCCTCATTGGGAATCCCACATCCGGTATCTCTCACCCGAAAGGTCACCGAAGGTTCCTCCACCGTTGCTTCGACCAGAACGGTGCTTCCCTCATCGCTATAGGTGATCGCATTGGTGACCAAGTTCGCCAACGCCTGCACCAGCAGCATCCCATTCGCCCATATCTCCAAAGATTCGGGGTTGGAGATTCCTGTCTCGATGGATGTATGCCGTTGCTGAGCCTTGTACCTGCAGTAATCCAAGGTTTCTCCGATGATTTGATCGACAGTGGTCCAGGTGCAGGTCGGTTTCGCATGCTGTTGTTCCAAAGAAGAGAGCAACAGCAAATCCTCGACTATCCTCTGCATGTTCTTCGCTTGGCGATCGATGATGGAAATGAAATGTGCAGTCTCTTTTGCATCCTCATGGGTGCTGTCGGCCAACAGACCCGAAAATCCTACAATGGCAGTGATGGGAGTCTTGAGTTCATGGGATACATTGGCAACGAAATCCTTCCTCACCTGTTCAAGACGCTGCAAATCGGTGATATCGTTGATGGTGATCACCACTGAGGTGATATTTCCTCCCAAGAGCATCGGAACGGTCGAAATTCGCAAAACCCTCGCAAGATTCTGTCCTGCCATGCGTGCCGTCTCTCCGAAAAGATGGCCGAAATGCGCAATCGTCACCTCCTTGGGAGTGCCCTCTTCCAATGTGGTGGTACACGCTTCGATGATCTCGCTTGACCCGATCGCATGGGTCAGCATCGTTCCTTCGATTGTGCGTTGCTCCATCCCAGTGAACAGCAACCGTTTCGCAGCTTTGTTTGCGATCCTCACGACAAGCTTCCCATCAACCAGAACGATCCCTTCGGTCATGCTCTCCAGAAGCGTTTCCAAACGGGTTCTCCCCTCATGTATTTCAAGGAGTGTCTGCTGCAATCGTGCGGCCATCGTTTCCATCGTGGTGGCAAGCTCTGCCAATTCGATCGGCCGCTCGACTTTCATCCGGGCATCGAGATCCCCTGCTGCATAGTGTTCCGCTGTCGCTCGGATTTTCTTCAAAGGCCTGGTGATGGTCGCAATGCTGATGGTGGTGATGATCCCCACCAGCAAGACAAGGACCACCAAACCATTGATGAACAATCCACGATAGGTCTGTTGGTATCCTGCGAGTTGATTCAAAGTGGTTGAGACCCGGAGTATCGCGATCTCCGAAAGTTCGTCCACCCTTTGGGCATGGTAGAGTACCGGCAATCCTTGGGTATCGCTGCGTCTCTCACTGATACCTTCACCCTCGGTCAAGGCTTTCTGCACCTCCTGCCGCCACAGATGGTTATCGAGTTGTTCCTCTGAATAATCGGAATCATACAACACGATACCGGTGGGATCGATGACGGTGATTCGCAAATGGGTGGTGGTGCTGAACCGATCGAATTCCTTTTTCATCACCGGTGGGATAAGCCCTTCTCCTTCCAACCGGGGAATCTCCTGCACAAGCAGGTCCTTCAAATAATCGCCATTGTCCGAAAGCATCGCATATGTGGTTTTCCTCAAGGTCGTATTGAATGACCTCAAGGCGATGAACAGACTTCCGAGCAGGGCCAAAAGCAGGACACTGGAGGTGAGTACGATCAATTGCCTGCGGATACTCTTTCCAATCATGACTGCTCCTGGAACGAGTATCCGATTCCCCAGACGGTTTTGATTGAAGAGCCACCCGAGCCCATCTTGCGCCTCAGGCTGGCCACTTGGACATCGATCGAGCGTTCGGTGACGGGATAATCGGTTCCACGCATCCCGGTGATGATCTGGTTGCGGGTGTATACTCTCCCGGGTGATGATGCAAGCAAGTACAGTAGACTGAATTCACTTGCGGTGAGATTCAGTTCCTCTTTATTCCACATAGCCTCATGTCGGTCGGGATCCATGGACAATTCCCCATTCTCCAGTTTCTTTCGTTGGGAAAGATCATTCTCGGACGGTATTTTCACCGTTCGGCGCAAAAGTGCCTTCACATTGGCCACCAACACTTTGGGACTGAATGGTTTGGGAAGGTAATTGTCGGCCCCGAGCTCCAATCCGGTGATCACATCCGCTTCATCGTTTCTGGCAGATACGATGATGACCGGCAGATCGGTCATGCTCCAAGCGTAGCGTAGGGTCTTGAGCACCTCTATCCCACTGAGTCCAGGGAGCATCAGGTCCAACAACACAAGATCGGGTCGTTGTTTCTCGATGCTTCTCAAAGCCTCGTTTCCATTTGCGGCCTTCACTGTGGCGAACCCCTCCTTCATGAGATGATGGCACATCAATTCCTGGATATCGGGTTCGTCCTCCACCACCAGTATGGTTTGTTGAGCGTTCATGTGTAGAGTGTATCCGAAGATTGGCAATATTGTCAGTATTTTCAGTATGGGGAAAAGGGCATCACCCGGTGTGCTTCAATGCAGGTGTCTGGAAATCGGAGACGGAGGAATGATGGACGATCATTCAAGATTAACTATTTGCAAAGTAATAATTAGTATTTGCATACCTTTTGTTTCGTCGTTTCCATCGCACCATTTTTTTCCATGATTCGATCGACGCTGTCCAAAATTCTCATACATTTCTCACATTTGGTCGGACGAGTTCGGTTGCGCCATCCGCTGCAGCTCGGTGATTTGTTCCTGCCTGCCCAAAACCAGCATGCTTAAACCTTCGTGTAGTACCGTGCTCGAACTTGGATTGTAGATGGTGTTTCCATCGTTCTCTTTGGTTGCCAACACGATGAGACCGGTCTTCTCGGGAATTTTGGCATCCCGCAGCATCTTGCCTGCAAGAGGAGATCGGGCGGTTACCTCGATTTCCCCAAGGTCAAGTGTTTGCTCTCCAATTTTGGTGATCGCATCGAGAAATGAGATGATCTGTGGCCTCAACATCAAAACCGCCATTCGATTTCCCCCCAGTTCATTGGGATTGATCGTATTATCGGCTCCCGCCTTCATCAATTTTTGTGAGGCTGTGGTGTCGATGGCCCTTGCGACAATCTGCATGTTTGGATTCATTTCTCTTGCGGTGAGCACAGTGAAGACATTTTCAGCATCGGAGCCTAGTGCTGAGACAAGTCCCTTGGCCTTTTCGATTCCCGCTTCAGACAGGATTTCTTCATCAGTCGCATCTCCATGTATCACATGATACCCTTGTTCAAGCAACTCTTCGTAACGATTCGAGTCTCTTTCTATGATCACGAACTGGGCTTGGCTGCGGGTGAACTGTTCAATAAGGCTCACACTTGTTTGTCCTGCTCCACATATGATGTAATGGTCCTTCATGGTCTGCAATCTCCTTTGTACCCTTCGGTTGAGCAATACCCTTTTGAATTCTCCCTCGGCGAGAAAGACCGCAAGTTGTGAAAACACATAGGCAACCAGTCCGAGTCCGCTGAATATGATGAACATCGTGAACAGTTTTCCACCCGCATCCAAATTCTCGATTTCCCTGAATCCCACCGTCGATACGGTGATCACCGTCATGTACAGTGCATCGACGATTCCTACATCGAGAATTGACATATACCCTACCGTTCCTATGAGTATCAGAAACAGTATGAGGTAGAGGAGGTACAGCGTGTTGGGTCGTTGTCGCATGCACCCATTATAATATAGTTTTGCCCCTGGCAAAACTCGCACATTTCCACATTCGACCTCAAATCAGGCTTCCAAATGCCGTATTTAGAATTTTTACAGGAAAGGAACCTCCTCGTTCATACCCAATTCACACATTGTTTCTACTGAGGGGTATGGTTTCCATTTTGGTACTTGCAGTCTCTTCAGGTGGGAGGGGAGGGAAGGGAGGCCGGAAGGTGGGCACAACCCATGGGAAGCTCTTCCCGCAATGTAGTGAAATGCGGGTCTGTGTGGAGCTCAGTGGTTCTAAAAATCATGGTGATCGACGTTTTTCTACCCTGGAATGCATATGAATGTGGAAAAGTTGCCATTCTTACCAGGGTAAAAATTTATCGATAAAAATTTATTCACCTATGGCCCAAAGGATATGTTTGTGCTAGTATATCTTATATATATTCACCCATTGCACCCGTCCGAGGGCCGGGGAGGAGGAATCTGGTCATGCCTTTCGTCATATATTCGGAAAGGACGGAGAGTGAATCCGCCAAACAATATGCATATAGGATTTTGCGAAGAAACATCCTGCTGCTTGACATGATTCCAGGTGAACGGATAAACGAAAAGGAAATATCGCAAAGGCTGGGCCTCAGCAGAACCCCGGTGCGTGAAGCTTTGCTCGATTTGTGTAGGGAACGATTGGTGGAGATCTATCCGCAAAGGGGAACCCGTGTCGCGCTTATGGATGCACGGCTGATCGACCAGGGACGGTTTTTGCGTGAAACAGTGGAACTGGCCTTGCTTGAACTGGCCTGCAAGCACATTACCGCCGAAGAAATCCAAAGTCTGGAGAAAAACCTCCAAGAGCAAGAGATGGAAGCCGACCGAGGCGATATCATCAGCTTCTTCCTGATGGATAATGAATTCCATCGTCTCCTGTTTACATTCTGCAAGAAAGAGACCGTATTCGATGCCATTGGCTTTTATCTTCCCCATTTCATGCGTGAGCGAATGCTCAGACTGAGCATGTTCGACACGAAGGCCTTGATCGTCGACCATTATCATATTGTTGATGCAATCAAGCGGGGTGACTGCCGAACGGCGAAACGGCACTTGTCGGAACATCTCGATCATGTGATGTGCGATCAGAAGCTTTTGCTTGAAGGATTTCCAGAGTATTTCATACAAGAGGAATTCTGATTGGCCTCTCCATCACATTAGCTGTTCCGCAAGTTTGCCGTTTATGGTACCATAAAGGCGGAACAATGCATGGATACTGTCACCACCGAAACCATTCTTGAAAGCATAAGCGACGGAGTCTTCACCATCGATAACGATTGGAGAATCACTTCGTTCAATCGTGCGGCCGAGCTCATCACCGGCATTTCACGTGATGATGCGATTGGATTGCGTTGTTCGGAAGTCTTCAAATCGAACATGTGTGAAGACCGATGTCCGTTGGCAGAAACATTCTCAACCGGTAAGACCGTCATCAACCAGAGTGGGTACATAGTCAATCTCAAGGGAAAGAAGGTTCCTGTGAGTGTTTCGACGGCCCTTCTCAAGGATTCCGATGGAAAGGTCATCGGTGGTGCCGAAACCTTCCGGGATCTGAGTGAACTCGAACAACTGCGTAAGCTGCGTGCCCGCGAACGATTCGGAAACATCGTGAGCAATAGCGAAGCGATGAGGAAGATATTGCAGATGGTGCCGGCTGTGGCACAAAGTGATTCCACCATTCTTATCCTAGGTGAATCG
>Ga0334898_1004361_pt1 | contig 10608 bp, 8 predicted proteins | sample GraSluR3_MG_10_FD_207228 | JGI IMG/M metagenome (GOLD analysis project Ga0334898, IMG submission 207228) | Sludge microbial communities from methane-producing bioreactor in Wageningen University, Netherlands - Granular Sludge_3_08-R3 | ecosystem: Engineered > Bioreactor > Anaerobic > Unclassified... | reverse complement strand
CTCTTCCAGAAACCGGAATTCCTGGACCTCAAGGCCCCCCGAGCCGACCACGTCCACCCGTCTGCCCCCCAGGACGGGCTGGTCATGGACGATCCCCTCCACCCCGCTCCCACACACCTGAAGTTCAAGACCCTGGAAGGCTCGCCTTTCCGCTCTCCGAACCAGACGGTGCCGGAGACGCCCCGGCCCGAGCGCCCCTTCCGTCCCTTCTCGCCGCTCCCCAAGGGAGACTGGGGCGCCAGCCGACAAGAGGCCGTCGGTCCCGCTGTTCCTGGCACCGGTCCCACGCTGCCTGGGGCGCCGGCACAACGACCAGCCCCGGGCCAGACCTCGCCCCACATCGAGATCCTGCGGCCGCGGTCCGGCGGGATTCAAGGCCGGCTTCTGCCCGGTTTCGGCATGAACCCGGACCAGGGCCTGGTGGGCCCGAACCTGCGCCCAGGGCCCTCGCCCCTGGCGACCGACCCTTCCGGTGAAGCCTTCCAGGTCCAGATGGCGGGCCGGATCCTGAGCGGGGAATCCCATTTCGTGGCCAGCACTGCCGGCTTCGCAGGCCGGACGGCGGGACCCGCGATCCCGGCCGAGGTGGGGGCCACGATCGCCTCCGCCACGCGCCAGGACGGACGGACCGACCCCGTGGGGCAGATGCGCGCGGGCCTCCCCCGCGGTCCGCTGACCGGCGGACGCCCGGTCGTCTCGCAGATCCCCATCTACCAGCCCGTCCTGGACCTGATCTATCAGATCCGCGGCAAGGCCAAGGTCGAGCAGGAGAGCAGCCCGATCAAGATGACCTTGTCGGGCTCGGTGGGAACCCTCGAGCGGCAGGCCTACGTCCCACGAGAGGCCCCTTCGGCCCTGCCCGGTCCGCAAGCTGCCGCCTCCCGGCAGACGCCGACCGGCGCCGAGGTGCGCCCCCAGACCCAACACTTCCAGCCGGCGCAGCGCGAGACGGCTGAACCGGCCCAGCGTCGGGTCCACACGGCCTCCGAGCAGAACCCCCTGCTGGGCACCATGACGGCCTCGCTGCGCGGTCCGGCACAGCCCGTGCGTCGAGAGTCTGCGGCTGCAACCCGCGTCGAGGGCGCGCACGCCAAGGCCGAGACCTCGTCGCAGCGGGTCGTGGAGACGGGAGACGCCCCGGGTCGGGGCGGTGGCGGCGGGACCGCTGGAGGCGAGCGCGGATCGGGCGGCCAGGGCGGCCAGGGCCAATCGGAAGGTGGGCCCCCCGGAAGCCTGTCCGAGATGCAGTCCCGGTTCCGGATGCAGACCCTGCGGGCCTCGGCGACCCATGAAGCCTTCCGGATCAGCATGACCCGGATGCAGAACCCCGTCGGAGCCCGACACAGCGAGATGGCGACCCGCTACGCCACCACCTCGATCCCGACGCTTCTGAAGCGAATCTACCGCAGCCAGGATCTGGAAGGACTGGACGAGGCGGAAGCCGTCAACAGCCTGGCCTTGATGCTCAAGCTGAGCGGCGAGTTCACCTATGACCACTCTGCCCGGGTGCTGGACTTCGCCATGGAACTGGCCGATGAATTGGGCATCGAAGACCGGGAGATCCGCCATCAGGTCGGCCTGGGGGCCATGTTCAAGGATATCGGCGAAGCGGGGCTGCTGCTGGCCCAGCAACCGGACGAGCAGATCGACGAGATCTCCAGGTTCATGTCTTCACAGGACATGCGCCGGGCCAGCCTGCTGCACGACATCGGGAAGATCCAGATCCCCCGGGACATCCTGTGCAAGCCCGGCCGCATGACCGACGAGGAATACCAACTGATGAGGATGCATCCCATCTACGGGGAGCAGATGATCTACCCCATCCTCTCGTTGCGCCACCTGTGCCCCACCATCCGCGGCCACCACGAACGTTGGGACGGCAAGGGCTATCCCGACGGACTGAAGGGCGAGCAGATCCCGCTTCCGGCGCGGATCCTGGCGGTGGCGGACGTCTTCGACGCCCTGCACGCCGAGCGCCCCTACAAGTCCAGCATGGAGGTGGACCAGGTCCGCAAGCTCCTGTCCGAAGGCAAGGGAACGCATTTCGATCCGGAGTGCGTCGAGGCATTCCTCCGGGTCCTGGATCGCCGATTCCCCCAGGCAGGTCGCCGACGTCCCCAGCGAGTACGGGCACGCTAGCAGACAAATCATCCTCCGGTCGATCGCCCTCCCCCAGAATGGGCCAGAAGGCAAGCAAACATGGCCATTCCAGGCTATAGACCCGATTCACCATTGTCTTGAGAACACAAACAAGAAGCGGGGCCATCTCGCGGAAGGTGAATCGGCCGTGGACAAGTTCAAGGACGCTTTGGGAATCGCCGGGTCCGGCAAGTATCTCTACCAGGCAGGGCGGGCATTCTCCGGGTTGCAGACCACGACCCGGCTGACCGCAGGTTTGGACCTGGCCTCCGGAGCCGTGGGGCTGAGCAGTGCTCAGGGCCTGACCGACGTCGCCAAGGCGCTCTCGACCGAGACCAAGGGCCTGGTCGGCGCGGCCAGGCTGTCTGAAGCCGGCAAGATCGCAAACTACGCCTCCAAGGCCGCCCCCATCGTTGCCAAGGGCTCTGCCCTTCTGGGAGCCGTCCTGGGCGGAGTCGAGATGGCGCGCGGGGCCAGGGCCCTCAAAGAAGGCAAGAAGACCGAGGGCGCCGACCGCCTGGTGGCGGGGGCCTGTGACGTGGTGACCTCCAGTGCCCTGTACGTGGCGGCCGCCAGTGGAGCCACCGTTCTCGGTCTGCCCATCGCAGGGGTGGCCCTGGCAGTCGCGGGGGTCTCTCAGGCCGGAAAGTATGCCCACAAGTATCGTGCTCCGCTGGGCCAGGCAGCCCGAAGCGTCGGGGGGAAGATGGCTGAAGGAGCCGGACTGGCCCGCAAGGGTGCCCTCTCGGCGGCGACGCGCCTGAAGGCGGGCGCCCAGGGCCTGCGAGCCGGGGCCCGACGGACCGGCGAGAAGATTGGAAACAAGGTTGGGGAACGGATGGACCAGGTGAAGGACGGCGCCAAGGCTTGCCGCACGGTGCTGTCCGAGGGGCTGAACCGGATCAAGAACCTGTTCGACTGAAAGCCCCTCCCGGCGAGCTGCCGGCGCAGTTGGGGCGGGCAGAAAAGCCCGCCCCGATTGCGTTTCCGACCAGGATGTTCAGCTTTGGGCCTGGTCGCGCAGGATCTGCTGCGCAGCAGCCCTCGTGCTCTCGGGATCGTGAAGGGCCAGGATCACCCGACCCAGGTCCCGCGTGGCGGCCTCCAGATCCCGCCCGGCCTGCACCATCGTCTCGGGTCGGGCCCCGTCAAAGGCCAAGGAGGCCACAAAGGCAGTCTCCAGGCTGCTCGCAGCGCGGGTCAGCCAGGCCCGGACGGCTTGTTGAAGCTGCTCGACTCGGGCCCGATACGCCTCCAGCGGAATCTCGCCCTCCATCACCGCACCGGCCAGTCGACGCAGCAGGTCCGACTCGCCTTCGAAGGGATGGCCCGCCGCATCCGCCTGCAGGCCCTCCAGCAGGCTTTGATAATGCTCCTCGGCCCGTTGCGCCACCAGCATCCCGACCTGCAGACGAGTCCGGTCGGCCCGCTCGCCAAAAGCCTCCAGCTCGGAGAGGGCCGCGCGGAACAGACCCCGGGCCACCTTCAACGCATTCCCGACCTCCCGGGTGTAGGCCGGCGTCGCCTCGGGAACTCGGCCGAGCTCTGCAGCCAGGGCGGCGAAGACCTTCTCGAGACCTCGAGAGGCCTGGCGCATCCTGCGGGCGAACTCCTTGGCAGGCAGGGTCCCGGAGAGCGCCTGTTCGACCAGGCGCTCCAGACCAGCCAGCGTCTCGCTGTGAGGCCTGCCCGCCGACGACCCCAGGACCCCGACCAGACCTTCCGCGAAGGATTCATCCAAGACCGCCGCCGGGTCCAACACCGAAGGACGCTGCGCTCCGCACGAAAGACACTGTCGAGCGGAGACGGGGTTGGCAGTGCTGCATCGAAAACAGGTCCAGGACGGGGGCACCGTGTCCTCCATGGGAAGGTCGTCGGCAGGGGCTTATACACGCCCCCCCCATTCGCCTGCCCGACCTCCGGGACCAGGGTGCCAGGATTCCCCGAGCCTCCCGCGAAGGCGAATCCGGCCGTCGCCCCCCGTGGAAACGGCCAGGTGGAGGTTCATCAAAAATGCAGCACAGTGCCGAAATCGGAGTCTTCGGTGGTTCCGGCTTCTATCAGTTCCTGGACAACGTCCAGTCGGTCTGGATCGAGACGCCCTACGGGCCTCCCAGCGACCAGATCGCCCTGGCCGAGGTCGCCGGGCGGCGCGTCGCCTTCCTGCCCCGACACGGCAGGGACCACCGCTACCCTCCGGCCCAGGTTCCCTATCGGGCCAACCTCTGGGCCATGAAGCACCTGGGCGTGAAACGGCTAATCGGTCCCTGCGCTGCAGGCTCGCTGCAGCCCCACGTCGAGCCCGGCAGCTTCGTGCTGTGCGATCAGTTCGTGGACCGGACCTCCGGTCGGCCGGACACCTTCTACGAAGGTCCCATCGCCACCCACATCAGCGCCGCCGAGCCCTACTGTCCTCAACTGCGCGGCCTGGCCCTGGAGATCGGCCGGGATCTGGGCATCGAGATCCACCCCACAGGGACCATGGTGGTCATCCAGGGACCGCGCTTTTCGACGCGGGCCGAGAGCCGCTGGTTCCAGGCTCAGGGTTGGGAGGTCATCAACATGACCGGCTACCCCGAAGCCATCCTGGCCCGTGAACTGGAGATGTGCTACGTCAACGTCTCGCTGATCACCGACTACGACAACGGGGTCCCCGGCCACGAAGCCCCCGTCTCGCACGAAGAGGTCCTGCGGACCTTTACTGCCAACATCGAGAACGTCAAGAAGATGATCGTGGGCCTGATCGAGCGGATGCCTGCAGAGGCTTCCTGCGGGTGCAACCGGGCCCTTTCGACGGCGCGCTGAAGTCTTAGGAACCTAGGGTTCTCGAAGCGTCCAGGAGAGACCATCATGCCGACGCAAGTCGGAGTCTCGCTCCGCACGGCGGGCAGCCTCCACCACTTCGACCCGGGCGAACTGGACCTGGAGACGGGCGACTGGGTGGTCGTCCCCACGCCACTGGGCCTGGAACTGGGTCAGGTCGTCCTGGTCGTGCAGACCCCGGGAGCCGAGCCCGCCAAGGACCTGCCCCAGGTGCAGCGCCGAGCCCAGGAGCAGGACTTCCAACAACACCACCGCGGCCGCCTCCAGGCTGCCGAGGCGTTGGCCTTTTCCCGCGAGAGGGTCCGTCACCACGGCCTGGCCATGAAGATGCTGCAGGCCGAGGCCTCGCTGGACGGCCACCGGATCCTGCTCTACTTCAGCGCAGAATCCCGGGTCGACTTCCGGGTCCTGGTCCGAGACCTTTCCACCACCCTGCACAAGCGGATCGAGCTGCGCCAGGTGGGGCCCCGAGACCGCTCGGCCCTGACCGGGGGACTGGGGCCTTGCGGGCGGGAGTGCTGCTGCTCGTCGTGGACGCGCGAGTTCTGCCCGGTGTCCATCAAGATGGCCAAGGAACAGAACCTGTCGCTGAACCCCAGCAAGATCTCGGGTTCCTGCGGGCGTCTGATGTGCTGCCTGCGCTACGAGTATCAGACCTACCGGGAACTGCGCCGGGGGATGCCCCGGATCGGGGAGACCCTGGACCTGCCCGAGGGACAGGTGCGCGTCGTGGCGGTCAACCTGGGCCGCTGCAGCCTGAAGGTCGAACACCCTGAAGAAGGGACCTACGAAGTCCCACCGGAAAGGGTGAAGGCCTTGGGCCTGGGCCTTCCGCTCCCGGCCGCGGCAGCGCCCGAGGCTGCGAAGAGCCTTCCCCCGGCAGCCCGGAGAGCTTCGGAACCCACGCGCCCCCCCATCCTGGCAGACGAGGAGGCGCCGACCGAATCCACCTCGGAAGGCCCCCGCGCCAGGGCCCGGACAGGCCCCCGCGCCTCCCGTCGCCCTCAAGAACGCAGCCATCCGCCCGCACGGCCGCGTCGCGAGGCTCCTGCCCCGTCGGATCAACCCCGACCGGAGACCGGATCCGACCCGTCGGTCTCCCACGAGGGACCGCCCCCCCCGTCGTCGCGCAAGCGTCCCCGCAAAGGCCGCAAACCTCAGCCAGAGGCCTCTGCGGCTGCCGGCCAACCGGCGAAGAGACCCGAGAAGCGTCGCCCGCGACGAGGCTCCGGACGCACGAAACCCGCGGACCAGACCACCTCGGCCCAGCCCTCGGCCTCCGAAGGGTCGCCGGGACGCGAGGCCGGGTCCTCAGGGCGAGGCCGGCGTCGCGGCCGGGATCGGCGCCCCGGTGGACGACGTCCGGGCGGTCCCGCCCCCGAAAAGCCACCCGGATCCGCCTGATCCGCAGGACTCCAAGACCACGGACCGAAAGGGCTGGACAAGTTCGCGTCGATCCGGAATGAGCGCAGCCGACCTGCGATTCAACGGGTCGAGAAAGGAGAACTCCAGTTGACCGACGAGGCTACCAACCCCGGCGTCGAGGCCGCCATGAAGCTCCTCCAGGAAGCCTTCAAGTTCCTGACTCCCGACGAGAGGACGGCCATCCGGGAGATCCAGGCCGAGGTGGATGCCGCCGCCGAGGGTGGAACCGTCGCGGATCCCCGGCTGGAGTTCTGCTACACCGTGAAGTTCAGCACGGACCGGATCAACAATGGCCAGTTGTTGAGAGCTTGCGAGGCCTACATCACGGCTGCCGAATCCTGAGGTCCGACTTCCCGGCCTGATGACCAGCATGCCCGAATCCCGGGCCTGTCCTGGCATTCAATCGACCCGAAGAAATGCATGAAGAGCCTGGTTGTGCACCTGTCCACAGGCTTATCCACAGGCTCTTCACAGGCGTCCGGCCCATCCTCGCAAGGACGTCGAACCGGGCGACTTCCCCAGATTACCAATCCCAAACGCCCAGGTCAATCGAAAACCAGAGATCCGTTCTTCCCACATTTCATCGCGATATTCCCGGCCTCAGCCGAGAGAATCTGTTCGATCGGCCTCAGGCCCCGACCCTGGAGAGTTCCAGGCAAAGGCGCTGAAGCAGGAATCGAGGCTGCACATTGCGGTGCAGATGGTCGAAGGCCTCCAGGATGGCCTGCAGCGCCCGGTCCAGACTGCGGGGGGAGCTCGACGAAGCCAGGGTCCGCAGCGTGTCCAGCCGGTCCACGTTGACGACCAGGGCTTCGTCGCCGCCCACCGACAGACACAGGGCGTCGCGGAACCACGACGTGAGGCTGTCCAGGACTCGCGTGAGATCCGCTTTGGGGTCGCTGGAACCGGTCTTGAGGGCCTCCAGGGCCGCGGCGGTCTCCAAGGCCTGCCAGGTCTGCGAACCGGGCAGCCCGATCGCCAGGCCCAGGGCCGATTCGCGCAGGTCCCAGATCTCGCCAGCTCCCACCAGTTCCAGGGCCAACCCCGGTGATCCGGAGCTGATCCGAGCGGCCACCGCCGCCCGATCGGGGGGAACGCCCTGCTCGAGCAGGAGATCCGCCACGGCCTGGACGTCCACCGGCCCGAAACGAAGGATCCGACAGCGCGACGTGACGGTCGGCAGGAGGGCATTCTCGCCCCCGGCCACCAGGATCAGGACCAGATGCCCGGGAGGCTCTTCCAGGGTCTTCAGCAGGGCACTCTGGGCCTCGCTGGTCAATCGCTCGGCCTCCGAGAGGATCCAGAACCGATAACCTCCCTCGTAGGGACGCAGTTGAACCGCCGAGATGCCTTCGCGAACGTCGTCGATCCCCACGCTGGCCTTGCCCTCGACACGGTCGATCCGCAACACATCGGGGTGATTCTCCGACTGCACCTTTCGGCAGGCCGGACAGAGACCACAAGGGGGTTCGGGCCCCGTGCACAGCAGCCGGGCGGCCATCCAGGTGGCGGTCAGGCCCTTGCCCACTCCTCGGGGGCCCAGGAAGAGATAGGCCGGGGCGGGAGGACCTGCCCGGAGGGCTTCCTGGAGGCGGCTCCGCAGTGCCTGGTTCCCGAGAATGTGCATGGCGAAGAACCCCGGAGGGGCTACTGAAGGCCTTCCATGTTCAGGGTCAGCCTCCGGCGGTTGGGGATCCGGCGCTGGACCTCGCGCATGACGCAATCCACGATGCGCGCGTGCAGCGCCTCGCGCTCCAGGCTGGCGTCCAGGTAGCGCATGCGACCTGGTTCATCGCGAACCAGATCCATGTAGCCCTCGCGGACCCGCGCGTAGAAGGCGGCGTCCAGACGCTCCAGGCGGTCGGGTCCGCTCTGCTGTTCCCGATAGCGCTCGTTCAGACGGGAAAGGCCCAGCGTCGGCTCGACGTCCAGGAAGAAGGTCAGATCGGGCTGGATCCGCCACAGGCACATGCCGTTGACCTCGCGGATCTGGGTCAGGTGGACCCCTCTCCCGTAGCCCTGATAGGCCACGGTGGCATCCGCGAAGCGGTCGCAGACCACGATGGTGCCCTCCGAGAGGCGAGGCCGGATCACCTGCTCGACGTGCTGGCGCCGGGCAGCCGCAAAGAGGAAGACCTCGGCCAGGGGATCCATGTCCTCGTGCACCGGATCGATCAAGAGCTCACGGATGGCCTCGCCGACGGCCGTGCCCCCGGGCTCGCGGGTCAAACGGACCGGGTAGCCCTCACGCTCCAGGTGGCGGACCAGCATCTCGGCCTGGGTGCTCTTGCCGGCCCCTTCCAGGCCTTCAAAGGTGATGAAGAGGCCTTCGGTGTCATGACGGTTCATCGCTCAAGCCATCCTCTGTCGGCGCTCCGGGCGCCTGCTTGTAGATGCGGACGTGGCGTTGGGGTTCGATCCCCAGGCTGCGCGAGCCGAGGTGGGCTCCCTGGGCCAGCTCGTGTTGGAGTCGGCGCAACTGCAAGACCTGCGGAGAGAGGTCGACCGGCTGACCCGAGCTTTGCACGACGCGAATGGCCTCTTCGGCCTCTCGGGCCGCGAACTCCTTCTGATCGGCCTGGGGCAGGTGGAAGTATTCCTCCAGGAAGGCCTGCATCTGGGCGGTGGTGTTGGCCCGCAAGGCAAAGATCGGCATGTTGCGCTGCCGCATCCGATCGAAGACGGCCGAACGTCGGCGCTCCTGCCCCCGGATGGTCAACACCAGATCCCCTTCGTCCCAGTTCCGAACGATCCGGGCGGGGACGCCGAGGATTCCGATGGCTCGCGAGAGCCGGTTGCGACTGACCGCATACGGGAAGATCCGGGGGCCTTCCAGGATCTCATGTCCTGGAGGAGGACCTGCCAGGGCGTGCGCGGACTCCTCGCCAGGGTCCCGATGGACGGGCGCAACCCGTGGGGCCGGCACGGCGGGCCGAACCTCCACCTCGCCGTCCTCGTTGCGGGTGCGAATCTCGGGCTCGGGGGTCTGCCCCCGCAGCATCTGGTCGATCGTGCCCGCCACATCTTCGTGCAGCACCAGCGTGGACTTGTCCCGGATCTCGACGATCACCTCGAAGGTGGGTGGGGCCTTGCGCTCCAGGACGGCCTTCTGGGTCTTGCGGCGCCGCGCTTCCTCATCCGAGAGGGTCACCACCTGGATCCCTCCGACCAGATCCGAAAGGGTGGGGTTCATCAAGAGGTTCTCCAGGGTGTTGCCGTGCGCCGTGGCCACCAGCATCACCCCCCGTTCGGCGATGGTCCGGGCCGCATAGGCCTCGGCCTCGGTGCCGATCTCGTCCACCACCACCACCTCGGGGCTGTGGTTCTCGACGGCCTCGATCATGACTGCGTGCTGCTGGTCGGGTTGCGGGACCTGCATCCGTCGGGCCATGCCGATTCCCGGATGGGGGATGTCGCCATCCCCGGCGATCTCGTTGGAAGTGTCGACGATGACCACCCGGCGGGTCAGATCGTCGGCCAGGACCCGGGCCACTTCGCGAAGCATGGTCGTCTTGCCCACCCCCGGACGCCCCAACAGCAGGATGCTGCGCCCCGACTCGATCACGTCCCGGAGGATGTCGATCGTGCCATACACCGCACGGCCGACGCGCGCGGTCAGTCCCACCACGTCGCCCGCCCGGTTGCGGATGGCCGAGATGCGGTGCAGGGTGGCCTCGATCCCCGCCCGATTGTCCTTCCCGAAGGCGCCGATCCGGTCGACCATGTAGCGCAGGTCGTCGCGGGTCACGGGGTCCTCGGTCAGGATCTCGAAGCGGCCCGGGAATCGAGCCTCCGGGCGCCGGCCCAGGTCGGTGACGACTTCGATCAGATCGACCAGCTCCTCCTGCCGGGCCTCCAGGCTGCGTCGAACGGCAGGAGGCAGTCTCTCCAGCAGGCGGTCGAGGTCGTCGGTGATGCGCAGGGTTCTGCTCTTCTTCCTGGTCAAGGGCTCTCCGGGTATTCTGGGGATTTGCGGAGGAAGGTCAAGGCGGGTCGGCCACCACCCGGACGGTCTGGAGGGTGGGGTCGGCGGGACCTTCCAAAGGGATGCCGGCTGCCAGGGCCCGGGCCAGGTGGTCCACATGCCCGGCGCAGAAGACCTCGCCCGGACACAGCAAGGGAATCCCGGGAGGATAGGGGGTCAGGAACTCGGCACAGATCCGACCCGGGGCCTGGCTGATGGGGATCACGCAGGTGGAGGCGTAGAAGGCTTCCCGAGGG
>Ga0334898_1004356_pt1 | contig 10617 bp, 8 predicted proteins | sample GraSluR3_MG_10_FD_207228 | JGI IMG/M metagenome (GOLD analysis project Ga0334898, IMG submission 207228) | Sludge microbial communities from methane-producing bioreactor in Wageningen University, Netherlands - Granular Sludge_3_08-R3 | ecosystem: Engineered > Bioreactor > Anaerobic > Unclassified... | reverse complement strand
CCATGCCTATGGCACCTGCGTTCCGGCGAGGATGGGGTTTGGGGCAAAGCCCCATAAAGAAAAACGACCAGCACCTTACGGTGCTAATCATTCATATTTTTTGGGACATTTTCAAAAACGCTTGACATACTTTTAGGACTTATTTATTACTATTAATATTTTTCTAAGACGTCGTATATATCTTTAAGTAAAACTTCAGCAAGTCCAATGACTTCATCCGAACCCCCATAGTATATTTTCACCAAATCCTCTTCAAGCAAAATACCACATGTAAATACGACATTCCCAAAAAATCCATCTTTTTCATAACTTGCTTCAGGTACCATAATGGGGTATTGTGTTTTAGCAATGATACGCCCTGGATCGTCTATGTCTGTAAGCATGGCTCCAAGGCAATAACAATCATTTTTGTCCGCAGCATGATAGATATGTAACCATCCTTTTTCTGTTTTAACCGATGGTCCGCCACCACCTATGCGCCCGTTTTCCCATCCGTCTTCTGATACACTTAATAAGTGCTCATGTTGACTCCAATTGATTAGATCTTTTGATTTAGACACCCAAATATTCGCGTTGCCGATTTCTTTGGGTACGGGTCGATGGTATGCATAATAATAACCATTGATTTTTTCCGGAAAGATGGAAACGTCCTTATTTTCAGGCACAAAAATTATGCCCAATCGCTCATAGTCTTTAAAATCTTCGGTTTTTATCATGGCTGTTGCAACACCATATTCAGATACTGCCGAGTAAGTTATATAAAAACTGTTATTAATTTTTGTTATTCGTGGATCTTCGATTCCCCATGTCTCATACTGACTTTCCGGAACAAGAAACGACCTATCCTCGATATCAAAGTCTACACCATTTTTACTTCGCGCAAGTCTAAAATGGCTAATAGAGGTTAAATGCACGACTTTATGATCACTTTGTCGTCGTATCGTTCTCGAATCCGAAAAATCATATAATTCGTCGTCTTTTCTTTTGTCATAATATACAACTTGAAGTTGATATTGCTCATCTTCCTTTACAAAAATAGGAACACCTACCATGTCTTCATCCTCCGTAATAACACTTTCTGCTACACGAAGCAATAGTATAATCTCATCATTAAATCGCGTCACTCCTGCGTTAAATACCCCATCGACTTTAAAATTACTCTGTGATGGTTTTACCATATTGGGGGTAATAATTGGATTTGAAGAATGTCTTTGAACAATTGATTTCATATGAACTCCTTTCCCTTTCTTCATTTACAAATAATTGGTATATAGATTTCGACCAAACGTTTATCATTCTGTTCTTTCACTTTTGGGTAGTGCTCAAGAGAAAATCTATCGTCAGTTTTATATCCACTTCTTGGAAGCCAGTTAGAGTACATATAATGCCATGCTTTCTCAAATTCACTTGATTCTACCATAAAGCGTCCCATAGCATACTGCCCTTCATGAAGAGTGAAAAACCCAACCTCTCCATTCACAGCAACATTTCTATCTACAGACATACAGACACTTAATCTTAAGTTTTCTTCTTCTGTTTCGTCACCAAAGTCATGATAAATCACAAACCATCTTGAGCTTTCTGTAATCAATTTCCTTTGATTTGCCCATTGATAAAGCTTATGAAACAATTGAGAAAAAAGTTCACCGTCTCCTTTGTATGCTCCTGTATATCTAGTATATATTAGCTTGATTACATTCTCTTTTCGTATTTCAACACTCATTGGGTTAATCTTCGTATTTTTATCATACAAATAATTTTTGACAGAATTTGTCTTACTCATTATCCCGTTTGAATTACGATAATTACTGCTACTCATTCCATATTTTGCTCTGAAAGCCTTTGCATATGCGGCTTGATTCGAAAACCCCACTTCTAGTGCAATATCTAATATTGATCGTTCTTTATCTGACAAAAGCATATATGCTGCTTTTTCTAATCGTAATCTCTTAATAAATCCATACAAACATTCTCCTGTCATATAACCATATATTCTTTGAAAATGATACTCAGAAAAATGTGTTATTTGGCAAACCTGTTTTATAGTAAGAGGTTCATCTAGATGGCTCTCTATATAATCTTGTACTTTGTTAATTTGTTCAATATAGAAATTTTCATCATTGATTATCATATGAAGTCTCCTTCCCTCTTTTGATTCATCATATCATATAGGTATTGAACTCATCAAGCCTTATATTCCTGTGCTATGAAACCAGATTGTAGGATCTGCCCCCCTTGATTTCCACCACTCGGACCAAGTTCAATAATGTAGTCACATGCATGTATCATTCTCATGTTATGTTCAATGATTATAATCGTGGCTCCCTTCTCTTTCAGTTCCTTCAAAACCTCTATTATTTTTTCAACATCTTCTTCATGAAGACCGGTTGTTGGCTCATCAAGAATATATAAGGTATTATTACAATTTTTCTTATATAATTCCTTTGACAGCTTTATTCTCTGCGCTTCACCACCGGATAAAGTAGACGCACTTTGTCCGAGCTTTAGGTAACCTAAACCCACTTTATCCAATAACAATAGGATATTAACAATCTCTTTTTCTTCCTGAAAAATTTCTATCAAATCATGGATCTCGGTGTCAATAATATCTCCTATGGAAAAGTTTTTCCTTTTGATTTTCAATACTTCTTTAGAATATCTTTGTCCATGACATTTATTGCAAGGAACATATATATCTTCCATATAATACATATTCACCGGAATTTCTCCAAGGCCACTGCACTCCGTGCACTGACCTTTTTTTGAGTTAAAGCTGAAATATTCTTTTGATAAGTTATTCTCTTTCGCCAGAGGTGTATCTGCATAACATTTTCGAATTAAATCAAGCACACCCGTATATGTACCGGGATTCGATCTTGAATTCTTGCCAATTGGTTTCTGATTCATAAAGCAGACATCTGTAATATTTTCTATTCCGGTTATTTTTTGCACCATTCCATTCTCTTCTACTCTTCTTCCTAATGATTTCATAAGATAAGGATATAATGTCTTTGAGATGAGGCTACTTTTTCCTGAACCACTAACACCAATCACTGCCGTTATCATGCCGATCGGTATTGTCACCTCTACATTTTTCAAATTGTTGGTAGTAACTCCATTTAGTTGTATAAAGGTAGAATGATCTTTAACTTTGATGGTCTTAAACTCGCTGCTGAAGTCTTGTATTACAAACTGATCTTTAAATTCAACTCTCTTATGTGCAGAAGTCACTTCTCCACCATACCGGCCTGCTTTTGGTCCCATTTGTAAATGCATATCAGCAATCGTTTGAAAACTTTTTTTATGTTCTACTAGAATTACAGTATTACCACGCTTTTTTAAATCTACAATGGCATCCATTAAAAATCTATAATCCTTAGGATGTAATCCTTTTGAGGGTTCATCCATAATATATAGAATGTTAGAAAGGCCTGTACCAAACTGAGTTGCTAATTTCAGCCGTTGAGCTTCTCCACCTGACAAGCTAGGTACACTTCTATCCAAGGATATATAACTCAAACCTACATTTTGTATTCGTTTGAGTCGTTGATTGATTTTTATAAACATCATCTTCGTTTTATCCTGCTGGTCTTGTGTAAGTTGTCCATAAATCTTATGGCACCATTCTCGTAAACTGTCAATACTTAACTTTGTAACTTCGGGGTATCTGTCTCCTTGAACATTCACCAATCTTCCTTCTTCTAATAAACGTTCTCCATGACAACGGCTACAGACTTTTTGAGACATAAAACGTTTTATTTGTTCAATACCTTTTTCAGATTTAGTCTCTTGGCTTAATCTCCCGACAAGATTTATGGCTCCTTCTACAGGCCGAGTAATCACTCCGCTTCTTCCCTTTGAATTTTCATAGGACAAGCTCACTTTTCGTTCGTTGGAACCATAGAAAAATTCTTGTCTAAATTCTTTAGGTAATTGGTAGAAAGGTAATTCCAAATCAACATTCAAATCATCAGCTAAGGCTAAAACTTCACCTCTCATCCAATTTGCATTTGGTTTTTTTCTATGTTTTCTTAAGTCACCATATAGTGATGAAGCACTGTCTAATAGAGATTTTTCCGGATGCTCGACAATCTTTTCCTCATCAACACACATCTCTACTCCTAAACCTTTACATACAGGGCACATATAATCCGGATGATTGTAACTAAAAATTTGTGGTGTTCTATCAAATAAAATCTCACCGCAGCTTTTACATACATTGCTGTCATCAACAACCTGATGACAAATTGGACACACTCGCTCACCGATGGTCGTAAATAAAAGTTTTAAAACGTCTGCAATCTTTGTTATAGACCCTACAGTGGACCTAGGATTAGCTCCTAATGATCCTTGTTCAATCGCTATGGACGGTTGCAAACCGGTTATTTTCTCAACATGTATATCAGAAAATGTGTCATTTAACATTGGATTTGACAGTAGCAAATCCATAAACTGCCTTTGACTCTCCGCAAAAATTGTATCAAAAGCTAAACTGGATTTACCGCTTCCACTCACTCCGGTGATTAAGGTAATGCTATTTTTCGGAATAGCTATGGACACATTTTTTAGATTATGAATATTCGCATTGTATATATGCATCTCTTTATCATGATATTCATCCTCTGCATCAGCCTCACTCTCAAAGTCACTACAATAGCCATTATTTTCTTGATTTATATCCATATCCAATTGAGCTTCTTCATACGACACCACTATTTCTTTTGGGGTAACAAAATTTTTATATCTCGTCCAATGCGACACCCACGAAGGAAGCGTTGCTTCTTCTACTCTATCCACAGATGGTTGGTAGAACATAATCTGAAAGATTTTTGTTCCTGAAAAACCATCAAATCCTTCAATATCAATAATCCCATTGTGCTCATCAACCTGTTGTACTCGAACAATAGTCGAGCCCAAGGGATTAGGTCGAACCGGTGATCTCGTTGCGAATATTCCTGTTTTAGGGGCATTATTATACGGTGGATTGCACATTCGTTTTTTTCGATAGGTGTCCTTATCAAAACGGTGAAACCACCACAATACTCTAATATAATCGCCTTCTTTAATACATTCACCAAAATTTATAAAACTTTTATCCAATTGAATCATTGTCCTATTCGAATACACAGTGTACTCTCCGACAATACAATCCGCATAATTAAGACAAAATCTGTTTTTTGGTTCTTTTGCCTCTAACACAACCTCTTCTGCCGGAAAATACGGCTTAATATCTACCAATTGTCCTAAAAGTCCTGTCTCTTTAAAAAATACTGTTTTTTCAGGGCATTTAACTATTAGTTGTCCTATTTTTTCATTCATCCCAAGAATTTTTGTTACACACACTTCAATCCTATCTTCCATCAAGCAATATAAGATACAATGAGAAAACATATCCAATTTTGTCAATGCCTTTTCAAACCCTTCGTGTAGTTTTACAAAAAGTTTATTATTCCAATCATCAACAGATAGCGTACCAATTTCCAACCATTTCATCATTATCCTCCTAGCTTTACATTTGCTAGGTTTATCATAACAAATCGAGACAAAAAAACTTTTCCATTCTTGCTAACTTGTATCCATAAATATTAAAATCATTTTGAGATAATAAACGTATTGAATGAATACCCACTTAATTCGATAAGACAGTTTTCGTTATTAATGTTTAATAATAACTCACGTGTATAATCCACATTATTGGCGACAACAACGATAATATCTCCATTCGGATTTTCAAAAGCAACGGATGAACCCGACCAAGCTCCTTCGACTTCAATACGCTGCGCTCCGAGTTTGACAAAACTCGAAAAATGTTTCATTACATAAAACTCCGGATTATAAATAACCTCATTTGTTATAGGGTCAATAGTAATAAGGGCATTTTGATGCCATCCCCATGTACTCGCTCCGCCTGGCTCTAAAACCATATTCCAATACGTATAACTACATACACCATTACGAAGATAATGTCGCATAAGATTAAATACATACCTTGCATATTCCCATGTGTTTTTTCCATCGCCACATTCATTTTCTGTTTGCATCAATTTTATATTTGGATAGGATTCTCTTGTTCTTTGAATCGCTTCACGACCTGCCCACTGATAACCTATTCCCGAAATATATTTTTCTGCCTTCGTATCAAACATTACGTGATCAACATATTCATCAAATAAGTCAATCAATATTTTTCCTGTCGGCAAAAATTTCATCTGCTCCGGACCATTTAGCGTTCCCAACCAAATTTCAACGTCTAAATCTTCTTGTTCAAATAAAGGTCCTAAATATTTACTGATAAACACGCGAAATTGTTCACCGGACCATAAACAAGAAGGGAATTTTTGATCAGCAAAAGGTTCGTTTTGTATATGAACTTGATGAATAGGTATTCCTTCACCTTTATATGCCTGTATAAATTTCAAGAAGTACAAGGCATACGCCTTCAGATATTCATCTTCCATAATTAACCGACCGTGATTATAAGCTTCCGGTGTTTTCATCCATGTTGGAGGACTCCATGGCGACGCAAATAGTTTAAGGTCATGTTTATATTTTAAAGCGCTCTTAATATATGGAAGAAGATGATCATAATCTCTTTCAATCGAAAAATGTTGCATCTCAAAATCATTGGAGTATTCATTATGACTATACCACTTGGCAGCATAATCGCTTGCGCCAATAGGAACTCTACAAAAATTAAAATTGGCTCCTTCTTCAGCATCAAAAAGGCTTTTTATGACCGCTTCTCTTTGATTTTCATCAATTTTATTTAATGCAATCCACCCTAACTCATTAAAGCACCCACCAAAACCTTCAATTGTTTGATCACGCTTTTCTGTGAGTACAAGCTTGTAATAATAATCTGTATTATCAATTTTAATATTTTTAATCTCAACAGTATCCTTATCTATCCACTTCCCACTGCTTGTTGTTTCTTTCCATTTAATATTCATTTTTTTCCTATCCTTTCACGGCACCTGAAACAATGCCTTTTACAATATGCTTTTGGAAGAATAAATAAAATACAATTAAAGGGGCTGATGTCATTAACAACCCTGCAAGAACATTTGTCCAATCCGCTTCATATTTTCCAAAGAATTTATTTGCTGATAAGATTAACGTATAATTTTTTGCATCTGTAATCATGAGTAGGGGTAACAAAAAGTCGTTCCATATCCATAGAGCATCAAGTATAGCAATTGTCGCAGTAATAGGTTTTAACAGTGGAAATATGACGTATAAATATACTTTAAAGGGTCCGCAGCCGTCAATAATCGCCGCCTCCTCTAAATCATAAGGTATTGTTCCCATAAAGCCAACATATAAAAATATAGCTAGGTTTACGCCTATACCAATATAGATGGCAACTGTCCCTAATAACGTTCCTTTGGCGTTAAAAAACATAGCCGTTCTTGTTAATGAAATCATAATCGAATGAAAGGGTATTAACATCGATGCAATAAATAGAACCTGGAAAAATCCGGCTAATTTCAACTTACTTCTAGCAATTTTATAACCTGCCATTGATGATGTGATGATTATACCTATCACGGCTAATACCGAGATGAATAATGTATTAAAGGTTGTTCGAAGAAAATCTAGCTTTTGAAAAGAGACGACGTAGTTATTAAACTGAATGACTTCAGGTAATGCCAATATTGATCTAGCCATTTCTCCATCTGTCTTTAATGAATTAATAATCGCGATATAGATTGGGAAAAACACAACCACAGCTGCCACTGTCAAAAAGATAATTTGCATTATATTAAATATCTTAGCCTTCATTATGCTTTTACCTCCTTACTCCGTGTTAATCGAAGTTGAATTAGTGTAATGACAAGTACAAACAAAAACAGAATAATCGCTTTTGCATTTGCATACCCATATCTAAAAAAGCTGGAAAATGCTTCCTCATATATATTTAATGACATTACTTGTGTTGTTCTTCCCGGTCCGCCTCCGGTGAGTCCATATATTTGATCAAAAGCTTTAAATGAGTTATTCAATGTCAAGAAAAGATTGATGGATACTGCATGCATAATCATAGGAAGTGTGACTTTAAAAAATATTTGTATTTTATTTGCACCATCGACGCGGGCCGCTTCCTTATATTCTGTAGGAACACCTTGAATCGCTGCAATATATATAACCATGATGTAACCAACACTCGTCCATAAGGACATCATCACAATTGCCCAGAAAGAAAAATTCGGATTACCTAACCAGGGTTGCTCCAAAAATCCCAAGAATTTATTTTGTGCCAATTCAGTCATTACCTTTCTAAAAATGAATTGCCATATGTATGCACCTATAATAAAACTAATCATATTAGGTAAAAAGAATGCTGTCCTGAATAGATTACTTGTTTTTGTTCTAGCATCAATAAATATCGCAAGCAATAAGCCCAATATATTGGTTAGCACGACCATAGCTAGCACATATTTTAATGTGAACTTGATTGACGCTAAAAAGTTTTTATCATCTGTTAATGCCTTTACAAAATTATCTAAACCAACAAATTCAAAGTTTGGATTGACCCCGTTCCAATTTGTAAAACTATAGGATAAACCGGTTATGACCGGTATAATCATGAAGATACTGTAAAAAATTAATGCCGGCAATAAAAATAGTAATAATAATCGTATTTCTTTTCTTTTCTTATTCTTATCCATTTGAATCTCCTTTCCTGTGCCAATAAAAAATGGGCCCTACGGCCCATTTGAATTATTGATTTACTTCATTGAATATCGCCCATGCTTCATCCAATGCCATAATCACATCATCAGCTGATGCTGTATCTGAATAATATCCTTGTAATGCTTTTCCTGATTCGTCTTTAACCGCTTGTGGAATACTAGGGTCAAGATATGATTTGCCTTCTTCCATATATGCAATGGCTTCAGCAATCCATGGATATGTATCAAACGTATGTATTTGAGATATCGGATTAAATTGACACGCTGTGAAAAATTCAGTTGATGTGTCCGGATTTAGAAAATATGCAACCAATGCTTTTGCCACTTCTTTATTTTCACTATATGAGCATACCCCTAATGTTGTTGATACAGACGCATTAATCATAGATGCTTCAGGATCTTCATTAACCGGCAATGGAGCCACGCCTAAATTAAAGTCCGGATTCGCTTCTAATATAGTCGCTGAGAACCAGGGTCCTTGTACCCACATTCCATAATCACCTAATGCAAACTCGGCACAACCATCTGTTCCACCTATTTCAAGGCCATTTGAATTGGCATTTTCATGTACATAATCAATCACATTAAACATTTCACTGATTTCTTCAAAGGAGCTTTTGTCAGCATTCATTTTTTCAATAAAATCAGGATGACTCGTATTGGCGTAAGCTCCAACGGTTAATGGTAAAAATAACTGTGGAATCCACGCTTCGTTATAGGCAGCAAGGAATGGTGTTTTTCCTGCCGCTCTTATCTTCTCAGAATTTGATTTTAATTCACTAAGAGTTAACGCAGGTTCTAATCCTAATTCATTAAAGAGATCTTTGTTATATAGCATTCCCCAAGTGAGACTTTCAAGAGGTAATCCCACAACTTTCTCTTCATAGGTAACTGCTTGTTTTGCACTTTCGTACAAATCAGCGACCCATGGTTCACTACTTAAGTCTTCTAAGTACCCCGCTTTATAATATTGAGCCTTTTCGTTGATTGCGTGAAACATAAATACGTCTAAGTCGTCTTTAGTCGATAACCTCGTTTTAAGTATTTCCGGAGCAGTATCTGCACTTGGCATTTCAAGACTATACGTTACTTTGACTCCTGTTTTTTCTTCATATTCTGCTGCAAACTGATCAATATAATTTTCATAAATCTCTCGAAATCTTGGTTGTGCAATAAACAACTTAAGATCCACTGTGGATCCTGCTTTGACTTCAGTATTCTCTGTATTGTCTGATATTGATGAAGAATCATCTGTTCCATCGTTTGCTTGACCACACCCCGCTAAAACCATTGTTAAAACTAATAGTATTGCAATTAACTTTTTCATTGACATCCTCCTTTTATTATCGAGTTAAGTGTATTCTTAACTTCTAAATAAATTATACATTTTGGAGTTAACGAATGCATTAGATGATATTAATGCATGCTACTGTAAAATATTAATTCCCGTATTCACCTGGTGTGCATCCATAATAGCGTTTGAATACTTTATAAAAATATGTAACGTCATTATATCCCAGTTCATCTGAAATAGCTTTATGGGTGGCGCCCTCACTTAACAAACGAGCCGCTTCTTCCATTTTTTTCTTGAGTACATAGTTACCTAACGTGATTCCAAAATGGGATTTAAACGTACTGCTTAAATATTCCTTACTAATAAATAATCGCTCTGCAACATCATTCAAACTAATATCTTCCTTATATGCACTATCCACGTATTCTTTTGCCAGTTCAGCAACAGGTTTTTCAGATGCTTTTATTTGATTACACCGATAATCAATTCCTGTGATCATAAGTTTTGATTATTTCTCGTTTAGGACAGCACCCATACGCGTTTGAACATCACCAGTACACATGTTAGCATCACCTTTGAAAAAAATCGAATTCACATAAAAGCATCACCAATTCGCACAAAAGCATCACT
>Ga0334898_1004355_pt1 | contig 10625 bp, 9 predicted proteins | sample GraSluR3_MG_10_FD_207228 | JGI IMG/M metagenome (GOLD analysis project Ga0334898, IMG submission 207228) | Sludge microbial communities from methane-producing bioreactor in Wageningen University, Netherlands - Granular Sludge_3_08-R3 | ecosystem: Engineered > Bioreactor > Anaerobic > Unclassified... | reverse complement strand
GCGGCTCTTGGTCCTAGGTCTTCATCCGCCTCGATCTCGATAGCCCTGCTGGGGGCGGGCCGCCGCATTATAGCTCAATCTTCGCTCCTCTACATCGTCTTTCGATCACCGAGATCAAAGGAGCCTAGCCATCATGAAATCCTCAATCTGGGGGACGATGGAGTTCTCCATCCTGAGGTAGATGGAGGCGGGAATTCCAGTGTTCGAGAGCCGTCGGCTGAGCCTCTCGAGGGTTCCGTAAACCCGGGGGCATGCCCTCAGCCTATCGCTGGTGAGGGCCCTGATCAGTCGGTCGAGGTTGCCGAAGCCGGTCGAGAAGTCGGATATGTCGATCCTAGCCAGATCGAGGTTGAAGATGAGCTCGATCCAGGCGTTCACCTCGTCGATGAGATCCTGCATGGTGAGGTCGCTGGTCACTATGCGGGAGTTGCCCTCGGCGATGTTCCTGAAGTACTCCCTGAAGGAGTCGCCCTTTGAGAGGGTAAGGACCCTTCCGATCATCCCTGAATGGGTATCGGTCACGGCCACTAGACCCTTCTCGTATCTGTGGGCCATCGCCATCGCGAGCTCGTTTTTTTTCGTCACTCGATGCATATTGTACTCCACCACGGGGAATAGCTCGACGATCTCGGGTATCGCCCTCAGGTTTGGCCTCTCCCCAGGTTCGAACCAGAAGGGATGGTTGTATGTGAAGGGAAGCCCTCTCCTCTTGAGTAAGCCTACAAAGGCCCTCAAATCACCCTCCAACTCCGCTATCTCCTTCAGCTCCGCAAACTCCTCCTCATCGAGGTCGTAGACGTTTACGTGGACGGTGTGGCCTACCAGCTCTGGATCCATGATCCTGATCTCGACCCCTGTCACCAGCCCGTCCCTATCCCCCAGGACCTGGTGAGCCCTCATGGTATCGTGATCCGTGAAGGTGACGTATCCCATCCCCATCTTTTTGGCCTTCCTGTATAGCGCTTCTGGGTGAAGGGACGGAACGGGGAGGACGTCGTGAGAGAAGAGGGTGTGGACGTGAAGGTCCGCCGAACGCCATCCCTGATCCTCCAGCTCTGCCTCCTCCATCCGGGCGAAGGTCCCATCATCAAAGCCCTGTAGCTCGAACTTCATCCTGATCGGTCCGCTTAAAGATGTGCAAAATCATATACCTTCCCCACTTTTTGTATATAGCGGTCGGGGATGTATTGTCCTAAATGGGGGATCGGGATCCCCCCTCAACCATCGCCTTTCAATAGCTTCCGTTAAGGCGGATCCCATCTTTGGCGCGGGCTATGATGCTGCGGGATATATAGACTATATTTGAAGGGTATACCTTTGTAGCTCTATTTATTATATGGTGAACAATTTTATATCTGCTCTGGTTTCTGGTGTAGGCTGTATGATTGAGTCAATAAATATGGGGAAGGATGGCGGACTCGGCCATTTATCAGAAGATTCGGAGCTGGAGCCGATCAGGGTTCAAGGGAGAGCAGAGCCTCAGATAGACCCGGTTGACCGCTGGTGGCTCGACGCCTGAGGCCTGATGATCATCGAGGACTTCAAAGCCCGATCACAGAATTCCGGCGTCCATAAATGTTGGTAGAGGAGAATTGATTCAACTCCGGAGGATCTATGTTGCGAAAGCAGTTCACCATGAGGCCTTCTGTTTATCAGGCTCTTCTGATCGAAGCTCGGCATAGGCAGCAGGACCTCGGGGCGGTCCTGGAGGATATGATCCTGACGTCCATCAGTCAGGAGTCCCGAGAAGCTCTTGAGAGATGGAGGCGAGATATGGAGTCCAGGCCTCCCCTGGAGGAAGACCCGGAGGCGATGGAGGCGATCAAAGATTTATGGGCCAGCTATCCGAGGCTATCCACTTTAGAGATAGGAGAGCGGATAGGTTATCCTTACGAGGCGGTCAGCAGCGCCATCAAACGGATGCTCCAAAAGGGCGATCTTGAGCCCAGGGGGCATTTGGCATCAAAGCCAAAGAAGGGAGTATGAAATCTATCGGCAATTTATCATCATAATCATAAGGCACTGGGGCCAATCCGGGGATCTATACTACCGAGATGCGGCGGGAGCATCCAGCTTTATCGGATTTGTCGGGATAATCGCCTCGAAAAGCGGCCCCGAAGCATCTAATTTACGAGATATCACCTCTGGTGGTTACGATATCAGACGGCAGGATCTGGCGGAGCATTGGCTTTCCCAGCGGTATTATGAAGCCGAAAATCGGAGGGAGCAGCGCTGGCGCAAAAAGTGCCAGCGCGACTCTGCTTATCGTCAAGATTTGAGAGGATATCTTCCGTAATTTGGCATATTGAGGGACTGTTCTCTGGATTTGTCCCCCCAAGACTTCCCCCACGCAACGTCGCGACAGGTGCAGTCGAAGATCCCCTTCTCGTCCCATAACTTGTCGTCTCCGTCCATGGAGCCGTAGCCGCCTATGCAGCAGGAGAGCCAGTCAGCCCTCAAACTCGATTTGGGCTTGCAGGCTAAATATTCCATGTTCTTCTGGATCTTGAAGGTGCCCACATAGTTCTCATCGATCTCGATCTTGGGATTCTTCCATCCATTGTTGCCCTTACAATCGTCCCCTGTACCTGCCACCAGCTCGCCGATGTGGACAGTACCTTCTGTAACCTCTTCTTCGATCCTCATCCTGGCAAGGCCGTAGCCGTCTTCAGGCGATGAGGTGTAACCTGCTTTAGATCCGACCACATCCCTACATTGGAGATCGACGCCGATGTCCTTCACGAAGGCTGAAGCGTACTCGATCTGGTGATGCATCGAGACCCCCATCCCATCCTGGCGGTTCTTCCCCCAAGTCTTCTCCTTCAGCTTCGAGTTGTAGATTATGGGGTTCTCAGCGTAGTAGCCGGTCCCATAAGCCATAGCCACGGGGGCGTATACCATCTCGTTCTGCTCCAGGAAGGAGATGTTGTTGCTATACGCTTTCTGTTTATCACCCAGATAGACGTGGGAAATTCTATCCTGCTTACAATATTCGTTCATGCTCTTGTTCGAGCTGATCAGCGTTGCAGCGTCTATGGTGCCGCTTCCGTGCATATAGTTCAGAAGCTGGAGGTTTTCTGCGTTGACGCTATGGCTGACCATGGCGAAGCCCTCTCCTTCTACGTCCTGCTGGAAAGTGTGTTCGTATTGTTTATCCCAGGCCGCGGATGCGGATGCTGCCATTAGTAGCAGCAGGGCGACCGAAATACCAGCTTTGATAATCTCTTCAAACTTTCTCATACAATCCCTCCTGACCCGGCGGGACTGGGCGACGGTGGGCCTTCGGCACCGCACCGATCCTCTGAGGCGAGGGGAGCCTCTGAAAAAGAGATAGTAAAGGGTGCATCGGAGTCGTCATATCCTTCGTTGGGTGCCGATCGACAGCCTCCTCCAGCCCATTCGAGATCGAGGCGGTGGCCGTCATGATCAACGGCGGCCAAGGATGGGGCCGAGGCCATCAGCCCCACCATCAGGCCCGCCCAGATCACCATCAGGCCTGCCCAGATCTTCATCATCGTCCCTAAACCCCTCATAAACATCCCAGTTGACGGATCTGCCCCCTCGAATCCCGACCATCGAGCCGGCAGATACTCCCCCCGGGCGGGGTTACAATATAAAATTAATCACAATAATATAAATAGATCTACAGGCCAGGAGTACCGAACTTTCCTGTATATACCGAAAATTTGTGTATATATTTTCAATACCATGCTCCAGATCCGGCTTTGATATATAGAATATATGTCGAATCATCGTCTATATATGCGAAAGTTGGGTGGGGGCATCTATTTATTTTATTGCGAATAAGTTTATACGGCAATCCCGCAGGGTGGGGGGCTGTATGAGCATCAAGTCAAAATCCGTCTTGACCGGCGTCCTCGTGGCGGCCTTGCTTTTGGCCGCCGGAACCGCCGCAGCTCTGTCGGTATCGGGGTCGACCACCGTCCTGCCCTTCGGCGCCTCCTGCGCCGAGGAGTTCAACGCCGCCCAGAGCGCCGTCCAGGTCTCCGTCACCGGGGGCGGCTCCGGCGTGGGGATCAAGAACGTAGCCGAGGGGATCAGCGACGTCGCCATGGCCTCGAGGCCCGTCAAGGACTCCGAGAAGGAGGCTTATCCTGACGAGGAGTTCGTCGAGGTTCTGGCGGCCTACGATGCGGTCTGCATCGCCGTCAGCCAGGCGGTATACGACGCCGGCGTCACTGAGCTCTCCGCGGAGGAGGTCCGGGCTATCTACAACGGCGAGATCACCAGCTGGGCCCAGCTCGGAGGCGATGATGAGAAGATCTACGTCCTCGGCCGCGAGGTCGGCTCCGGAACGAGGGACACCTTCAACGAGATCGTGATGGGGAGCGACAAGGCCGAGACCCCGGGGGTCACCACCAGCCACGGCAGCAACGCTGAGGTGAAGACCGCCCTGACCAAGAGCGACAGCGCCATCGGCTACCTCGGCCTCAACTACATCATGGATGGAGCCCTTGCTGCCATCGCCTTCGAGGGGGTTGAGCCTTCGGCTGAGACGATAAAGGACGGGTCCTATCCTCTGGCAAGAGAGCTCTACATGGTAACCTACGGCGAGCCGACCGAGGACGCCCAGGCCTTCCTGGACTTCGTCACCGGTGATGATGGTCAGGCCATCGCCGAGGAGCTCGGCTTCGTCTCGATACTCTGATCTTGAATAGACGATGATCGCCAGCTCGGGGCCGCCTGGGCTTGGGCCCCGAGCCCTCCCTCTGCACGGAGCTTTTTTTTATCTTTACTCTCACAAAGTCAATCCATATCTCCGAGCCGACGATCCGGTGCTTCTTCCGATGGGCGAAGGTCGTCGGTGGGGAAAGATTGATATTATTTTGAGAGATGTCTTGAAGAGGATGACGAGGCCCGAATCGGTCTTGACCTGGGTTGTGGTGGCCGTCTTCGTCGCGGCCGGGGCGGTCTTATACCTCATCGCCGGGGATGAGCTCCTCCGCGACCACCTTGAGGGGGCATCTTCGACCATATCGGTGGCGGGCTCTACCACAGTCCTTCCTTTGGCCGTGGCCTGCGCCGCGGAGTTCCATAAAGGTCAGAGGGACGCCGTCGTCACCGTCGCCGGGGGCGGGACCGATGCGGGGATCGAGGAGCTGGCGGCGGGGAAGATCGATATCGCCATGGCATCCCGAAAGGTCGGAGAGGGCGAGATGGAGGGGCTGGGCGCCAGCTTTGAAGAGCACCCCATAGCCCTGGACGGCGTGGCCATAGTCGTCAGCCGGCCCATCTTCGAGGCGGGAGTGGATGAGCTGAGCCGCCATCAGGTCTCGGCGATCTACAGCGGAGATGTCTCCAGCTGGAAGGATCTTGGCGGCCCCGACCTGGAGATCGTCGCCGTATCGAGGTCTCATGGTTCTGGGACCGGCGAGATCTTCAGCGAGAGGGTGGCAACCCCCGGAGTCTCAATATACCTCGATAGCGGCGCCGATGTGGAGAGGTATGTGGCAAGAAGCGACAGGGCGATAGGGTATATCGGATTGAACCTCGCCTTTGACGAAGAGCTCGGGGTCATAGCCTACGAGGGGGTCGTCCCCTCGGCGGCATCGGTGAGGGATGGTTCTTACCCCCTCGCGAGGACCCTCTACATGTACACCCTGGGGGAGGCCGACCCGGAGGAGGTGGCGTTTCTGGAGTTCGTCACCGGAGAGGGGGGCCGATCGATCGCTGAGGATCTGGGCTTCGTCCCGATCTCGGCGTAGCCTCAGCTGGAGCACTCCCACCCAATTAATCCGATCGGCGAACCCCGATTCAGCAAACCTCCGTTCCTGGGGGGCCGCACCTCTCGAAGGCGTGGGCGAGGATCGTCCTGGTGGCGACGACCCCCTCCACCTCCCGGACTGTATCGACGAGGCCGTTGAGGGCCAGAAGTCCCTCCACCTGGACGTCCAGCAATAGATCGAAGTCTCCAAAGAGGATGTACATCCTATTGATCCCGGAGAGGCCCCGGAGGGCGGCGTGGACCCTCCTCTCCTGGCCTGGGACCGTCTTCAACATGATTATGCCGTTTACCATTTTTCATCCACCTCAATGTGAAATAATCTGAAGATAGGCCCGTTTTGTGAACTCTTAATCCCATTCTCTTCCCAAAATCGAGGGCCTCAAAAAGGGGAGATCCGGCGAGGAGCTCTTCAGAGCCCCATCGCCGCTTCCAAGATTTCGAAGACCTCGGTGTTGTCGATGAGCCCCCGGGAAAATTCGATCGCCCCAGGGCCGCTCGCGAAGATGGGGACGTCGGTGGCGGTGTGGGATGCCTCCTCCAGGATCTGGAGGTCGGCGTAGGAGTCGCTGACGGGGTAGGCTCCGGACCCGAAGTTGGGGGCCCAGCCCTCGATGTACTCGCTGCTGTTGGCGCCCAGAACCAGGCCTCCGCACTCGTGGTCAGCGGTGACGACCACCAGGGTTTCAGGGTTTTCGGCCGCGTAGTCCAGGGCGACCTTGACGGCCTCGTCGAAGGCTAGGGTGTCACCGACCGCCCTCTTGTAGTCCCGGGCGTGGCCGGCGTGGTCTATCCTCGCCCCCTCCACCATGAGGAAGAAGCCGTCATCGTCCCTGGAGAGGATTTCGATGGCCTTCTCGGTCATCTCCGCCAGGCTCGGCTCGGCGGCGGAGTCTCGATCCAGCTCGTAGGACATATGGGAGTCGGTGAAGATTCCGAGGAGCCTATCGGTGGAGGCGGGGTCCACCGCTGAAAGCTCCCTCCCGTTTCTGACCACAGTCCATCCCAGGGAGGGTGCCTCTTCCAGGAGGCTTCTGTTGTCGAAGGAGAACTTGCTCGCGCCGCCTCCCATGGCCACCTCCATATCGCTCTCGATGCACTGCTCTGCGATCTCATCCTCCCAGTCCCGGAAGGCGACGTGGGCGTAGTATCCGGCAGGGGTGGCGTGGGTGATCCTGGAGGTGCTGACGACGCCGGTGGCCTTTCCTGCCTCATCGGCCATCTCCAGGATCGTCTTCAGGGGAACGGCGTACAGAGTGGCGTTATCCCGTCCCATGATCTCGCCATGAGCTGTGATGTTTCCGACGCTGATGACGTCATTGTAGGTCTTCTGGCCGGTGGCCATGGCCGTCACCGCGGCGGCGGAGTCGGTGATCCAGCTGTCCAGGGAGTGGGTGGAGATGTGCCCAGCATACTCCATCCCGTCCATGTACAGCCTGGTAGTCTGGTAGTTGTCCAGGGTGGGCTGGTAGCCGGGCTGGTCTCCGCCGGCCTTCTCCCATCGCGCGGCGGTGAGCTGGGCATATCCCATGCCGTCGCCGATCAGGAATATGGCGCTCTTTGCACCGTCTGCTGTTTCCTCTCCAACCTCCGCTCCCATGGCCGTCATGGGAAGCGAAGCTGTAGCGAACAGTATCGCCAAAACCCAGAGGGTTGAATGGTTCCTTCTCATCCCTATACCTCATCAGTCAGTTTTCGCGGCGTTTCTGCGGCACAAGTCAGTCATTTCAGAAGGGGGCACCGCCATCGCCGCGATCGACTGAAGGAGATGGGTCTATGTAAGAATTGCACAAATATAATAAATAGTCTTACTTATTTCATTGTCTCCATATTTTTCTATATAGATCGGGCCCCCTGGACCTGTAACCGGGTCGCCCTCCACCCCCTGAGCAGAGGTTGGATAAAGGTCAGCCCAGCCCGCGTATTGTATATAGAATATATTCCCGAATTTTCTCTATATATTTAATGTGGACAAGTTGCTTATAGCAGGGGGCCCTCGACGCCTCCATGGATCTATCGAAGAAGAGAAGAGGACCAATCCGCCGCCAGGTCGGCGAGCGGATCATCGAGTCCTCCTTCTTCTTCGCCGCCATCGCCTCGATCCTGGTGATGGTCCTCATCTTCTACTTCCTGATTCGCGAGAGCCTTGTAGCCTTCCAGGAGGTGGGTGTATTCGACCTCGTCTTCGGGATGAAGTGGCACTCCGCCGGGGAGATCTTCGGTATGACCCCCATCATCGTGGGATCTATCATGGTGACCCTCCTCGCCCTCATCATCAACATCGCCGTGGGGGTTCCCCTGGCGGTGTACCTCTCGGAGCTGGCCGGGCCCAGGAGCCGCTCGATATTGAAGCCGGCGATAGAGCTCTTGGCCGGGGTCCCCTCCATCGTCTACGGCTTCCTCGGGGTCCTCATCCTCGTCGCCTACCTGGAGCGGAGCTTCGATATGCTGACGGGCCGGTCGATTTTGGCTGGATCGATCCTCCTTGGGATCATGTTCATCCCCGCCCTGACGACGATCTGCGAGGACGCCCTCCGGGCCGTACCCCGGGAGTTCAAGGAGGGGTCCCTGGCTCTGGGGGCGACCCGGTGGCAGACGGTCCGGCGGGTCACCCTCCCGGCCGCCTCCTCCGGGATCATCGCCGCCGTCGTCCTCAACGTCGGGAACATCATCGGGGAGACGATGGCCGCCCTCCTGGTGGTGGGGAACGTGGCGCGGCTTCCATCGCCGATCTTCGACGTCTTCGACCCCAGCGCCATCTTCACCTCGGTCATCGCCGGGGAGATGGGGGAGGTTCCCCACGGATCGATCCACTACCACGCCCTCTTCGCCGTCGGTTTCGTCCTCCTCGCCATCGTCACCCTCCTCAACATCTCGGCGGACCTGGTCAGGGCTGCCATCAAGAAGAAGTTCGGTGGATATTGACGGAGCCGCTGACGATCTCCGCCGATCGGGACCCAGATATATAGCGGTACCTACCCTATATAGTGAATATAGATAAGTGCTTTAAGCGATGAAAGATCGGTCAGATGAATAGCATGGACCACCCAGAGAAGCGGAGGCCGCCCCGGTCTCGCAGATACGGCGATCGCTTTGTGGAGGCGCTCCTATTCTCTGCCGCCATCACCTCCATCCTGGCGATGCTTCTGATCTTCTACTTCCTCACCTTCGAGAGCTTCCTCGCCTTCCGGGAGGTGGGGGTCTTCGATATGCTCCTGGGGCAGAAGTGGCATCCCGCCGGGGAGGTCTTCGGGATGGCCCCGATCATAGCGGGCTCAGTCCTCATCACCACCCTCGCCCTCATCATAAACATCCTGGTGGGGGTGCCCCTGGCGATATACCTCTCGGAGCTCGCGGGCCGCCGGTCCCGGGAGTTTCTAAAGCCGGCGATAGAGCTCTTGGCCGGGGTCCCCTCCATCGTCTACGGCTTCCTCGGAGTCCTCGTCCTGGTGGTTTACCTGGAGCGGAGCTTCAACATGCTGACGGGCCGGTCGATCCTGGCGGGGGCGATCCTCCTGGGGATCATGTTCATCCCCGCCCTGACGACGATCTGCGAGGACGCCCTCAGGGCCGTCCCCAAGGAGTTCAAGGAGGGGTCTCTGGCCCTGGGGGCGACCCGCTGGCAGACGGTCCGGCGGGTCACCCTCCCGGCCGCCTCCTCGGGGATCATCGCCGCCGTCATCCTCAACGTCGGCCGGATCATCGGGGAGACGATGGCCGCCCTCCTGGTGGTGGGGAATGTGGCCCGTCTGCCCTCCCCCATCTTCGACGCCTTCGACCGGGGCGCCATCTTCACCTCGGTCATCGCCGGGGAGATGGGGGAGGTGGCCCACGGATCGATCCACTACCACGCCCTCTTCGCCGTCGGTTTCGTCCTCCTCGCCATAGTCACCATCCTGAACATCTCGGCGGACCTGGTCAGGGCGGCGATCCAGAAGCGGTTTGGAGGGTACTGATATGAAGAAGATCAGGCCAGCTCCCCTGGCCTCGATCGCCGTCGCCCTCGTCATCCTCACATCTTCTCTCGTCTACCTCGTCCTCCAGCCCGATACCATCCCCGTCGTCTCCTTCTGGATGGGGGGGCTCCTCCTCAACCTCCTCCTCATCTCCGCCTCGGCCCTCGCCCTCCGCCGGGAGGCGGAGGATGGCGCCCCCTCCCTCTGGACCGGGGGACGGCTCCTCCCGCTGTCGGCAGATCTCGTCTACATCCTGGCCGTCGTCCTTTTGATCTCCTCCGGCCAGCTCGGCCCAGATCTAAAGCTCGAGCTTCTGGGGCTGAGCGCCGTCTTCACCTACCCCATCGTCCTCCCCTTCCTCGTATTTCTCGGGAGCTTCCTTGCGATAAAGGACTCCATCAACCTCCTCTACGGTTACAGCTCCCGGGGGAGGGAGGTCCTCGTCTTCTCCATGGTCCGGCTCTCAGCGGTCTTCACCCTCCTCCTTCTGGGGGGGATCATATCCGTCATCCTCTTCCGGGGGATCGGGGCGATAAGCTGGGAGTTTCTGACCCAGCCCCACTTCCGCCTCGGGACGGAGGGGGGGATCAGCACCTGCATCCAGGGTACCTTCTGGCTGGTGATGGGGGCGATGCTCATCTCCGCCCCCCTGGGGATCGGGGCCGCCATCTACCTCAACGAGTACTCCAGCCACTCCGGGCTGAAGCGGGTCGTCACCATCGCCGTCGGCTGTCTCAACGGCGTCCCCTCCGTCGTCTACGGCCTCTTCGGCCTCGCCTTTTTGGTCGCGACCTTCGGCCTCTCGCTCTTGGCGGGGTCGATCATCCTGGGGCTGATGAACCTGCCGACGATCATCCTCACCAGCCAGGAGGCGCTGAAGAGCGTTCCAAACTCCTTGCGGGAGGGGAGCGTCGCCCTGGGGGCTA
>Ga0334898_1004348_pt1 | contig 10635 bp, 11 predicted proteins | sample GraSluR3_MG_10_FD_207228 | JGI IMG/M metagenome (GOLD analysis project Ga0334898, IMG submission 207228) | Sludge microbial communities from methane-producing bioreactor in Wageningen University, Netherlands - Granular Sludge_3_08-R3 | ecosystem: Engineered > Bioreactor > Anaerobic >... | reverse complement strand
ATCTGCCTGTGGGATCGGTTTCACCAAACAACACATCGGTGATTGCTTTTGCCGAGGTTTCTCCCAAATACCAACAGAACAGGATTGCTTGCGGTGTATCGACCCAGCTGGACATTTCCACTGCTCCTCCACCATGGAAGACGACCATCGTATGTTCATTTAATGAACATGCATGGTCGAGGTGCCATCGATCGATTTTATCCATTCTCCACTGTCGATCGTACGACTCGCTTTCATGGATATGGTTGAAGCCTACGGTGGCAATCACCACATCGGCTTTCGCAAGGAGGTTCCGCTTCTTCTCCGATCGCCACCACTTTCCACGGTAAACATTGATCCGCACTTCTGGATAACGTGCCTTTATTTCTGCATGGATGGGGGCACCCGGTTCTCCTTGCTTGATGAAACTCGACCCTCCTCCACCGATGGGCTCCCCGGCCACCAAGGAACCGATGATCACCACATGCGTGATTTCATTCCTTTTCAAGGGCAATAGATTGTGTTTGTTCTTCAACAATACGATCGATTCGGAGGCAACCGAGGCTGCGATGGATTTGTGTGCTGCGGTTCCACATGGGGAATTGTCGTCGATCAAGGGTCTATCGGCAATTCCCATCCTTTCACTTACTCCACGGATATGTTCGATCTTTCGATCAAGATATGGTTCCCAATGGGGATGTGCTTCTATGGTTTGCTTGAGTCTTGTGTGGGAGAACCACTTGCCTTTCGGCATTTCAATGTCGACACCGTGCAAAAGAGGACCCTCGGTCGAATATAGGGAATTCCAATCACTGACCACCATACCGGAAAATCCCCATTCGTTGCGCAGGATGTCCTCAATCAGATGGGAGTGCTCACTTGCATAGCTTCCATTGATCGGATTGTAGGCACTCATCACCCCTTCCGTACCCGCGGCAACCACCGCTTCGAAGGCTGGAAGATAGAGTTCCCTAAGTACTTTCTCTGATACTACGGAGTCGCACTTGTGCCTATCGTACTCGCTGTTGTTGCAGGCAAAATGCTTCACTGTGGTTGCTACACCTTTCGATTGGACTCCCCTCACATAGGAGGAGGCGATGCTACCGGCGAGATGGGGATCTTCACCCATGTATTCGAAGTTCCTTCCATTTATGGGAATCCGTGCGATATTTACTCCCGGTCCCAACAATATCGAGATTCCCGTGGCCCGACACTCTTCTCCCAGAGCTCGGCCCAATGTCTCGATCAGATCAGGATTCCATGTGGCCGCCATGGCGATTGCACTGGGAAAGATGGTGACTGGTGCATCCACTCCACGTATGCCGCTGGTGGCATCGCTCATCCACATGGCAGGAATTTCCATTCGCTTGATCGGACGGACGCAGAAGGATTCCACCCCGGACACATAGTCGATCTTCTCATCCAGATGCATCCCGGAGGTCACCTGGTCCAGGCTGGGTTGTGTAGGTTCTATTCTTTGGTCGGGAATCTTTCTCAGACCAAGAAAAAATCGATTCATCAAGAATTGGAGCAGCTTCCTTTTCATATGAGTCGTCATCATGTCTTTCCCTTTTGTTTCAATTGTAGGCTGCTTTTGGGATGGGGACAAGGAAACTTGAAAAAGGTTTGAAAGACATCTACAGTATAGCCATGAATATTCGCATTCTGTTTCTTGGAGAAATCGTAGGTCGCCCGGGAATCCACGCTCTTCGCGATGGATTGAAGCAATTGAAGAAGGATCGTGAGATAGATTTCGTGGTCGCAAATGGAGAAGGTACCACCAATGGCTTCGGCATCGGTAAAAATCATGCCATGCAGTTGCTCAAGATTGGAGTGGACCTCATCACTACCGGAGAGAAGACCTATTTCAAAAAGGATATGGTGGAACATATAGCCAAGAACAACCGTATCATTCGTCCTGCGAATTATCCTGCGGGGAACCCCGGCAGAGGGTATCGCATCATGGATATCAAGGGGAAACGGGTCGGATTCATCAATCTGCTCGGAAATTCAGATTTTCCCCGAACCCATTTGGCCAATCCCTATTTGGGAGCGAATATGCTCTTGGAGAAAATGAAACCCGATACCGATGCGATTTGCCTGCAGTTCCATGCCTCCACCACAGCTGAGAAACAAACAATGGCCCATCACGTCGATGGAAGGGTGGCTGCCATGATAGGAACCCACACGAAGGTGATCACCTCCGATGCAAGGATTCTTCCCCATGGTACGGCCACCATAACCGACAATGGGCGTTGTGGCAGCGCCGGTGGTGTCGGAGGGTTCGATCCGGAGATCGAAATCCAACGATTTCTCACCCAAGTGCCATCAAGATCCCAGGAATGTTGGGATGGCATCGAGTTGCAGGGGGTGGCTGTCGATATTGATGAAACCGGTAAGGCTACCTCGATCGAAACCATCAAAATTCCGGTTGAGGTTAAGGATCAACAAAGTGCCTCCTAGGCAAAGGAGTTTTTCATATGTACGAACATGCTTCGGTAATTTCGATTCGAAATAAGGATATCATCACGGTATCGTGTGAAACCGATACCTGTGCGAACTGCAAGGCGGGATCGTTTTGTGCCACCAAAGGCAAGACTTTCAACGCACACAACGGTACCGGAGAAAACCTCTCGGTGGGAGACAAGGTGGAGATATATCTTCCACCTGGAAAGGCCATCACCGCAGGGTTCATCGCTCTTCTTGTTCCCATACTTTTGTTTCCAGTGGGATATTACCTTCCCACATTGATCACACAATCGGCGGGAGAAGGGATCAAGATCATCAGCGGTTTGATTGGTATTGGGATAGGTTTCCTAATAAGCCGTCTATTCAGCAAGGCCAAGTCGAAGGAATATACTCCCGAGGTCACACGGGTGGTACACGAGGATTGATGGATATGGGAAGACGAGTCGGCAGTGTCACGATCACACTCTTCTCGTTGTTGCTCTTCCTTTCGTGCTCTTTCGCGCCTGAGGAGATGGTGAACGATAGACCTGCCGAGTTTCCCGACATGAGGCTTGAAACTACCCGCTACCTGTTGGGTCTGGATGGAATGGAACCCATTCGGATCGAAGCCCGGCTCATTGAAATATATTCGGACGCCAAACAGGCTTTCATCACCGATGCCGAGTTTACGCAGTACAATAACTCGGGAGTGCTGCAATTCGCCGGATCGTTCGGTTCGGCTGTGGTGGATACGGAGACAAAGGATGTATTCATGGAACAGGGTGTCGAGATCCGCAACTATCCCGATGAATTCACCATAACGGCCGAATCTCTCCACTGGAACAATGAAGAAAAACAAGCATCGGCAGATGAGTCGATATTGGTCACCATCACCATGAATGAACATGATATACTGAGCGGAACCGGATTTCGTGGCGACTTCGCTTCAGCGACTTTCGAATTCGATCGGATCGAGGAGGGAACCCTCACGTATGAATAGCAGAATACGTGTGTACACAAGTCTCTTGATACTGTTGTGTGCCGTAGGCGGTATGGAACTCCTCGTTGCGGCAACCCCAATTTCCTTCAAGGGGGGATACACCAGGGCCGTGATGAGGGAAGGACGGGAATCGATCCTGTTGAGCCAAGGAGCCTTGGTGTCTGTTGGCGATATTCGTTTTGAAGCCGAACGGATAGAACTCATTGGTCCCGAGGCCCGCTATATAGTGGGAGAGGGATCGGTGGTGATCACCGATACCGAGAACAACATCGTTATCAATTGCAATGAGATATCCTTCGACAGGGAAACCGAGAGACTGCTTGTCGACGGATGGGTCGAGATCCAGGACTTGGACAATGAAGTGATGGCCACTGGAGCCTACCTCAGCTACAGCCGCAGCGAAGGTATGCTCAAGTTGCAGATCGCCGCCAAACTCTTGCGGCACACCGACTCGGGCCCCATGGTGTGTCGTGCACACAGCATCGAGTACGATCGGGAAGCCATGCGTTTGTCACTCATCGGCAATTCCGAAGTCACCTGGAAGGGGGACATATACCGTTCTTCGGTCACTACTGTCGACCTTGAGACAGATGAAATAGTAATGGAAGGGAGTATCGAAGGAACGGTAAATGGATGATTCTCGGGCACTTGCCACGCTACAGGTCAACAATCTCGCGAAACGCTACGGCAAAAAACTTGTGGTGAAGGATGTGTCGCTGTCGATGGAATCGGGACAGATCATCGGCTTGCTTGGTCCCAATGGTGCCGGTAAAACCACCATGTTCTACATGATAGTGGGCTTCATCAGAGCCGATGGCGGTTCCATTTTGCTCAATCACCGTGATGTCACCAAATTGCCGATGTACCGTCGCTCTCGACTTGGTCTCTCCTATCTTCCCCAGGAACCTTCGATATTCAGGAAGTTGACAGTTGAAGACAATATCAAACTGGTGGTGGAAACCAGGGATGATCTCACCCAAGATGAGAAGAGAACTACCATCGACAGGCTTTTGGAGGAGTTCGGGCTCGATGCGATACGCAAACAGTTCGGATATACGTTGAGTGGAGGCGAACGTCGTCGAACCGAAATCGCACGTAGCCTGGGAAGCAATCCACTCTTCCTGTTGTTGGACGAACCGTTCGCAGGCATCGACCCCAAGGCTGTGTACGAGATCAAGAAGTTGGTGAAGTCTCTCGCAGAAAAGGGAATCGGCATCCTGATCACCGACCATAACGTTCGCGACACCTTGGCGATAACCCACCAATCGCATATCATCAACGAAGGAGAAATCCTCGCGAGCGGAAAAAGGGCTGAATTGCTACGTAATGACGATGCCCGTAGAATATATTTTGGCGAAGATTTTACTGGGGAAGATAACGTATGAGTCCATCTTTGGGTCTGCAGCAGACACTTAAACAACAGTTGACCCTCTCACCACAGCTTATTCAAACGTTTGAGATCCTTGCGATGAGCACGCTTGAACTGCAGCAGAAGATAAAAGCCGAGATCGAGCAGAACCCCGCGCTGGAGATCCCTGTGGATCGTTCTGTTTCGATAGAAAGGATTTCTGAGCAGGAACGCCGAACCAAGCCGGAGGACAACCTTGGTGACGACTCCTCCTACGATCCGCAACAATATCGTTCTTCAGTTCGCTTGTCGGGCAGTTACGATCAAGAGGCCGCCGACAAGAACCAGCAGTTCCTGGAGGGAACGCTTACCTCCAGCGAAACCTTGCAGGACTATCTTTTGCGACAACTCGGTTGTCTGAAAATATCCGAGGAACAGTATGAAGCGGGAAAGATCATCATAAGCAATCTCGACCACAATGGATTCCACCGCAATCCTCCGGAAAATCTGGCGAAGGGAGAGATGAAACGACTGGTGATGTCCACCCTACCCATTGTGCAGAGTCTCGATCCTCCCGGTATCGCGGCAGCCGATTTCCGGGAGTCCTTGCTACTTCAGGCAAAAGCCGACAACCTCTCCGAAAAGGAGTTGCAGCTTTTCTCAAGAATCGTATACGACCATTTGGATCTCTTGAGGCTCAATAAAATCAAAGAGGTTGCGAAAGCACTCGGAAGTACCGAGGATGCGGTGGACAACATCTGTCGATATCTCAAGACACTCAATCCGTTTCCTGGACTCCAGTACGATACTTCCGAGATCCAATATGTGGTGCCGGATCTGATGGTGCGGAAGATCGATGGGAAATTGCAGCTTCGTTTGAACACCGATTATCTTCCCACCTTGACCATCGATTCCGATTTCGCATCGCTTACAACGGATCCAAGGGACACCGAACACGATGAGGCCACCACATATATCAACAATGCGGTCAAATCGGCCAACCAGCTGATTACCCAGATACGGATGCGTAGCGAGACCATGAAGAAGATCGGTATCGAATTGCTCAAGTTCCAACACGCATTCTTCCTCAATGGCCCACGACACCTCAAACCACTCACCTACCGACAGATAGCTGAGGATCTTTCTTTGCATGAGACCACTATAAGCAGAGCGGTCCAAGGGAAATACATCGATACCGACTGGGGCATTTTACCGATCAAGGAGTTGTTCAGTTCGGCTCTGCAGACAACTGTTCCGGGAGAGGGAGAAGTGTCGAAACGAGCGGTGATGGATATGGTGAGGGAGATCATCGAGGCCCATACCGGAGACAAGCCTCTTTCGGATCAGAAGATTGCGGACCAATTGGCTGACAAGGGTATCAAGATTGCACGCCGCACGGTGAGCAAATACAGGAAATCTTTGAAAATCGACTCGTCGTATGAGAGGATCACCTGATCTTGCCCCTCTTCATCTCCTGTTTCTTACTGTACATGCGTTCATCGGCAACTCTGAACAAATCATCGACCGAAGAGTAGTCTCTCCTGTGTATCCATAATGCCTCCCCATATGCCAGGTTTTTCAGACTTGCGGCAGTCGCCGCTTCTCCACCAAATACTCGGTCTCGAATACCCGTGTACCTTTCGCAATCACAGGGGCTGCATATCATGGCGAACTCATCTCCACCTATGCGGTAGACGGTTCCTACCGATTTGAACCCATGTACGAGATCTTTGGCTATTTGCCGTAGCAATTCGTCACCCGCCACATGGCCCTGTTCATCGTTGAGAAGCTTGAGATCATTCACATCGAAAATCATCAATCCAACAGGATCCTTGAAGGGCTTGTTGCGCAACTCGGACAACTTCTCTTCGAACAACCTTCTGTTGGCCACTCCAGTCAAACCATCGGTATTGGCTTGCGCAAGCAGAAATTCATGTTTGGCCCGCTGACCGATATATACCATGATGTGATGGAGCACTTGTCGCAAAAGCACTAGACCGAATGCTAGGATACCCACATTGAAGAACAGCGCATTGAAGAAGGTATGGTACGGGAGGAGAAGCAACACCAACTCTCCCAACACCGCCGCAATCAAGCATGCGATGGCGATGAGAAATTGTTTTATATCCCTATTTCCATTGAGGAATGCCTTGAGACAAAAACCAATCAGCAAGATCAGATACACAAACAACATGATTGCGAATGGAGTGAAGAACTTGTAGTGTGTCGTAACACCCATGAGCTGGAGGATCGATATGAAGATGCACATGATGGGGAATATCCCCACTACCCTGGAAAGCAAGACTGATTCGGGTATGCGGTACATCTCCACGACGAATCCAGTGAGGAACACCGGAAGCAAATACATCGCCACAATCCCACCGACGAACAACAACACTTGGTTGTGTACGATCAATTGGGCGGACATGCTTCCTCCCGTCATCCATAGACCGGCACAAAACTCAATACCAGCGAACATGAGCGCACTCTTGCGAACGGCAAGATTCCTGAAGAGAGTGAGTGCGAGCACGAATATTTCAACACTTGTAATGAGTATCAGGATACCGAAGAATACCGAAAGTCCATCATATCGGACCAAATCCATCACTGCGGATATGCGGGAACCGAGAAGGACGGGATAGAACGTTCCCCCGGTACGGGCACTATACGATACGGTCTCTATTTCGAGCAGCTTGCCGGCGAACTTGTCCGGAAGCCACACGAAATGATTGATGTACCCGGGAACCTTGTTTCGTCGTGTTGCGAGTGCTGCATCATATGTGTAGATGGTCTGCCCATCGAGGAGTACCCGAACCGTCTTTTGTGAAGTTCTGAACAACAGGTTGTTTGCCTCACCACCCACATCGGGGAGAACCGTCGAGATAACGATGACCTTCCCCTCAACATCCTCGAAAGCCTTCACGGATGGAACCGGAAAATCGTCATCCAGCAATTTTCCATCCACCTGTAGGGTCCATCCGGTAGTGAGTTCTGTTGAAGGAGAAGCCCAGATCGGTTCGATGTCGATTTTACTCGCATCAATGATAAAAAGAGTGATCACGGCTACGAATAGCACGATTATGATGTTTCTAGTCAGCGTGCCTTGCTTGATCATGCCTTTTTTCATCATACCATGAAATATTCGAAACATGTATCGAATTTGTACCAATGGGCAGGAGCTGAGGGATAGGCCTTTCCATTTGACTTTTCCAATCGGCAGCCGTATCCTTTTTATACGATCTATCGAAGGAGGACCTATGAATTTAGAAATCAGAGGAATCCACTACAATGTGAGCGACACGACGAGGGAGTTTTTCGATAAGAAACTCCAAAAGCTCTCATTCGCAGAGAACTTCATCCATGATCTGACGATCACCGTCAACAAGGAGCATGTCGGGCAAGGCTATCATCTTGATGGCAAAGTCCACTTTTCGTGGGGTCCGATAAAGATGGTGAGTACCGACTGCTACGAGTTGTATGAAGGGATCGAACTATTGGTCGACAAATTGGAGGCGACTGCCAGGAAGGAAAAAGGCAAAATACAGGAACATTGATACCTTGATTTCCCTTTGGGAAGTATAATCTGACAGAGACCCCGGAATTTTCCGGGGCCTTTTGTTTCCTGGAAAGGATGGAACTACTTAACAAACGCTCACATATCCGCATAAAGTATGATATAGTGCGAGAGGAGGCATCATGGTCGACTTTTCCATTCTCGATCTACTCGATCTCGATCTGAAGGAACACAACCACCTTCAACTCACCTGCATCGCGGGGAGAAGCGGGTTGTCGCGTAAACTCACCAATTCAAAGATCAGTCGTCCCGGACTTCCACTCAGTGGATTCTTCGATGCATTCAGTCATGAGAGCATTCAAGTCTTTGGACGTGGTGAACAGGAGTACCTGAAGAAGCTTGAGGATGAGGACAACCTTGCTTCGCTGGAGCGTCTTTTCTCCTATCCGATTCCAACCTGCATATTCTGTGACGGTGGACGTCCCAGCCTCAGGTTCATAGAGATGGCGGAGCGCTCGGGTTGTTCGGTATTGCAGACCGGACTCGGTTCCGCCGACTTCTCCCGAGGCCTCATACAGATGCTCGATGAAATATTCGCCACCACTTTGACCATCCATGGAGTACTGGTCGAAGTCTATGGAATCGGTGTCTTGATCACCGGAGAAAGTGGTGTGGGTAAGAGCGAAACCGCCTTGGAATTGATCGAAAGGGGACATCGTCTCATAAGTGACGATACGGTGAAGTTGCGGAACATCAGCGATACCTATCTTATCGGAAGTGGAGAGAATCCCATGCTTGCACACCATATGGAGATCAGGGGAATAGGAATCTTGAACCTTGCCAACCTCTTCGGTGTAGGATCCATTAGGGACAAGAAGCAGGTACAACTGCTGGTGCATCTCGAAGAATGGGATTCCAACAAGAATTACGATAGGGTTGGAGAAGAGCTCTATGAAACCCTGTTGGGTATCGCGGTACCGAAACTCGAAATCCCGGTGAAACCTGGGAGGAATGTACCGATTATCATCGAAACTGCCGCAAGGAACGAACGATTGAAAAAGCTTGGGTACTATTCTGCGAAGGAATTTGACCAAAGTGTACTCAAGTGGCTGGAAAGCGAGTCGGCAAGGAATCTGTATTACAACAACGAGGAGACATTTTGACCATGGTCGTACGTGAAGTCGAGGTCCTCAACCGCGCGGGAATCCATGCCCGTCCAGCGGCATTGATCGTTAAGATCGCCAATAAGTTCTCATCCAATCTCTACATGGAGAAGGATCGGATGAAGATCAATGGAAAGTCGATCATGGGCATAATCACTCTTGGTGCCGCCTACAAATCACGATTGACCATTTCCACCGACGGACCAGATGAGGAGGAGGCGGCCGATGCGATCGAACAACTCTTCCTGAATAGGTTCGAAGAATAGGAGAATGATGTGAAGGAACTGACTGCACGACAAAACGAGGTGCTCGAATTCATCAAACAGTACATCGAGCACAACTCCTATGCCCCTGCGGTTCGGGACATCGCCAAACAATTCGAAATTACAGTGAAGGCAGCGCACGATCACTTGAAGGCTCTGGAGAGAAAAGGTGCCATCCATTCGGTGGAGGGCATCTCCCGTTCCACGGGCGTGGTGGGATTCAAGACCGCACCGACGGTTGAAACGATCGCTATTCCCGTGTTGGGAAATACCGCCGCCGGTGTTCCCATTCTCGCCGAGGAGAATAGGGAATACGAACTGCATGTACCAGCCAACATGGTTACCGGGAAAGGTCCCTACTTCGCACTCCATGTGGAGGGGGACAGCATGGTTGATGCGGGTATCCTCGATGGGGATCTTGCGATTATTAGACAATCGAATACGGCCAACAATGGGGAGATCGTGGTGGTGCGTGTTGGGGAAGAGAATATGGTGACCTTGAAGAAATACTATCTTACGAGCAATGCGATCGAATTGCGCCCCGCCAACTCGAAGTATGGATCGATTTTCTCCAAGGATGTTACTGTCTTGGGTCGACTCCATATGATCATCAGGGATTATGGGAACTGAACGGAAAAGGGTACACCTCCTCTTGGGTCCCGAAACAGGAGAGAAGGGAATCCATCTCAAGGCCATCCGCAAAGGATTGCGGGATGAGTTCGGTGCTGAACCGGAGCTACATCGTTTTTATCCTTTTGAGACCCTGAATGGAGAAATATTCACCGCTTTACACAACAACTCCCTCTTTTCCGACCATCGACTTGTGATTTTGAGTCAGGCGGAGGATCTACAGTCTGCCCAAATCAAGGAACTCGTGGACTATCTCAAGAATCCCAGTGACTCGGCCACATTGGTGATCA
>Ga0334898_1004345_pt1 | contig 10639 bp, 8 predicted proteins | sample GraSluR3_MG_10_FD_207228 | JGI IMG/M metagenome (GOLD analysis project Ga0334898, IMG submission 207228) | Sludge microbial communities from methane-producing bioreactor in Wageningen University, Netherlands - Granular Sludge_3_08-R3 | ecosystem: Engineered > Bioreactor > Anaerobic > Unclassified... | reverse complement strand
AAACAATTTTTTAAAATGACAAAGAAATTTTTTTCAAATCATTCTTTGTTATAACATAATATAAAATCAATTTGTTTGTGATGAAACAAATTTTTAATTAATTTATCTACAAGTAATTATAAAATTTTAAACGAATGAATATTTCTTTTGCTACTTTTGCAAGCTTATTAATTTTAAAATGCCCGAATCTGATTTTCTGACATATACACTCCCAAACGGGATCAGGCTTATCCATAAGCTCACCGATTCCCCGGTCGCCCATATGGGGATAATCATTAATACCGGATCAAGAGATGAAGAGCTTTACGAACACGGTCTTGCCCACTTCATTGAACATTCTGTTTTCAAAGGCACAAGAAAACGCAGGGCATTTCATATCCTCAGCAGGATAGAAGATGTTGGAGGAGAGCTGAACGCTTACACTACCAAAGAAGAGACAACCCTGTTTTCTACCTTCCTTTCAGAATTTTATGAAAGAACAGCTGAGTTACTCAGTGATATTCTTTTTAACAGTTCCTATCCTGAAAAAGAGCTTAACCGGGAAAAGGAAGTTATAATAGAAGAGATAAACTCTTTTAAAGATTCACCCTCCGACCTTATCTTCGATGAGTTTGAAGAGCTGATATTTGATGGTCATCCTATAGCCCGTAATATACTGGGAACTAAAGAGAAGATTATCACATTCAACCGCAATTCAATTGTTCAGTTCATAAATAAAAATTATCATACCGATCAGATGGTTATCAGTTCGGTAGGCAGGATTTCTTTTAAAGAACTGATAAAGATCACAAAAAAATATTTTGGAGAAACAGAAGTCAGGAAACGTACAAACGTACGCCGGCGTTTTGAAAACTATATCCCTCAAAACAAAATCATTGAAAAAAACACATTCCAGTCACATTGCATTCTGGGAAATATTGCCTTCGACGTGTTGCATCCCAAAAGAATAACAATGGTTCTGCTGAACAATATTCTTGGTGGACAGGCCATGAATTCGAGGTTAAACATGGCACTGCGCGAACGAAAAGGTATGGCATATAATATTGAGTCCGGCTATACACCATATACAGATACCGGATTATTCAATGTCTATTTCGGAACAGACCATGGAAATCTTGAAAAAGCCACTGACCTGGTAATGAAGGAGTTTAAGCTTATACGTGAAAAAAAAATGGGTGTGGTACAATTAAGCAAAGCCCAAAGGCAATTGATGGGACAGATAGCTATTTCAACAGAGAACCACGAAGACCTGATGCTTTCCATCGGAAAAAGCTTTTTACTGTTCAACAAAGTGGAACCTGTGCAGTCTGTTTTCAGAAAAATTGAAGCCATAACTCAGAATGACATTCTGGAGATGGCCAATGAAATTTTAAATTCAGATTATATGAGCAGGATCGTATACTGCTGAACTCACCCTGACCATAAGTTAAAAGAATAGAAAAATGTTAAGTGGATCATACAGATACATATTAGAGCATATTGACAGGGAAGAAGAGGTATTACAGGAGCTTTACAGGGAAACCAATCTGAAAGTCCCGGGTGCCCGCATGCTATCCGGCCATCTTCAGGGAAAGACGCTGTCGATGATATCAAAAATGATACAGCCTGAAAAAATCCTCGAGATAGGCACTTTCACAGGGTACTCAGCAATTTGTCTCGCCCGGGGACTGAGAGAGGGAGGGAAACTGATCACTATAGAGAAAGATGATGAACTGGAGCCTATAGCCCGGAAGTACTTTCACAAAGCCGGGATGGATAATAAAATTATCCTGTTGATCGGTTCGGCGCTCGATATGATCCCTTCACTTGAAGGATCCTTTGATCTGGTCTTTATTGATGCCGACAAACGTGAATACGCCGAATATTACAATATCGTCTTCGAGAAGGTCAGGAGCGGCGGGTTTATCATTGCAGACAATACACTTTGGAACGGCAAGATATTTCAATCTCCCCTGCCCCGTGATGCACAATCACAGGGAATAATCAACTTCAACGAGTTAATCAGGACCGATTCGCGCATAGAAAAAGTCATCCTGCCACTGCGTGACGGGATGACTGTTATCAGAAAATATTAATACTCTTACGGCATTGCCTCAAAGGCAGCCTTTAAACCTGCGGTTGTGGTATAATACTTAGTAATCATGTTTGGAACTTCCCATTCAGGCAGTCTGCCCCAGACAAGATAGCGCAGATATTTTTCAGTAACCTGACTGAAATGGGCTTCATGCCCAACTTTATATTTCTCAGGAATTTCAACGGTCCATAATTTTTCTTCCAGCTTTTTAAGCCTTATACCCGGGAACATGACATCCAGATCCTGGTTGACAGCTTTATCCAGTCCGCCTGCAAATGTCTCCAATCCTTTATCAATAGTTGCCTCAATATATAGTTCAGGTTTGTACCCCTGCTCTTCGCCCTGTTTAATAATAAGGTTACACATAGACCCTCTCATTATTGAGTAATGAGTATCTCCGGTACCTTCAGGAGCTTCAAAATTCCATATCACTGATACTTTTGCATGGACACCTTTAATCCTGTAATTAATTTCCCCGTTACTATAGACCTTCAAAATGCCGTTCTCTACATCTTTTTCAAGATATTCAGGGTATTCATCGAGCTGGGTAACTTTTTTAAACATATCCTGTGTAAGGTCTGTCGACCAGCGTTTTGCAGAAACAATCCCAATATCCTCTTTCTTCAGTGGCACTTCCGGGAATGCTTCCCATTGAATAAGGTCAACCAGATGAGTTGTAACATCAACAAGTCCGTCACCCTGCTGTTTTACATCAAAATACCATGGTGGCCTTTTCAAAGGGCTCCCCGAAACATATTTAAAGAAATGATGAACACTCTCTTTTGTTACAGCCGGTTCATCAGCTGTACCTTTTTGCAAGGTTCCGAACACTTCCGGTATCTTGGATAATTCCCTCTGAAGTATTGTAGTTACTTCATATCTCTCTGTCATGATATCATAAAGCAAAACACCCTTCTCCTCAGCAACACGGAATGCCTGTTCAAGTTTTGGAAATTCCCCGGGTGAAATAACCATAGGTTTATCAGACAGCACATTAATACCGTCCTCTACCGCTTTTAGAATATATTCGGTCTTTTTTGCATTATTCCCTGCAACCACCATAACATTGCCCGGTTTTTCGGATAACATTTTTTCAAGATAATCAGAACCTTTATAAACGACTGTTTCCCAAGCGGTAGGATTATCAGGCCTTGTGTTAAATCCTTCGATACGTGCCAGGTGGTCGTCAACTTCAGGTCCTTCGGGGGCATAGACATGAACCACAGGGTCAACCTGGTCATACATAGATTTCTGCACAAGGGCAGCATGAAAATGGCCGGGGGCAAGTGTCATCAGTTTAACCTCGTTTTTGGCGCCTGTAAACATGCCTTCTTCTTTTTTATCTTCAGTTTTTTGTCCTCCGCCTGAACAGGCAGAGAAAAGTACTACAACTATCATAGCAAAAAAGGATATTCGTTTCATTATTTTAAAAATTTTAGTATTTCTATGAACTCACACAAAATTAAAACTTTTATGTGTTTTAGAGTAAAAAAACAACCACATTAACTAAATATTGATATAATTGGTACCGTAAGGATATCTCTGTGGCCGGCTCAACATTGAGTTAGCCAGGTCATTATCAACAAATCTCTCTGTTTGGGGGTTCCACCTTAAAACACCCGGTATCTTCATGGCAATATGACTTATAAGGCAAATGGTACAGGCACGGTGACCAATTTCGACAGGTGACACCGGTTGTTGGCGGGATACTATGCAATCGAGCCAGTTGCCATGCTGATCCTCACTCACATAGAGATGGGTTTCATCTTTACCTGTTTTTGATCCCAAAATTACCGGATCACTGGCATCAAGAGCCCTGGCAGTCCCCTCCGGCAGAGGGTCGCTATCCGTTGCCCTGTAAGCTCCCCGCGTAACGAATATCCATCCCCTGTCGCCTTCATAGCGGATACCGTTGGGATAACCACCGCTGGTATAAACAGTAATTCCGTTTTCATATTCATGCTTTACCATAAAGTCGCCATGCACATTCCAGCTTCCTGACTTTGGGAATTCGGCCACCGCCTGAACGGTAACAGGCCCGGTAAACTCGGTATCCATACCCCATGCAGCCGAATCGTAATCGTGTTGTCCCCACCCCGTTATCATTCCGGCGCCATAATTCTCATGTCTCAGCCAGCCGGGCCTTCCATAACCTTTCTGAGGATGTACCAGGTTTTCAGTATAAGGGATTTGTGGTGTTGCACCCAGCCACATGTCAAAGTTGAGATTTTCAGGTACCTCCATCTCCTTGAACAAAGGTCCGGGGGGATCGCCAGGCAGGCCTATTTTTACAGTGTGAAGCTTCCCTATACGGCCATTTCTGACAAGCTCGGCAGCTACCCTGAACTGAGCCCATGAGCGTTGCTGCGTGCCTACCTGAAGGACAACTCCCTGTCTGCTGATAATATCACTGAGAAGCCTGCCCTCGGAAACCGTAAGAGAAGTAGGCTTCTGAAGATAAATATCCTTCCTGGCAAGGGCTGCCTCGATAGCCGGTTGCGAGTGCCAGTGGTCAGGTGTACTGATGATCACCGCATCTATATCCTTATCAAGAAGCATTTCCCTGTAATCAGCATACATTTTCACATCAGGTGTATGACTGGTACCGGCTTTTTTATTGTAATACTCCTCAATAAATGACTTACCCTCCTTCATACGGTTGCTGTCTACATCAGATACTGCCGTTACCAGGGCTTTATCAAATTGCATAACTCCGGGCAGATCATGACTTCTGGCTATTCTACCGCATCCTATTTGCCCGATATTTATTTTATTGCCGGGGGCATCCTTGCCAAAGACGCGGGAAGGGACAACAAAGGGAAGGACAACTGCCCCAGTTGTTATTGTTGCTGTATTTTTCATAAACTTTCTCCGTTCCATATATTGTTATTCAGATTTATATTTTATGAATTCCTCTTCAATCCCTGCCTGCAGATGGTTACCCGTATGCACTATCACGCGGTATCGCAATTTTACCACCTCTCCCTTCCTTAATGTTATATCACTGTCATTTTCAGGCCAATACATAGGTGTCGGGGAAACAAACCCATAGTCGCGGGTAAACCATGGTGCCGGGTACCACTTACAGGAAGGATGCTGCAGGATTGCCAGTCCTTCAGTTTTTCCAAACCGCCTGCCGTAATAATCAATCCAGGGTGCTCTCTCTCCAAAAGTAGCCTTTTCGCCTTTCATTCCGCCTGCATTTATCATCGTACCCCCTGCATTCACCGAAAGGTCGGGATCCATGCGACAGCTGAAAAGGGAGTGGTTGGTCTTCTCTATAGTCACATCAGTAAGCATCTCAAGTGTAATATCGAAATCAATCATGTACTTGTCAGGGGACGGGGCAAAAACAGTAATTATCCTTTTATCCCTTATCGGTGACTCTGCCCCCGGCCGGGACCAAATACACTCATTCTCAACGACCGCCTTCTCCCCTCCCGATTCGATGATATCGGCCCTGAGAGAAACTATACGTCCTCGTTCAATTCCCTCCTGCCAGTAATTGCCCCCGTTAACTTTATCGCAACCAAAAAAGAGGGAGCTGTGATGGGGATAATTACCGTTCCTTAAAGATGTTACACTTGCTCCTGATGGACCGTTAACCGGGAAAAAGAATGGATACTTTTCATATTCAGACATTAAATAGCTGGTAAAAAGGACTCCGTTAACTATAAAATCAATTTTATTACCAGCATGCTCTGCAGTAACTGTTACCCGGGCCTCACTGTTTACGCGAAACAGTATCAGTGTTATGATCAGTAAAATGATTCCATTATACTTCATATGATGAAAATTTATGTTCGTTTCATATGATTAAAATTGTTTATTTTAAAGGTATCATAGTATTTTTATTTTTGGCATACCGGCAAAACTCTGCCAGTAATTATTAGCAGATTCATTGTCCAGTTTACCATCGAAAACCACAAGCCTGTATTTCAAAGTATAATCACGGCCTCTTTCGAGCTTCCATTCATTATGCCGTATCGGAACGAATTCGAAAAATATATCTCCTCTCCCTCCATTTGCATTGGAAGGCCATACGCGCATTGGCTCAGGGTGCATCCTGTTAGCCGGATGGCTCATAAAAAGGATCCCTGACCTTTCAGACTCACCAGCTGATTCACCTTCCACAATACACCAGCGGGCAAAAGAACCATCAGCATCTGACCTCTCTTTGTTTTCCGAAGTAACCACAGTCGAATTATCTTTGTGCCATTTTTCAGTTGCCCTGAAGCCAATGCCCCCTCCATAGCGATATGCATCAAGCATGATCCCGTTTTTCAGGGGAGTGTTGAACGTTGTTGTATAGTCAATGATCCATACACTGTCTGATACATTCCATACTCTTACATCCAGCAGCTCATTAATAGCAATCCGGTCCTCCCCGGCCGCTCCGAAATCTATATGTTGCTGAAGTACCTTAAATCCTGTATATACTTCACCCTCTACCTGAGAAATAAACCCGGCAAACCTGACAGTTCCTTCCCCTTTGACAAGATTCCAGAAATCCGTTTCACGGCCGTCAATATGTGTCAATGTCCACGGTCCCCAAATTCCATAATGATGATAATGATCAGAGGGCTGTATAGAGGTAAGGAGCTCTCCCCCGGGAGACCACAAGGGATGAATGTAACCCGACCTCTTATATAGCAGGTCGACCCCTTCAGGAGGATAAGTCATTGCAAAACGGTAATTCAGGACAGGCCTGTTGTTTGAAATCACCTTAAGATCTTTATGTCCCCGTTCTATTTCAATTACCTGTTTCTTATCATACACTGTCTCTTCTGCCATTTTTATTACATAAATCCTGTCACCCCCTTTTCTGTCACATGCTCCCGGAATAAACCAGAGTCTCCCGCCAACACCTGTTTCCAGCTGGCTTGGGATAAATAACTCTCCCTCCGGGGTGAGTTCAAAGAGAGCTATTTCACCTTTATCTGTATTATAGTTTAACCAGTCAATGTTCACACAGACTGGCGATCCGGCCATGCTTCCGGTTATATGCAGGGAGAATTTTCCGTGCACCCGGGCAGTTGCACTGCAGGATATCAATATCAGCAAATAAAAAACTGTTTTCTTCACAATCGTAAACTTTAGTTATATGAAACGAGCATGTAAAATATATACACCCAAGGTGATGATTAAAATGCAAGTTCCATATGATACCTTTGAAAATAATTAATTTTAATCATATGAAACGAGCATAATTTTAATTACAACCAATTCAGGTCGCTTAAACTTAGTTTTCCTTATCCAAATTAATATTTTTATCAGTCTCATACACAGCCTCAATAAACGCCCTGATATTTTCCGTTGAGACTCCCGGGGGCATACCGCCACCACAAGACCATATAACTCTTCTTCTCTCCTTAAAAGAGTTTATCATCTCAGTTGTTTCCCGTTTTACCGATGCCGGTGTTCCCGCGGCAAGAACATCCCTTGGAGGGAGGTTACCAAGAAGGGTGATATCAGGCCCTGCAAGCTGTCTTATTTCTGTCAGTGAATGTTCGAAGCTGAAATTAAAAAGATTCACACCCATCTCTTTAAGTAAGGGTGCAGAGATCAGACCTGCGGCATCGTTATGAAAAAAATTAACCTGTGTATCAAAAGACTTAAAAATACGGCTGATATAAGGCAGGGCAAACTCTCTGCATTCATCCTCACCAATAAAACCAACTATATCATCCAATACCAGGATGCCCTCAACAGAAGGGAAAATCTCTTTTTGATACTGAATCCAGTGAACGCTGAATTGCGTAATAGTCTCCAGCAGCTTATGACTTCTCTCCGGATCCATTATCAGACCCGTCATCAGCTCAGTCGTTCCCAGTAAAAAAGAGGCTATATTAAGCGGGCCCCTGACAACAGCAAACCTGATCTCATGTCCCAATTTATTGATCCTTGACTGGTTATTCTTAAGGCGCTGAATAACAAAAGGCAGCAACCCGTCTTTCACCGGATCCGGCACTTTAAGATCTATGGTATCGGATAAACTGCCGAATATCTTCTCAGCGTATGGAAGATCCCTTTCATTCCATATAATTTTTGCACCAAAGGCCGAAGGTTCAGTACACATACCAAACTCTGCCCAAAAGCCAGGAAGAAAAACCGCCTCCGGAAATTCACCAACAGCTTGCCTGTTAGCCTCAAACCATATCTCGTCAGATGCAAAATATTGTATAGTCGAATAACCAGACCACCCCGGGAGCCAGGGACTGTCAATAATAAAGCCTGTTAATGGACGGTCAGGAATTTCGCCATTTACAACAGAGAGAAGTATATTCCACTGTTCATCAGTCATTCTTGATCAGTATTATCGATTTAATAAAATAGAGAGCAGGCAAATTAAAAAATAAAAATACATTTTCCGCAAAATAGGCAAAAAAAAACTCAACCAATTTTAATCAACCCCGATGGACCTGACTAACATTCTGATTTAAATTGAATTAGCGCCTATACGGCATTGATCACCGGTATCCGTTCCAGGTATGTTTTATGAATTTTTATTATATACTTTTCAACTATTTACTGTTAGTTATTGGTTTATATGCCAATCACAATTCAAAGCCGTTTTAGTTATATTTGCATCAAAATTCATTAAGCATGACACCAAAGTATGATGAAGGTTCAATAAGAACGCTGGAGTGGCAGGAACATATCCGCAAAAGACCCGGTATGTACATCGGCAAGCTGGGGGATGGTTCTGCTCCTGATGACGGGATATACGTCTTACTTAAGGAGGTAATGGACAACTCTGTGGATGAATTTATGATGGGTAATGGCAGAAAAATTACCATCAACATTGAACAGGAAAAGGTTACAGTCAGGGATTACGGCAGGGGCATACCGCTGGGCAAACTCCTGGAGGTAGCCAGCAAAATGAATACAGGCGCCAAATACGACTCCAAAGTATTTAAAAAATCAGTAGGTTTAAACGGCGTAGGGATAAAGGCAGTAAATGCTCTTTCATCAGATTTCATCATAAGGTCTGCAAGAGAGGGTAAGGTTAAAGAGGTCAGGTTCAGTAAAGGGAACATAATAAATGAGGAAGAGTGGAATGACGGCGAAGAGGCAAATGGCACCCTTGTGACTTTCGAACCTGATCCGGAAATATTCAGGAATTATCATTATATTGAAGATTACGTGGTCAATATGGCCAAAAATTATACATTCCTCAACTACGGGCTTACCGTAGAGCTAAATGGTGAGCGATACTATTCAAAAAACGGATTGAAGGATCTTCTCGAAGAAAATATAGATGAAAATCCTCTCTATCCTATCATACATCTGAAGGGCGACGATATTGAGGTAGCGATTACTCACGGCTACCGTTATGGTGAAAACTATTACTCGTTTGTCAATGGCCAGCACACTACCCAGGGGGGCACCCACCTTCAGGCATTCAGGGAGATATACATAAAAACCATACGCGATTTCTATAAAAAAGATTTTGATCCGTCAGATATAAGAGCCTCAATTGTAGCAGCAGTATCCATAAAAGTTGAAGAGCCGGTTTTTGAATCACAGACAAAAACCAAGCTTGGATCAAAGGAGATCGGTCCGAACGGCCCTTCGGTAAGGGCTCATGTAGCCAATTTTCTGCAAAAGGAGTTGGATAACTACCTCCATAAAAACCAGGAGACCGCAGAAATTCTCCTCAAACGTATAGTAGAATCTGAGAGGGAAAGGAAAGCTATTTCTGGGATCCAAAAGCTGGCAAAACAGCGCACCAAAAAAGTAAGCCTGCATAATAAAAAGCTTCGTGACTGCCGTATACATTTCAACACAAACGATGTAAGGGCAGAGGAGTCAAGTATTTTTATTACAGAGGGCGATTCTGCCAGCGGATCCATTACCAAGTCGAGGGATGTTGGCACACAAGCTGTGTTCAGCCTCAGAGGCAAGCCGCTTAACACTTACGGACTAACAAAAAAGGTGGTCTATGAAAATGAAGAGTTTCATCTTTTACAGGCTGCACTTAATATTGAAGAAAACATTGAAGACCTGCGATATAACCGTATAATAATAGCAACAGATGCAGATGTGGACGGCATGCACATCAGATTACTGCTTATTACATTTTTTCTGCAGTTCTTTCCTGAACTTATCAGAAAAGGGCATGTTTTCATTCTTCAAACCCCTCTTTTCAGGGTCAGGAACAAACAAAAAACATACTATTGTTACACAGATGATGAGAGAAGGCAGGCTATAAAAAAACTCAGGGGCAAGGCTGAAATAACCAGGTTCAAAGGACTGGGAGAGATCTCCCCGGATGAGTTCAAGCATTTCATTGGCAAGGATATACGTTTAGATCCGGTATTGTTGAAGAAACATGAATCTTTATCACAGATGCTGGAATTTTATATGGGGAAAAACACATCTGAACGGCAGGATTTCATAATTGAAAATCTATATGTAGAAAAAGATGAAGCGGTTATTGCTGATAATGCCTGATTGCAGTACAGCATAATGGCGGCTCAATATAAAAATTAGTGACAAGAGAGGTAACAGAATAGGCAGCATGACAGAAGAAAATTATTCAGACGAACTGATCCCGGATCA
>Ga0334898_1004344_pt1 | contig 10639 bp, 7 predicted proteins | sample GraSluR3_MG_10_FD_207228 | JGI IMG/M metagenome (GOLD analysis project Ga0334898, IMG submission 207228) | Sludge microbial communities from methane-producing bioreactor in Wageningen University, Netherlands - Granular Sludge_3_08-R3 | ecosystem: Engineered > Bioreactor > Anaerobic > Unclassified... | reverse complement strand
TCGTCTGTGCCGACACATCGTAGGGTGTGCGAAACATACAGACGAGGAGGAAATCAATCATGGCTATCAGCAAACAGGAGGAAAAGGCCCTGTTCCGGTTCAACATCATCTTTCCGATGCTTGACGCTAGTCTGCCACGTGGCGAACGGTCACGCATGGTACAGCAGATCTGCGCGAAGGAATACCGCATTCCCCATTCGAAGAAGACCAGCGTCAGCGAGGCTACGGTATGGAAATGGTACCACGCCTACCTTGAGAAGGGGACGATCGATTCGTTGGCTCCTTCAGGTCGATCGGACAAGGGAAGGAGGCGTACCATCACGATCGAGACGGAGCAGGAGTTGCTACGTCGCTATCGCGAGAAGCCGGGAGTCCCGGTAAAATACCTGGTGGACCAGGCAATCCAGGACGGCGTGTTCGGTCCCGATGACACGATCAGCATCAGTGCCATCTACCAATTGATCCGTAGGGAGAAACGGGGCTACGAACCGACGCAGAAGGACCGCAGGGCGTATCGTGCCATAGGATCACAGACTATAGAAAAAGAGGTCTTGGAGAGACTACTAGAGGCTGCCCACAGTGCACCTTCCAGTGCGAACAATCAACCATGGCGGTTGGTGACCGTTACCGAAGCAGAACAACTCGCTGCATTGAAAGAGACCCTCTCTAAGGGCAACTATTGGGCGCAGGACGCACCTGCGATCACCGCATTCGTGACGCATCCCGATTGGAGTATGCGTATAGGAGGTCGTGATCTCGCGTTCTTCGAATTGGGTATGGCTGCGATGGCATACCAGATCCAAGCGGTCGCAGAGGGGCTGTATGTCCATCCGATCGTCGGATTCGATGCGAACAAAGCTAAGCAGGTCTTGGGAATCGATGATGAGTTTGTCTTGGAAATCCTCATGGTAACCGGCCTTCCTGGCGATGTGAACACATTGAATGAGAAGCATCTAGCTAGTGAACGCTCGGCGAGAATCCGCAAGCCGCTCAAATCGGTGGCGACCTACGACAGGTGGGATGACGGCCTTTTCCCAGAGAATAAGTCATGATATTCGAATGAATTCCGAACTCAGCGAACCCTTCCATTGTATCCCTATTTGACGTTACTTGATAATTGTCAACTTGACTGGTAAAATCCTAGCATATTCGGAGGAGTCGATTCATGGACCGCATTCGCCAGAAAACTTCGATGCAAGATATCGCAACCGCTTTGGGCATTTCGAAAAACGCTGTTTCTCTGGCTTTGAACAACAAGCCTGGGATTAGTGATAATCTTCGAAATAAAGTCATAAAGACAGCGATCATGATGAACTATGGCGGATACGGTCGACTGGGTACGGCGTTGGAGCGAAACCTCGTTGCAATTTGCGTCCCCAGTGCCATCAGTGGATTTTCCCAGTTCTATTCATCCATATATTGGTCTGTAGAAAGGGAACTCGGTTCCCACGGGTACAGTCCTCTCCTCACGAGTATCTCAACCGAGATGGAGGAGGCTCTTACCTTCCCTCCTATCCTCCATGAACAAGAGGTGAGGGCTGTGGTAGTTGTCGGCATTTTATCCAAGCGGTATGTAGAGAAACTTGCAACAGTCTTTGAACATCTTGTCCTTGTTGACAACCATTATATGGATCTCCCGTTGGATTCTGTAGCCACAGCCAATGTGGAAGGTGGGTATGAGGCTACCAGGTTTTTAGTGGAGAAGGGGTTTTCAAAAATTGGATTCGTAGGCCAAGTCCACAGATATGCAGCTTATCATGAACGTTGCACCGGATACCGCAAGGCTCTTGATGATGCTGGTCTCCCATTGGATGAATCGATTATCTTTACCGACTCCAGTCTGTTCATACCGGACCTAGATTCCGATGCGATTATCGATAGCATCATTGCGAAGCGTGTCGAGGTTGTCTTCTGCTCTTGTGATCGTGTGGCGATACAACTGATAGGTAAGTTGCACGCCCGTGGATTGCAGATTCCTAAAGACGTATCGATTTTGGGTTTTGATGATATTGAAAATGCCGACATTGTGAGTCCTCCTCTGACCACGATGCGTGTTTCCAGACAAGAGCTTGGTATGCGTGCAGCCCAACTTCTCATCAGCCGGATGGAGTCGAGTGAAGGTTCTCACAGCGCAATCACCATCTATCCTCGCTTGATACTTCGCGAATCTGTTAAAACTGATAGGTAATATACGCCCTTTATGCATACTGCCTTTTACTTAAATGGCTAATATGTCAAGCTAATAGTTAAAATTCTAAATATTAACTAAAATGTTATTTAATAATGAAATAATAATATCTATATGATATATTAGTAAAGAATATATCTTGAAAGTCAAATATTACTTGACATATGTAAATTTGAAATTTACCATAACCCTATGGAAGGCGTGAAGCCTACCAAATTTTAGGAGGAGAGTTCTATGAAAAAAGGAATGACTCTTGCACTGCTCACCGCAGTGATTCTCAGTATGTGTTTCCCTCTCTTTGCGGGTGGGAATACCGAATCGGAGGCAGAACAGAAGAAGCTTGTATTCATGTTTCCTTACGACGCCAATTCACCTATGACCTTGTGGTATCAAGAGAATGTGGAGTTGTACGAGCAAGCTCACCCTGATGTGAAGATCGATATTATCAGTTCCTCGACCGGTGATGAATATCTCACACAAGTAACCACAAAGATGGCTAGTGGAGATCCGATCGATCTCATGCAAGGTTGGACCCTCGCTAGAATGGAGCCATTTGCTGAAGCTGGACGTCTTATGGATCTGGTTCCGGCATTTGAAGATGATCCAGAGTTCCGGTCTTTCCTACAGGATGATCCCCTTTCTGCCACGACATTCGATGGTGGTGTCTATGGTATCCCTTTGGAACTGGCTGTTGAGGCAATATTCTACAACAAGGCGATATTCCGTGAAGCTGGTGTGGATGTCCCCACTACGTACGCCGAGTTCCTTGATGTTATCACAGCTGTGAGAGATGCAGGATATATTCCCATCGGTTTAGGTAATTCGGAGCCTTGGATCGGTACGATTCCTTATATGATGCTAGTCGAGCGTATTGGCGGGCTTGAATCGTATGAGCGTACGGTAATGAACGGAGAAGGTTCTTGGACAGACGCACCGTTTGTGGAGGGAGCAAAAGAACTTCAGCGTTGGATTGAATTGGGTGCTTTCGAACCGAACGTGAATGGAATCCCCGCAGTGGAAGGTATCGCTCGTTTCAACAACGGAGAAGCTGCAATGTTCTTTATGGGGTCTTGGTCCATGCCGACTTTTTATGAGGAGTTGGGCGATGATCTTGGCGTTTTTAATCTTCCTACAATGGAAGATGGGAAGGGAAGTGCCGATCATTGGTTGATTATCCCGAACCAAGCATTGTCTATCGGTTCGAATTCCAAGCATCCGGATGTTGCTGTTGATTTTCTCAAATTCATGCTTTCACCGGAGAGACAAGAGGAGCTTGCTAAGAGTGGTTTGATTGTCACTACAAAAGTCGAACTCTCTGCCGATGACATCAACCCGATTCAAGCAGAAATTATTGAATCTTTGGCACGAGCGACAGGTGCTATGTACCCATGGGATGTTCCGATGGGAAATGCCTTAGGTGCTGAGTTGAACAATGCGACCGTAAATTTCTATGATGGAGCCGACCCGATGAAAGTTCTCGCAGATTTCCAGCGAATCAGCGAAATGGAGCGATAAGAATCGATGGTGAACCATTGAATAGAATCTTGAGTTTGTAGAGGGGAGGGATCCGAATGGACAAGATGCTGAGAAATCCGTATACCATAGCTTTTTTCATAACACCAGCATTCTTGCTGTTTCTATTCGTGATCCCTATCCCAATATTCCAGACGTTCTTCTACAGTTTAACGAGTTGGAATGTCATCAGTGATCCGACCTGGATCGGGTTAGATAATTATCGTCAATTGTTCACACAAGATCCTCACTTTGTGAAAGCACTTATCAACACATTCATCTTCGCGTTGGGGTCATTCTTATTGCAAATCCCGTTCGCTTTTCTTATCGCGAATCTCCTATTGAGACTGAAGCGATTCACCGGAGTTTTTAGAAGCATATTCTTCTTCCCTTGTTTACTATCTGCAACAGCAGTAAGTCTGCTTTGGAGATTCATCTACCATCCCAATATGGGACTGATCAATTCTGCGCTGAATTTCTTGTCATTAGAGGGACTGACAAAGTCTTGGCTTTCCAATCCAAACACGGCATTGTACGCTGTTATGATCACTGTTGCTTGGCAGTGGTTCGGGTATCATATGGTGATATTCATGACAGGTGCGTCCTCCATTCCCAAGGAGTTGTACGAATGTGCCGATTTGGAAGGTGCTACAGGGTGGCAATCTGTTAGGTATATAACCTTTCCGTTAGTGAAATCCTTTATTAAGATCAGCACAGTCTTGATTACCGCCTCTTCAATCAAGGCCTTCGACAGTATATATATACTTACTGGCGGAGGGCCAAACAACGCTTCCACTGTGTTAGCGTTGCAGATGTATAATCGGGCATTCAAACAAATGAAATATGGTTATGGTAGTGCCATATCAGTCTTATTGATGATAGTCGCGATTGTAATAGTCACGATTCTCCAGAAAGCGATAAAGATTGAGGAGGTTACCTATTGAGCCGTATATATTTCGATGCACATGATAGATCGCTACATATTTTAAAGAACATCCTAGTCTATGGTTTTTTGGTGACTATAGGCATAACAGTGGTATATCCGCTTATCTGGACATTCTTTGGATCGGTGAGGGATGAGACGCAATTCTCCTTGAATCCCTGGGGATTGCCGGAGCAACTTGACTTGCGAGTCTACTGGGAGGTTTTGGTTGAGTTCGGTTTGGCACGCAATATCATGAATAGTCTGCTCATGTCAGTGGTTGGTGTGGTTGTAATCCTTTGGTTGGCTCTCACTTCATCCTACGCACTGGCACGGATGCGGTGGAAAGGATCTAAGTACGTTATGGCTTTCTTCCTCTCAGGAATCATGATTCCTGTCCATTCCACACTTATCCCCCTCTATGTATCCTTGCGACCAGTATCCAGAGTCGATGAACGGTTGGCTCTGATGATTCCATACATAGTTTTTGGTTTGCCTATAGCTATTTTTCTCATATCGAGTTATATGAAATCAATTCCTCTATCTCTCGAAGAGGCCGCTGTGATGGAGGGATGTACGTTGATAAGATCATTCTTCAACATCATTATTCCCATGACCACCCCTGTGATCGCAACTGTCTCCATATTCAGCTTTATGGGAATTTGGAATGAACTGATGTTTGCTTTGGTATTCTTGCAACGATCGGTTGTTCATACCTTGCCATTGGGAATACTTCGGTTCACCGGTCTTTATACCACACAATGGCAACCCACCATGGCTGCGATTGTCATTGCTATGATTCCGAGTCTCATTCTCTACAGCATACTACAAGAAAAAATCATTGGTGGTATGACCGCCGGATCTCTCAAAGGATGAAATAATGAAACAAAACAGTCTTGATCTCACAACTTTTACATGGACTCTTTACGGTACTATGCCCTATGCATGGAGAAACGCAGTCTCCATTGAACTTGGTCTTCGCTTCGAACCAGAGATCGGGCCAATACCGGCTACGGTTCCCGGCTCAGTTCAAAAAGCACTCATCGATGCTGAGGTGATATCCGATTGGCGATACGATTTGCATGCTCGTTCGATGGAATGGGTAGAAAACAGACACTGGGTTTTCAGTTGCAACATCCCCAAGGACAAGATCGGTTCCGATTCAGTTGTGTTGGATTGTGAAGGATTGGATTACTCAGGTTGGATATATTTCAACTCTTCCCATATCGGATCATTTTCGAATTCTTTTATTGAGCACTCGTTTCCCATCGACAGCGAGCTGGTGGAAGAGGAGAATCTTTTGCGAATTATTTTTAGAGAGCCTCCTCGATGGCTTGGCCAACTAGGATTCACTTCGAAGATACGGGACTGGAAACCGAGATTCAATTATACATGGGATTGGATTCCGCGTGCAGTCCAGACAGGTATCACCGGTTCGGTGAGCTTGAGAAAATGCGACCTGCCATCGTTTGAAGTTTCCCGTTTGGTCTCCTCTTATGATACGAAGACCGCTACAGGGAGCATGTCGATTTCTGCAACCGTTTCCTCGCAAACATCCGTTACTCCTGCAGATCTGACGCTTCAAGCCACCTTGCTTGATCGCACCAACTCGGTGGTGGCTCAAAGCCGTGCAGATCAACACCATGGAGAGTGTCGAGAATTGAACATGGAACAACTGGAGGTCAAACCGTGGTATCCGAATGGTTTGGGTGAACAACCTTTGTACACGCTGCTATTGGAGTTGGTCACCGAAAGCGGGACGGTAATCCTTTCGGAACGGTCGCAGGTTGGATTCAAGGAGATTGCCTGGGAATCTTGTGAGGGTGCTCCTAAAGAAGCCACTCCATGGATTTGTGTGGTCAATGGTGATCCCGTGTTCCTCCAGGGTGTCAATTGGACCCCGATCTCTCCTACCTACGCAGATGTTACCGACGCTGAAATTGAGAAACGACTACACCTGTACAAGGAGATGGGATGCAATCTATTGCGGGTGTGGGGTGGAGCTGTGCTAGAATCCCGCTTCTTCTATGAGTCTTGTGATCGATTGGGTTTGATGGTTTGGCAAGAGCTACCGCTTTCATCTTCCGGAATAGACAATTGGCCGCCGGAGGATCAAAAGGTGATCGATGAGATTGCAGTGATCGCTGAGAGCTACATCAAACGTCGGATGCATCATGTATCTTTGCTTATGTATAGCGGAGGAAATGAATTGCAAGGTGATCTCGAAGGTGCGAAAACGGGTACTGGAAAGCCGGTCGATTTCTCTCATCCGATGATGGCTCAACTGAAGGGCGTTTTCGAAAAATTCGATGGTACGAGACGTTTTATTCCCACGTCTCCTTTCGGTCCCCGATTCAAAGCGGATATGGAAGATTTCGGCAAAGGGCTTCACTGGTCGATACATGGTCCTTGGAACATTGATACGGTGCTCGATGATCGCTGGAATCAGTATTGGAGTAACGATGATGCATTGTTCAGAGCCGAAACTGGCTGTCCTGGAACCATGGATCTCGATAGACTCAAACATTATGTGCCGTCCTTGCATGTCTTTCCGATTACGCAAAGCAATCCGGTATGGGGGAGAACTAGTTGGTGGATCGAATCGGATATCTTTGAGGAAGAGTTCAATCGACTCCCTATGGATGCAGCCGAATATTTTCAGTGGAGCCAAGACAGGCAATCCCGGGCATTACGTATCGCAGCTGCGAACACAAAGAAGAGATTTCCCTCTTGTGGCGGAATCGTCATTTGGATGGGACACGATTGCTTTCCTTGTGCTGCAAACACCTCAATTATTGATGTCGATGCGGTTCCAAAACCAGCCTATTATGCGCTGAAGGAAATCTTCACCAGCGAAAGAGAGGTTATCGATGTCTGAACGTGTTGGAACATTCAATTATCTGAGAGGTAGCGGATATTGGGCTAATAGAATCGGCCGTGAACTGGATTATGCTAGCATGGTGATGGAGCTTTATCCCGACTTGCCGAGTGAAGCTTTCGACCATGCATCAGCATTAGTGCGAGAGATGCTCGCAGAACAAGGGAGCATTTCCAAATCAAAGGTCCTAGAAGCCGAACAGCTACTCGCTCCATATGCCGAGAGGGCAAAGTCGTTCACAGTCCATTGCGTTGGCCATGCCCATATCGATATGAATTGGATGTGGGGAATGCATGAGACGGTGTCAATCGTGCTGGAGACGTTCAGGACCATGTTGAGACTCATGGACGAATATCCTGAGTTCACGTTCTCACAATCCCAAGCGGCGACTTATCGTATCGTGGAAATGTATGAACCCGAGATGTTGAAAGAGATAGAAAAACGTGTTGAAGAGGGACGTTGGGAAGTCACCGCAACTGCTTGGACAGAGTTTGATAAGAATCTCTCTTCTGGGGAGAGTCACTTCCATCAATATCGTGACACTTCCATGTATATGAAAGGCCTATTTGGACTCAGTGATGATGACCTGTCCGTTGGATTCGAGCCCGATACCTTTGGCCATAATTCGCGTTTACCCGATATCCTGTCACAATTTGGCATTCGTTATTACTATCACTGTAGGGGTGAAGTCGATCATACCTTGTACCGATGGAGGGGAGTGAACGGTGGGGAGGTTCTCGTTTACCGTGAGCCCACTTGGTATCTCGGACCCACGGTATCGCCTTTGGACGACCCCTCTCGTGGTACCATGAAGGCCTTGGAGATGGATATGGCTTCCGAGGTGATCGATATGTTCACGTCATATGGTATTGCCGAGACGCTACAAGTGTATGGTGTAGGTGATCATGGTGGTGGACCTACAAGGATGGATATCGAAGGTTTGCAGGATATGGCCACATGGCCAGTCTATCCTTCGATACAGTTTTCCACCTATCGCAATTTTTTCGAATCGGTGGAGGCGTATCGAGATGGATTGCCCGTAGTGACCGGGGAAATCAATAACATATTCACCGGCTGTTATACTTCGCAATCGGCAATAAAACATGCTAACCATGAGAGCGAGGTGTTGTTGTATGAAGCTGAATTATTTACAAGCCTTGCAACTTTCAACAACGTTAGCATGAGGTCAAACGACAGCCAATTACTGAAGAATTCATGGGAACATATCATGTTCAACCAATTCCATGATATCCTCCCGGGATCCTGTACTCCTGATTCTAAGAATTATTCGTTGGGATTATACCAGATAGTCAGGTCGGGGGGTGCCACCGTACTTTCTCACGCCTTGCAGAAGCTTTCACAATGCATCGACACCAGTGCTATAGATAAAAAAAATGATCATGGAGGGAAGCGTGCCCTTGGTGGGGGATTCGGTTATCATGCGAATCGTCTTGGCTCATCTCCACATGGTTCTGCTGAAGGACCTGTAAGAATCGTGACAGTGTATAACAGTACGATGGCGGAACGATCGGAGATCGTGCAGGTACTGCTTTGGGATTGGGAAGATGCTCATCATCGCATTGTTTGTAACGGTATCGATGGGAAAAGGATTCCCATCGAGGTCGACCCACAGGTGGAGATCTATTGGCAACATAGTGCAACCAAGATATCGGTTCCAGTCACTATACCTGCATGCGGTTACACCACACTGGTATTCGAATCGGATGATTCGAGTCCTATACCCGTGACGACAGAGACTGTACATAATCCAAGATACGAGGGATTGCGGGAATTTGTTCTGGATAACGGCCTCGTAAAAGCCGAATTCTCATCAGATCGTCTGGATTTGATTTCTTTGAAGAATCTGACGACTGGTGAAGAGATGGTCGAAAAACCGAGTGGATTCGTTTTTATGGAAGAGGATACCTCTGATGGCATGACATCTTGGATTGTTGGTCGTGAAGCACTACCTACAAATGTTTCAGTCCGAGTCCATGATGCAAAGATTTTCCGTAACGAACTAAGACAAGTTTTGTCATACCACGTCGAAATTAACCGTTCAAAATTTGAGGTGCACATTACGCTAGAGTATGGCTCGAGGCGGTTGTTGTTTAAGACGAGAGTCGAATGGCATGAACTTGGAACAGATCGAGCAACCCCTCAGTTATCCTACGCATTGCGATTGAAGGACTCGGACGAATCATTCATCTATGGTGTTCCATACGGAACCATAGAGCGTGTTCCTAGTTACCGGCATGTGCCCTCATTGGGTTGGACAGCACGGAATTGTGGTGCGAGTGTTGTGCAAGTTTCCACCAGAGGTATATATGGGTTTAGCACAGATCGAGACCAAGTGAGAATAATACTCTTGCGTAGTTCCTCGGATCCAGATCCTATGCCAGAGATAGGTCAACATCAAAAGGAGTTCACGATAACCATACATGAACGATCTCATGTGACAAGAAAGAAACTTCTTGATGAATACATGCAAATTTGTACTGAGGTACAGCAGGTGATACATGGACAGCATGGTGGTGCATTACCCTTGGAAGGAAGCATACTTGGTATCGAGGGGCCGTTCTTTGTGACAGCGATCGAACCTTCGTCTGATCTGGATACCATCGAAATACGTGGACATGAGACTGAAGGGAAGGGTGGTATCGTATCCCTTGCTGTTCCCAAAGGTTTTATCGTCACAGGACATGGAGCATTCGGAGAAATCGTGTCTATCAAGGATTCCATGCAAACAAAAGAACCAAGGGAGAAAATTCACTTTGAAATCGGTGCCAACGCATTATACTCGGTTATGCTCAGGAAATCTTCAAAGAGTTGAACGATGGATAGCAAGAATCGCTTCCTGACTGCCATGCGCAATGGGATTCCCGACAGGGTCCCATGTACTCCTGACATCTCCAATTACATTCCCTGTAAGCACACTGGGCTACCCTTTTGGGATATCTATTTCTCAGAGGATATTTCATTGTGGGAAGCGCACATGGCCGCTAGTGAATATTATGGAATCGATCAATGGCTCGCCTCAGCATGCGATATCCCGGTCGACTATTCGAACAGAGAAGTTGTGGTAAAGAAAAGATTGTCCTTTGATGATTCAAGAGATGCGATGATTGCCCGTTTCTCC
>Ga0334898_1004332_pt1 | contig 10666 bp, 10 predicted proteins | sample GraSluR3_MG_10_FD_207228 | JGI IMG/M metagenome (GOLD analysis project Ga0334898, IMG submission 207228) | Sludge microbial communities from methane-producing bioreactor in Wageningen University, Netherlands - Granular Sludge_3_08-R3 | ecosystem: Engineered > Bioreactor > Anaerobic >... | reverse complement strand
TCAACAGCCTTTGATGATGAGGAAATTATGAATACCGCGATTGGATTTGGAAAGGCTATATCGGTTCTTCTTTGGAGAATTAACACGGTAAACGAGCTTAGAAGACAAAGAGAATTAATGGAAAGACTGTCGATGGAAGATCATCTGACAGGTCTTCCGAATCGCAGGGCCTTCTTCGATTGCGCGATGAGGCAAATAGAGCTCTCAAGACGGAACGGGGAAGAAATGGCTATCCTTTATCTCGATCTCAATGATTTCAAAGGAGTCAATGACACTCTTGGACATGACTTTGGTGATGAGCTTCTAAAAAGCGTTGGCAAGCGCCTGAGTAACGTCTGCCGCAAAAGTGATCTCATTGCAAGAATGGGCGGCGACGAATTTGTGTTCATACTGCCTTCAACGGGAAAGGAAGGGTCTAGAGAAGCAGAAACGAGAATCCATCAAGCCTTTGAAGACCCCTTTTCTGTCAAGGGAAGAGGCTTGAAACTGACTGCCAGTGTCGGTATTGCAGTATTTCCTGATGATGGGAAGACGATTAGAGAATTGCTGATCGTAGCCGACGAAAAGATGTATGAAAACAAGGAGAATCTCTCAAAAGAGTCAAAGAGAGTGACTATCACCTAACCATTTGAGATTACTGTTTTTCAGACTTTCTGATGTTACGAGAAAATGCATCGAGACGACTAATTCCTCAGAAGAAACATCCTTTCTTCTTGTGTCGAATGATGGACATTAAGTAAAGACAGGGATTCATCCCGGTATTCGTAAATCAGGGGAAGTTTGCTACAAAAACCACTTTGAACTTCAAAGGGGTTTTGCCTGTGGTTTCTCTGGTCTCTGAGAACATGACTAGACCCTTTTATCAAAGGTTCAATCTCCAAGAAATCGTTCGGCGTTCTTCAGATCCTCCGGAGTGTTAAAGCCAAGAAATTCGTCCGTGTTTGACGTTCTAAAACCGCACACAATCTTATTATCAGCTACTGCCATCGATACTATGTCAGATATGTAAATTTCTCCTGTCAATTTATTTGGTTTCAGAGCATAGCTGAAAGTTTCTACAACGCTTTTCTTTAGAATTATCGGGCCTATATAGAACTCCCAGGGTGGGTCACAATCGGGCACCTTCTTCTCCTCAAAGCTCACTACTCTGCCACTTTCATCTTTCTCCACCAGAGTGCATGGATACTTCGTTTGAGTTATTCTTGAGAGAAAGGTAATATCACAACTGCTTTCATTGTAAAGCTCTACCAGAGAGTTCAGCGACTCTCTAGATATGAGTATAAGATCGGCGCATAGAACGAGAATATCCTCATCTTCCGGTATGAGTTGGAGGGCTTTTTGCAGGGCATCGGCTGTTCCTCTTGGAGTCTCCTGATATGCATAACTAACCGGGAAAACTATGCTATCTGCGAAATCTCTCTCAAAATCAAGGTTTATTACTACTACCGCTCTGTCACATTTAGAGACCTCGAAAGCCTTTTCAAGAACATGCATTACCATAGGTCTTCCCTTCATATTCATCAGAGGTTTTGGAACTAATGACTTCAGACGTTTCCCCATTCCTGCGGCAAGAATAACTGGAATCATAACCGAAACAGGTCCTTTCATCTCATCGATCTGAAGAATAATAACACTTTCTATCGATCGAAGCTGTACTCATGACCAGGTACGACTGAACGAGAAAGGAAAAGTATAGAAGAGTAATTCACCGATAATCGCTTTGTGCTTTCGCTGAGCGGACAGGATTAGATTCGATGGGATTTGGCTATTACAATACGGGAGTGTTTATATTGGTGTGTAATCGTTTACGCAAACGTTTACAGGAGGATCTTTAATATCAGTGAAGACTAAGATCAGTATACGTGAAGTAGCGGAGAAGGCCGGGGTTTCGACAGCCACAGTCTCCAGAGTACTTAACAAGAGCCTATATGTAAGTCCCGAGCTCGAAGAAAGAGTCATTAGAGCCTCTCGGGAGCTTGGTTATGTTCCCAATAGGCTTGCCAGAGGCCTCAGAATCGGCAGTAGCGGTATGATAGGCTTTCTTATCCCCGATATAGTGAATCCCTTTTTCTCCGAAATAGTGAAGGGAGCTGAAGATTATCTGCGCGAGAAGGGATACTTCATTTTTCTTGCCAGTTCATCTGGCGATTCTTTGAAAGAGGAGGAGCTTCTAAAGGCTCTGTATTCACGGAATATTGAGGGAATTGGTGCAATAATCCTCGGAGAGCTTCCTGAGTTTGTTAAGTCGATTTCGTCAAATCTGCCCATTGTGATTATCGACAACTATCAAGATTGGGATGAAGTCTCTTATGTTTTTTCAGACAATTACGATGGGATGAAAAAGATGATGAATTATCTAATTAAAGGGGGTCACAAAAGCTTTGCCTTTCTAAATGGTCCCGTGAACACATTTTCCTCAAGAGAAAGGCTTAGGGCATTTGAAGATGCTATCTCAGAAGAGAATAGGAGTTTCGAGATACATTTTGGAGACTATACCTTTGAAAGCGGTAGAGAGATGCTGAGAAAACTCAAGGGAATACCCGATGCTATAGTATGTGGTAACGATATGATAGCATTCGGAGCGATAATGGAGTTGACCGAGATGGAATACGATGTACCTGGAAAAGTATCGGTTACAGGATTCGATGACATACTCTTCTCAAGTATGACCAATCCTACGTTGACTACCGTGCGTCAAGATGGATACGCTATGGGTAGGGCTTCCGGTGAGATACTTCTGAGAAAGATCAGCGGTCAGAAAACAAACAGCACGATTCTTCTGAAGACTTCACTTCAAATCAGGGGGAGCAGCAATGGATGATTTCATTCTCAAGATGGAGGGCATCTCCAAGAGCTTTCCCGGAGTAAAGGCGCTGGATAACGTCAGTTTCGATCTAAAGCGAGGAGAGATTCTTGCTCTGATAGGTGAAAACGGCGCTGGCAAGTCGACTCTCATGAAGATATTGAGTGGTGTTTACAGGCAAAATGAAGGGAAGATATTTCTCGAAGGTAATGAAGTTCGTATTGAGGGACCTTCAGATTCTATAGAGCGTGGAATAGCGGTAATCTACCAGGAGTTGAATCTTAGTGAAGATCTCACAGTTGCCGAGAACATATATTTGGGAAGAGAGATGAGCTCGTGGTGGAATCTTAATCGTAGAGACCTCAGAAGAAGAGCCGAAAAGCTTCTGAGCTCGCTCAACTTTCCAGTACGCGCAGGCGCGATAGTTAAGAAGCTTAATGTCTCCGAAAAACAGCTTGTCGAGATCGCTAGAGCTATGGCTTCCGATGCAAAAATAATCGTTATGGATGAACCTACCGCAACAATAACCGAGCATGAGACGGCGATACTGTTCAAGCTAATGAGGGAGCTTAAAGAAAAAGGTGTGTCGATAGTTTTTATTTCTCATAAACTTGAAGAGGTTTTCGAAATAGCCGACAGGATCACGATATTGAGAGATGGATCATTAATATCTTCCGGCCCTATCGGAGACTACACTGGTGACCGTTTGATAAAGGATATGGTAGGAAGAAGAATCGACGATATGTTCCCTAAAGAGAACTTCGTAACGGGAGAAACCGTCTTCGCGGTTGATGGTCTTTCAGTACCTGGACACTTCGAAAATGTCTCTTTCGAAGTGAAAAGAGGTGAGATCCTCGGGATATCGGGTCTTGTGGGCTCTGGCAAGGGCGCGATTGCTCTAGCCATATATGGTGGCATAAAAGCAACTGCGAATAGGGCAGAGCTTTCCGGCAAATCATTCCCATTTCCTACGAGGCCTGACCAAGCATTGTCTAGAGGAGTTATTCTCATACCCGAGGATCGGAAGACACAGGGGCTGGTGACATCTTTGAGTATAACAAAGAACGTTGTTCTACCAAATACAGAACTCGTAAGCAAACTGGGTAATATTAGTTGGAGAGCGAGCAGGAAACTTGCCGAAAATATGATAAATAGACTGGCTATAAAGACACCTTCTTCAGATCAAAAAGTTAACAACCTGTCAGGTGGAAATCAACAGAAAGTAGTTCTCGCAAAGGGGCTTACAAAATCGCCTGAAATCGTAGTCTTCGTCGAGCCCACCAGGGGAATTGACGTTGGAGCAAAGGTTGAGGTCTACCGGCTAATGAATGAACTGGCAAATCAGGGTAAGGGGATAATCATGATATCTTCTGAACTGCCAGAAATAACGAGCATGAGCGATCGAGTACTTGTAATGCACCGTGGTCGCCAGGTAGCCATATTTGAAAGAAAGGATATTAATCAGCAGAACATAATTTCTGCGGCAATGGGGGAACAATGATGAAGAAGACCCTCAGTCTTTTAAGAAGATTTCCAATTGTTGTCGGCTTTTTTGGAATCGTTCTTGTGTTTAGCTTTCTAAGCGATAGATTCTTTACCGTTTCAAATTTCATGAATGTTCTTAGGCAGGTATCTATAAACGGAATAATCGCATTCGGAATGACCTTCGTAATAATCTCTGGAGGCATAGACCTTTCAGTAGGTTCGATATTCGCTTTCTCAGCAGTAGTCGGGGCAAGCGTTATAAAGAGCACTTCTCCTTTACTTGGAATCCTGGCGGCACTAGGAATAGGTGCTCTCATGGGCGCCTTCAACGGCGTGATAATTGCCAAGATGAAGCTTCAGCCTTTCATAGTAACTCTTGCCACTATGGCTATCGCCAGAAGCTTTACGCAGGCATTCACTCAGGGAAGACCGATAACCGGTTTTCCAGCAAGTTTCAGGGAAATCGGGCGTGGAGAGATCTTCGGAATTCCCGTGCCTGTTTTAATAATGCTTGGAGTGTTTGTTTTCGCCTGGTATCTTCTCTTTAATACGAAGTTGGGTCTCTACACTTACTCAATAGGTGGAAACGAAGAGGCAACGAAACTAAGCGGTGTCAAAGTAGATAGATACAAGATAGTTATTTATACTATAAGCGGTCTCCTGGCCGCGCTGAGCGCACTCATTTTGACTGCTAGACTCAATAGTGCCCAGCCAATATTTGGAGAGGGTTATGAGTTGGATGCCATTGCCGCGGTGGTTCTAGGAGGGACAAGCCTCTCCGGTGGAAAAGGATCGATAATAGGTACAATTTTCGGTATTATGGTCCTTGGAATAATAAACAACGGTATGAATCTTGTTCTTATCTCACCATTCTACCAACAAGCAGTGAAAGGAGCCGTAATACTCCTGGCAGTCATGGCGGAAAGAAACAGTGATTAGGTATTTGTTTAGGCCTTCAAGGCCAATTTTTGATAAGGAGGTACTGAAATGAAGAAACTACTTGTAATTACCGTTTTTCTGGTAGCAGCATCGGCGTTCCTTTTTGGAGCAACCTACAGAATTGGACTCTCTCTATCCACTCTCAATAATCCGTTCTTTGTAACGCTTAGGGACGGAGCCCTTCAGGCAGCGGCTGGTCTAGGAGTAGAAGTAATCGTGGCTGATGGCCGAGACAACCCTGCCAAGCAGTTAGGTGATATTGAAGATTTTGTGCAGCAGAAATTGGATCTAATAGTCATTAACCCGACTGACAGCGATGCGATTGTCACTGCAGTGGAGGAAGCTAATAAGGCTGGAATACCGGTGATAACAGTTGACAGAGGAGCCAATGGCGGAATGGTGATTGCGCATATTGCTTCCGACAATGTTGCAGGCGGTATGATGGCCGGTGAGTACGTCGCAATGCTTCTCGGCGGAAAGGGTAACGTAGTTGAACTTGAAGGAATCGTTGGAACGTCGGCTGCGCGAGATCGTGGACAGGGCTTTGGTGCAGCTATTTCCAAATACCCGGATATCAAGATCGTTGCGAAACAGGTTGCAAACTTCAACAGAGCCGAAGGACTTGTAGTAATGGAGAACATCCTTCAGGCGAATCCCAATATCGATGCTGTTTTTGCTCACAATGACGAGATGGCTCTTGGAGCAATCGAAGCCATAAAAGCCGCCGGTCTTCTAGATAAGATCAAAGTCGTAGGCTTCGATGCCGTTGATGATGCTGTTGCAGCGGTAAATGCCGGTGAAATGGCGGCTACTGTTGCCCAGCAACCATTTGTGATGGGTCAGCTGGCTGTTGTCAAAGCGTTCGAGTATCTGACTATCGGTACGATTTACATTCCTGTAGATCTACAGTTAGTAACGTTGAAGTAATAAGACCAGGAGGCCGGGGGGATGGGGATCTCCCTCCGGCTTTTTTAGAGGCTCTTATGATAGCAGTTATAGGAAGCAGCAACGTCGATATGGTAATTAACGTAGATGACTTCACCTTACCGGGTCAGACTCAGAAGGGATTGGAGCTGTCTTACTATCCAGGAGGCAAGGGTGCTAATCAGGCAGTAACATCAAGACTACTTGGTGGAGAGGTCTACTTCCTTACCTGTCTGGGAAACGATGGAAATGCCCAGATGATGAAAAGAGAACTGGAAGCCATTGATCTTGGTAATGGAATAAGATATGTTGATTCTCCAAACGGAGTCGCTTTGATAGAGGTTTCAAGTTCAGGAGAGAACAGGATAATAACATACCCTGGTGCAAACTCTCACCTGTCTCCGGAGATTATTGCCGATTCTAGAGAAAGCCTGCTAAAAGCCGACATTCTTCTTCTCCAGAACGAAATCCCGTTCGAATCGACTCTCTATGCAGCGAAACTCTTCAGCGAAGCCGGAAAGACGGTCATCTTTGATCCTGCGCCATCAAGTAATATCGACAAGTCGATTCTGCGATACGTTAGCATCATAACCCCAAACGAAACAGAGATGGCCGAGCTTGCGGGATACAACCTGGGCATTGAAGAAGCTACTGCAAAGCTTCACAAGATGGGATGTGAAGATGTGCTTCTTAAGAGAGGAAATAAAGGGGTCTTCTTCTCTGGAAGATCGAAGAGTTTGGTGGTCCCGGCCTTCAAAGTAAGAGCCATTGATTCAACCGCAGCTGGCGATGTTTTCAATGGGGCTTTTGCCTGCTCGCTGGACAGAGGACTTGATCTTCACGCTTCTCTCAGGTATGCCTGTGCAGCTGCAGCATTATCGGTTACCAGAAGGGGAGCCCAGAAGTCGATCCCTCGAAATGAAGAGATTGGAAGTCTCCTTGGCGAATGAGATTTCAAGAGTTATTGGTGACTATCGAAAAACTAGATTGCTTATGAAACTAATCTAATTTGAGAAACTTCTCCTCCGTGTAACTCTCTGCGAAAGTAAGGCTGAGTCTGTTTCCTTATTTTGACTGACACTAATTTAGTCTGGAGATACTCTTCAAGTGTTAGAAAGATATGAATCGAAGTTTTATTGCTCCTGGTACTCTTTTGAGAGCTGAATTCATACTGCTTTTTATAGCGCTTATGGGTGCAGTGTTTCTGTCTACTGTAACAGCAATTATGATTGAAAATCGCTACTCCAATTTGGAGAAGCAACTTTCCAGTTCCGTAGAGATTATCGAGAAGGAGAACATAAGAACAGTTTTCTACGACTACTTTTATTGGGACAGAATGAAAGAAGCGGTCGAAAAGGAAGACGAAGACAATGAATTTCTTTCATATTTTCTAGATCATCTCCTCTTTCACAATTCTTTTATATCTGGGGCGAGCATAGTTAAGGAAGAGATTATAATCGGCCGTTCTGGCGATGAGTTTGAATATATAGCGAGTTTGGGAGTTCCCGAAGATAGACCCTTCAAAGCCCTGTCTTCTGGAGACGGCATCATAGTTTAGATCGCTATAGACGACAGCGCATAAGAGAGAGCAGACGTTAAACGCCTATGCGGTATAAAGATCGAAATGGCGTCGATTGTGAGGCTATTAACCGATGAGAAATACTCTATTGCATATTCTCGTGGAACTCAGGTCCTAGATGACTTGAGCATAAGGCTACACAGAAAATGGAGTTTCTGGAATTACCTCACGATTGTAGTAGGATTCATTGTCTCTTACTCACGAAGTGCGTGTATGTAACAACTAATAGAAAGGAACAAGAGAAGGAGAGCGGAAATTGGAATGGAGAAGATGGAAATCGATTTTGACCTGTTCGAGGACTAAAGACCTGAGCTTGAGATTCCTCTATGGTGTTTTGAACACATCATATCTTTCAGCTTAGTCTTCTCGAGAATGAATCGGTGAAGGTCATTGAAAATCAGATAGGCAAGAACAATCAGGATAATCCAATGCTTTTGGCCATCTTCAGTTGAGAGTCCGGCTTTTGCGAGCGAGAAGTGTTGTTTGGCAGTCTTGAAGTAGGACTCTATGGACCATCTGTGGAGATAATACAGAAAGATATCCTCAGATGAAAGCTCCGTATCTGAAGAGATCGGGGTGGTTCTTCTCCCACCATCCAGCTCAGCCATAACTATCTTGAGAGGAACTCTAACGGACTTGAAGTGAACAACTCTCTGGTGGAATCTGGCGGTTCTATCTCTTATGATGACTTCCTCTGAAAATCCCACACAGAGTTCTGGTAGTGAAATACTCTGGTGATAGAGTCCTCTGTCTTGAATAAGAGATTTCCCCTGACTTTTCCAATGAAAGTAATTCCGAACCAAAGTTTGCAGGACTCTATCATGTGGCTGTTGGTGTACCAGGAGTCTCCAAGAAGTACTGCAACCCTTTTCTCGTTCTCTTTCAGCCAATCTATAAGTCTTTCAAGCTTGGTGGGACCTCCATTCGAGTTCGAGAACATCATCTCCAGAGGAAAGAAACCATCGCTGATTCTACCAATGGTAAGGGGAACCTGTGCCTGGCAATACCACTTCTGATTGTGATCGTACTTTAGAGTGGTGAAAGGTATCTTCTTACTCCTTCTGGCTAGCTGAGTGCCACCTACAACCAGGATCATCTTCTCCGAAGCGTAGCGGGACAAAATGCTCAATTGATGCAAGAATATTCATAACCGGTCGCACCTTTGTGTGGTTTGTTTTGACGAAATTATTCTACATCTGGAGCGTTCGGTTTTCTATTGTCTTCTTCTCTATTCATTTTTCAATGACCTTTTTCCCTTGCCTTGCCTCTATGATTCATTTCTCCGTCACTTTCACGCACTTCGTGAGTTATCCGCTCTAAAGCAATCATATAATGTTAACGACCATGGTTGTGGAGGTGCGAAGTGACAAAAGAGGTACCTTTGAAGAAGGACTATATAGACTGATCAACTGTGTAATAGACTATATTGAGGAAAATCTATCAGAAGACCTCACCATCGAAAGATTGTGTTCTAAATCGAGTTACTCGCAAGTTCACCTGCAAAGAATCTTCTACTATTCAACCGGCCAGACAATTGGACAGTATATCAAAGGAAGAAGAGTCAGCAGAGTTGCAGAAGCGCTCTCGCAAACAACGGTGTCGATACTTGAAATCGCTATGCAGTGGGGTTACGAGTCACAGGAAGCGTTCACAAGAGCCTTCAAGAGCATGTATCATCTGACTCCGGAAAGTACCGGAGACTGAGATTGAAGTTTGTTCTGACCAGAAGAAAGAAACTAACGAGAATGCGAATCATAGGAGGGATAGTCATGGAACAAAAATAGTTAGCAGGGAAACCTTCAAAGTTGTCGGGCTGAAGTATTATAGAAACGATCCGAAAAGCAACTGCCCGCAGCTGTGACAGTAGTTCATGAAGAGATACGCGTAGATCAAGAATGCCATACCCATAAGCGAAAGCTACGGCTTAATGTGTACCGGAGAGGAAGACTATGTCGATGGTAAGTTCGACAATATTGCCTCTGTTTCTGCGAGTAGTCTTGAAGACATTCCCGAAGGAATGGTGGGAGCAGAAGTACCTGCTGCAACTTACGCGGTCTTCACTCACAAAGATAAACTTGACAGGATAGATGATACTACGAGTATATCTACGGCACGTGGTTCCGGAACTCTGAATATGAACCGATTGGATCTAACGAGTTCGAATTGTACGACGAGCGATACACCGGCAACGACGATTCGGAATTCGACATATATATTCCACTGAAGACTAAGGAATAAGTCTTACAGAGCAAAAGCGGCGATGAAGGCCGCTTTTTTGTCACTCCTACCAATCTATTCCCCAGTAAAAGAAGAGAAATGAGTTCATTTACGGCACCGGAAATGCTACTATTCTTCTATATATACATATACACAGCATTGGCGCAGGATATTGCCATTTCTTCTGTCTTCGTTGATCTGCCTGCTCATTTCCATTAATCCGCGCCAGATTTCTGTCATTCCTAAATTCTTTTGCTACTCTGAGAGGAGGAGAAACGATGAAGAAAAAGTTACTGCTTTTTGCATCGCTAACTGTCTTTCTGATACTCATGTTGACTGGCTGTCCGAGTGGTCCTAAGAGTTTCACGCTTACTATTACGACCTTGCCAGACGCAGGAATTCAGATTATCGTTGATTTGGTCAACAAAGTGACTCCCTTCAGTCAGAAATATCAGGAGGGGACTACTGTCGAGGTTCAAATAACGAGTCCTCAGGAAAGGGATACTTCGGCATTCGTTGGGGGTGACGATACGAAGTACACATTCCAGCAGTGGAATGATGCAAACAACACGAATCCGCGGAATATCACCGTAAACAGCAATATTGTCCATACAGCTCAGATGGGCGTACAGTACAAAGTTGAAACCTCTTCAAACCCTGCGGGCGCAGTAGTCACGGGCAGTGGCTGGCATAACAAGAATGCAAACTTGACACTGACA
>Ga0334898_1004324_pt1 | contig 10686 bp, 10 predicted proteins | sample GraSluR3_MG_10_FD_207228 | JGI IMG/M metagenome (GOLD analysis project Ga0334898, IMG submission 207228) | Sludge microbial communities from methane-producing bioreactor in Wageningen University, Netherlands - Granular Sludge_3_08-R3 | ecosystem: Engineered > Bioreactor > Anaerobic >... | reverse complement strand
CAGTGACTCACAGCTTCATCCCCCCCACTCCCGGTCCGGTAGCAGTTGCCGATATAATCAATGCTCAACTGGGCTGGGTAATACTATTGGGAATAATATTAGGTTTTCCGACAGCAATTATTGCAGGTCCGGTATGGGGTAAATATATATCAAAAAAGATTTACCTGGAGCCTCCCTTTGACCTCGATAAAAAACCTCCGGAAAATGGTACCGATAATTATCCTCCCTTTGGATTGATTGCTGTTATTATCTCTATTCCCCTGTTTTTAATACTTGTGAATACTTTTACCGGACTGGCTGTTTCAAAGGGATTAATTACAAAATCTGTCTGGACTGATATTATGGAATTCGTCGGACATCCCTTTTCAGCTCTTATATTGGCAACGTTGATCGCAACCTACTTTCTGTGCATTAAACGGGGAATGGATAAAAACAAAATTCTTGATCTCAGCTCCAGGGCCCTGGGGCCCGCCGGCATCATAATACTTATTACCGGAGCCGGCGGGGTTTTAAAACAGGTTTTGGTTGACAGCGGAATAGGTAATATAATGGCTGAATCTATGGCTAATTCACCTTTGCCACCTATTTTACTGGCATGGCTGCTTGCAGCGGTTGTCAGGGTTACGCAGGGTTCGGCAACAGTGGCAATGATAACTGCAGCCGGTATCATTGCGCCTGTTATTAATGAATTCGGACTTAATGACCCTCAGCGAGCTCTGGTGGTAATTGCAATTGCATCGGGGGCTACCCTGCTTTCACATGTTAATGACAGCGGATTCTGGCTTGTGGGAAAATATCTTGGCATGAATGAAAAGCAGACTCTCCAAAGCTGGACTATCATGGAATCAATAATTGCTGTCTGTGGTTTAATATTTGCTTTACTGGCAAGTCTGTTATTCTAATCCCATAATACCATTTTCCTGTGGTCTATTCTGAAAGTGTAATTTTTACATGAAGGGCAGACTGCTTTTTTCAACCGGTGTATGTTGGTCAGCTTAAGCCTGGCACGACACTGAGTGCAACGAAATTCACTCCTGTGGAGTACCTTGCCTGAATTAGATACAGATACTTCTATTTTATCATATAACAAATTGCAATCAGGGCATTTAAAAATCTTAAAGCCGGCATCAATGAATAGAATCTCATGTTCATTAGCAAGTTTTTCTATTGCTGAATTAGTTTTGTGGTGAAATAATTTTGTCCCCATCTTTAAATATGAATCTAAAGTCATTGGATGGATCAAAAAACCATGTCCTTCATTGAATTGATCCTCAAAACCACATTTGTCGCACCTGTATGTATATGCCCTCCCCATTTTTTTTACTGTGCTATAAATTTAATAAAACATTTTTGCTTTTTAATTGTATTATAGACAGATTTAAAATATTTTACATGAATACGATGCTGACAATTGTGATTATATTAATTTCCCACGGTCTGTCTGGTGAAAACGGATTAAAAACAGGGGACAAAGTACCTGCCTTCGAAGCAACAGCTGATAACGGCGCTGTCTGGACTTTAAATGAAAATTTAGGTGACCAATACCTGGTTGTTTATTTTTACCCGGCGGCAATGACAGGAGGCTGCACAGCCCAGGCATGTAATTACCGCGATATGAGCGATGAACTAAAAAAGCTGAATGCCTCGGTTGTTGGTGTCAGCGGTGATAATCCCGAAGGATTGAAATTCTTTAAAAAAGCACATAACCTCAATTTCACCCTGATCTCGGACGAATCGGGCAAAATTGCCCGGATATTTGGTGTCCCGGTGAGGGAAGGAGGGGTTTTTAAAAATGAATTCAACGGGAAAGAATTTGAGCTGGAGAGAGGGGTAACGACAGGGCGCCAGACTTTTATCCTTGATAAAGAAGGCAGGATCGTGTATAAAAACGAACAGGTCAATGCATCAAAAGACACAGAGGATGTCCTGAATTTTTTAAAAAGCCGGAATTAATAGAATATTATCATCCATAGGGAAAAGAGTTATAAAAATCACAATTTAGTTAAAAGTAAAACTAACTGGTCATTTTTCCCCGGATAATAATTCACCATTTGTAAACAATCGAGTTGATATTCATCCCTGCCCCTACCGAACAAAGCACCAGGTTGTCATCACTATTTATCTGCTGTCCTTCAATTTTCCCTTTTACTATAAGATCAAGCAGTGTCGGGACAGTAGCTGTTGAGGAGTTGCCTAATTCCCTTATGCTCATTGGCATTATCCCATCGGGAATATGTTTTTTACCAAACAACTTAAAGATACCTTTTAAGATAGCCTCGTCCATTTTTTCATTAGCCTGATGGATAAGGATCTTTTTAATATCATTCAATTCCAGTCCGGCTCTGTCAATACTCTCTTTTACAACACCCGGCACCTTTTTCAGGGCATAAATATATAGTTTGTGCCCAAACATCTTAACCCAAAGTTCATTTCCATCCAGGCTGGGATTATTGGAATAACCAAGTGTGAGCAGGTTGGCATAATGAACAGAGTCTGAACGTAATGAATAGGAAAGAACACCTGTAGGTTTGTCGCTTTCAACTGCCTGCACGATAGTAGCGCCTGCACCGTCGGCATATATCATTGAGTCACGGTCGTGCGGATCAGAAATACGTGACAGAACATCGGCCCCTACCACGGCACCAATTTTCATAAAACCACTTTTCAGATATGCATCTGCAACTATCATGGCTTGTGTCCATCCGGGGCATCCTGAAATAACATCATGACAAAAGCATGACGGGTTTTTTATGTGCAGCTTCATTTTTACTTTATTCGCAAGTCCCGGCAACATGTCGCTTCTCACATTGCCATCGTAAATATCGCCAAAATTGTGCGCTATTATTATAAAGTCAAGGCTTTCTTTGTCAGTACCGGATGAATGGCAGGCATCTTCAATTGCTTTTGCGGCAATGTCTGAAGTCACCTGGCCATCTGACACGTACCGTCTTTGTTCTATGTTAGTGATCTCCCTGAATTTTGTGATAATCTCCTCATTACTCTTATCGAATAACTCTTTCTTCACCGGATCATAAAACTGAAAATCCAGAAAATAGTCATTATCTACTATTTTAGGCGGAAGATAACTTCCAGTACCTATAATTTTTGTATAAATTTTATTTGTCATAATTTCCTGCTACACTCAACTTATAACTTAATCATATAATTCTCTTAACTATTCGGGGCATTTAAGTCAGTTCCCGGGGATGAGACCTTATTCTTCTATGGGTTTGATAAAACAATTCTGTTTTTATTTAAATTTCTTTAACCTGAATGTTTCTCCGTCAAAAGCGCCATACGAAAAATTCGTAATCCAATCGCCAAGCAGGATAAACCTTGAACCCTTTTCAATTTCCACATCCGCCATTCTATGCCTGTGGCCAAATATAAAATAATCTATCCACTCATTCTCTAAATAATTTTGTGCAAATTTAAACATGCATTCATTCTTAACTTTAAATTCTCCTTGATCATTCAATTTAGATAAACGACTTGATTTTGACCATCTGTGAGCAAGGAAAAAGGCAAAATTGGGATGAAGCCTGGCAAAGATCCACTGAAGGGTTTTGTTTGTAAAGATTTTTTTGATCAGCACATAACCTTTATCTTTATAATCAAGGCCGTCACCATGAGCTAAAAAGAACTTCATGCCGTTTATGCAGGTAACGAATTCATTACGGTGGAGGGTCAGTCCGATCTCTTCAGGAAGATAATCATATATCCAGAGATCGTGGTTCCCGGTAAAAAAATGTACCGGCACCCCGTTATCAGCTAAATCTGCCAATCTGCCCAGAATGCGGGTAAAGCCTCTTGGGACAACTTTTTTATATTCAAACCAAAAATCAAAAATATCTCCCATAAGATACAACTCAGAGACATCATCTCTGATATAATCAAGCCATTCAGACAGCAACCTCTCCCGTTCCCGGTTATTTTTCAATGCCGGGGCGCCCAGGTGGGTATCCGAAATGAAATATATTTTTTTATTTTTCCCCAAAACATCAATTTAAAAGACTTTTTATAGCATTGTCGAGAGCTTGTCCTTTAAGGTTACGGGCAACAATTACCCCCTCCCGGTCGAGCAGATAATTGTATGGTACTGCCTTGATATTATAACTATTTACAGCATGCCTGCTCCCTTTCATATCACCGACATTGATCCACGATAACCTGTCCTGGTCAATTGCATCTATCCAGTCAGAACGGCTTTCGTCAATACTTACCTGGTATATTTCAAAACCACTGTTTTTATAATTATTGTAAGCCTCAACAAGAGCCTGATTCATTATTCGTGAATTACGGTCAACTGCTGACCAGAAATGGAGCAGAACTATTTTCCCCCTGAGAGAAGAGAGTGCAATTTCATTTCCATCCGGACCGGGCAAAACAATGTCAGGACTATTATCACCCTGCTCCTGAATAAACCGTTGAAGCTGAGCGCTTCTCTCTTCCTGTAATAACTGAACAGTATTCTGATATAATGCTTTAACATGGCCCGACCGGGGATATATTGAATTAAGAGCTGAGGCTGCCACCCTCATCACCTGAATATCATTAAGCACAAAATTCTGATTGTCGAATTTCTGATAAACAGCTAAGATTCCGGCCATTGAAAACGGATTATCCATAATGAACTTCGTGGAGAAGTCAACCTGTTCCTTTTTAATCCTCTCTGATTCTTCCTCCCACTGAGCTTTCATTCTTTCAAAATCAGGATTTCCTCTGTACATATTAATAAGCGATCTTAAAGAATCTAACTTATGCTTTGTATCATACAGATGATCATTCAGCATCTTAACATGGGCTGATCCTTCTGAACCCTGAATGCTGTAGTCACGTTCAAAATTGGCAATATCAGCCTCTACAATAACCTGTTCAAGAGAGTCTACAAGAAGAGTAATGAATTTATTATCATCCAACTTAAGCAGATAATAAGTCGGAATACTTGCGGTTCCCTCGAATTTAAACTCCCCATTCTTATTGATCCGTGTAGAATCTATAACTTTTGAAGAGGAGACTAATAGTTCTTCAAGATATATAACCTTCCCTTCGGCATGAGATATCTTCCCGCTTATTGAAAACCTGTTGGCCTCTTTACTGCATCCTGCGAAGAGAAGGCTGATCATACTTACTATTATCACAAATCTTCTGAAATCCATCTCACAAAATGTCATATTCGTATTATCCTTGTTACTTATTTGAATTTGTAAAATTAACAAAATCCACATTCGCGAAAATAGTTATTTAAATGAATTTAGAACAATTTCATTTTTAGATTGTATGTTGTCCGAAAATTCATGAAAAAATATTATGTTCGCCGACAATCAGACAAAAAAGGTGAAAATACATAATAACATTGACAGCTTTAGGGGCAACAAACCAGTTGTAACAATAGGCACTTTTGACGGAGTTCATCTGGGACATCAAAGGGTCATCGGCCGTTTAAATGAAATTGCACGTAAACAGGGTGGAGAAAGTGTGATCTTTACTTTCAACCCTCATCCCCGTCTGGTTACCTCACCTGATAAAACCAATCTAAGGCTTCTGACCACTCTTGATGAAAAAAAAGAGCTGTTCAGAAAAGCCGGAATAGACCATCTGATAGTTTACCCCTTTACAAGGTCATTTGCAGAACTGCAATATTCTGAATTTGTAAAAACCATCTTAATCGATAAAATTAAAACACACTGTCTGGTCGTGGGGTATGATCACCGGTTTGGTAAAAACCGTGAAGGAAGATTTGAATATTTGCAGATTTGCGCAAGTCAGTATCATTTCGATATTGAAAAACTGGATCCCTTATTGATGAATGAGTATCATATTAGCTCAACAAGGATCCGAAAAAATCTTGAGGAAGGAAACATTACAAAAGCAAATGCTCTTTTAGGATACCGCTATACTCTCCATGGGAAAGTTATTGAAGGTACACGCACAGGCAGAATGTTAGGGTTTCCTACAGCAAATATTGAGGCCTCGGACGTTCATAAGCTAATTCCCGGCTATGGCGTTTATGCAGTTGAAATAATTGCAGAGGGAAACAAATTTAAAGGGATGCTAAATATAGGTACACGTCCGACCTTTAATAAGAATGCAGATAAAAGAAGCATAGAAGTTAATATTTTTGATTTTACCGGGAACTTATACAATAAACAAATTACATTGATATTTGTATCCAAAATAAGGGATGAACAAAAGTTTTCCGGAATTACAGCCCTGTCAGAGCAGCTAAAAAAAGACAAATCAGCAGCATTAGAGATCTTATCGTAATGATTTACTTTTTTATGAGTGTGCAAGACACAGGCAGATGGTCTGAATGCCTGAAATCATAAGTTTCAAAATTATATGAACTGTAACCTTCGCTGTGAAATATATAATCAATTCGCAATGCCGGCAAATCACCAATATATGTGGACATGACTCCCCTGCCTGAAGATTTAAAAGCATCTTTTAAACCTTTCTTTAACTGTACATAAGAATACGAAGCCGGTGTATCATTAAAATCTCCGCACAATATTATCTCATAAGGACATTCATCAATATATTTCCTTATTTCATTCACCTGCAGGGCTCTGTGGTTAAATGCCCTTTTAAACCTTGATCCTGTCTCCCGAAGTTTTTTATACTCTGTCCTGTCTTCAGGCCACGAATAAAACACTGAGTATGAATCGGGACCCATCCTGTACGATTGAAGATGAATGTTGAATATTCTGACTGTATCGCTTTCTATCAGCACATCGGTATAGATCGTAATGTTACCTGAACCTTTAAAGCGGATCTCACCCATATTGACTATAGGAAAACGAGTCATTGTTACAGAACCGAAATTAGCTCCTGTCCTGGCATACTGATAATGTTTAATAAACTTTAGATCATCAACCGTCCTGGCCAGGTTGAAAATATTGTTTTTCATGAGCCTTACCTCCTGCAGGCAAATTATATCAGGCTCCTGCTCATTTAAAAATTGAGTAATAAGCCGGGCTGTTCCCTGATCATCCTCTTTTTTATGACCAGCAAAATGTCTGACATTATAAGAAAGTACCTTTATACCCTCTTGTTCTGTTGACTTACCCCTTATCTGCACGAACCGTAACATAAATCCGCAGCCCGAAATTATTACAGCCAGCGACACCAGTGAATACCGGGGATTGAAAAGCAGCCACATCACAATAAATAAAAGGTTGATGATCAACAATACAGGATATGCAAGCCCGAAAAAAGAGGGCCACCACAGCTCTTCAGGTGAAATATAACCCGACAGGTAAGAAATTACCAGTGCAACCGCTGCCAGCAGGTTAATCGTCAGAAATATGTAGTTAAAAATCTTCTTCAATATTGTAACTCAAAAACTCTATGTGACACCAATGAAAAGTACCTGATCAAAGACAGTTCATTTCTGCCCTCGTAACATCCGGTCTTTCCCGTTTATGTCTTTTTTTATCTCAACATTTCTATAGCCCTGACTCCACATTAACTGCATCAGTTCCATGCCAAATGCTTCATTTATCTCAAAATACAACCATCCTGCCGGTGACAAATACCTCTGTGCAAACCGGACAATGATATTATAAAACTCAAAAGGCTCATCATCCCTGACAAACAAAGCATCTTCAGGTTCAAATTTAAGTACATTGTCTGACATTTTCCGCTTTTCCTTTTCTAAAACATAAGGGGGATTACTCACAATAATATCATAACATCTCCAATTATTTAATCTCCAATGCCTTATATCACTACAAAAAAAACTAACCATCAGGTTGTTTTTCTCCGCATTGCGTCGGGCGGTTTGAACTGCAGCTTCGGAATAATCCATTCCCGATACATCAGCACCTGCGATAAACCTCTTCAAAGATAGCGCAATACACCCGCTTCCGGTTCCTATATCCAATATAGTTGGGGACGGCTGACTTACAGAATTAACGATCCACTCAGCCAGCTCCTCAGTTTCAGGCCTCGGTATCAGTACACCGCGATTTACATTGATCTTCAGGTCGTGGAAAACAGTTTCACCCAGAATATACTGAACCGGCTCATAGTTTTTGAGTCGTCCGACTATTTCACAAATAATCTGAAATGAACCGGAATCGGGCTTAAAATCAGGATCTGCTATAATTTTATGAAATTCTCTTTTAAACACATACTCCGTGATCAACCTTATAAAAGCCCTGATCTCCGTGTTTGGATATAAACCCTTTAATTCTTCTTTTATATATTGAATTGTAGCATTCATTGTGTTAAATTTGGCAGGATAAATATACTTATTCCCTTTGAATGTATATAAATGAAAAATATATGCTCCGCTGCCTTGATCTTGCTATACTTGGTAAAGGCAGTGTCTCCCCCAACCCAATGGTAGGTTGTGTGATCGTTCACAATGACAGAATTGTTGCCGAAGGTTTTCACCGGGAGTATGGCGGTCCGCATGCCGAAGTAAATGCAATCAATGCAGTATCAAACGATGAACTTCTTAAAGAGTGCACACTATATGTCAACCTTGAACCTTGTGCACATCACGGATTGACACCTCCCTGTGCTGACCTGATAATACAAAAAAAGATACCCGGGGTTGTTGTTGGCGCCATTGACCCTTTTTCAAAGGTAGCAGGGAAAGGCATCGAAAAAATGAGGAAAGCAGGAATAGAAGTTGTTTCAGATGTATTAAAAAATGAATGCCTGGAATTAAATAAGCGCTTTTATACATACCATACTATTAAGCGGCCCTATATCATACTCAAATGGGCTCAGACTATGGATGGCTTTATGGATATCGAACGAAATGCTGAAAGTTACGGAGAACCTGTATGGATAACAGGTGACACAGCTCTGAGACTGGTTCATAAAATCCGTTCGGAGGAGGATGCAATACTGGTCGGTACCAATACCGCCGAGAGAGACAATCCCTTTCTCACGGTAAGAAACTGGAAAGGAAAAAATCCTCTGCGCCTGGTAATTGATAAAAACCTGCGGCTTTCAAAAGATCTTAACTTATTTAAACCTGACACCCAAACAATAATAATAAATTCAAAATCCGAGTTCGAAAAGGGTTCCGTTTCTTATGTGAAAATTGATTTTGAGGCAGATATAACAGACCAAATACTGGATATACTTTACCGGCGCAGAATATTGTCACTTATTGTTGAAGGGGGAAAACAGCTTTTAGAAACTTTCATTACCAAAAAATCATGGGATGAAGCTCATATATTTATTGGCAATAAATTCTTCTTTGAAGGTATCCGTGCACCCTCCGTCAAAGGACAATTGTCAGCTGAAGAGCTGCTTGATAATGACAGATTGAAAATATTTATAAATACCACTTAGAAGTGGGCTGCCTGGGGCCCTCCCGTCATAATTTCGATTTTCAATACCTTCTCGACATAAAGAAAGTAATAAAACAACTTGTGGTTCAGCTCAAATCCATAATCTATAGTCGGATCATAACCAACAATATGCTCGAAAAACCAATTCTTGCGGGGATCCCTGGCATTCTGATTCCATGCTGAAACATAACGACTATTCCACCCCTCATAATATTCACTGGAGCGATAATGCGAAGGTGAATTATGCAGGGCATACCAGGTTTCAAATTTAGCATCAAATATTATAAGTTCGTATTCAACTGAATCCTGTACTTCAGTTTCAGGCTCACGGCTCTCAATACTAACTGCCTGCTTCTGTACCCTGCAGGCAATAAAAACAAAAAACGCAACACATAAAAAAATTATAAAACGCCTCATAAATCATTACCTCCAATAGTTTTAATCAAATATACCACAGTACTCATAATACGAAATTTATGCCAAAATTGTTTTTGATCAAAAAATTGATCAATTTTATATCGGTAATCTGAAATGTATAAATTATGAATCCGGAGTTTGATTCGTGGAAAATTTTTACTTTGGTCTTTTTGCTTACAGCAATTCCGGTTGCCATAATGATTATTTGGGAAAAAAGATCTCCTTATAAGACAGCAGCCTGGATTCTGGCTTTACTGCTATTGCCTCTGTTCGGCGTAATATTTTACCTGTTTTTCGGACAGGAATTCCGAAAGCGTAAACTTTTTTCCAGAAAAGGGATAAAAAGCCTGAACAAACTTCGTATTCTGTCTTCCCATCAACTGAAGCAGATTGAGCAGACAATATTAAACACAGACAGTAAAGTGCGTGAAAAAGAAACTCTTATCAGACTTTTACTGAATAATTCCAATGCGTTACTTACAACAGGCAACAGGCTGAAAATACTTGAAGACGGATCAGATACATTTGAAGCAATATTCAATGCCATCAGAGATGCTAAGCACCACATTCATATTGAATACTATATAATAGCAAACGATAAGCTGGGAAAGAAATTAAAGGACATACTCATTGAAAAAAGCAATGAGGGAGTTGAGGTTCGTATTATTATTGATGATGTAGGCAGTTGGGGACTGGATAAAAAATATATATCGGAGCTAAAAAGTAACGGAATTGAAATTTACTCATTCATGGAGGTGAGGTTCCCGAGGTTGACCTCGCGGGTAAACTTTCGAAATCACCGGAAAATTATAATAGTCGACGGCAAAACAGGATTCACAGGGGGGATAAATTTTGCTGACCGGTATCTGGAAGGCATAAAAGGAATAGGTCCATGGAGGGATATACATCTTCAAATTGAGGGTGATGCTGTCATAAGCCTGCAGGTTATCTTTGC
>Ga0334898_1004323_pt1 | contig 10686 bp, 5 predicted proteins | sample GraSluR3_MG_10_FD_207228 | JGI IMG/M metagenome (GOLD analysis project Ga0334898, IMG submission 207228) | Sludge microbial communities from methane-producing bioreactor in Wageningen University, Netherlands - Granular Sludge_3_08-R3 | ecosystem: Engineered > Bioreactor > Anaerobic > Unclassified... | reverse complement strand
CATCTGCATTCGGTTAGGACCACGAGACCCCGAGATTCCGGGTTCTGGAGCGGTTGGGGTCCAGAAACTCCTTGGCAAGAAACTCCTCGATTCGCCTCCATTGACTGGCCCTGGCCTCCGGGTCCAGGAGCAGGTCGAGGATCCGGGCGGCACAAGAGTGCAGAGTAATCGTCCAGCGACGCTCAGGCGTCCTGCTGGCCGGCACCCGCAGCGCGCGGCGGAGCGCCACGAGCACCTTCCGGCTGGCTATGAGGGTCAGGATGGCCGAGTAGATGAGGGCCTCCACGATGTGCGGCTTGGTCGAGGGAAGTTGGTCGAGCTGGTAGTGGGACTTTAGCTCCTTGAAGATCAGCTCGACCTCCCAGCGCGCACGGTAGACCCGGGCAACCTCGTGGGCCTCCAGTCTGTCCACCGGAACGTTGGTCATGTACAGGTGGTAATCCCCGCTCTCGGCGTTCAGCACGCCCACCAGCCGCAGGATCCTCGTGCCGGTACTCTGCTTTCCGCCGTAGGATCGGCGCTTGAACTCCACCTCCACCATGACGTCCAGGACCTCCCGCTGCAGCCGACACAGAACGTCCTGGAGGTGCCGGCCCACGAGGTCGATTGAGCGCCCCCGGCAGGTCCGGTTGACGGCAACGATGCGGGGGTTGACGTTGGCCTTGGCACGGCTCACGAAGAAACCGAGGTTCCTGGCGATGCGGTCGAAGAGCTGGTAGCTGAAGTAGCCCAGGTCGAACAACAGGAGGCGGTTGGCTACCCACGGACCCACCATCAGGTTCCGGCCGTCCGGGCTCCGCTCGCCCGTGATACGCACCCGGCGAGGGCTCACCCCGCTGACGCTCATGACCAGGTGTAGTTTTGCGGCGGCCCGGACGACGTTTGTCCGGCAGGCCTGGTAGGCTCCCTCCAGCATCTGGTGCAGCCGGAGCACCGTCGAGTCGGTGACCACGATATCGTGGAAGCCGGCCAGGAGGCCCTGGGGACTCTCGGTAGGTTCGCCATGGACCGTGGTCGCCCAGCACACCACGGATCGAAGGAACGCGGTCAGTTGGGGGGTGAACCGGTCATAGAAAGCCGAGCGCGCGATAACGGACCTGGTCGCCTGTTGGAACTCGCGCCGCAGCTCGGAGATTGTCCTCCGAGCGCCCGCGCCGAAGCCCAAGACCAGAGCCCAGAAGAGCGCCACCGGCTTGACCTTGCGAGCCCGCCGCTGGACACCTGCCTTCTGGGCGAGGTCGCGCAGCACGTCGTCCGGATAGCAGGAGTGGAGGGCATCCTTGAGAGAAGGTTGCTTGCGAGTGGCCATTTGTATCGGGCTCCCTTCGAGGGTGTGAACTCCCGATACATTGGCCACTCTTCATTGAGGGACCTTCAAGTTGCCAGGGTCGCCTCCGAGCCCACCAGCGTCAGATAATCTATGTGACCATAGAATATTTAGGTCGCAAACCGATCACAGATGCACTCCAATCGGCCCAAAGCGGGAATGGGGCTCGAAGTCGAAGGAGCAGGCGCGCGAGTCGCTCGACATCCTGGAGCACCACGAAGAAGGCCCGATGCCCGAGTGCCACACTGGTGAAGCTCAGGGCTACGTGATTCTCACCCTTGTCGAGGGCAGACTCGGCAAGTTCCAGCAGAGCGGTCGGATGCCCGGCAGTCAGAATGCCGTGTTGCGCGGCCAAGACTTTGAGGATATCTCTCACAACACTGGCGGCCTGCTCAGGTTGACCAGATGCCGCCAGACATACTGCAAATTCAGGAGAATCCTGTCCGCCACTGAGCTTTGCGAGAATCTGAGGAATTCCCATCATCTTCGCCGCATCAAGTCGATGGTGGCCTCCGAGATGAACGCGCGCGAGCCACGCCACGTGGGAGGAAGCCAATCGTCGCTCCTCGCCACTGTTCTCCAGTTTCCGGCATTGCCGCAGCGCACCCTCGAAGTACCCGACTTTGAGATATGTGATTGCGCTATCCAGACGCCGATCGAGCTCAGTATGGTCCGTCATGTCCCCTCCTCGCCTCAGCGCGGCCCCGGCACCGCCACCTCGACAACAGCATATCGGAAAGGTTTGCCCTCCTCCGTGGGCAGGTAGTCCTGCCAGGCGATGCGGTAGGAGCCGCGCAGTTGCAGGCGCTCCCGGCGGCCGGCCGGCCGCCCATGAAGTGGTGCCTCACCGTGGCCCGCGCCTCGCCGCCTAGCCCAGGCATGGGTTCCGGCAGGCTTCCCAGAATCTCCTGCAATACATGGCGGAGACCCCGCCGCATTACGACCCGATGGATCGCTCAAGATCCCTCAGCAGTCCTCCTCGCCACCTGTCGGACGCGACCGCCTACGTGACCGTCCGGCTGGTCAGGGGCGGGTTCTTCATGGCCAGGCAAACGTCCGGGGCCTTGCCCTCATAGACCTGCAGGTGGGTCCGCCCGCCCAGGTACTTGATGCCGGCGTCCGCCAGGACGTAGAACCGCTCTCCGTGGGCAAGGTAGCGCCCCGAACGCGCACCCGGGAGGTGGTTGGCCAAGGCGGCGAGGTGGCGGCTGACCAAGGGAATTCCCGATCCGCCAAACAGGGCCCGGCAATAGGAGCAGGCCTCGCCTTGAAGGTGCCTGGGGCACAGCTCCTGGAGGCAGACGGGACAGGTGACCCGAGACTCCCCATCGATCCAGTCCTGGCAGCAGGGGCAGGCGTACACTCGGGCGGGGACGACCCTCTGGCCGCTGGACAACTCGGCCAACTCTTGGTGGAAGGCTTTCAGGCCGGTCAAAGGACAGGTGCTCTGCAGGCTCAGCAGCCCCAGCCGGCCAGAAACCTCGGACCGGGAGAGGAGGCTCTTCAAGACCCGTTTCCCCGTCAACTCGCAACAATCCAGATGCTCGGGTTCAGCCAACGTCCTCGACTCCTGGCAGCGGACCAGTTCCTTACGCAGCACGTCCCGGTTCGTGACTTCGCATCTCCCAAGAAGTTGCCGCTGCACCTTCTTTCCCGTCCGCTGGCACACGCCCAACTCCTCTTCCAGGGCCAGGCCACCCGTCTCCTCGCACTTCTTCAGCAGGTCCTGGCGGACGCGCCTGCCGCTGACGGCCGACACGCTCAGATGGGTCCGGAGGACCGGTTGCCCGGTCACCGAGCACGGGTCGACCAGGCTCGGCAGCACCCTCTTGCCGGTGAACGAGCACTGCACGAGTTCGACCGGAAGGGCCTGGGAACCGCTGACTTCACATGGGACCAGGAGATCGGCCAGGACCCGCCGCCCCGAAACGAAGGAGCGTCCCAGGCGCGAAGCCTGGGTCAGGCGTCCGGTGACCTCGCAGCGGGCCAGCAGGGTGGCCTGGACCCGCATCCCGGTGTCCTCGTCGACTGCCAGCAGCGAAGATCGCACCACCTCCCCGGTGGCCTCGCACAGCGCGACCTCCGTGGGTGCGCACAGCGCTCCGGTCACCTCGCAGGCCACTGCCCGGTCGCGGAGCAGGACCGCGCCGGTCTGCGCGCATCGGACCACCAGGTCCGGATGGACGGCAAGGCCCGTCACCGAGCAGGTGACCAGGGCCTCGGGCAACGCCTTTCGGCCGGTCTTCTGGCAGGCCGCCAGCAGGTGACCCTGGACGCGTCGCCCGGTGACCTCGCAGGTGGCCAGTCGGGCCTGGCGGGTGCGGACACCGGTCTTGTCGCATCTTCCCATCAGCCGTTCCAGCACCAGGTCTCCGTCCAGGTCGTCCTGGACCAGCAGGCTCCGGCGCACCTGGTGGTCGGTCTCGGCGCAGGTCGCCAGGCCATCGGGAGCCACCAGGTCGCCCGATTCGGCACATGGAAAGGCCAGACAGGGGAGCAGGCGCAGGCCCGTCTCGGGGCAGGTGAAAAGCAGCTCGGGAAGGACCCGCAGCTTCGATACCGCGCAGGTCTCCAGGGCGTTCGGCAGCGCCAGGGCCCCGGTCTCGCCGCACGGCTCCAGCAGCTTGCGCCGGACGATCCTGCCGGTGACGGCGCAAGCCTGGAGGGCCTCGGGCAGGACTGCCGCGCCAGTCTCCTGGCAGGTGGACAGCAGGCTTGCCAGTACGGTCTTGCCCGTATCGGCGCAGACAGCCAGAAGATGCCGGGCCACGCGACGGCCGCTCACCTGGCAGGTGCCCAGACCCTGAGGGAGGATGCGCACCCCCGTGAGGTCACACAAATCGAACCGGTCTTCCAGGGCGCGCTGGTGGGTCTCAGGGCACTCGACCAGTTCGTCGGCCAGGACCTGCTCGCCGGTGACAGCGCAATGATCCGTCTCGTCCAGAAGCCCCACGCGCTGGGACCTGGGGCTTTGGAAGCAGTGTTCCGGCAGCCCGTAGCGACCGCTGACCTGGCTCCTGGTCAGGTAGGGGCGGAAGACCGGTTCGCCGGAAACCGCTTCGGGCTCGAGCCAGTCCCTGCGAACCCTGTGTCCTGTGTGGGAGCAGACCCCGACCTCGTCCGGGAAGAGCCATGCCCCGGTCTCCTGGCACTGCTCCATCTCGTCGGAGAAGGCGAGGCGGCCCGACAGGTCACTGGCCTTCAGGTCTCCGGACCAGCCCGACCGCCCGCTGAGGCTGGAAACGCCGGCCTCGATCCGTCGAACCCAGCGACCGTCGCCCAGTTCCACCCCGTGTTCCGGGCACAGGACCTCACGGGTGTCGCTGTGACGTCTGGCGTGGTCCAGGCAGAGCACCCGGCGGCAGTCCGCGCAGACCGCCCGGTGTTGGCGGCAATGCAGGGACTCGCACACTGAACACCTGGAAAGGGTGCTGGATTCCCGGCCTGCGCAGGCCGGGCACTCGACCTGCCCACATTCCTCGGTGGCGCACTGGCACATGTCGGCCCCTTCGGCCAGGTGTCCGCCCGGGCATGCCCAGGCCTCCTTCAAATCCGCCAGGGTGCGGCCTTCGACTGGCAGGGGAGTGCGGAGGGCCCCGCTGATCGGGACGACCTCCAACCGGAGGGGGTGGGCCTGACCCTGGTGCCTGTTGCGCACCTGGACCTGGATCGAGGCACGGTCATAGAGCAGGCCGCAAACGCCCACGGGCTCGGTATCCACCCGAGGTTCGAAGCGAATCTTCAAAGATTCCAGAGCGGTCCGGATCGAGGGGTCGATTCGGGCGGCGGCCTGGACACGGTCCGAGTCGCTTCCCGAGAACCGCCCCGGGTGGACCAGGTCCACGTGGCCGGCCAGCCTGCGGAGTTCCTCCTCATAGCGGCCCCGATAGAAGTGTACGAAGGCCCGAATACTGGAATCGGAATCAGCCCGTCGTTCCAGGTCCTCCTGCAGGTCCTTCAAAGGCAGCTTGCGGACCTGTTCGGGGGTCGCGGGGGGCAGGGGACAGGTGCGCACCCTCTCGGCCAGGGCTTGTGGCTCGGCGAAGCCCTCGACGCCATCCTCCGGGTCGTGGACGGGAGCCTCCAACATGGTCTCGTAACGGTCGGTGGCAACCCTGGCCGAGGCCCGAGCCGCAAGCCAGAAGGCTGAGTAGGTCTGGCGCTTATCCTCCTGGATGCCCTCCAGGACCAGTCCCAAGCTGTCCAGATGCTCCTGCAAGCGCCTGGCGACCAGGTCCAGGCCCTGGTTGGTCCCGTCCAGGACCAGCAACTGCGAACCATTCCGGATCCTCTCGGTCAATCGCTCGAAGGCGGGGGAGCCCGGGGTCGCCAGCCGGACCTCAGCTCGAGGATTCGAGAAGGGGGGATTAGAACGGTCGGCCAGATCGAAGGTCAGCTCCACGGGCCGACTGTTCACGTTCACGGCCAACCGGTTTCCTGGAACCTCCCTGTAGGGCGCCTTGGCCAGGTCCAGGCACCGGCCGATGACCTCGCGGGGCGACATCCTGGGCTGGAGCCGCTGGAGCCCTTGAAGGCGGGTTCCGCGGTCGGCAGCCCGGATCGAGCCCAGGGCCTTCTCGGTGGCTTCGCGGAACTCCGCCATCCGCGCCTGCGCCTCTTTGCGGCTCTGCTCCATGCGCCGCAAGTCCTTGTCGATGTCCCGGTTGCGGGTCGCCTTGCGGATCAAGTCCATGATGATCTGTTCGAGCGAGCGGTCGTCGTCATCGAAGCCGCACAAATCCAGGAGTTCCTCCATCTCGCCCAGGGCCTGGTTGAACAATTGCAGGCGCTCGATCAGGCGATGGACGATCCGCTCCTCGATAGTGCCGGACAGGATCAGGTTGTGGATGACCACGTGCTCGGCCTTCTGGCCCAGGCGCTGCACGCGCCCGATGCGCTGTTCGATGGTCATCGGGTTCCAGGGCAGGTCGTAGTTGATCAGCGTGTTGCCCGCCTGCAGGTTCAAGCCCACGGCTCCCGTGTCGGTGCTCAACAGGATGGGGCGCGCCGCCGGCTCGCTCATGAAGTCCTGGATCGCTCGTCGGGTCTGGGCCTCCTGGCCCCCCTGGATGACTCCGATCTGCTCCCCATAGCCCGCTTCGGTCAGCACGTTCTGCAGGAAGGTCAGGGTGGGCAGGCGCATGGTGAAGACGAGGAGCCGTCCCGCCACGCCCTTCTTGGCCGACTTCTTGACGTGTTCGAGCACCGCCCGGGACTTGGCCGTCTCCCGGAAGGCCAGGCCTCGAGCGACCAGTTGCTCGAAGGTGCGCATGCGCCCGGTCTCGAGGCCGCCCTTCGCGATCATCTTCCGCAACGACTCTGCCAGCGAGTGGGGACTGGACATGAGGCCGCGGGCATAGGTGACCTGGAGCAGGTTGGGCAAATCCAGGATGGCCTCCAGGGCCTCCTGGATGTACTCGCGCTCTCCAGGAAGGGGTTTGAGCAGACTATCCTGGACTTCCCGCTTGGCGAAGTTCAGCTTGGCATCCTGGCGGCGCGTGCGCACCAGGGCCTGGCTGACCCGCTTGCGGAACTCGGTGCTCATCCCCGGCTTCATCTGGCGGGCGTCGCGGTCCTGGATGAAGTTCTGCCTGAAGCTGGCCTCGGTACCCAGCGGGTTGGGGTGGGGGGCCCGCAGCACCTCGAACTGGCTGAAGAGATCCCACAGCCGGTTCTGGATCGGCGTGGCGGTCAGCATCAGGCAGTATTTCACGCCGTCCTTGCGCATCAGGCTCTGGAAGCGCTGGGCCATCTTGGGCGGCTGGGCGGTGCCGCACAGGTTTCGGAAGGTGTGGGCTTCGTCGACGATGAGCATGTCGAAGCCCCTCTTCTCGATGCGCGCCATATGGAGGCTGGCTGTGTGGTAGGTGGTGATCCAGAACCGTCGCCCCTCGAGTCCGTCGAATTCGCTGCCCGAGGCCACCGTCGCCTTCAGGTGGAACTTGCTGTCCAACTCGCCCCGCCACTGTTCCATCAGCGGCTTGGGGCACACCACCAGCAGCGACTCGACCTTGCCCCGGTCGAAGAGCTCACGGGCGATCAGGCCCGCCGAGATGGTCTTGCCCAGACCCACGTCATCCGCCAGCAGGCCCCGGGGATGGAGGCACCGGAAGAACTGGATCGCGTTGTCCACCTGATGGGCGAAGGGCTCGACGTTGATGCCCGGCAGGGAGCGCAGGTCCTCCACGCCGTTGATGTCCAGCGGAGTCGCCAGGGTCCATTCCACCGTGGCCAGGTGCAGGTCGAAATCTTCGGGCGAATCCGCCTGGTTCCCCGCATTCTTGCGGAGCCATTCGTTCCAGTCCATCGGTGCTGGGGTGTTCCTTCCCGGCCAGGTCTCGCCACGGGGCAACAGTCTTGAAGAGGTGCCCCACCCTCCCCCCGGCCCGAGGGCCTTCTTCGAAGAGGAGGGAGGTCCTGTGGCACCATCAGTTGTCAGCGGTCCGGCAGCAGCCGAGTTCGAGAGGCGGGCCCTCTCCCCCCTCTCCTGCAGCCCTCGGCTTCGCTCCCTGCTCAGGATCCGGGTCAAATCGCCTCGGCGCTGGGTCATCTGCGCGATGGATTGCCTGCGCTGGCCTTCCAGCATCCCGATCAGGGCACCCAGCGTCAGGAGGCCGTGCCCCTATGGCGTAGCCCTCGAAGGGGTTGACGGATCCCCTGTGGGGAAGCCCATGGCGAACTCCCGGGAGGAATGAAGATGAACATGGATTTGAAGGGAATCCAAGCATGGCGAGACTGTTGAATGGCACCAAGTCCAAGGTGGTGCTGACCTTCAGGCTGGAAGAGACGTTGCGGACCTGGATCGAACTCGAAGCCGCCGCAGCCGGGCTGACCGTCAGCGACTTCCTGCTGGACCTGATTCGGAGAGAACGAGACCGCAAGGAAAAGACAGAGCAGGCCGGACACTCAGCCCCGACAATGAGGGGATGGAAACCGGGGCCACGTGATTCTTTGTCGTCTGCAGCCTGGGACCGGAGCTTCGTCGGTGGCGTGCCTTCGGGCCGGCCAGTTCGCCTCTCCAGCATGTTTCGCGGGAAGATCCTGGGAAGGGTGGTGGATTTCGGGAGGGGGGATGCGCTTCTACCGTCTCGCCTCCCGCCACCTGGGACCGGAAGCGAGGTGTGGAGACGAGCCTGCCTGGCCAAGCCAGGACGGGAGCTTCCCAAGGCCCAGCCGATGGCTTCCTGGCGAGGCCGCCACCCATCGGACCCCTCAACGATGCCCGGAAGACGCGCGGCCCTGAACTGCGGCGGGCTCCCGCACCTGGCGTCGGACCGCCCCGCGTGGCCCGGGGCTAGCATCAACCGCCCCCCATCCCCCCCCTCAGCCGGGCTCGGGAGGCCCCTGTCCCACCGGGAGAATTCCCTGCGCGCCGTTGCCGGGGCCCAGGCGGCGGATTCAGGTGTCAGGAGGGGCTGCGGGAGTTGGCCTTTCCGGAGGGCTGCGTCGGGACCTGGAGCGGTGGACACCCTCTCCCGAGGCAGGAATCGCGTCCGTGAAGAAGGGGCCGATATCCCCCCTCAGGGCTCGAGCTGCAGCGAGACCGGGAAGGTCTCATCGGAAGGGAAGGCGGGGTCGTAGTCGGAGGTGGGCATGGCGGTCAGGATCAGGGTCCTCCGGCCGTCGGGAGCGAAGGGCACCCGGGCCACGCCCCTGGTGAATTCGACGACTTCCCCGTCGCTGTCCGGAGACAGGCCGGGCACGGCCTGCACCACCCAGCGGACCTTTTCGGAAGCCGGGCCGGGCGGCTGGATCAGCCTCACCTGGAAGGAGGTCTGCGAGGGGTTCTCGCGCACGACCTGGCGGTAGGCGCTGCCGGTTCTCATGGGAGCCGGATCGATGGAGAGCGGGGTTTCCTGGAGGGAGACCTGGCGGAGGACCAGGTCAGACTCGGGCAGGGAGGTCTCGTCGGGCAGAAAGGTCTGGGGCCTGGTCGCCAGGGCGGGCGTGACCCGCTGGAAGTGCCGGTGGTCGTCCCGGCTATAGGTGTAGTAGCGCCAGCGGGCAAAGGTGGGGACCGTGTCCAGGAAGCTCTTGCCCTGGGGGGCGAGGGCGGCATTCAGGGCGTCCACGAAGAGGGGGCGGGCCGGGTCCACGCCCGGGCGGCGGCGCATGGCCTTCCAGAGCAGGGAGATGAAGCGGTCGTCGCCCCCAAAGTAGCAGTCCCTCAGGAAGTGCAGATACAGGGACGACCCGTACATGTAGTAGGTCGCGTAGTCGTCGTTCCGCAGGAGGCTCCACTCCGGGTGTGCCTGGAAGTCGGCGAGCTGATAGCCGATGGGGCCCCCGAAATACTGGTCGACGTAACAGGCGGTCATCTCGTAGACGATGGGCATGTCGTTCCAGGCGTCGGCGGCCTGGGTGGCGTGGTTGAACTCGTGGGCCACCGTCTGGGCCAGTCCCTCGCCGCCGTATTTCCCCCAGGGGTCCAACTGCATGTAGCAGGCCAGCCCGCCCCAGGGTGTGACGGGTTCGGGGGAAGCGATATCCACCTTGCACGAGTCGATCCCCCGGACCAGGAAGACGTCGAACCAGTCGTCCGGGCCGACGATTCCGCCATCGGACGGAGGGTTGGTGAAGCCCAGGACCCGGGTCTGGAAGACCCAGGCGTCCCGGAGGCTGGAGGCGACCTGCTCGGCCGTGCCCCGATCCGCGGGCGAGTCGTAGAAGACCCGGAAGCGCGGCTCGGTCGACACGACCGAGAAGGGCCAGTCGCGGGCGGAACCTTCCTCCGGGCGGGAAGCGGCCTGGCCCTGCCCGCAACCCGGGGCGACCAGGAGCGCCAACAGAATCCCTAGAGCCAGGAGAAACCTGGCCAGAAACGGCCCGGCCGCCCACCGGCAAGACAACTCTGTCATGGAACCCTCCTCTCGCTCCGCGGCTCCCTGAACCCCGGCTCCAGCCGGAGGGGAAGCCTCCCGGGCGACTCTGTGGGTCGTCCCCCTTCCGGGCCGGACGAACCTGGACCCCCACTGGTCGGAGGTTCTTCTCGAGCGCCCCCCTTCCTTGCGCCCGAGCGCGGGGCCTGGATGCAGATCGTTCACAGGGAGGTGGGTCCGGCAGCCACTCGTGCCTTTCAGGCGCTGGTTCGGTGAGGGGAGTCGGGCCGGGCTGCCCGGCAATCGAGCCCGACGACCCGAACGAACAGGAACTGCGGCCCGGGCCGGCCTGGCTGACCGGACAGAGGGCGGACGGCGAGGGCGAGCGGCCCGGGCCGGCCTGGCTGACCGGCCAGGGAGCGGACGGCGAGGGCGAGCGGCCCGGGCCGGCCTGGCTGACCGGCCAGAGGGCGGACGGCGAGGGCGAGCGGCCCGGGCCGGCCTGGCTGACCGGCCAGGGAGCGGACGGCGAGGGTGAGC
>Ga0334898_1004321_pt1 | contig 10688 bp, 11 predicted proteins | sample GraSluR3_MG_10_FD_207228 | JGI IMG/M metagenome (GOLD analysis project Ga0334898, IMG submission 207228) | Sludge microbial communities from methane-producing bioreactor in Wageningen University, Netherlands - Granular Sludge_3_08-R3 | ecosystem: Engineered > Bioreactor > Anaerobic >... | reverse complement strand
TATGCAACGCTGCAACGATGTTAATATGCCTTTCCATAATTCATTTGATTTAAAATTGAATTAAAATTACAAAAATCAAAAGGATTGTGAAGCATTGCCGAAATATTTTAGACCAAAAACAACAATTCGGGGGGTAAACCGGTTATTTTTTTAGACGGGTTTTAAATAAAACTGTAATTTTGTGCGCTGAAAAAGAGAAAAAAATGGAAGTGATTAAAATTGTTTTACTGGCAATCGCATTGGTTGCAATAGCTATGCTGGGACTTGCCACACAAATACTGCTGAAAAAAGGCGGAAAATTTCCCAATACCCATGTGGGTGGAAACAAACATTTAAAACGGCAGGGAATTGCCTGTGCGCAAACCCAGGATAAAGTAGAACGGGCAAATGTAAACCGGCAGGTCGATTTTAAAAATGTAAAAATTGCGAATATCAGCAAATAGCAAGGCCGGATGAAATCCGGCTTTTTTATTGCACCAGGTGTTCTTTAAAGTTTTCTGAAAGATAAATCTGGTGCGCTCCGTCCTCATCGGCATAAATAAAATAGACTTTAATTTCGGGCATTTGCCGGGCAATTTCTACCGACTTTTCGAGGCCCAGCACCATAAAGGCAGTTGCAAAAGCATCGGCATCCATACAATTTTCAGCCAAAACAGTAGCGCTCAACAAACTGTGCTGCACCGGATAGCCGGTTTTCGGATCGATGGTGTGGGCAAACTTCTTTCCGTCTTCCACATAAAAATTCCGGTAATTGCCCGATGTGGCCAGTGCATCCTCCGGTAGTTGTACTTTGGCCTGCAAATCGGTCGATGCAAAAAAAGCCATTTCATCGGGTTTGCTTATGCCGATTGTCCAAACCCTGCCTTTCTCATTTTTCCCTTTGGCCACCACTTCTCCGCCAATTTCAACCATGTAGTTTTTACATTCTTTTTCGGACAGAAATTCGCCAAGCAAATCGCAGGTAAATCCTTTGGCAATGGCGCTCATATCCAGTTTCATGTTTGGATTTTCTTTCTGAATCCGGCCGTTTTCCAAACGAATTTTATGGTATCCGGTAATTGCTTTCAGGCTGTCCACCATTTCCTGTGTCATTCTTTTTTTGTCTTCGGGTCCAAATCCCCAGGCATTTACCATAGGGCCGGCTGTAATATCGAAAGCGCCTTCAGTAATAGCCGAAATTTCCATGGCACGCGAATAACACTTCAAAAACAGCGGATGCAAATCTGCGGGTTTGTTGCTGTTCACTTTCGAAATAACCGATGTACTGTCGAACGTTGAAAAAATGTTGTTGTACCTGTTCAGCTCATTTTTGATTTCCTCGTGAAGGTCTTTCCCGTTGGGGCTTTCATAAACAATGTGGTAATTGGTACCGTAAACAAATCCCTGGTTGTAAATGTATTTCGAAGGTGCATTTTGGCAGGAAAGCAGGAATCCAGCTGCAAAAGAAAGAATAACTAACCGAAATTTCATGGTAATGAATTTAAATTTCAGGGCGAAATTAAAAAAAGAACCATTCCCTCTCTTCGAAGAATAGTTCAAAAATTAAAAACTGTGGAAGTATTTTTTGATGGTTGTTTTAGATCGTGCTGCAACACAAATCCAGAGGTTTTGTATGTTTATAGAAATGATCATGATAAAAATAAAGGTGCGACTCCGACCGGAGTCGAATGTCATTCACTCGCTGATTCTGCTATAAACATTCGATACCTCCGGTATCAATTCAAACCGGAATTAAAAAATTATGTTGGATGGTGGCTTCACTTCAACAGGCTTATTTTCACTGTTTCTTATTCATTTTATTTGGAATTTTACAAAAGATTACTACTTTTATAACCCTAAACAAAATGATAACAACAACCAAATCTGAACAACATGCCTCAGATGATACCGACAACAAATTCAATAGAAAATTTCTTTCGGGGGAATAAATGGATAAATTTCAAAATAAATACCGAATCGAATCCGCCCGGTTGAAAAATTGGGATTACGGGTGGAATGCGCCCTATTTTGTAACCATTTGCACGGCAAACAGGGTATGTTATTTTGGGGATGTTCAAAATGATGAAATGCGATTTTCCGAAACAGGAAAAATGGCCCATAAATGCTGGCTGGAAATTCCCGAACATTTTCCATTTGTAACATTGGATGTACATGTGGTCATGCCCAACCATGTGCATGGGATTATTATCATCAACAAACCGGATGATGGGCGCAATCCGGCAGGAAATGCGCCGGGCAATGCGATGGGCAATGTAGAGACGCAAAATTTTGCGTCTCTAACGAATCAGACGCAAAATTTTGCGTCTCTACCACCGCCACCGCCACCACCACCGTCAATGCCACCATCATCACCGCCACCCCCATCCCCCAAAAATAAATTCGGGCCGCAATCCCAAAACCTGGCATCCATTATCCGCGGATACAAAACAGGCGTTACAATATTTGCCCGGAACAACAACATTGTATTTGCATGGCAACCCCGTTATCACGACCACGTCATCCGAAATCCTACATCATATTTACGAATTCGGAATTACATTATCAATAATCCTAAAAAATGGGATACCGATAATTTTTATGGTCATAAATATCAGGCATGATTATAATACAGACACTGGAACCGTTTCTTCTTCACCGGAGGGGCGGTTTTTTCCGATTAAACTTCAGAAAAAATTTTAGTGCGCGGGGTTTAAATTGCTACCGGTTTGTCGTTGAATTCAGTTGCCGGTAACCCACCAGCCTGTCGTAGCGGCCGGCCATACCTCGGTAATACACAAAAATCTGGTAATCGTTTTCGGTTTGCCAGAAACTGCCTTCCAGGTTTTTATGGTCTGCCACTGCAGAACCCTGTGGCACATAGACGTACATATAGTTGTAGTAGCCCTGTTTCAGCAATAACGTCAGTTCGTAAGCGCTGGTGTCGAAATTCCAGGTCATTTCGTTGGTTTTGTTGGCATTCCAGTAGTTTAAGGCGCCAAACACGTTTACGGTTCCTCCCAGTAAAATGGCTTCCAGGGGAAGCGAAAAATGGACGAACGTGTAATCACACTCGGTGTCAAAATCTTCCACTTCCTGGTCCTGGCTCTCCACCACAAACTTTCCGTTCATCTCTTCATATTCAAAAAACCTTTTATTCGATCTTACCTCGTCGGGCATCAATGTTTTATGAAAATAGGGCCGGTGAAAATCGGTAGCCAGCACATTCTCGCCATTTACGCGGTTCGAGCGGTTGTCGAAATAGCGAAACTCGTTGCCGGCTGTAAAAACATTCTCGCGGTTATAGTCGTAAATCAATGCGCGGTCGCGAATAAATAACGGTTTCAAATTGCGAATGGCATTGTCCCACCGGTTGTTTTGCGTTACCACCACTTTTACTTCCTGCTGCGGATTCTCGATGGGAAGATTCTCGTGAAACAGGGTAAAATCCACCTCATGGTTTTCACCTTTAAACGCATCGAGTGTAGCCCGCCTTACCGTTCCTTCCACATTCACCAAAGGTTCAACCACGTAAAACCGTTTGCTCAGCACAATATTCTCCTTGTTACCGTTTTCGTACACAACCAATGCATAATTTCCCGAAAATTTAAACTGCATATTTTCGTTGGGAAGATATAACCTGTAATTGATGTAATTAAAAGAAGTATTAAACGAGCGGGCATAATCGTTCAGCGGATTTTCAGGAAAACCATCGATGTAATCGCTTTGCTGAATAAAACTTTCATTCCAGTCGGCATCGCAGTGAATTACAGTATAATAGTAGTCCTTAACTTCTCCCGACAAATCGTCGAACCTAAAAACCAACGGTGTTTCTTCACCCATCTCCCAAACGGGGTTCGACAACTCAAATCCATCGCGATACATTTGCACCGTTTTAATTTCTTCTTTATACACCGCATTCTCGTAATAAAAATTACCCTCCTGAGCCTGAAGTTTGCTGCACAAAACGAAGGTAATCATTAAAGGAAGCCCAAAAAACCGAATCATATCGAACGTATTTAAATGGAAATCAAAGCATTTATTTTATTTTTTCCAAAGGTATTTTTTTCATTTTAATTTAACGAAGCAAATTCCACGATTTATAGCGCGGTTCAAAGCATTCATTCTTTTTTTCACCGGCGCTCATATCTTTAGCCCGGTGGTTACTTTTTCAGCTTCTTTTGCGGCTTTAGCATTTAATCCCTTTAATAGCTGAAGCCCTTTTGTTTTTGACTCGCTTTGTTCACCGGGCTGAAGCCAAGGTGTAAAAAATCCGTTTTTTCGCAGGCTCTTAATATTGAATTTGTCGTACACCCTTCAAAACTGCCTTTTCTCAAAATAAACGAAAAAAAAACAGATGTCTCGCCTGAATTAATAATTTTTTATCATTTTTCGGAATTCAGTATTGACATATATCATAACACATATTGACTTATTTGCATAGTTTGAACCTTTGATTTTTCAGCAATTAACGTTGGGAAAAGTGAATTTATTATTTACTTTTGCCAACCTGAAAAACAATACTATTTTTGATTAAAATGTCAGATGTCATTAAGTTACGGAAAGGGCTGGATATAAGACTAAAAGGGAGTGCAGAAACAGTGCTTGAGACGCTTCCGGCTCCTGCTACAGTAGCATTGAAACCCACTGATTTTCCCGGGCTCACACCGAAGCTGAGCGTAAAACCGGGACATGAAGTGAAGGCAGGCGATGCGTTATTCTACGATAAATATCATCCTGAAGTAGTTTTTACTGCGCCTATTGGTGGCAGAGTAGCATCGGTAAACAGGGGCGAACGGCGCCGTATTCTGGAAGTGGTTATTGAAACCGACGCCGCGGCAGGTTCGGCTGATTTCAAAAAAGCCAATCCGGATGAACTTTCTGCCGAAGAGGTGAAAGAACAATTACTGAAAAGCGGTTTATGGCCGTTTATTAAAAGGCGTCCGTACGGAGTTGTTGCTTCACCGCAGGATAAGCCCAAAAACATTTTTATTTCCACGTTTGATACCGCCCCGCTTGCGCCCGACTATAATTTTATCATGGAAGGGCAACTGGGAACATTTCAGACGGGTATCGATGCGCTGGCAAAACTGACCGAGGGGAAGGTCTTTTTGGGAGTATCTGAAAAATCAGTGTTCACAACTATTAAAAACACAGAAATCAAACAATTCTCGGGACCTCACCCGGCGGGGAATGTGGGTGTGCAAATTCATCACATTTCGCCTGTTAACAAAGGGGAGGTAGTTTGGACCGTTAACCCGCAGGATGTGCTGTTTATCGGAAGACTTTTCGAAACCGGGAAACTTGATTTCACTAAAGTTTTTGCCCTTGCAGGTTCGGAAGCGGAAAAACCAAAATACCTGCAAACGCTGTTAGGTGCGCCGGTAGCTTCGGTAACCGACGGGAGGCTGAAAAAAGTGAACTACAAACAACGCATCATCAGTGGAAATGTACTTACCGGCAAAAGAGTGAAATCCATGAACTATATCGGCTTTTACGATTCGCTGATTTCGGTAATTCCCGAAGGCGACGAGTATGAGTTGTTGGGATGGGCCAGCCCCGGTGTCGATAAGTTCACTGCTTCAAAAACCTTTCTGTCCAAATTATTTCCCAAAAAAGAATATGAATTAAATGCCAATTTGCATGGTGGGGAAAGGGCTTTTGTACTTTCCGGGCAATACGAAAAAGTGGTTCCCATGAATATTCTCCCGGTATTTTTGCTGAAAGCGTGCCTGGTGAACGACATCGACAAAATGGAACAACTGGGTATTTATGAAGTAATTGAAGAAGATTTTGCCTTGTGCGAATATGTTTGTACCTCAAAAATTAAGGTACAGGACATTTTACGCAGCGGAATCGAGACAATGATAAAAGAGCTTGGTTAGAAAACAATAAATCAGTCTGGTTGAGATGAAATTCTTAAAGAACTTTTTTGAAAAAACAGAGCCGCTTGTACAAAAAGGAGCAAAATACCACTGGCTTCATTCGGTACACGATGGATTTTTTACTTTTTTGTTTGTGCCGAAACACACGGCAAAAACAGGCACTCATATTCACGATTATATCGACCTGAAACGCACCATGTCTATTGTGGTTTTAGCGCTTGTCCCGTCGTTGCTGCTTGGCATGTACAATGTCGGTCTGCAACACTATAAGGCTATCGGTGAACTTGTATCGGCAGGATTTTTCGACCTGTTTGTTTACGGACTGTTAAAAGTTTTACCCGTTGTTATTGTCTCCTACGCTGTTGGGCTGGGAATTGAATTTGCGTTTGCCCAAATGCGCGGACATGAAATCAACGAAGGGTTCCTGGTTTCAGGTATGCTCATCCCGTTAATTATGCCCATAGAAACTCCTCTTTGGATGGTAGCTGTTGCCACTGCTTTTGCGGTTGTTTTTGGCAAAGAAGTGTTTGGCGGAACCGGCATGAATATATGGAATCCCGCATTAGTAGCGCGGGCTTTTCTGTTTTTTGCCTATCCGGCACAAATGTCAGGCAACTCGGTTTGGGTTGCGCTGGAAAAAAGCGATGTTCCGGTTGACGGATTCACCGGCGCCACACCAATGGCCGATGCTGCCGCAGGAAACATCAATTTTAGTGCTGCCGACGCATTTTTCGGCTTTATTCCCGGGTCCATTGGAGAAACAAGTACACTGGCAATTCTAATTGGTGCTGTTATCTTAATTGTAACCGGCATCGGCAACTGGAAAATTATGGCGTCAACTGTTGCCGGCGGTGTTGTAATGGGAATCATCCTCAACATTTTTGCCGGAAGTCAGGGGCTTTCTCCCGAGGCAGCAACCTTTTTCGGCATACCCTTCTGGCAGCACCTCATTATTGGAGGTTTTGCATTCGGAGCTGTTTTTATGGCCACCGACCCGGTTTCGGCTGCCCAAACCGAAAAAGGACAATGGATATACGGTTTTCTGATCGGAATTCTGGCCATTCTGATTCGTGTGGTTAACCCGGCTTATCCGGAAGGAATGATGCTGGCTATTTTGCTGATGAACACTTTTGCACCGCTTATCGACCATTACGTGGTACAGGGTCACATCAAACAGCGCATGAAACGGGCTAAAATTACGGCATAACCAAAAAATTTGAAATTATGGACAGGAACAGTAATACATACACGTTTATTTACGCAGCCGTAATGGTAATTCTTGTTGCTGCAATACTGGCCTCGGCGGCTATGGCTTTGCGGCCACGCCAGGATAAAAATGTGGAAATTGAAAAAATGCAAAATATTCTGGCTTCAGTAAATATTGAAAGTACTTTTGAAACAGCCGGCGATATTTACGCCGATAAAATCAGAAATCAATATGTAATCGATTCAAAAGGTGAAATTGTTGAAGGCGAAGATGCATTTGAAATTGACCTGAAACGGGAAAAAGCCAAATCGCCCGAAGATCGTTTGCTTCCGGTATTCGAATGTGAGACGGAAAGCGGTTTAAAATATATTTTCCCCATGAGGGGAGCCGGGCTTTGGGGGCCCATCTGGGGTTTTGTTTCGCTGAACGATGACATGAGTACCATTTACGGAGCCAACTTCGACCACCAGAGCGAAACACCCGGTTTGGGTGCCGAAATTTCAACCCAATGGTTCCAGGATGAATTTAAAGGAAAACAAATTTTCGATCAGTCGGGAAACCTGATTTCGGTTACGGTTACCAAAGCCGGCCAGGATGCTCCCAAAGATCACAGCGTGGATGGAATTTCGGGGGGTACCATTACCAGTAAAGGCCTCGAGCAAATGATGCTGGAAGATTTTAACAGTTACAAAGAATTCTTAATGAAGAAAAAATCATAGACGATGAGCGAACCACTGTTTTCAAAGAAAAATTTAAAGCTGTTGTCTGATCCGCTCAACGACAGCAACCCCATTACCGTTCAGGTTTTGGGAATTTGTTCGGCACTTGCCGTAACCGCCCAGCTAAAACCCTCGCTGGTGATGGCTGTTTCGGTAATGGCCGTAATGGGATTTGCCAACGTTATTATTTCGTTGTTACGCAATACTGTTCCCAACCGTATCCGAATAATTGTTCAGCTGGTGGTTATCGCCTCGCTGGTAATTTTGGTTGACCAGGTGCTGAAAGCCTATGTGTATGATGTGAGTAAACAGCTTTCAGTTTTTGTGGGGCTCATCATTACCAACTGTATTATTATGGGCCGGCTCGAAGCGTTTGCACTGGGGAACCGTCCGTGGCCTTCGTTTCTCGATGGAATTGGCAATGCCGCAGGTTATGGCGTAATACTTATTATTGTAGGTTTTGCCCGCGAGCTGTTTGGTTCCGGTTCAGTTTTCGGATTACAGATTATCCCCGACAGCTGGTACATTGCCAACGGAGGTTTTTACGAAAACAACGGCATGATGATTTTGCCGCCCATGGCGCTCATTACCGTAGGAATTATTATTTGGGTTCAACGCAGTAAAAACCGTAAGTTAATTGAAGATTAACTGCCTAAAAAGAAATTGTTATGGAAAACCTGATTAATATATTTATCAAATCGATTTTTATCGAGAACATGGTTTTTGCCTATTTTCTGGGCATGTGTTCCTACCTCGCTGTTTCCAAAACAGTAAAAACTGCAACCGGCCTTGGTATAGCTGTAATTTTTGTGCTGGCAATCACGGTGCCGGTAGATTTCCTGCTTGAAAACTATGTGCTTAAGGAGGGTGCATTAAAATGGCTTAGCCCGACATTCGCCAGTGTTGACCTCAGTTTTCTTTCGTTCATCATGTTTATTGCGGTAATTGCCTCAATGGTACAGTTGGTAGAAATGATTGTAGAAAAATTTGCGCCGGTACTTTATACGCAGCTTGGTATTTTCCTGCCGCTTATCGCTGTAAACTGTGCTATTTTAGGGGGGTCATTGTTTATGCAGCAAAAAGCCTTCTTAAATATCGGAGAAGCTACTGCTTACGGACTCGGTTCGGGAGTTGGCTGGTTTCTGGCAATTGTGGGTATTGCTGCCATCCGCGAAAAAATTCAATATTCCAATGTTCCGGCTCCCCTGCGCGGACTGGGCATTACGTTTATTGTTACCGGATTGATGGGACTGGCTTTTATGGGGTTCATGGGAATTAAATTGTAAAATAAAAATACATTTTCAATGCTATTGCTTTCAACGCAAACAACTGTTGTAATTGCCAGTGTGGCAGTGTTTTTGGGGGTTATTGTCCTGCTGGTGGCTATCTTGCTTTTTGCCAAGAAAAAGCTGACTCCTTCAGGAGAGGTAAAAATCAATATCAACGAAGGAGAACGGGAAATTGTTACCGAACCCGGAAACACGCTCCTGTCAACGCTTAGCAACAATAAAATTCTGCTACCGTCGGCTTGCGGCGGAGGTGGAACGTGCGCCATGTGCCGCTGCCAGATTGAAGAAGGAGGAGGTTCCATTCTTCCGACCGAAACCGATTTTTTCACCCGGAAAGAACAAAATGAAAAGTGGCGGCTGGCTTGTCAGGTTAAGGTAAAAGAAAACCTGAAAATTAAAGTTCCCCGGGAAGTTTTGGGTGTCAAAAAGTGGGAATGCGAAGTGGTTTCCAACAAAAACGTGGCAACGTTTATTAAAGAATTTGTGGTTCGACTGCCGGAAGGCGAAAACCTCAATTTCAAGTCGGGAGGATACATTCAGATTGACGTGCCCAAAATTGAAGTGGATTTTAAAAACATCGGGGTGGACGAAAAATTCCGCGACGAATGGGAAAGGTTTAATATGTTCAGTTTAAAAATGAAAAACCCGGAACCTACATTCCGTGCCTATTCCATGGCCAACCACCCTGCCGAAGGAAACATTATCATGCTGAACATCCGTATTGCAACACCGCCGTGGGACCGCGCCAACAACGGGTTTAAAAAAGTAAACCCGGGGGTTTGCTCTTCTTTTATTTTTTCACGCAAACCCGGCGACAAAGTAACCATTTCGGGCCCATACGGAGAATTCTTCCTGAAGGATAACGACAACGAAATGATGTTCATTGGCGGTGGTGCAGGAATGGCGCCCATGCGCTCACACCTTTTTCACCTTTTCCACACCGTAAAAGAAAAAAAGAAAAAAATTACTTTCTGGTATGGTGCACGCTCCTGGAAAGAGGTATTCTATTATGAACAGTTTCGCGACATTGAAAAAAATTACGATAATTTCGAATTTAACCTGGCGCTTTCAGAACCGCTCCCGGAAGACAAATGGGAAGGCCCTACCGGATTTATTCACCAGGTGATTTACGACAACTACCTGAGCAGGCACGAAGAACCCGAGGAGATTGACTATTACCTTTGCGGCCCGCCAATGATGAATGACGCGGTTCAAAAAATGCTTTATAACCTTGGCGTTCCCGATGAAAACGTCATGTTTGACGATTTTGGAAGTTGATTTTTAATAGAGGGCAGTAAGTACAAAAATATAAAACAGAGAGCCATCCTTCGGTTAAAGGATGGCTTTTATTTGGCCCAATCGGGAAAAACAGCCGCATCGATTCCAAAAACGAGGGTTCCCCAAAAATACATTACAAGTGTAGCCACAATTATTCCCGATATATTCAGTAAAATACCGGCTTTTACCATTTGTGAGATTCGAATTCGGTTGGTACCGAAAATAATGGCATTGGGGGGCGTGGCAACTGGCAGCATAAAAGCGAGCGAAGCCGCAAGAGTTGCCGGAATCATCAGCAACAACGGATGAATTTGTATTGTAACTGCCAGGCCGG
>Ga0334898_1004319_pt1 | contig 10691 bp, 9 predicted proteins | sample GraSluR3_MG_10_FD_207228 | JGI IMG/M metagenome (GOLD analysis project Ga0334898, IMG submission 207228) | Sludge microbial communities from methane-producing bioreactor in Wageningen University, Netherlands - Granular Sludge_3_08-R3 | ecosystem: Engineered > Bioreactor > Anaerobic > Unclassified... | reverse complement strand
TCCACAGAGAATATGATAAAAGATGGTAATTGTCCTTTCTGTGGGGAAAATATTCACGGTATCGGAATGTAACAAAAAAATAGTAATAGTAAAGCTATATTCATAATAAATATACTCAAAATATAAAAGATTATTAGAGCCGTTATTCTGAAAAATCTTTAATTTACATATTCATGTTTTAACAGAAAGTTAATTTTTTCAATTTCTAACTTACCTCCCATAACCATTATTCTGGCGACATAATCAAAATCCACTTCTTTATCGGCATATACTTCAATACTATCATGACTATCATGAAATCCTCCGATATTTTCTTTTAAATAAGATGGCAATACATCCCAGGAAATGTGTTCCTTTCCCACATAAATCATCCCATTTTTATCTAAATATAAAGCAATGGATTTATCTTTTTCTCTACTTATTTGCCCCTCTGCTTGTGGTAACTGAATTGTTGCTCTAATCTCATTTGTATCTAAGGTAGAGGCAAGCATAAAGAAAAGCAATAAAAGGAATACAACATCAATGAGTGGAGCAATATTTATTTCCATATCAAGTTTTTTAATCTCGTATTTACGCATGCTGGTCACCTATTTTCTGAATATAATGAATTAATTCTAATTCTCTTTTTTCAGTATGTTTTACCACATACTCCAGCTTATTCATAAAATAATAATAAGTAGCCAGGGCAGGGATCGATATACTGAGTCCGAAGGCAGTTGTTATTAGTGCCTCAGATATTCCCTGAGCTAATTGTTGTGATTCAACATTCAAAGATAAAAAATGGAAAGTCTTTATCATTCCGGTAACTGTTCCCAATAATCCTAATGATGGGCTTATCTTTCCGATAAAATGGAGCATCCCCAGATGTCTTTCCATTCTGGGAAATAAAATCATCTTTAACTCTTCCATTGCTCTTTCTGTTTCTATATAACCCTCTTCCCAGACTATAATTCCCCTATACAATACACTGTACATAGGATTGTATGGTTTCTTTAATATTTTTAGAGCTTCCTGAGTTTTTCCTTGCTTTAGACTCTCTTTGACTTGCTGGATAATATTTTCCGGGATCTCCCGACTAATTCTACTAAAATAAAAAAAACGTTCCATAATAATAGCTAAAGCAATAACGGAAGCAGCCAAAAGAGGATAAATAACAACTCCCCCTTGCTCGATTAATACTCTCATTTTTATACCTCTTTCTAAATCTATTTCAGTTTGAATGTGATAGGAATCAATACCCAGCTATCTTTTTCTTCATCATTATATTTTGCTGGTTTAAATTTCCAGTGAAAGATTGACTCGAAAGCAGCCTGATCAAAACCTCGATAGCCGGAGAAAGTATCTATAAGCACCTCACTAACATTGCCTTCTTTGTCAACCAATGCTTTTAATTGGACTTGTCCTTCAATATTTCTTTTTCTTAAATTTTCAGGATATTCTGGTGGATGATAAGAAATAATTTGCGGCATAGTTACCATATTATTCCTTAGATTAGAATTTGTTAAATCGAGAGGAAAATCTTTCTGAATGGATTTAATCCCCCTTCCTTCTCTTAACAGAAGAGAATCCTGATTTGTAACTTCTTTGTAGTCTTCTTTATCTTGGTCAACTTTATTTTCAGTTAAAATGTTATCAGGTGTTTTCTGACTATCTTCTATTTCTTGATTATTTGATGTACCATCTTGTTCTGTTGATTTCTGCTCATAAGAAGGTAATTGTTCATCTGTTATTTCTTTCATTTCTGATAAATTATATTCAATATTAAATCGCTCTTCTTTGCTGATATTTTCTGAGGAAAGGTCTCTTTGTGTAATTATCTCTTTCTCTGTAGAAATAGTCTCTAGAGACGTATTATGCTCATCCAAATTTTGATTAGGATTTTCTGCTATAAGCAGAGAAAAAGAATCGGACGCAAGAAATTCCAACCTGGCAGAAATAACTGTTTCCTTCTTTTCTTCCTGGTATTTCCACTTATCAGATTGGTCAGAAAAAATGTTGATAATCCAATAGTGAAAAAATATTGAAATAATTAAGGCCATAATGAAAAATTTATTATTCATTTTTTCTTGTTACTCTTTCTGGCAAGGAGAATAATAGGGATGTACTAAATTTTATTTGTCCATCCCTATTATTTTCTATTTTAAAAATCAGCACTAATTCCCAATAGAAATGTTCTTCCCTGAACCGGATATCCACTAACTAATTCAGGTCTTTGATCAAATAAATTTTTGATGGAGAGGCTTAATTTAATTTTCCGATCCTTTTCTTTATTAACAGTAAAATCTCTATCAATATTTGCTTCAAAAAGATAATAATTATCTAAATTATCAGGTCGGCCTGTGACTATGTATCCATTCAATCCTATTGTAAAGTCATCCTTATTTACTCCAAACTGATTTAAGTAAGCCAAACCAAGCCCATACTTATTTCTTGGTTTTAATTGATGGCCTGTATTAAGGTCAGTGGCATTTATATAGGTATAATTCAGATTTCCAATAAAGTGGTCATTAAATTCTCTCTTTAGGATAACCTCTGCTCCATCAACACGTGCTGAGCCAATATTATAAGGTCTCCATACTCCATCAGGATCAGCCGTCCAATTAATTAAGTCATTTACATTTTTTCGAAAGACATTTAACTCAGCCTGAGTGTCTCCTTTTTCATTTATAAAGCGTAATCCTGCTTCATAAGTCCAGGCGGTTTCTGGTAATAGATTGGAGTTTCCACCCACATAGCCATCTTCCGGCCAATAAAGATCATCATAAGTAGGTGCCCGATAAGCACGACCTACAGAAGCATGGAAACAGAGCTCTTCTTGTAAACGATAAGAAAATCCTATACGGGGATTGAACTGACCACCGTAGATCTGATGATAATCGTAACGCAAACCTGCTGTGATAATTAGCTTTTCTAATTCTCCTGGTTGCCAAACATCCTGGATAAAGACTGCACCATCAAGGTCTTGCTGTTTTCCAATATCTGTACTATCTACCCAGTAGTGCTTTATTTCCCCGCCCCAGGTCAAAGTATGATTACTATCAGATTCTTTTTTATTTCCCAAACCGAAATCATAATAAGTGCTATCAAAAGAAATTCCACCAGCATGGTTGTTATGAATAGAAGCACCGGTATATCCCCACTCATCTGGATTGTCATAATAAAGCCGGTGAAAGTTATACCAGGCCATTACATTAGTATCCTTATCTTCCTCCTTTTTCTGCCACTTTAGATTCAGATTAAAATTACGGTCATTTTGCCGGGCACTGGGAGAGGGATAATCAATTGATCCAGGTAAGCCCCTTTGGTAGTCATGATAACGGATGGTTACATTAAGGTCAGTCTGTGGATCTATCTCTTTGGAGATCTTGCCCAGCAAAGAAATCTTATCCAATTGACTGTTTTCTCGGTCACCTTCTGTCTCGTAATATTCTCCGGTAAAGAAATAATCCAGCTCATTTCTGCTGTTCTGATAAGAAATTTGATATTTTTGAGTATTGTTACTTCCATAATATAATCCGGAAGTCAATTTTTTCTCACCCTCTCCCCTTTTAGTAATAATATTAATTACACCACCTAAGGCATTGGCACCGTAGAGAGCAGAAGCCGGTCCTCGGTAAATTTCAATTTTTTCTATAATATCTGTGGGAATTAATCCCAGGTCAATTTTCCCAGTTTGCTGATCATTAACTACCTGTCCGTCTATCATAATTAAAACCTGTTCAGGTGAAGATCCTCTTATACTGATCGATTTGATATCTCCAGGAGATCCATAATCGACAATTTCCATTCCCGCTATATTTCTGATAACTTCCGCTAAATTTTCTGATTGGGAATTAACAATTTCTTCTTCTGCTATTATTTCCACACTGGCGACTGATTCCAGTAATTCCTGAGGATGTTTGGAGGCAATAACCACTATTTCTTTCAATGCAAAAAAAGGCTCCCGAGATCCAGCAGCAAAAATTTCATTCCCCAAAGAGGAAGCCATAATAAAAATAGTAAAAAATATAGTAATAATTAAATGTGATTTTTGGGACATTATTATCTTCTCCTTATTATGTATATTTTCTTAAAATCTTTAAAACTATCCCCTTCCTTCTTCCCCGCAAATAAAAAAGCTGCCTCCTCTTTCCAAGAAGGCAGCTTTATAAACTTACCAAGAAATATTCTATTCCTGCTCCCCCTCTATGTCGGAGGTTTCCCAAGCAGACAATCATGGCAAGTCTTCTGGCTTCCAGCCCCTTTTGATATTATCCTTCCCACCTGCTGGGCAGTGAATAATATCGGGATTATGCTGATTACAGATGCGACAACAGCAACGGCTTTGCACCGTTTTCCTTTTTAATCACTTCTGAACCATAATTTCTAAAAAACTCTATTTAATTTTTTACTATTCTCTTTTTACCTAATATATATTTATCTACCCGATTTGTCAAGTTAGGACTGTCAATTAAAAATTAAAACTGCACACTTTTATACATGATTTAAAGTTTAAAATTGCACACCTGAAACTATAATCTAAAACTAAAAAGATGAGAGGTTTCAGGTTATGGTTCAGATACACAAAAAATTTAGCAATGATCAGGTCAAAGATCTATTTAGACGATATATAGCCAGAAAGATAAAGAGAAAATACCTGCAGGAAATCCTGGGAATTAAAAAGAGGAGATTCTTCCAATTAGTCAAAGAATTCAAGAGTAATCCCGAGGAATTTTCTATTTGCTATTCCCGTAACAAGCCAACCAGGAAGATCTCAGAAGACCTGGAGGAAAACATTAAGAGGGAACTACAAATGGAGAAATCATTAATCGAGAATCCGAATACACCAGTAAAACATTACAATTACAGCTATATCAAAGACATCTTAGAGGAGGATTACCGACAGAGGGTATCACTTCCCACTATCATTGACCGGGCTAAGCGCAACAACTGCTATTTCCCAAGAGCAAAGAGAAAGATTCATGACAGGGAGGTTCTGACCAATTATCCGGGCGAGCTTATCCAGCATGATTCCTCTCATCACAAATTTTCACCCTATGCAGCGGATAAGTGGTATTTGATTACATCACTGGATGATTTTAGCCGATTTATCCTCTATGCTATACTGGTTGCCAAAGAGACCAGCTGGGAGCATATTCTGGCCTTGGAATATGTCCTGTTAAACTATGGCACCCCTTTGAGTTATTATGTGGACAGCCATTCGGTCTTCCGCTTTGTCCAGGGCAGGGATAGTTACTGGCGTAATCACTACCGTTTGACTGACCAGGCAAATCCCCAGTGGAAACAGGTATTGGATGATTGTAAGATAAAAGTTAGCTATGCCTTGTCCCCTCAGGCCAAAGGCAAGATTGAAAGACCTTATCAGTGGATTCAGGATCGGCTGGTGAGGGCCTGTGCCAGGGAAGGAATTACTGATATCAGATTGGCACAGGTAATTTTAAATAAGTTAATTAATCAATACAATTACCACTGGATTCATTCTACAACAAAAGAAGTTCCCTATGTGAGATTTCAAAGAGCTACAAGAGAGAATAAGACTCTCTTTCGAACCTTTAGTATTACTCCGCCCTTTTTGTCAACCAAGGACATCTTCTGTCTGAGGGCAGAAAGGATGGTCAATGCTTATCGCAAGATATCAATCAATAAATTAGAATTCAAAGTTTCCAATGCACCCATTCATGAAAGGATACAGCTTCGTATTACACCAGAGAAAGAATCCGGCCTGTCTGAAGTAAGATTCTGGCATAAAGACAGATTTTTAGGCACACAAATAGCGAAAAATAGTGATCTTAATATAGTGCAGTTTTAAAACTTAACTAACAGTTAGGACTTCACTAAAAGAATATACAAATGGTAGGCATATCTTCCTTACTTTATGATAAAATTATTTATTCAACCATTGATATTGGCAAAAAAAGCGATTAATAATTTGATAGGTTAAGTAAAAAATTTTAACCACCATATTACGCTAATACTACAATGGGAATACCATTGTAATTATCTACATAGGCGTTTACATCAAAAACTTCCCGGATATTTCTGGAGTTAATTACTTTGCTATCCCCTTCTGAGAAGATTTTTCCATCTTTTAACATAATAAATTTGTCGGAGAATCTCAAAGTTAGGTTTAAATCATGCATAACTACAATAGCAGAAATATTTTGAGTTCTGGAAATATCTCTAATGATTTTCATCACTTCTATCTGGTTTTTTAAATCTAGATTGTTAGCTGGTTCATCCAATAAGAGTATTTTTGGTTCCTGAACCAGAGCTCTGGCGATGATAACTTTTTGCAGTTCACCACCGCTAAGCTCATTGGTTTTGCGCAAGGCATATTCTTCTAACTGCATTAGCTTTAAAATATTACTGGTAATTTCCAGATCCCTTTTAGAAGCTTCCCATTTAATATAAGGTTTTCTACCTAAGAGTACTGTATCAAAAACGGTCATATAATTACTAATAGTATTTTGGGGGACATAAGCCATTTTTTGGGCAATCCCCACATCATCTAATTGTTTTAAATTAAATTTATCAATTAATATAGTCCCTTTTTGTGGTTTTAATATCTTGTTGATGCACCTTAACAGGGTAGATTTGCCTGCCCCGTTTATTCCTAGAACAGAAATAACTTCTCCTTTACTTACCTGAAATATTATATTTTTTAAAACACTTTTACTCGGGTAAGAGAATTCAATTCCATCTACTGAAAGAATCATTTATTATCTCCCTTATTCTTCTTTTTCTATTCATCTCTTCTCATTTTTTACTGAATCCGCTTAATGAATATTACCAATTCTCGGTTTTCAGGTAAAAATAATAAGCTTTATTACCTCTTAATCTTTAGGATTTATTTTATCACCTATACCTTTTAATAAGCAAGTAAAGAAAGACCGGGGCTCCCAGAAAAGAGGTTAATATTCCTACTGGTAAAACAATAGGTGAAATAATAGTACGGGCAACAGTATCGGAAATGAGTAATAATAATGCTCCAGTTAAGGCAGAGATAGGGATGATAAAGCGATAATCTCCACCTATTAATATTCTTACCAGATGAGGGCATATTAATCCAACAAAACCGATAATACCCAAAAAGGCCACATTGACCGATACCAGAAGGGCGGCGATCAGCATTCCTAATAATCTGGTTTTTTCGGTATTGACTCCTAATGATTTGGCACTTTCCTCTCCACTTTCTAAGGCATTATAATCCCAGCGTTTGTAAATAAAATAAGCAACAGAAAGAACCACAAATACTGCCATTATACCTACCTCTACCCAATTTGGTCTTCCTAAATCTCCAAAAGACCAGTAAACCATAGCTGCTAATTGTAGGTCGTTGGCAAAGTATTGCATGACCATAGTTCCGGCAGTGAATAAAGAACTCATAGCTACTCCAGCCAGTATAATGGTTTCTGGAGCAAAATTTTTTAACTTTGCCAGTAGCAGGATCACTAAAACAGCCACAAAGGAACCTAAAAAGGCAAAAACAGTTATCAGATAGGGGCTGTTAATAAATATTTTCCCGGTACTATCAGCACCGCCAATACCAAACAGGATAATAGCAACAGCAGCTCCAAACATTGCCCCATGCGATATTCCTATGGTATAAGGGGAAGCCAGTGGGTTTCTTAGGGTACATTGCATTACTGCTCCGGAAACTGCTAAGGAAATACCGGCAATGATAGCTGCTAATATTCTAGGAAGGCGAATATTCCAAATGATTAATTCCGCTGCACTCACTCCTTTGCCTATTAAGGCAAGATAAATTGCAGACAAAGAGAGGTTATATCCACCTATGGTTAGGGAAAATATGCCAAACAAGAGCAAAAAGATAAGCAGGATACCTCCCATGACTATTTTTTTTCTATTCAATTGAGTATATTTTTGGACTACATTTTTATTCAAATTCTGCTCAACACCTTAATCGGACCATTCTAATTACTGAATGCCTTAAATCTATCTTTTAGAGTATAATAAGCATTCTCACCGCTCTCTCCGTAAAATTTCTTAAAGATCTCCACTCCTTTTTGATCAATATTTATATCCTGAAATACATCTGGATAGATTGTCTTTCCCACATAATAAGCGTCAACGATTGCGTTTTCCTTGTTATAGGAATACCAGCAAAAAGGCAAGACATAGTATACTTTATTTTCCTGGATTGCCTTAAGCTCTTTAAAGGGACTGGTTTGTAGCTCGTTTTCTATAATAGACAATGAAACAGGAGATATAAAAATCACCTCAGGATTCCAACCGATTAGTGCTTCTTTATCGATATTAACTCCTGAACTAAGCTCAGATAATTCATAGGCAACGTTTGGCTCATTAATCCAATTAAAGGGAGGCCATTGCGGGTCAGTAGAAGTTAAGCCATGAGAACCATAAAAAGCCCGGCCAGCAATATAGGCAGTTAGTTTTTGCTCATCAGGAATATCTTTTGTTCGATTACTGAGGTCCTTTTTATAAGTTTCAATTATATTGATTAACTCCTCGGCTCGGTCTTTTTTACCTAAGACTTCACCAATAATCTTTAAAGATTGGTAAAACGTCTCATCTTGTTTGGGTGTCCCAATAGGATTGGTATATACTGTAACAACCGGGATCCTGGTCTTATGCTGTAGATCATCAACTTTCTGGATATCAGTTGCACCCATGAATATAATCTCGGGATTTAATTGTACAATCACTTCATGATTATATCCGCTTCCACCTGCTCCTATATTGACTACCGGTAAATCATACAATTCAGGGAAAGCAAGCATATAAGGTAAATCAGAACCCTGGGGAGCATCCTTTTCATCTGTTTTGGCTTTTTCTCGGTACTCAATACCCACAATCTTATCTGCTACATCAAAAGAAAGAACCTCCCTAAGAGAACACCCTACTGCCAGAATTCGGTTGATCTCCTGCGGTATGCCCACTTCCCGACCCAAGGTATCTGTTATCTGAATATCAGATGCCAAACAATAGGAAGTAAAAATACTGACAAGTAGCAGACTCCAAAAAACAATAAATAATTTATTTTTAATAAACATTGAACCCCCCATTTTTATTAGAAATAGTGTTACTTTTTTAATAATTGTAACACTATTCTAAAATAAAACAAGAGCCTAGTCTCAATTTTTATAAAATAATTAGAAAAGTACTTTTTAAAACAATCCCTTGATGGCTCATAAAATAATCTTTATTATAAATTATTGAGCCAGCAAGAGATAAATAGTTCCGGCTAACAGAAAAAAGTAAAGATTTATAAAAAAGGTTTCAAATAAATTCGCACCCAGTGAGAGAATGGTAGGCCGGTAATTAAAAAAATTGGAGCAAATGGAAAAAAGCGATACCCAATGTTTATTATTAATATTTAGAAAAGAGCTTGATTATTTGAATATTAATTGTGATAATTTACTTCTTTTTATTTCAACTGCCCGATAGGGGCATAACTCCTGGCAGCAGAAGCATCTAATACAACGAGCAAGATCAGCTTTTGGTCTATTTTCAATCATTTCAATACATCTGGCAGGACAATGCCGGGCACATAAGCCACAACCCACACATTTTTTGTGCCTAAAATCAGGTTTAGGACGCAATATTTTGTAAAAGAAGTCATCCAGGTGAGGAGGTAAGGGAATGGGAATATGTCTGCTCCGTGACGTTGCCGGAACTTTAAAGGGGATTGGTTCAAAATTTTCTCTATTTATTCCTTTAATATCAAGCTCCTGGATATTTGTTGGTATCAGTCCTCTTTCTATGGCTTTCTGCAAGGTAAATATTCGCTCAGCAGCAAGGTCAATTAGATAACAACAAGCAAGATCAAGGGCATGTGGATTAGTCGAAGCACCCAGAAAACCAACCTGCTTTGGATCACCCGCTGAGGGACCGGCACCTTCCATAGCTATTACTGCATCCATAATGGATAATTGTGGTTTTACAAATTCAGTAACATCAACCAGCATGTTGGAAAAATCCCTGACGTCGCTCATTCTTAAATGATAGTCAGCCTTTAAGAGACCCGGTATGGTGCCAAAAAGATTTTTTACCGCACCAGTATAGATGGTAAAACCGTGTGTTTTTAGTTTAGCCAGAGAAATAATCACATCAACTTCTTTAATGATCTTTGCTACGGTAATCTGTTTAAGAATTTTTCCTTCTGGATTAGAGAATTCCTGTTGCTGGAAATTCCAGTTTAATTGAGCACCTGTTTTAGCAGCAACCTCTTCCATGCCGGTTTCCCGATAAATACCTTTTAACCAGGATTTGGTGAAAGGTCCGCCGGGACTATCAGCTATTATAGCCCTTGCACCAAGAGTATGAATTTGATTAACAATGGCTTCTACTAAAGCAGGATGAGTGGTAACCGCTGCTTCTGGAGGTTTTTTCATCAATAGATTGACTTTTAACAGTACCTTTTGCCCAGGCTGGATATATTGATTGAGACCACCTAACTCGGAAAACAATTGCTGGATTGCTCTGTTTACCTCATTTTGCTGATATGTTTTACAGGGTATAAAAACAACCTTTCTATTATTCATGCTCATATCCGTTTACCATTTTTTCAACTTTTCTATTATAACAAAATTCTGTAAAAATAAATAGTAATTCGTGATAAGTTATTATCCAGATATTATTTGCTAAAATCAAATTTGATCATTAATATAGAGAATAGTATATAGTTCCTAATATCAGCAGGAAGAAAA
>Ga0334898_1004318_pt1 | contig 10693 bp, 5 predicted proteins | sample GraSluR3_MG_10_FD_207228 | JGI IMG/M metagenome (GOLD analysis project Ga0334898, IMG submission 207228) | Sludge microbial communities from methane-producing bioreactor in Wageningen University, Netherlands - Granular Sludge_3_08-R3 | ecosystem: Engineered > Bioreactor > Anaerobic > Unclassified... | reverse complement strand
TCCGGCCGAGGTGGAAAAAACACTTCTTTTTCCGCTGTTTAAATTCCGGGATAAACTGGACGAAACCGAGCTGGAAACCGTTTCGGGAAGATTGAAAGTGCCCTGTTTTCATTTTGAAGGAGAAATTATCTGGGGCGCCACGGCGATGATTTTAGCTGAGTTTTATGATGCGGTGGAGGAGGGATAGGGTGGCGTGGTTTTCCTGCCTTGGCGGCAGGAACCACCAGCCCCGTCAGAGGTCAAAACCCTGACGGGGCTAAATGCCGGCTATTCTAAAAAATGTAATTATTGCGAACTGCCCGAAGCCTCCCGTTGGTGCAAATTTGCCAATAAACAAACCCTCCAGGGTAATATGTGCTTTGCCCGTTCAAAGGAAATAATTTTGCTTTTGCAAAGTAAGGCACGGGTCACAGATTCTCACCTGCAAAATGATTTCACTGAATTACAATTTTTCGATTAAACTGCTTATTTTTATTCACCGCCTTAATAAAATACATGCCGCTTTTCAGGTTGGGTACGCTCATCCGGATTTGCTTTTCTGTGGTTATTTCGTTTTGCACCATCTGCCCGATAGAATTAAACAGCATCACCTGTATTTCGCCCTCAAAATTATGGAAATCAACAGTGAACTCCCCGTTGTTGGGGTTCGGATACACCACCATTTCGCGCTCGGGCAGTTCAGTTAATTCGGCATCAACAACAACCGCTTGTTTTTCTGAAGCCGTTTTTTCTGCCACAATAGCAAGTGCTGCTTCCACACAATATGTTTCGGTTGTGGTTATGTGCCCTCGCACATAACTACCTTCCTGTGCATGGAAACCGGGGAGGAAACGAATAGACTGCCCGGCAATTAACTCAGATGAGGCACCGGATTCAACAATTACGTTGGTTCCATCTCCGGCAACGGTAATGGTTTGGGTAGCGTTGAAGCATTGATTCTGATCATTCTGTGAAATTGTAACCTCTGACACGGAGAGGTGACCAATAATTTGATTTTCAGAAACATAAACCTTGGGCTTTCTCTGATGAGAATTATTGATATCAGTTATTCTAATTTTATTTGTTCCATCCGCATTCATTTGCCAGATATCGTACGTTCCCTCAATTGATGATTCATATAAAATGGTATTATTATTTATCCAATCACCAGGTATGTAGCCTACTCCTGTTGTTAGGGGTATTATATTCGTTTGATTTAAGCCGTTGGAACTCATCACACCAATACCGTATTTATTTGGGCTACCTGTTTGTCTTAATTGGTATGCTATTTTTTCACCATCCGGAGAAACTTTTGGATTATTCTCGCCTACTGATGATGTATTTGTTAAATTTGTGAATGATTGAAAATCATACTTATATATTTCAAACATAGTAGAATATGAAGACCATTGTTTAGTGTCGCCTATTAATAATCCATCTTCTCCCCAATAGAGAGAGTTTTTATGTGTATTCGTTCCTCTTGGTTGATTTGCTAAAACAATTTCTTCATAGTTTGTGCCGTCAGTATTAATCACAGCGACAATCAAATCATTACTGGTTGAAGCGCTGGCTCCCAGAGTAAAAGCAATAGAGTTTCCATCAGGCGAAAAACTAAGTCCATTGGCTACTTTTTCATCTGGTTGATTTGGAATAAGCTGAGGATTATTTAAATATAAATCAGCAATATAAATGTCTCCTCTATGTCCATCTTTCGGACACAATACAAAGGCGATTGATTTCGTGGTTTTAGAAATTGCAAATTCAGAAATAAAGTGATCTTGATAAAATGTAAGCTGCTCTGTATTTTCTATTCCTGTTGGAGTATAATTTCCCATCCACAAATTATATGAACCAGTTTGGTCAGATAAATAGTAAATGGTATTTTCTGTTGTTCCAATTTCATACCCTTCAATATTTATATACCCAAAATCATCAGTATATTCATCTATAAAGCCATATCCCAAATTATTTATTTTTACATCGGTGCTGAACCAAAACTCAATATACGTATCAATATTGCTGCCCCATTTCGAATCAAGCGCCATGTATAGCTGTTCGTTCTCGATGTATCCACCAGCATTTACCCAACCCATATCATTAAATTTAAGTGTATCAATTCCAATTATACCAATTTTGGTTCTGTGAATTTCCGAAGCATCTGAAGTACCACGCACATATCCTTCAAGTGGGGTAGCACCATCCAGGCAAGTAACCAAATCAGAATGGGTCGCATAACCCCCTCCAGCATTAACAGTTATTTTGTAAACAAAATTCCTTGAAAAATTCCCCGTCAGTCCATCCGCTTCTATTATACTATTAATCTCTTCAATTGTTTTGGTGCTATGCGAAACAGAAACAGAATTTGTGCAAGAAATATTTGTTTCGTTTTCTTGTTGTGTTACACTTAGGATTCGTGTTATTCCTTCACCACTAACCGTTACAGTTGTATTGCGGTTTGAAGAACTCGTATTGGCTGATATCGCTTCAACTGTAACTGTTCCGTTATTGGTGCCGGAGGTTGGGGAAACACTCAACCATGCTGCACTTTCATCTACGGTCCAGGATACGTTGGAAGAAATAATAAATGAATTCGTGCTTCCTGATTCAGAGCCAAGCGTTAAGCTAGATGTATTCACATCCAGGTAATCATTTGCTTGTTGCCCTGTTTGAGTCACTGTTAATGTTTCTGATAAACCCTCTCCTGATACGGTAAAAGTTGCACTACGGTCCGACGAACTCGTATTGGCTGATATCGCTTCAACCGTAACCGTTGCGTTATTGCTGCCGGAGGTTGGGGAAACATTCAACCAAGTTACACTTCCATCTACCGTCCAGGTTACGTTGGAAGATATAGTAAATGAATCCGTGCTTCCTGATTCTGAATCTAATGTGATATTGGATTTAGATAAACTAAGTGTATTTGTGCTTGACAGTGAAAATTCTAAATTTGAATTGCCCTCATCATAGGCCTGTTTTTTAGCATTAATATCTACTGTATAGGTTCCCAGGTCTCCGGTTTGGTTAAACGTACCGACGTATTTCCCTGCGGTTGCATCGTAAACCAGATAAAAAGGAGAGTAATCTGTGCCGGTTGTGGTATTACTTATTGTGCAGGTTACTATAGCATCCGTTACTTCAAAATTTGAAACGTTTTCTGTTATCGTTGCCGAGATAGGTACCTTATCATTTAATTCATAATAATTCTTGTCCAGTTCCCCATCAACAGCTAATTGTCCTCCGGTTACTTTAAGACTTACTGAATTAAAGGAAGCAGTATATGGATGATCAGATTTATCTTCATAATTCAATGTAGTGGCTTTAAAAACATAATTTCCTGGTTTTGTTGCTTTAATGACATAAGTTATTTCATCTTCTTCTTCTGGATCTAAATCTGAAAAACGATCTGTTAAATCTCCTGAAACTAACACTATACCATCTGGCAGCGGAGAATCATCATATTTTGGATTATCTGCAATGTTGGAACCAATATTTTTTACTGATAAAGTAACAGTAATATTTTCGTTAACACTGGTTTCTGTTTTAGAAAGTGATTTTAAACAAGTAACGTCCGGATCTCCTGTAAAATATTCAACCTCGAGTTTGATTTCACTAATATTCACTTTTGTACCATCATCTTAATCTCCCTGAATAACAAAATAATTATCCTCATATAAGTCATTTCTACTAATGTCGAATTTATAGTTACCAGTGCCATTAATCGCAACTGATTTTATCTTCTTTCTATTGTTATATAAATCCAGATTCCCTTTAATATAAACATTATCAACACTAAATGTAATCTCTGGATCACCATCTCCATCGTCCCAGTCATCTAAATCACCATCATCTAACCCCCATTGTTTACCCCAGGCTGCTTCACAGAAATAATATCTGATTTTTGGTTTTACAAGTTTCCATTTCTCATTTTCATTAGGAGAATTAAGCCACAAATTAATTTTATTGGTTGTATTCTTTAATCTTCTGGTAAAATCATAATCTTCATCATATGTGTGCCAGGTATAACTTTTGGAAATAAGGGTTCCCATTCCAAATCTAACGGGATGCGCCGTACTACTGCCAACACTTTCAAGTGATTCGAACCCCCATCTTGCTTCTACAAGATGGTTAATGTCATCCTGGTCTAATTTAACTGTATGCAGCGTTAAAATTTCAGGATAGGAAGATGAAGGATCACCATCTATATAAAAAGTTTCATTCGGCATGTATAAAATTGAACTTCTGGTACTAGAACTTCCTCCATCAATTAATATTGATCCTGATGCTATGTTATCTTCATAGTATCCCGGAGTATATTCAACAACTTGCACATTAAAAGTCACCACAGCCTCTTTATCGTCATATGCAAATTTAATTGACCCAATATATGTATCTCCTGGGTTGGCACTATTATAGCATCCTATTTCATATTGATATTCCACAATTTCTCCTGCTTGGATTTGTACAATAGGACCATCTTCTAAAAACACTCCCAAGCTGGATGAATTGGAAGACGGTGCCGGATAGACTGTAATATCCCGGCTTCCCTTATTATACAATTGAAGTGTAAACACACCTGATTTTCCGGGACTAAGGCTAAGGTTCTTCACCGGATTTTGCTCACCGTCAACCAACAGGTTTCCTTCTTCACCCACATAAACACCCACAGCATCTGAAACATCGTTGTCCGGATTTTCATCTCCGGGCAGTTGTACTTCCACTTTAAATGCATGCATTCCGGGTGTGGCCTTCCAGGTAAAATCATAAGTGTCTTCATTTCCTGCAGCCAAACCTGAAAAGCCCGAATAAGAATCTATCTGGACATCGTTATCGTATAAAATTAGTGTAGCATTTTCGGTTGCATCTGATGAACCGGTATTCTGAATGGTTGCTGAAAGTGTTATATCTTCTCCTGCTACGGGATTTGTTTTGGACGTTTGTAGTAACGCCGCGTAATCATTCTGATAGTTATTTTCATTATTTATGGTAATTGGTACTGTTTTTTCTGCAACAGAACCATTAATGTCTGAAGCTTGAATCTTCAATGTGTATGCACCATTGGGATAATTGATTGAATTCAATGTAAATGAGTCAGAATCATCAAAACTCAAATTATCCGTTTTCTCAAAAATTAATTCATCACCTAAATAAATTTTTATAAAATCGAGCTGCGAATCGCTGGTTATTGTATAAGATCCCAAAAACTCACCATCTATAATTTGATTTTCTACTGGTGACGCCAGAGTGATTTCCGGTTTTTTATATGGAGTAATTAAATTAAACGTTGGTGTTTGTGATACACCTTCGCTGAAATTTTCTTTTACAGTCAAATTAACCTGATACATTATGTGTGGATATGAAACAAAAGCATCGATTGGAATTTTAATATTTATTTCTTTACTATATTCTTCTGGTGCAAAATATGTATCTGGATTGAATGATGGTAAAGGATATGTATCAAATAAATTTTCAATTCCCCATGCAATATTAATTGCTTCGTCATAAGTCGTAACCATTTCATTCAAATCCTGATATAAATTTAAAAACTCAATACCCCAGTCAACTTTAGTAAAATCAGTTACTTTGTTAGGTATCGCTGAAGCTGCTACAGCTAGTGCTGCACTGCTAAAAAATTCAATTGCAGCCTCTTCTTTTAATGTTATATATTCAAAATTTCGGGAATCAGAACAGGAATATTGTGGCAGACCGCTAACAAGTACTTCTCCTTTCGGTGTATAAAGTTTGAGATCGATATTGTATAAGTGAGCATAAGTTAAGTTTTGATATCCATCTATATCAGAAACTGAAAGAATGATATTGTAGTAATTGTTTCCATTTTCATTTAATATAAAAGATTCGGATTTGAATTTTATATTTTCATCAAGTTCTCCACTGTAAAAATTATTTGTAATTTGATAATAAGTTTTTTCAGTTTCATCTATTACAATTGGTTCTGGACTTTCAGAAATACCAATCCCATTTAACCTAAATTCCTCTGGTTCATATAATTTGTATTGTTCATCTTTGGACGATAATAGACTTGCAGTTAAATTATTAATATCAAAATGTATATAAGCATTTTCATCTAAAACTTGAATTGGCACAACAAATCTAACTGCCTCTACATCAGTATATTCATTATAATTTGTGCTCGTTGGAGTTGTAAGTGAATACGTGTCAGTGTAATAAATCTCTCCCCATAATTTAGGCCAATTTTCATTTTCTGTATTAAGCCAATTAAAAAAAGATTCAGTTAACTCAGCTCCTGTAATTGCCCATCCTACACCAAATGCATTTGCGGTAAGTTTTGCAGCACTGTAGATTACTCTTGAAGCAATATTCATATATAAATCGACATTCGATGGATCAGAATCATGCTCTAATAGCCTAAATTCTGTTTCATTTAATCTTTTAAAATATATTTCATAGTCATTGCATTCTATATCTCCTCGATCACTGGAAACAGAACAGTCAAAACTGCTTAAAAAGAAGTTTGGCACTAAACTTTCTTCTGAATTACTTATCTCAATTGTAAAGATATTTTCACCTTTGGTAATTTCATCTGGTCCAATGATATTTATATTAGCATAAATATTATGATCTAGAGGAGCAAGTTTAATTGCCTCCGACGAATATACACGATAACCTTCATTTTGTGCAGATAATTTAAAAATCAAAAAAAGTAAAAGTAAAAGCAGTAAATTTTTTTTCATGATGATTGTGTTTAAATTTAAGTTTTATCGTTTTAAAAATTGATTTTTGGTTGAAAAGCCGTAATAATTATTCGCGTCCAAAACTACCTTTCGAAATATTTGCATGAAATACCTAATGCCAGGTATTTTTAGGCACGGTTTTATTATACTCCTATAATTCAAATGCATTGGCAAAACGCTCCCAGTCCGTTATGGTTTTTAATTCCAGTTTTTGGCCGATGTTTTTCCGGTGGGTGGAAACGGTATGAGGAGGCAGTGTCATTGAAATTTGTTTTTCCATGCCAAAGTTCTCTGTTGAAAATTGTCGTTTGGTCAGATGATCCATATTTTAAAATTTCTGGTTTTTAAATGGTTTTTCGGATTCTAAACTAATCTTTCATTCTATTTTTTGAGAATTCTATCTATTTGAATTATTTAAAAGTCGTTTTCCTGATCCTATCCCCCATTTTCTCCAACGAAAAAAATTTCATATTCACTTTTTTGTTAAGCAGATTTTTCTATCTTGCAAAGCCTTGTATTAAAAACAAAACCGAATAACTGAATTTAAGTAAACTACCAATGACACCAATAAAAGCGTTTATTGTTGACGATGAAGCGGATGCCTGCCAACTGCTTCAGAATTTATTAAAAGATTTCTCCTTGATTGAGGTTTCACAAACCTTTTCAGATGCGTTACAGGCATTAGATGCTGCAATTACAGAAGCGCCGGATGTCATTTTCCTGGACATCAGCATGCCTGAAATAACGGGGCTGGAATTCCTGAAACAAGTGAATGAATTCACGCCGGAAACCCTGGTTGTATTTGTTTCGGCCCATAAAAACCATGCGCTGGAGGCGCTGCAAAACAATGCGTTCGATTTTATACCAAAACCGGTGGATAAAAACGAACTGCGCCGTGTTATCCATAAAATAACGGTGGCCAGATACCGGCAGCAGGCCACGAAAATTCCAACTGCAAATAACCGTGTTTTGTTGAAAACTTCGGAAGGCCATCATTATATTTCACCCGAAAATGTGTTGTACCTGGAAGCAGAAGGCAACTACACCAAACTTGTCCTGAAAGAAAATAAAACACTCTTGTCGGGCATCAACCTCGGAAGGCTTTCCGAACAATTTCCGGCAGAACAGTTTCTCCGAATCAGCCGGAAACACATCATCAACAAAAATTACCTGACATTTATGAATTTCTGCAAAAAGCAGTGCATGGTTTCGGCCAACGGAAAAGAGTACCAATTAGAAGTGAGTGTAAAACTAAAAGAGTTAAAACAATACTTGTAATCCCTTTGAAATGAGCCGGTTTAAAAAAGCTATTTCCAGTACAAACCTCCAATCTATTTTATTTACACTCATTTTAACCGGAATTATCCTATCGCTGTGGGATATACCCATAAAAAAACATGAAGTAACGGTAGATCCTTTCGAACGGGAAAGCAGCGGAGAAATATACTGGTTTTCAGGAGATTTCAGCGGTGACGGAAACAGTGAAATCGTGAGGTGCTACAATTCGGATATGACCGGCACTTTCAATATCGTTCATTACGATGAAAACGGGAACATTACGGTCAACTGGCATTTAAACAGTTCAAAATGGAACTATTACCTGGAACCGGCGGTTTTTGATATTGACCGGGATGGATATTCCGAGTTGCTGTTTTTTACCACACGAAACGACTCCATATTTTTTAATGCGTACAGTTTTGAAACCTTCCACCTGTCCATCGACCACCATTTTTTTGCTACTTTCGGGGAAAAAAGAAAGAATTATGCCTTCAAGTCGGGATTTTCTAAGTTTGGCGATTTTAACAGGGACAATACCGATGAGCTGTTTTTTTGGTTCGATGCCGGGTTCGGTCTTTATCCGAGGGGAATTTTTAAAATGGATTTTCCCTCTTTAAAGGTGACCTCCTCGCCCACCGAGCACATGCATTTGAAATTTTCCGCATTTAAAGATTTGAACAGCGACGGCATTCCGGAGATCCTCACCCACTGCGCAGCTCCGAACAATTCATTTTTCTCACACAAATACACCGATTCGGTAAGCTACATTACCGTACTGGATTACGACCTCAATTTTCTTTTTGAGCCCATAATCGCGGGAGCTGAGTATTCCTCGGTCGTTTGTATTCCAGCACGAAAAAACAATCCCTGGTTTTATGCATTGCTCCGCAGCCGGTCGAACAACACGGAACCGCTAAAGCTGATGGTTATTAACGAGGAAGGGAAAATTTCAACAGAAAAGGTGTGGGAAAGTTTTGAAATTCCTGAAAACAGGAGCAACAATATCCATACGATTCATTCTGTTCCCTGGATTGTTTTCGAACGCGTTGGACGCTTTGAATTGACAAAAAATTTAAAAAAAATCCCTGATAAGCTAAAACTCAATCAAAACGACTTTGACGTCCCGTTTATTCATACTGATTTAGAAGAAGATGGTTTTGAGGGAATAATTTCCTGGAATTCGAAACAGGAATTCAGAATATACAACAAAAAAGAAAAGGTATATTCTGAGTTCGATTCTCCGATAGTTATCAAATCTACCCTGGATATTTTTCCATTTTTAAAAAACGGAAAAATTGTCAAATACATGTTCGCTTCCCGGTCGGGTTATTTTTTTGTGAATTATACCAAAAACAGCAATTATTATTTGAAATACCTCATCTGGCTTTTGGTGTTTTTACTGATAGGAGGAACCATCTGCATCCTTTTTTACTTTCAAAAAAGGACAATTGAGAAAAAATGGCAAATGGAAAAACAGCTCTCAGAACTTCAGTTTAATGCAGTGAAAAACCAGTTGAACCCCCACTTTCTGTACAATTCACTCAATTCTGTGGCGCTGTTCATTGTAAACGGGCAAAAAGATGAAGCCTATGATTTTCTGGCCGTTAATTCCAGAATGATACAGCGCGTGCTGGATGATTCGAAAGAAGTAAAACGAAAGCTAAAGGAAGAAATACAGTTTACACGCGATTACCTCAAAATTCAGGAACAGCGGTTTGCAAGCCGGTTTACCCCGGAGTTTATAATTCAGCCGGATGTAAACATGAATTTTAACGTGCCTAAAATGTGTATCCACACCTATGTGGAAAATGCCGTGAAACATGGTTTCAGAAACACAAAAAAAGAGGGCAAGCTTATCGTTGAAATTTCATCGTTGAATAACGGCGTTTCAATAGCAATTACCGATAATGGAATGGGCAGGAAGGCAGCAGCAAAATTTACCGATTCCACCGGACATGGTTTGAAAGCGATGGACGAGTATTATTATTTGTTTGAAAAATATCATAAGTACGATATTGATTTAGAAATGATTGACTTGTCGCCTGAGCAGAATAACCAAACGGGAACGCGGGTAGAGTTAAAAATTTCGCATAAAGCAGAGAAGCCAGGGAACAGGATATGATTAACAGGTAATTTTCCCTTTGTTCAGTCAACTACTTCTGTGTTTCAAAATGGTTCATTTCAACTCTGTAAAGGAATCAAATTCCGGTAATGCTCATAATTCCCAATCACGCGGTTCACAAAGTTGAATGCTTCTTCGCCGCGTGCATATCCCCAGCGCACCACCGGGTCTTTAAAATACTTTTCTGCCGATTTGTTTTTTAGAAAAAAGTCAACATTGTTTTCCCAAACATGGCTGTTTTTTCCGAATTTTCTGGCCAGCCGCTGGGCATCTTTCACATGGCCCAACCCGATGTTGTAGGAAGCCAGAACAAACTTTATCCTTTCGGTAGAGTCGGGAATGGTTGCGCTGAGTTGTTCATCGAGCCAGTTCAGCAATAAAATTCCGCCTTCAATATTCTGCCTTGGGTCCAGAATATCTTCCACTCCCAATGATTCTGCCGTATTGGGCATGAGCTGCATCAGGCCGAAAGCGCCGCTCCACGATTCGGCATCAGGTTTAAACCGGGACTCATGATACATGATGGAAGAAATCAGACGCCAGTCCCAGTTGTGTTTTTTGGCCAGTTCTTTTACCAGAGGATCGTATTCAGAAATTTTTCCGC
>Ga0334898_1004314_pt1 | contig 10697 bp, 12 predicted proteins | sample GraSluR3_MG_10_FD_207228 | JGI IMG/M metagenome (GOLD analysis project Ga0334898, IMG submission 207228) | Sludge microbial communities from methane-producing bioreactor in Wageningen University, Netherlands - Granular Sludge_3_08-R3 | ecosystem: Engineered > Bioreactor > Anaerobic >... | reverse complement strand
GAATCAGTTTTTTGAAAAGCATTCAAGGAAAGGAACTTGAATCTTTATCCGACCGATATACCGTGAATCCCGCACTGACGGCAACACGGGGACCGTTAGCGGCAATGGCAGGGCAACCCTCTAACAAGACAGACACTTTATTATGACAGAAAGAACTCTAATCAAAAATATAAGCATCGTAAATGAGGGACAAATAACCGTTGCTGACCTACTTATAGACGATGGTTTAATTCATTCAATCGGACAACTAATCGACCACAAAAATGTAAAAGTAGTTGACGGGACAGGCAAGTATTTGTTTCCTGGCATTATTGACGGACAAGTTCATTTTCGTGAGCCTGGGCTAACACATAAAGGCGACCTTTATACAGAAAGTAAAGCAGCTATTGCAGGAGGCGTGACTTCTTTTATTGATATGCCAAATACATTTCCAAATGTATTGACAATTGACATCTTGAATGAAAAATGTCAAATAGCTTCTAAAAAATCTTTAGCCAATTTCGGTTTCTTTTTAGGTGTTAATGGTGACAATCTTGAATACGTAATCAATCTCGACACATCCAAACTGTTAGGCGTTTCTGATGACGGACTTTACTTTACAAGAAAAGGAAACCTACTTGCAGACAATCCAGAAACAATGGAAAAGCTGTTTGCGAACTGCAAATCCATCATTGCCATCCATTCTGAAAAAGAGCAAATAGTGGAAGAGAATGAAAACATATATCGTGAAAAATATGGCGAAAATGTGCCTATTGAATTTCACCCACTCATAAGAAGCGAAAAGGCTTGTTATGAAGCTACAAAAAGAGCCATTGACATAGCCAACAAACATAAAGCTCGACTTCACATTCTGCACCTGACGACTGAAGCAGAAACACATTTATTTAGAAATGACATTCCTCTAAAAGAGAAAAATGTAACAACCGAAGTTTCGGTTCATCATCTATGGTTTTCTGACAAAGACTATAAGCGTTTGGGAACTTTAATAAAATGGAACCCTGCAATAAAAACAGAAAAAGACAAAAATGGACTTTTAAAAGCTTTGTTAGATGATAGAATAGATATTGTAACAACCGACCATGCACCACACACTTTAGAAGAGAAACAAAAGCCGTATTTTCAATCCATGTCAGGAGCACCAATGGTGCAGCACTCATTAAATATCATGCTTGAATTTTACAAACAAGGACAAATATCTTTAGAGAAAATAGCAGAAAAGATGTGTCATAATCCAGCGACACTTTACCGTATTGAAAAAAGAGGTTTTATTCGTGAGGGCTATTTTGCAGACCTCACTATTATTGACTTAAATTCAAGTTGGACGGTTAGCAAAGAAAATATTTTATATAAATGTGGTTGGTCACCATTAGATGGAACTATATTTCAAACAAAAGTTACTCATACATTTGTGAATGGCAATTTGGTCTATAACAACGGCAGTATTAACGAACAAGTAAAAGGGCAAGCATTAGTAAACTCCAATTAACATGAAAAATATTTTTATAACTGGCAATGGGACGGACATTGGCAAAACAATTATTTCCTCAATTATTACGGAACATCTAAAAGCAGATTATTGGAAACCTGTTCAGTCAGGGGAACTTGACAACACCGATACTATGAAGGTAAAGCGTTTAGTTTCCAACACTAAAACTGTGTTTCACGAGGAAAGATTTAAACTCTTACAACCTTTATCACCTCATGCTTCCGCAGAAATTGACGGAGTAAAAATTCAATTAGAAGATTTTCAATTACCAGTAACCCATAATCATTTGGTTATTGAAGGTGCAGGAGGTTTAATGGTTCCGCTTAACAACAAAACATTAATTGCAGATTTGATAACACATTTCAAAACAAGTGTTGTATTAGTATCACGTAATTATTTAGGAAGTATAAATCATACGCTACTTACAGTTCAAGAATTACGCAGAAGAAATATACCAATTATAGGCATTGTGTTTAACGGAGAGCATACGCCACAGTCCGAAAATTTCATTCTTCAATACACCCAACTACCGTTACTATTTCGGGTAGAGATGGAAGAACAAATTGATAAACAAACCATCTTAAAATATTCAAGACAAATAAATTTATTAGACAAAATAAATTGAAAAATGAAAAGCTAAACACAATGTTTCAAGGCAGAAAAGTGATAATTGCTACCAAGCACCAAAAAGAAAAAGTGATTGCACCAATTCTTGAAAAAGAATTAGGGGTAAGTTGTTTTACAGATGAAACTTTTGATACCGATACCTTGGGAACATTTACTGGAGAAATTGAAAGAGAACTTGACCCAATTTCAACGGCAAGAGAAAAGTGTCTGCGAGCAATGAAGTTAAACAACTGCGATTTAGGTGTTTCGAGTGAGGGTTCATTTGGTCCACACCCATCAATGTTTTTTATAAGTGCTGATGATGAATTTTTGATTTTTATCGACACAAAAAACAACATTGAAGTCATCGTTCGAGAATTAAGCACTACAACTAATTTTAATGGCAAGCAAATTCAATCGCAAAAGGAACTTATTGCATTTGCGAAAGCTATTGGGTTCCCAAAACATGGTTTAATACTTCGCAAATCAAAAGACGAAAACGCAGAAATTTATAAAGGGATAACTGATTTAGAAACATTAAAGAAATCATTTGAACAGCTATACTCAAAATACAATTCTGTATATGCTGAAACGGATATGAGAGCTATGTATAACCCTACACGAATGAGTGTGATTGAACAAGCAACACAAAAACTGGTGCAAAAAATTAAATCAACTTGCCCTCAATGTCAAACACCGGGTTTTGGAATTACAGACGCTAAAAAGGGACTTGAATGTAGTTTATGTGGCTCACCAACAAACTCGACAGTAAGTTATATTTATGTTTGCCAACATTGTCAATTTACAAAAGAAGAAATGTATCCCAATAAAAAAACTCAAGAAGAACCAACATATTGCGACTACTGTAATCCATAACAACTAACCAATTGACAGGCAGATTAGAAAATTCAAAGAGCGACCCGAAAGACAAAGCCACAGCCGCTAACAAGGGGTTTGTGAAATTGGGGGTTCAGTGGTTAATTGAACATTTGTTCATCGCATCAAGTTCAGTGCAAGCCGACAGTTTTGTGCTCCGAAATCCCCAACTTCACAAACCCCCGAACCGATGGCTTGAAACACGCTTCGCTTGACGGTAGCTTCGTGCTTCGCACTCCCGCTCCCTGTTTCAAGCCATCGGCCCCGGGAATAATCGGGCTTTCACTACGAAAAGAAAAACCATTATAATGAAGAATGTCATCAAGCGGCGTACATCAACCATCACGCGGATTGGTACAATGAAGCCCGATTAGAGTGCAGTTCAGCCCTACTATGTGTTGCCAGGGCAACCCATCGGGCTTCACTGCACCAATCCCGGGGCCGTTACCCAACATAATAAAGAAATAGACAAAATGGAATGATTAGTAACTTCAAATTTGAAACTTGGAATAATTGCAGGTGGACAACTTGGGAAAATGTTGATACAAGAAGCCAGCAAATGGGATATAATAACATATGTTTTAGACAACGATGAAAATTGTCCTGCAAGAAGTATTGCTTCGCATTACATAAAAGGCAACAATATAGATTTTGACTCTGTTTACCAATTTGGTAAATTGGTTGATGTTTTAACTTTTGAAATTGAAAATGTAAACATAGAAGCACTTAAAAAGCTCAAATCAGAAAGGAAAAGAATTTTACCGGACCCTGAAATTTTAGAGCTAATACAAGACAAAGGCTTGCAAAAACAATTTTATGAAAGGAATAAAATTCCAACTTCGCCTTTTATAATCTACGACTCAAATAACGATATCAAAAAAGATATTGAAAAAGGTAAAATTAAATACCCCTTTGTTCAAAAATTAAGAAAGGGAGGATATGATGGACGTGGTGTAGCAGTAATAAAAGAACCTAGAGACTTGAAAAATTTGCTTACAGGTGCATCGGTAATTGAAGAGAAAGTTGAAATCGCAAAAGAGATTTCGGTTATTGTTGCCCGAAACAAAAATGGCGAAATAAAATGTTTCCCTGTGGTTGAAATGCTTTTTGACCCGACTGCAAACCTTGTTGACAAATTAATATGTCCATCTTCAATTTCAGTAGAACAATCCGAAAAAGCGGTTAATTTTGCGAGCGAAATTATTGAACTATTAGATATGGAGGGATTGCTGGCAGTTGAATTTTTTATTGACTCAAGAGGCGAAGTAATAGTAAATGAAATGGCTCCTCGCCCCCACAATAGCGGGCATCATACCATTGAAAGTATTATCACATCACAGTTTGAACAACATTTACGGGCTATTTTAAACTTACCCCTAGGTAGCACAAAAATTAATTTACCATCGGTAATGATAAATATTTTAGGAGCAGAAGGGTACGAGGGACAGGTGATTTATGAAGGATTAACAGAAAGCATGGCTATTGAAGGTGTGAAAATTCATTTGTACGGAAAAAAAACAACTAAACCATATCGAAAAATGGGACATGTAACCATTCTTTCATCATCACTTGAATGTGCTTTAAAAAAAGCTGAAAAAGTTAAACAATTAATAAAGGTAAAATCGTGAAAAAAAGATTAGTAAGCATTGTAATGGGCTCAGATTCTGATTTACCCACAATGAAACAAGCTGCCGAAATGCTTGAAAAGTTTGGTGTTGGATATGAAATTGACATCGTCTCGGCACATCGAACTCCTGACAAACTTTATGAGTTTGCATCAAATGCTCACAAACGTGGAATTTTGGCAATAATTGCAGGGGCAGGCGGTGCCGCCCATTTACCGGGTATGATTGCAGCTATTTCGCCTCTGCCCGTAATAGGTGTGCCAATAAAATCGAGTAACTCCATAGATGGATGGGATTCTATTTTATCTATCTTACAAATGCCCGGCGGTGTGCCTGTTGCCACAGTAGCATTAAACGGTGCAAAAAATGCGGGTATCCTTGCAGCTCAAATTGTATCGGCAAAAGATGACACTATAAGAGAAAAAATTGTACAATATAAGCAGGAGTTGAAAGAGCAAGTAATTGAAAAATCAAAAAACATTAGGACGTAACATGGATTTTTTCAGAGGAAGAAAAGCGGTAATAGCAACCAAGCACAGGAAAGAAGATGTAATTGCCCCAATTTTTGAAGATGAGTTGGGGCTAATTTGCGTTATACCAAATGATTTGGATACGGATAGGTTGGGAACATTCTCGGGAGAAGTTGAAAGAAAAGACGACCCAATTACTGTCTTACGAAAAAAATGTTTAATGGCAATTGAGGCTACGGGAATAAATTTGGCTATAGCAAACGAAGGTTCTTTTGGTGCTCATCCTACCATTTTTTTTGCCCATGCTGACGATGAACTCATAATGCTGATGGATAGAGAAAATGGCATTGAAATTATTGAAAGGGAGCTAAGTTTAAACACAAATTTCGATGGTAGTGAGATAAAGTCCGAAAACGAACTTATTGAATTTTCAAACAAAATTGGATTCCCATCACACGGTATCATTTTAAAGAAAGAAAAAAATATCTACTCCAACATAATTAAAGAAAGCAAAACATTGGAAGAACTCATTCAAAATTACCATAAAATAAGGAATGAAGATGGCACTGCCTATGCTGAAACTGATATGCGGGCTATGCATAATCCTACTCGCATGAAAATAATTGAGCAGGCAGCAATAAAACTTGTCAAAAAAGCTAAATCGCTATGCCCAAGTTGCAGTACCCCAGGATTTGGAATTGTAGATGCAGTAAAAGGGTTACCTTGTGAAATGTGTGGATTGCCAACATGGTCAACACTTAAACATATTTACCTTTGCCAAAAATGTACATATCAAATGGAAAAAGAATTTCCGTTTGAAAAGCATGTTGAAGACCCTCAGTATTGCGATTTTTGTAACCCTTAACTATTGGAGCGAAATGAAAAAATATTTTACAGTAGTTGCCTCTTTTGTTGTAATGCTTTGTATAGGTAGCGTATATGCATGGAGTATAATTGCATCGGAGCTTATTGAGAACTATGGATTTTCTAGTACTCAATCACAGGTAATATTTGGAAGCTTAATTGCCATATTCCCAGTTACTATGATTTTCGTAGGCCTTCTTGGTAAAAACTTAAAACACCGATATTTTGGTTACATTTCAGGTTTGCTTTTCTTTTTAGGCTATTTTTTAGCTGGTTCATCTCAAGGCAATTTCCTTTTAATACTTTTAGGTATTGGCATCTTGGGCGGTGTCGCTACTGGTTTTGGTTATTGGGTTTCTCTCACCTTGCCTGTTCAATGGTTTCCCAATAAAAAAGGTCTCATTACAGGAATAGCAGCAGCCGGTTTTGGACTAGGAGCCCTGTTTATGTCAGAATTATCTGAAATTATTCTAAACAACGGATATAATGTGCTTCAGTTACTGAAAATATTTGGCGGCGCATACGGGCTAATTATACTATTTTTTTCAAATTTTTTCCATCAATCTATAAATGTAACTTCTGATAATCAGGGGCATTATAAGGTATCACAATTTATAAACACAAAATTATTCAGGAAACTATTCCTTGGTATATTTTTAGGAACCTTTGCTGGTTTGCTTATTATTGGAAGTTTAAAAATTATAGGTAGCAAGTATCAAATTTCAAATAATATTCTAGTTTTCGGTGTTGCATTATTTGCTATAACAAATTTCTTAGGCAGGTTAACATGGGGTTTTATTAGCGACTACGCTGGAGCAGTTTTAAGCATATTTATTGCTCTTCTATTTCAATCTGTTTCAATATTTTCACTGAATGTTTTTAATATTACTGAAATATCTTATTTAATTATTTCTTCCCTCATAGGTTTTGGATTTGGCGGAAACTTCGTTCTTTTTGCCAAAGAAACCGCCCAAGCCTACGGAGTTAAAAATTTAGGTGTAGTTTATCCTTATGTATTTATAGGATATGCCATTGCTGGCATCTTAGGACCGATGAGCGGCGGTTTGCTTTACGATTTTTCAGGTTCCTTTTTCTATGCCATTGTTTTGGCAAGTTTTATGAGTTTTATCGGCAGCTTACTATTTCTTAATCATTTTATTACTTCGAGAAAAAAATGAACATCTCAAACGATATTAAAATTGCTGCAAAATATATTCGTGAAGGCAAATTAGTTGCTTTCCCAACTGAAACTGTATATGGGCTGGGAGCAAACGCATTAAACCCTTTAGCTGTGGCAAAAATATTTGAACTTAAAGAACGACCATCTTTTGACCCTTTAATTGTGCACATTTGCGACATAAAACAACTAGACACACTTGTTCAAAATTGCGATGAAAGGGTTTATAAATTAGCTGAAAAATTCTGGCCTGGACCGTTAACAATGATATTGGGGAAAAGCAAAATTATTCCCGATATTGTTACTTCGGGCTTAAATACAGTGGGAATCAGAATGCCTGACAACAAAATTGCATTAAGTTTAATTAGAGAGTCCGGATGTCCTATTGCTGCCCCAAGTGCAAATAAATTTGGCAGGATAAGCCCAACAACTGCCACTCATGTTAAAAAACAATTACCTGATGTAGATTATATTATTGATGGAGGCAAAACATCAGTCGGGGTTGAATCAACAATTATTAGATTAACAGATATTGGGTTTCAAATACTTCGGAATGGAATTATCACGAAAGAGGATTTAGAAACGATTATTCCTTTTGACGAAAATTCAAGAATTAAAAAAATATCTGCACCCGGTATGCTAAAATCTCATTACAGCCCGATAAAAAGACTGATAATTGCGAATAAACCTAAATTAAACATTGATATATCAAAAGCAGGGCTTATTTCATTTTCGGGCAGAATAGAAAGCGGTTATTACAAAGTAATAAAAGTTTCAGAAAGTAAAGACTTAAAAGATTATGCAGCTAATATGTTTGAAGCAATGCATACTTTTGAAGACGACAACAGCATTGAAATAATAGTTGCAGAACCTGTTGACGAAAATGGAATAGGGAAAGCGATTATGGATAGACTTTATAAAGCTGAATTTAATTGGATAAAAAAGTAGTTTCAAATTTGAAGAAGAAAAAATTACGTTGGGTAACAAAGTGTATATGCCATAAGGGTTTCAGTGGGTATTCAGGCGTTGTAGCCCGCTCAAACTTTTGTGTCGGTGGGCAGGATACTGCCCCGCAATCCCTTACGGCACATACACTCGACCGTTAGCATACATAGCCCAAATCTGATTACCTATCTGCCCTCTCGCGCCGGGGACGATGCCATGCCGGGGCAGCCAACCCATCCGACGATCATTTTTATGCCCCTGGCTGTCTGCCAATAAAAATTATCCCTACATTTAACACATCCATTGTGGCTGCATGGGTTGGGTTTTTCGACTTACCCGCCATTGTCACAAAATTTGCGCTCTTGAACCGGCTTGTGATCCGGGGGTGAACGGTGTCAACCCGGTTTTGATCCGGGCCTGGGATCGGTCTTTCAGGTATTGTGGTCCTGTGGTGATACGGGGGTTGTCCGTGATGCGCCAACCGGTGCGCAGCGGAACTGTTAACCGGCAGGGGACCGTTGCCAGGACTTCTAACATAGCCCCTCCCCTGCGGCCGTCCGGGACGTCCCCGCAGATCCAGCACCAGGTTCAAGGCAAATTTTTGTGCCAATAGCTGGCGTGTGGCAAGGCAGTTTGGGCTACATCCGCTAACACCGTGTTACCGCAATGCGGGCGAATCAGTTTTTTGAAAAGCATTCAAGGAAAGGAACTTGAATCTTTATCCGACCGATATACCGTGAATCCCGCACTGACGGCAACACGGGGACCGTTATCGCCAATGCTAAAGAAAGAAGACTTTACACAAAATCAGGTGCTGAAATCTTGAAAATGTTAGCTAATTAGGTAACTTTGTAAAATAATGAATAAAGACAAAGTTGTACGAGAAGTATTCTATTACAAAAGATATTATCTTGATTTCTTTGAAAAACTCAGGCCTGAAGTAAAACTGAAGTTTAACTGGACGCTGAAATTAATATCCGCCATTGAGAGGGTGCCAAAAAAATACTTTACTCATATAACAGGCTCAACCGGGATATATGAGATTAGAGTTGAGGTGGGAAGTGACATTTTTAGAGCATTTAGCTTTTTTGATGAAGGTAAGCTAATAATTGTAATTAATGGTTTTCAGAAGAAGTCACAAAAAACACCCAAAAAGGAGATTGCTTTGGCAGAAAAACTTAAAAAACAATATTTCGATGAAAAAGAAGCATAATAAAAACTTAATGTCTCTATCTGATCATATTGACCAGCAATATGGAGTGAGAGGCACACCTGAAAGAGAAAAATTTGAAGAAGGTTACGAAGCATTCAAATTAGGAGTCATGCTGCATGAGCTTCGCAAAGAGAGCGGAATGACCCAACAAGAGCTTGCAGAAAGATGCGGTACGACAAAAACTTACATATCCAGGATTGAAAATAATGCATCTGATATTAGGCTCTCTACACTGATGAGAATATTCAGGGATGGGTTTAACAAGCATTTGAAATTAAGCATTGAAGCATTTTAAAAGCACCTAGCGATAACAAGCGGTATAACCAATAAGGGTTTCAGTGGTATTCGTGGCGATGTATACCGCATATACTTTTGTGGACTTTGAAAAGAAAACCTCCGCACTCCCTTACTGGCCATACCGCCGACCGTTGTAAGTAATGCTAAGATGCCAATTTAAATCACAACTATTTGAAATAAGTAAACTATTATTTACCTTTGATATAGTTTAACTATTTAGGCTACATGAAATGTTCTGAGCTTTACAAGCTTCTAATAAGAGATGGTTGGTATCCAATTTCACAGAAAGGTTCTCATGTTAAGATGAAGCATGATATAAAGCCAGGTATGATTGTATTTCCAAATCATGGCAGTCAGGAAGTTGGAAAAGGTCTTGAGAATAAGATTCTAAGAGATACAGGCCTAAAATAAATCTTTATCAATACGGGGTTTTTATGAAAGCAATAAAGAAAAAAATATCAATAATCGTTGAAAAGACCAACACAGGTTTCTCTGCCTATAGTATTGAATATCCAATATTTACAACTGGACGGACAATACCTGAACTAATTGATAATGCACTTGAGGCATCCAGCTTATATTTCGAAGAAGAGCATATTGATGTTAAGCTTGAAAATTTAAAATTTGAGATTGACTTCAAACAATTCTTTCAGTATTATAAGGTGTTAAATTCAAAGTTTTTGGCAGATAAGATTGGAATGAATCCCACTTTGTTATCTCAGTATGTGCAAGGCCATAAAAAACCATCAGACAAACAAACTGAAAAAATATTAAATGGCATTCATCAAATTGGGAGAGAATTATCTGAAATAAACTTGATCTATAGACATTGAATGCTGAAAAGCACTACTTACAACATGGTATAACCACAATAGCGGGTTAGGCATAGGTTTCAAGTTCACTACCCCGCTTTGTCTTTTACGGTGATGGATAGCTGAGCAGCCCGCAAATCCGCTACTGTGGCTATACCAGGAACGTTAGCATACATAGCCCAAATCTGATTACCCTTCTGCCCTCTCGCACCGGGGGATATCCCATGCCGGGGCAGCCAACCCATCCGACGATCATTTTTATGCCCCTGGCTGTCTGCCAATAAAAATTATCCCTACATTTAACACATCCATTGTGGCTGCATGGG
>Ga0334898_1004311_pt1 | contig 10703 bp, 10 predicted proteins | sample GraSluR3_MG_10_FD_207228 | JGI IMG/M metagenome (GOLD analysis project Ga0334898, IMG submission 207228) | Sludge microbial communities from methane-producing bioreactor in Wageningen University, Netherlands - Granular Sludge_3_08-R3 | ecosystem: Engineered > Bioreactor > Anaerobic >... | reverse complement strand
ATTAATTATTATTACCATGATTTGTGAATTTACGAGTTGGTGAAAATTCGCCTAATTTATGACCTACCATATCTTCAGTAACATAAACCGGAATAAATTCCTTCCCATTATGAACTGCAAATGTATGTCCAACAAATTCAGGATAAATTGTAGAACGACGGGACCAGGTTTTAATAACTTCTTTTTTCTTTGTTTTATTTACTTCTTGAACCCGTTTTAATAATCGCTCAGAAACATATGGTCCTTTTTTTAAACTTCTTGCCATTCGATTCCATCCTTTCTTTATTTTTTATGGCCTTTAATAATATATTTATTAGTAGCTTTATTCTTTTTTCTTGTTTTATAACCAAGAGTTGGTTTTCCCCATGGTGTCATTGGCTGCTTACGACCAATTGGAGCTTTACCTTCCCCACCACCATGTGGGTGATCTACCGGATTCATAACTGAACCACGTACAGTAGGTCTAATTCCTAATAAACGTTTGCGACCAGCTTTTCCTAATTTAATTAATTCGTGATCAGGATTACTAACTTCCCCAATCGTAGCACGACAAGTGCCTAATATTTTACGCATCTCGCCACTTTTTAAACGTAATAATACATATTTGTTTTCACGACCAATTATTTGGGCATTACTACCAGCAGCACGTGCTAATTGTGCTCCCTTCCCTGGACGCATTTCAATATTATGAACAACCGTTCCGACTGGTATATTAATTAACGGTAAAGCATTTCCAATTTTAATATCTACTTTTTCACCACTAATTATTTTATCACCAATTTTTATATTTAAAGGGGCAATAATATATCTTTTTTCTCCATCTTGATAATTAATTAAAGCTATATTTGCCGAACGATTAGGATCATATTCAATCGTCGCAACAATACCAATAATATTATCTTTATCACGTTTAAAATCAATAATACGATATTTTCTTTTAGCACCACCGCCACGATGACGTATAGTAATCTTACCTTGATTATTACGTCCAGCAGATTTTATTAATTTAGTTAACAACTTTTTTTCGGGTGCATTTTTGGAAACATCTTTGTTAACCAATGTATTCATTTTCCTTCTTGCATTAGTAGTTGGTTTATAAGTTTTAACTGGCATATGTACTCCTCCCCTATATATCGATTTTATTACCTTCAGCTAAAGTAATAATTGCTTTTTTATACTTGTTAGTCATTCCGGTATAACGGCCAACTTTTTTTTTCTTTGGTTTTGCATTAATAGTATTAATGTTTTTAACCTTTACCTTAAAAATACTTTCAATCGCCTGTTTAATTTCAGTTTTATTAGCGCGATGATCAACTTTAAAAACGTATTTAATCCCATCTTGATTAATAACACCACTTTTTTCTGTAATTATTGGTGCCTTGATAATATCACGATACTTATCCATTTATAGAAGCACCTCCTCAATCGTTTTAATGGCTGCTTCAGTAATTAGTAAACAATCATAATTAGTTAAATCATAAACATTTATTTCGGTTGGCATAATAACTTTAATATCTTTTATATTACGTGCCGATAACATTAAATTGTCGCTCATTTCATTAGTTACAATTAAAGTAGATTGTTTAATTTTTAAATTATTGATTACATCTTTCATCGATTTAGTTTTTGGTTCATCAATTATCAATTCATCTAAAGCAATTATTTCTTTGTTAATAACTTTATATGATAAAGCCGATTTAAGTGCTAAACGTCTTTCCTTTTTATTCATCTTTTTGTTATAACTACGTGGTTGAGGCCCAAAAACAATTCCACCACCTGCCCATTGCGGTGCTCTAATTGTTCCTTGACGGGCACGTCCAGTTCCTTTTTGACGCCACGGTTTTTTACCACCGCCGCTAACTTCACTACGGTTTTTAACTTTATGAGTGCCTTGTCTTAATGATGCACGCGCTAAGACAAGCGCATCATATAACACAGCATCATTAGGTTCAATTCCCCAAATTTGATCAGCCAAATTTATATCTTTTACTTTTTCACCTTTTATATTTAAAAGTGCTGTTTTTGGCATCTTAATTCCTCCTTTTATCACCATTTTAAATCAACCATAATTTTAATTATGTTATTTTTCTTCTGAAGATATTACTTCTTTTTCTTCGTTACTAGCAGTTTCTTCTATGGTTTCTTCATTATTTACTGTTTCTTCTTCAAGAGTATCATTTTCATTTACGATCGTTTCAGGAACAGCATCATTTTTTATTTCTGCATTAGAATCCTCATAATAATTAAGTTCTTCACTTTCGCGTTTCATATCTGGATTTTTAACTGCAGTTTTAATAATAACTAAAGTTTTTCTTGGACCTGGTACACTTCCTTTAATTAAAATAATATTTTTAGTAATATCAATATCTATCACTTCTAAATTTTGAATTGTAACTGTTTCATGTCCCATATGACCTGGTAATTTTTTTCCTTTTAAAACCCGCATTGGGGACATTGGTCCAAGGGAACCAACACCACGGTGATATTGAGAACCATGTCCCATTGGCCCACGTGATTGATTATGTCGTTTAATTACGCCTTGAAATCCCTTACCTTTAGAAATACCAGTAACATCAACTAATTCACCAATATTAAAAATATCAACTTTTATTTCTTGTCCTAATTGATAATCAGCTGAATTAATTCCTCTAATTTCTTTTAGGAAGCGCTTAGGTGTAGTATTAGCTTTTTTTAAATGTTCTATTTCTGATTTATTACTTAGTTTTTCTCTTTTATTAGCAAAACCTAGTTGAATTGCATCATATTTATCGGATGCAATAGTTTTAATTTGCGTTACAATATTGGGTTCTGCTTGAATGACAGTTACTGGAATTAATTTTCCACTTTTAGTGAACACTTGTGTCATTCCTAATTTATATCCTAAGATTCCTTTCATATATATGTTCCTCCTTAATAATTACAATTTAATTTCAATATCAACACCACTAGGTAAATCCAAATGAGTTAAACCCTCAATTGTTTCTTTACTAGGATTATTAATGTCGATTAGTCTTTTATGAGTACGTCTTTCAAATTGTTCACGTGAATCCTTATATTTATGAACAGCTCTTAAAATAGTATATTTTTTAATTTCAGTTGGTAAGGGAATTGGTCCACTTACTTCACCGCCAGTCTTTTTAACTGATTCTACAATCCTTAAAGCTGCTTTATCTAAGGTTCTATGATCATATGCTTTTAATTTTACGCGTACCTTATCAGCCATAATATCCTCCCTTCGCCTATATCTTGTATAGACTTGCTCCGCACAAATTACCCGACACCCTTGTATTGTATATGCAACTTAACCTGGCGTATCAGCAACCTTGCACATCATTGCAGTCACACTTAAATAAGTATATCAGATTTATTATATGTAATGCAAGTAAAATAATGATTTTTTTATATTTTTACCTACAAAATACTTTACACATTTGACAATAAAAATGTTTTATCACCTTTAATCCCTGTTCTATATTTGTTATAATTTAATTAATAATTATTAAGGAGTTGATAAAAATGCGTAAAATGAAACATTATTTTATCTTTTTATTAATATCAATAATTTTAATTTCGTTGCTTAACATAAACATTGTTAATGCTGAAACAAAAACAATAACTAAATCAACTGTTAACGGTAACTATGTTAATGTTAGAATAGATGCTGGTACCCAATATCCAAATGTTATGCATAATACTACTAAAATTCAGCTTAGTTCTGGACACCAAGTTACAATTATTGGTGAAAAAAAAGCAAGCGATGATTACATTTGGTACAATATCGAATTTTTATATAGCAACGTAACTTATACTGGTTATATGCGTAGCGATTATATTACAACTGTCACTTATGAATTAATTGATGATAGTGAATTCGAACAATTTTTAATTGAGCAAGGATTTCCATCGAGTTATTGGCCAAAACTAAAAGAATTGCACGCTATGTATCCAAATTGGACTTTTCTTGCTCTTAATACTAATTTAGATTGGGAAAGTGTCGTAAATTCTCAAAGCATAATTGGAAAAAGTTTAATTTCAGGAACTCGCGACGTTGCTTATCGTTCAACTCATCCCGAATCATATAATTGGGACACTGATACATGGGATCCTAAAGACGGATCTAGTTGGTTTGCGGCTCATCCTAATGCTGTTGCTTATTATTTAGATCCAAGAAATTTTCTAAATGCATACAATATTTTAATGTTTGAAGCTTTAGGATATGAAAGTGAATATCAAACTAAAGAAGTAGTGCAAAAAATATTGAATGGTACATTTATGTCAGGAAGTTATACTAATGATGGTGAAAGCAAATCATATGCTGATACTTTTATGGAAGCAGGCCAAATATCAGGTGCCAGTCCAATTCATTTAGCATCTAGAGTAAGACAAGAACAAGGAACAACGGCTGGTGCTGCAGTTGATGGTAAGTATCATGAATGTTATTCAAATACCTATGGCATAACCTATAAAGGTTCGAGTATTTATAATTTTTTTAATATTGGCGCCTATAGTGGTCCGAATCCTGTATGCAACGGTTTAGCATATGCTTCACGTAGCACAGGTGATCGTCCTTGGAATAGTATTTATAAATCAATTATGAGCGGTTCAAATTATATTGCAAATGCTTATATTAATAAAGGTCAAAACACCTTATATTTACAAAAATTTAATGTTAATCCAAATGCTGACTATTCATTACATACGCATCAATATATGACCAATATTGAAGCACCACGTTCAGAAGCTTCTATTAGTTATTCAACTTATAATAATTACGGTGTTTTTAATCAAGCTTTATCTTTTGTTATTCCAGTTTTTAATAATATGCCTGATAAAACTGAATTACCTACTTTATTAGGAAACCCTAATAATTATTTAAAAAATATAACTATTAATAATAAATCTATTGCATCTTTCAATCGCACTAAACAAACATATGATATTTATATACCAGAAATTACTAATAATATTATTATTGGTGCTAGTAAGATTAGTGATAAGGCTAAAATTATATCTGGAACTGGAACTAAAACATTAAATGATACTAGTACTAAAATTGAAATAATTGTTGAAGCGGGAAATAAAACAACTAGAACTTATACACTTAACATCATTAAAAGCGACGACATTCCAATTACAATTGACGAAATATTAACTAACTTAAATTGGCGTAATCATAATAATTATATAAGCGGCATAAAGTTGAATACCGAAATCAGTACTATTTTAAATACTATTGATCAATATACGTCAATTATTGATTTTACCGTTAAAAATAATAATGGTGCTCTAAAGCAAAGTGGGAAAATTAGTACTGGTGATCAAATAATAATTACGATTAATGAAGAATCATTTACCCAAACTGCTGTTTTATACGGTGATGTTAATGGTGATGGGAAAATTACAATTTTAGATTTATTAATCGTCCAAAAACAATTACTAGGTTCTAAAAATTTAAATGCTGAATACTTAACCGCATCTGATGCAAATAAAGATGGAAAAATATCAATTCATGATTTATTAAAAATTCAAAAACATATATTAGGCGCTGCTTTTATTGCGCAATAGGAGGTATGAAATGAAAAAAACAAATTATTTATTATTGTTTATTTTTACTGTTTTAATTATTTTTATTTTTAATATAGAAACGGTTAATGCTGCTACTGGTACAATTAGTGTTAAAGCATCAAATACTAATGTTTTAATTGGTAATAACGTTAAAATAACTGTTACCGTATCTAGTGCCTCACCAATTGGTGCTTGGGAATTTGCTCTTAATTACAATAGTTCTATATTAAAATTAGTTAGTTCAACACCAAATACTTATATTGTTGATTATGGTGATGGAACAAAAAAATCAGCTTCATATACTTATACTTTTAAAACATTAAAAACTGGTAAAACAACAATTTCAGTTCGTGATGCCGCTATTATTGATTATGATACCGAAACAGAAATGGCAATTACTAAAAAAAGTACTACCATTACTGTTAGTAAACCTGTTATTATTGAAAAATCTAGTAATGCTAATTTAAAGGAATTATTACCTTCAAAAGGAACATTATCCCCTTCTTTTGATCCAAATGTAACTGAATATGATATTAATATTAATGAATTAATTGATAAGTTTATTATTACCGCTAACCCCGAAGATGATAAATCTAATATAATTGGTGACGGTGAAGTAACTTTAACTGAAGGTATTAATTTATTTGAGATAAAAGTAACCGCCGAAGATGGAACAACCAAAACATATATTATTAATACTTATGTTATTGATGAAAATCCAATTGAAATAGATATTAATGGTAATAAATATACGATAATTAAAAAAACACCACTTGATAATATACCCCACAATTATATCCAGACTTCAATCCCTATTGATGGAATTGAAGTAATTGCTTATGAAAATAATATTACTAAATTTATTCTTATTGCTTTAAAAAATGAAAATGGCGAAAGTAGTTTGTTTATTTATAATCCAAACCAAGAAAAATATACAAAATATAATGAAATTAATAATGGTATTATGCGTCTTTATCTATCAACACCACCGACTAATATTCAAATACCAAATAATTATAAACCAACCAAAACTACTATTAATAACATTGAAATAGAAGGTTGGGTTAATAAACAAGATAATGATTTTTTATTAGTTTATGCCATGAATGTAACAACTGGCGAATATGATTTATACTCTTACGATAAAACTGATGAAGTATTCCAACGATTTAATAATAATAACATTACCATTAAAGATTTATTACAAGATTATTTACCCCTTCTTATTATATTTGCCATTACTATTGTTGTTTTAATTTGTATTATTATCATTCAATTATTTACAATAAAAAAAATAAAAAGTTCCTTAAATAGAAAGAAAGCTTAATTTCTAACATTAAGTAAAAAATATTTAAAAGAAATACCAAAACTTATTGTAAAGGTATTTTTTTTAATATATAATTAATATTAATTATAGAAAGAGGTTGTTGCAACGTGAAAAATATATTTTCTTTTATTAACAAAAATATTTTTAATCTTATAACTGTAACTATAGTAACTGCCTATTCTTTATGTCTTATAATCACTAGTTATTTAATATATTTGCTAAGTTTATTGACTGGAATTGAAACTTTATTCCGTGTTATTATTATTATAATTTTAATTCTTCTTTTATTTATATTTCTTTTTATTGGTTTTAATATTATAAAAAGAAAAAAAATCATATTATTTTTAATATATGTTTTAACTATTATTTTATTTATTATAATTGAAGCAGTAATAGCTTATAACATTAATAAAATGTATAATGCAATCAATACCATTAGTCAAAAAGAAGTTATTTATACAACAAGTTTAATTACACTAGCTGATAGTAATATCAAAACAATTAATGATATTAAAAATATTGAAATCGGAATTATAAATGATGAAGATAGTATTGACGGCTACATTATTAGCCAGGAAATAATAGAAGAAAATAAATTAGCGAAAAATAATACATACAATAAATATGATAGTTTTATTTTAATGATTAGCGATTTATACGAAAAAAAAGTAGACGCTATATTTGTTCCCGGAAATTATGCATCAATGTTTTCTGATGATGAACTTTTTCAAAATTTAAAAAATGACACTAATATTATTATTACTAAAGAAAAAAGAATAAAAGAACAAGAAAAATACCAAAATACCAAAATAACTAAACCCTTTACATTACTAATTATGGGAATTGATGATAAATCGGAAAATATTAATGTAAATGCAAATGGTGATGCTTTAATGTTAATTACTTTTAATCCGAAAACATTAAATGCTACTATTCTTAGTATTCCCCGTGATACACTAGTGCCAATTACTTGTCGCAATAATTATCAAACTAAAATAACTCATGCTAGTTGGTATGGTGAAAAATGTATGATGGCTACCATTGAAAAACTAATTGATATTAATATTGATTATTATGTTAAAGTTAACTTTAAAGGTGTTGTTAAATTAGTTGATGTTCTTGGTGGTATTGAGGTAGATGTACCAATGAAATTTTGCGAACAAAATAGTAACCGCGAAAAAGGTAACAAAGAAATTTGTTTAGATAAAGGTTGGCAACGTTTAAACGGCGAAGAAGCTCTAGCACTTTCTCGTAATCGTTATGATGCACCAGGAGGAGATATTGGTCGTGGCTTAAACCAACAATTAGTTTTAAAAACAATTTTAAATGAAGCTAAAAACATTAATAATATTAACCAGTTTTATGATATTTTAGAAGTTATTGAAAATAATATTGCCACTAACTTCTCTACTAATCAAATTTTATCTTTATATAATATTGGTAAAGATATAATTAAACATAGCAAAAGCAACAACGAACCGCTCGCTTTTCAACAGCTATTTTTAAAGACATATGGCTTATATATATATGATCCATCTTCATATTCTGAATTATCAATGCAAGCTTACTATAAAGGTAGTCTTAATGATGTTATTAAAGCCATGAAAATTAATCTTGATTTATTTGACCAAGAACCAATAAAAACTTTTGCTTATTCAATTAAAGAGCCTTATGAAAAGAAAAAAATTGGGGAAGGACCATATTATGGTGAAAGTAAAATTCAACTGGTTCCTGATTTTACATCAAAAGATAAAGAATATGCTCTTAACTGGTGCTTGCAACATGATATTAAAATAACATTTGAAACAATCCAATCTGATGATCCTAATTATACAAATAACCAAATAATTAAACAAAATATGCATTCTAAATCTTTATTATCAAGAATAAATAAAAACGAGGGGATTATTTTAACAATTGTAGAAAAAGTTGAAACAACTAATCCAAATAAAGTTAATTGTACTTTAACGGAAAATGAAGAAAACCCAGTATGTTTTATGCCAAAATTTATTAATGAAAAAATAAGTAATGTTGATGATTGGCTAAATTCCATTGTTTATAACTTTATTGTCACAAAAGAAAAAGTAATGACTAGTAATGAAGAAGAACATTTAATTATATTTGAGCAATCGGTAAATGAGGGTATAAAAATAAAGGATATGAGCGCTGAATTAATTATTAAGTATTACTTTTATGAAAATAACGAAGAAGAAACAGAAGAAGAACTGGAGGATGAGACTGAAATTAATCCATAAAAAAATAACGAATAATTTCGTTATTTTTTATTCAACTGCAACAATATTAAGTTTTGAACCTTCATGTATTATTGTTAATTTTATTTCATTTGGATACTCTATATCTTTTTTATATTTACAATTAATAATTATTTCATAGGCCTTTTCATCAATTATATCTTCATGTTGAAATGTTATGGATTTAATATCTATTATATCTACTTTAGTAACAGATGGTAATTCTTGTTTTCGATCACCATATATATTACTTTCAATATGATGATATATAGTATCTTTTGCTTTCAATAAAAAATTTTCCTTAATCAGTGGGGATACAAATTGTAATCCGCCAACATCGTCTTTAGTTAATTTACTCGCTAAATCATAAAAATCAGTTACGAATAATTTTGCCACTAATTCGGCATAATCTTCTTCTTTATAATTATCATCTTTTAATAAATTAGCTAATTCAGAAAATAATTCCTTAAATAAATTTGTCTTGTCAACTGTCAATTGATAATCATACGCTTTAATTTCTTTTAATACTTCTAAATTCTGATTATCATTATCATCAACTTCATTATTATAAAAAAACCATATAACAAAACCAATAATAATTAATAATGTAATTAAAATAAGCATATTTATTGTTTTTTTATTCATATTGATCGCTCCTTATATTCTTGCATTAACATTTCTGTTTCTTTTTGCCGCCTAATATAATCATACATAATTATATGATTAGAAATGGTTAAAACATTGCGGGCATGTTCTATATGTTTATCAATATATTCTTGTGTAATCACAGTATCTTCTAACAATAAGTATTCCTCTTTTTGATTATTATAATATAATTTATTAGTTAACCAATTTCCATTAGAAAATACCACTACATTTTCTTTAACCGAAAAAATATCAGTTCCTAATTGGTAAGGACTATAAAAGTCAAACATATTACCTAAGGTTGGTAAAATATCATACATACCCATTACTAAATCTATTTCTTTCTTATATTTTTTATCTTTAGTCCAAATAATAAATGGCACCTTTCGATTTAATTCATAAGTATAATAATCAACTGGAATATACATCTCATCATCTTTATCAATTACTTCATCATTATATGGATCATAATTATAAAGTTTAATATAATCTTTTTTTGGTAAACGAGCATCATGATCACCATAAATAACAATTACAGTATTTTCTAACAAGCCTTCATTATCTAAATCTTGAATAAATTGCCCTAAAGCCTCATCCGCATAGTGAGTTGCTTTTAAGTAATTACCCAACTTTGTTCCCTCCATATATGGAACACTTACTAATTCAGTTATATCCTCTTCATTAGTAACCTCAATCTTCATATCAACTGGGAACTCACCATAAGCTTCAATCTCTGAAAAAGGAGTATGATTAGTTAACATAATCATTGTAGCATAAAAATTTTCATGCTCTTCAGCAATTTCTTTTATTTTAGGAACTGCTTGCCGAAAAAATGATTTGTCAGATAAACCTAATCCAATTTTTTCATCAATAGTAAAATCTGCTTTATGATAATATCGATTATAGCCCATTTG
>Ga0334898_1004301_pt1 | contig 10723 bp, 13 predicted proteins | sample GraSluR3_MG_10_FD_207228 | JGI IMG/M metagenome (GOLD analysis project Ga0334898, IMG submission 207228) | Sludge microbial communities from methane-producing bioreactor in Wageningen University, Netherlands - Granular Sludge_3_08-R3 | ecosystem: Engineered > Bioreactor > Anaerobic >... | reverse complement strand
AGGGGTGCAATATTTATGGAAAATGATTTGGTTTCTGTTGTTGCGTCTCGCTATATAACTCTACCGTTACTATTTTATCGTACTTGTGATTTAATGTGTGCCATATCGCCCGCAAAATATCCGCCCCAACAACATCATTCACAACCATTTTTCCATATCTTTGCAGCGTAATGGTTCCAACTAGGCTTTTTAGCCTCTGGATTAAAAGGGAATGCCGTGTAAATCGGCAACAGTTCCCGCTGCTGTAAGCTTCATTAACCAATGGGTACCCCAGCCACTGTCCCGCCAACCGGCGAGATGGGAAGGCGCCCCAAAGGGAAGTAAGTCAGAAGACCTGCCATTAGTTGCCTCAATTCAGATACGCTTTCGGGATAAAAGCGCGGATGAGAACCTCACAGTCCACATCCAATCCCCCAACGGTGTCTGCAACAAGGCAAATAATTAATGCCTCAGGTGGCAAGGGTTTACGGTCTGCCATAACTTGCGCCCTTGCCCCTGTTTTGAACTTTGTTATACTATGCAGAATAACTGGCCATATGGGATATTACTATTAGCACTAATGCTCCTGAATGCACTAGGGGCGTTTGCGCAGCACTTGCTATCCGATACCATAAGCCTCGAGAGCGTAACTGTTTACCAACGAAGGCAGGCCAGCGGTTTGCAGACTGGAATCAAATCTATATCCATAGATACTCTTGTTATTACTGAAAAACAAGCCTTAAGTCTAGCCGAGCTACTGCAGGAAAACAGCCCAATCTTCATAAAAACCTATGGACGTGGTGCGACGGCAACGGCATCTCTCCGAGGAACAAGTGCTTCGCATACCAAGGTGTATTGGAATGGACTTCGAATAAATTCGCCCATGAGTGGCGAGGCCGATTTTTCCCTGATTCCTCTCTATTTTATTGATGATGTTGCCATTCACTTTGGTCAGTCATCGATGAGCTTTGGAAGTGGAGGACTGGGAGGCTCGGTAAGTCTCCAGAGTACACCCAATTGGGGTAAGCAGTATGGGGCAAAAATTTACCAATCCGTTGGCAGCTACCAAACCTACTCCACAGCAGCCATATCAACCTATGGCAAGGGTAAGGTGAAGGCTCAAACCCGACTATTCCGCGAGGCATCGGAGAATAGTTTTAGTTACAGGAACATTGCAAAAATTAATAAGCCTACAGAGATACAACAGAATGCCGATTATCTGAAGTATGGTGTTCTTCAGGAGGTTTACTTTAGGCAAGATGAGAATAGTATGCTATCGGCAAAATTTTGGGCACAACAAACCGATAGGGGAATTCCGCAGCTTATGACTAGCTTTTCGGCAAGAGAGATTAATAGGCAGCAGGATATCAACCTTAATTCCATAGTGGAGTATCGGTGGGGAGGAGAGAAAGTGTCTTGGAGGGTAGCTTCGGGGCTATCGCACATGAATCTCACCTACGATTTTAGTAAGCTGTCGGTTGAGGGTAACCCATTGCCAGTGCTAAGCACAAGCAGCAATTCATGGAGCTGGTACAACAGGGCATCGATGGATTGGATTACAAAGGATTGGATAACCGTTAATATCCAGGCCGAGGTGAATAGGCATTGGGTCCAATCCTCCGAGGCGATTGTAGGTAATGGATATGTTGGAGATCAAACGCATGGCGCCATAAGAGCCACCCTAATGGCAACGCCAACGGACAGACTTTCCCTCACAGCTCTTGTTGGCGAGGAGGTGTTTTCAGGTTTTTATACACCACTGTCAGCCTCAATCTCTTTTAAGTATAGGCTATTACACGAGAAATCTCTTTTTGCGAATGGGGGGTATTCGCGTAATTTTAGTTATCCGTCGCTTAATGATTTGCACTGGCAGCCAGGAGGTAATCCTAACTTGAAGCCCGAAGATGCACAGTCGTGGGAGGTGGGGTTACAGTATCAATTCCAATACTCAGGATCACAGCTAAATGTCGATGCGAATCTTTTCTCTTCAAATATTAATAATTGGATTATGTGGCTTCCGCATCTTAAGGGTTACTGGGAGCCTGTAAATCTAGCTCAAGTTGAGGCTAAGGGAGCCGAGGCTTCTTTATCATTAAACCAGAAAATTGGTAAGGTAACACTAAAAATGAGAGGCAATTACAGTTATACTAAGTCAACCATCGAGAATGCTGGTGGGGTAATGCGCCCTGAGGCGCACGGCAAGCAGATTCCTTTTATACCTATTCATTCGGGAGGGGTTTCAATTAACGCATTATGGCGTAACCTTCATGCAGTATATTCTTTTACGCACTTCTCCGAGCGATACACCACCACTAGTAATAACCCTAATTCGGTTCGTAAGCTATATCCATACTATATGAGTAGTGCGGCTGCAGGCTGGGATTTTACTCTATACAAAAAGCCAATGGGAGTTCAGCTTAGGGTCGATAACATTTTCAACGAGAGCTATCAAACCATACTTTGGCGACCAATGCCGGGGCGCAATTACAGCTTTACCCTTAGAGTTGAATTATGATGATAAACGGGTTATACGAACATATAGGTAGTCGAAAAGTGCATTTAACTATGTTCTTTTCCTTGATGCTTATTTATTTTGCAACACTACTCTCGGGTTGTATGAATGATGATGTTTTACCAGTAACTCCTGTTGATCTCTTCGGGAGCCGAGGTGTTTTTATTATCAACGAGGGCAATTATCTGTACGGAAACTCTAGCCTAAGCTACTACGATATTGAATCGGGCGAGGTGGTGAACGATATTTTTTCGCTGGCCAATGGTGTACCGCTGGGAGATGTGGCGTACACCATGGCCTTGCACAACGGTAAGGGTTACATTGTGGTAAATAACTCGGGATGCATTCACGTGGTTGATGCCAACACGCTGCTGCATGAAGCAACCATAGAGAACCTACCATCGCCCCGCCATATGCTTTTTATTGGTAACGAATTGGCTTTGGTAAGCGACCTGTACGCTCGCGCCATTAGCATTGTCAATACATCAACATATCAAGTAGAGGGTACAATTATAACGGGCGATTCATCGATGCCCTACTATCGCCATTCGTCGGAGTATCTTTTAAGGGTTGGCAATAGGGTGTACACCAATTCATGGAGTTACGATAATCAGGTGTTGGTAGTAGATTTAGAGCAGATGCAGGTGGTTGACTCAATTCGTGTAGGTTTACAGCCACTGGCTATGGTAAAGGATATGAACACCAACCTTTGGGTAATAAACGATGGAGGCTTTGCTGGTAGCCCCATGGGAACAGAGGTTCCATCGCTAGTGATGATAAATACCGTTACCAACACGGTGGAGAAACAATTTAACTTCTCGTCAACCACCGATGCTGTTGGGCAAATGGCAACCAATGCTGCAGGCGATTCGCTATACTTTATCTGCAACCATCTTTACGTAATGAGCATCTACGATACTGAGTTACCAGCCGAACCCCACATAGCACGAAACGGAAGAACCTTCCGTGCGCTTGGTGTTGACAAACAAACTGGCGATATATACATATCCGATGCAACCGACTTTATGAGCGAAGGCAAGGTTTATCGATTTACACCAAAAGGCTTACCTATTGATACCGTTGGGGTGGGAATTATTCCGGGCAATTTCTGCTTTAACTAGCGTTAGCCAACCCTTCGCGATGCTGCTATAAATATAATTAGGGGTATAATGGTTAGCCCTAGCACAACGAAGGCAACCCAAGGCTGCAGCTGCTCAGGCGAGATTATTATATTCAGTCCAACACCAAAAAAGATGAGCACAATGATCATCTTTAAATACCTAAGAAAGCGGGTTGACAAAGTGTATTGCCTTAGCGCATTTTGTTCAGTAATTTTTACAGGATAGTTTAGCAGATGCGGATATCGCAGTAGTTGCCCAATGCCTATGAAAAGTAATGTGGACAATATGCATAGTACAAGTAAATGGGTGTTGAAATTTAGTATGAACACAAGAACCCAGAACGATACTATTGCCAACCAACCATTTATTTCGGTAATGTAATCGAAGGCACTCTTCGGCACGTTAACTCTTGGGCGATTGCTCATTGTTGAATTTCTTTAGCCCCTTTCGGTGGTTTGCCCAAATCCTAAAAATGTGAAATACAGCTAGGGCAAAAGCCAACACACCAAGCCCAATGGCTATGTATAGGAACCATTGCGTTGGGTTCTCGGAGTAAATTTTTTGATATCCCCAAAGCACTAGAGACATTGTAGCTGCAAGAATAAGCGATATGTACTTGGTGTTGAAACCTGAGTTTCGGTCGTAGCGGTTGGGTCGGCGGAGGTTTACCATGGATTTACTATTTGCCCCCAAATATAAGTTAAATTCAACGTTCACCAAAGGGGGTGTTCGTTTATGAACACTTTTTGATCGAATTTGAACAAATATATCCAAGTCAATATAGGGGCAATCTATTGCATTCCAACTACAAACGTTTTGTGGTATAAGATGTGAAGTGTGAGGGGCAAAACAAATATAATTATGCCATTCACAAAAGGAAAGCAAACATCTATTCTTCTCATCTTTCTAAAGATTGCTCTATTGTACTCCTGCCAAAAGGACGATACCATTGTGCAAAGCCTTTTCGACCTGTCGGGTGCACCCCTACAATACGACGACAGCAATGCCTCAAGGCATTTGAATGTGGTGGCAGTAAGTATGATTTGCTCAAAAGGTAAATCGGAAAACATTAGTACAGTTCGGCAAAAGGCCACTGAGGCCAAAGAGCAACACCCCAATGCTGAGCTAATTCTGTTTAGCGAATCGGTTCTAGGCTGGTATATCGACGATGATAACCCCGAGCCCTATCAGCGTAGCATAGCCGAAACTATACCTGGCCCAGCCACCGACAGCATTGCCAAAACAGCAAAAGAACTAGGATGTTACATAGGGCTGGGGTTAACCGAACTTAATACCGGAAACCTTTACAACTCATTTGTACTAATTGATCCTAACGGTGAGATAATGGCAATACACCGTAAGGTAAATATTACTCCCGAGGATATTTTAAGCGGAATAACACCAGCCGCTAAGGTCGATTCGAGCGTTACGCTTGTTACCATTAACAACATAAAAATTGGGATGATTATCTGCGCCGATGTGAATGGGTTCTGGCTTACCAAGCAGCTCACCGATCGCAAGGCGGAGGTAATTCTTCACCCCATGGCATCGGAAGTTCCTATGTTTAAAATCGATGCAGTAAGCCGTCAGTTCAATGCCTGGGAGGTTTTTGCCAACCGTTACGGAACTGAACTCAACCGAAAGTATAGCGGCACAACGTTTATTGCCGACCCAGCTGGAACAATTCGTGTTGGCGATAGCCAGATGGAAGGGTTTTACTATTACAGAATAGGAGTGAACTAGCATGAAATACACAAACATAATATTTATAGTATTAGCCACGGTCATACTTACTATTGGTGTTAAGAACAATAATGCTTATGCTCAGAGCAAACCCGAGTCTAGCACAGTTTGGTACATTGGAACTAACCCAGTGGCCATTCCCCTAGGGTTTTCGATAAAGGATGAGGTTAAACGCTTTCTGCCTATTGCCACAGGCAATGAGTACGGGGCAAATGTTGTGGGCGGATTCTTTTTTCGTCCAAACCAGAACATTGAGGGAAGGCTTTCGTTATCAAACATCCATCAGGTGGCATTTGTGGGGCAGTTTCATTTGGGCACAAATTATTACTTTCATAAGGGCAAAATCAACAATAGTAAAATGGGCTGGTACATTGGCGGCTTTGCCAAGTATTGGGATTTTTACAATAGACAAACCGATATTCACTTCCACAATATTTCACCATACATCGGTGCTGGATATACCTTTGCGGCTAAACGATTTCTGCTAGACTTACGAATTAACCAAACCCTAGCGGTATATTCCTGGTCTAGCCTTGAGCAAACAAAGGGCAATGCAGCCTGGATGTTCTCGCCATGGCCCGAATTTATTCCTGTGATTCCTACCATTTCATTAACTATTTCATACAAACATAAAAAGAGTAAAGCTATGAACAAGCATATTTTTTTCGATAATCTAACAGCATCGGTTGGTGCTATGGTCGCTGGTAAGAAGAAGTTTTTTGCCAATAGTATACAAAGCCCAACCTTCGAGGAGCAGGTTGCAGCAGTAGAGCTTGAGTTTCCCAAAATTGCTGGCGAGGGCGTTTACGAAGTGCGCGCTAGAACCAAGGCGGGCGATCTCGATCCAGCGTTCTGTGTAGCTCAATGGAAAGGTCCCGATTTCCCAACCATTATCTACAACCATGGTAACAACGAGCGCCCCTTCGAGTTTAAAAAATCGGCAAAAAACACTTTCTACAATATCTTTATAAATACCAAGGATACCATCGAGGCCAATTTAATAGTTGTAAGGGCGCCATTTCATAATAGTTCGCTTAAGCAATATCAGGACACTATGGTTGACCTTAGCAACTTCACGGCTATGATTGCTACATCTGTAAAACTTAACGAAGAACTAGTCAAGGAAATTAGAAAGAATTCAGCTGCTCCAGTAATTATTAGTGGCATTAGTTTAGGTGGTTGGGTAACAAACATACACCGTGCAATATACAATACCTCAACAGCATACGCCCCACTAATGGCAGGAACGTATCTTGGAGAGCTATTTATTAAGAGTAAATACCGCAAAATGGCATCGGATATTGCATTGCACAACCCTCAAGAAATAAGGAGAGTGCTCAATTTTGATGATCTTTTTACAAGGCAAGACACCCAAAACTTATTCCCTCTACTATCAAAGTACGATCAGTTTATTGAGTACGATATTCAAAAAGAGAGTTACAACGGTTATCCATTAAAAACAATTGAATGTGGTCATGTAACGGGTGCTATCAATTCAAGCGAGCTAAGGAATCATATCCTTTCTGTTTTAAGATCGATTGATAAATAGAATGCAAAGATGAAGAAGTGGCGGACAAAAAATGGTTACCATATTTTCCGTGTAGTTACCGGAAGGAGTAATGCTTACCTCGTTTCCTACGGGGGCAGGAACATCCTTGTCGACACTGGCACTTCTCCATACTATAATCGCTTAATTAAAAACATCAATTCGATTATAACTTATAGCGAGCATATTGATATGATTGTGCTAACCCATACGCATTTCGATCATTGTCAGAATGCCTCACGCCTCAGGCGCGATCATGGCAGCATAATTCTTGCAAGTAGGTACGAGTCGGAATTCGCTAAGAAAGGTTATACACCTATCCCCAAGGGAACTTGGGCGTATTCGAGACTCATATCAAAAATTGGTAGCCCAATTGGCTCTAGTTTTTTGGGCTATCCACTGTTCCCCATTGATATTGAGGTGGAAGATGAGTATGCCTTTAACGATTTTGATTTGAACCTGAAAGTTTTAAGCACTCCAGGGCACTCGGCTGGTTCAATAAGCCTAATTGTAGACAATGAGATAGCTGTAGTGGGTGATGCAATGTTTGGAATTTTTAGAAATTCCATCTTGCCTCCTTTTGCTGACGATAAACGTAAGATGTTTGAATCCTGGAAGAAACTTTACGCAACTGGATGCCGATTATTCCTACCCGGGCACGGTAAAAATTTTGAGAAAGGGTTGATATATCGCGAAATGAATAGATTCAATTTAGAACCCCTGAAAGCAGAATAAAACTTAGAATATGAAAGAACGAGAAAAACTAGTGGCTCCCTGCGGAATCGACTGCGGAACCTGCGAATTTTACTTAAGTAAGCATAACGAGCAAATTTTAGAATGCCTCGTTTCAAAAGGAATCCCCAAGAATATATTACCCTGCGACGGTTGCAGAAACATAGATGGGAAATGCCCAATAATGCCAACTGATTGTGCAACCTTTTCATGCACAAAATCAAAAGGTGTTGACTTTTGCTCCGATTGCAAAGATTTTCCCTGTAATATGCTTGCACCAGCAGCCGATAGGGCAAATACCTTACCCCACAATCTAAAGGTATTCAACCTTTGCACCATTAAACGCGATGGATTGGAAAGTTTTATTGGCCAATCGGGGAAAATCAAACTCTCATATTTTAAGGGGAGAATGGTTATTGGCAAAGGGCCTGAACAAGTTAATTAATCGAAGTTTTTAAGTTATGAGAATTGGTGATAATAAGAAAGTTGGGCTATTTCTGGCCATAACATTTGGCCTTAGCTGGACAATGGCCATGGTTTACTGGTTGGTTGGTGGAAGCACCAATACGGCATCCACGCCCTACTTTATTATGACGATAACCTTTATGTTTACTCCAATGATTTCTGCGCTATTGGTTCAGAAATTAATTTTTAAGCAGGATATTAGAAAAAGCCTTGGGGTAAACTTTAAGTGGAATAGGTGGTGGACAATTGCTTGGCTTCTGCCACTGGTTATTGCTTTGGCCACAATGGGTGTTGGACTGCTATTCCCAAGCGTTAGCTTTAGCCTCGGAATGGAGGGAATGTTCGATCGTTTTGAGGGCCTGCTCACCCCTGAGCAGATGGATGAGATGCGGAATATGGAGCTACCCGTGCATCCCTTTTTCATAACCCTAATCCAAGGATTAATAGCAGCCTTAACCATTAATGCAGTTGCAGGTTTTGGCGAGGAGTTGGGCTGGCGAGGTATTCTTTACGAAAGTTTAAAACACAAAGGATTCTGGAGAATGTCTCTAATTATTGGTTTGATCTGGGGCATTTGGCACGCACCAATTATTCTTATGGGGCATAATTACCCCGAAAATCCGATAACCGGAATTTTTATGATGATTGCATTCTGCATTCTTTTCTCTCCAATATTTACATTAATCAGAGAGAAAAGTGGTTCTGTAATAGCTGCTTCCATTCTTCACGGTGGAATTAATGCGCTGGGAGGCACTGCAATTATGCTCCTAAAAGGGGGCAATGAGCTTCTTATTGGGCTAACTGGTCTAGCTGGATTTACTGTTCTGATAATTTTTAACATAATGATATTAATCTACTTAAATAAATCTAACAAGCTAAAAACTAATTAGTATGATACTTTCAACAACACATTCGGTTCCCAACAGGGAAATTACAGAGATTCTAGGTATTGCCAGGGGCAGCACTGTACGTAGCCGCAATATTGGTCGCGATATTCTTGCTGGACTTAAAAACATTGTGGGTGGCGAAATAGAGGAATACACCCAGCTGCAAGCACAAGCTCGAGAACAGGCAATGCAGCGTATGGTTGACGATGCCAATAGGCTGGGCGCCGATGCCATTGTGGGAATTCAAATAACCACAGCTATGGTTACTAGCGGAGCCGCTGAAATTTTGGCTTTTGGCACTGCTGTAAAGCTCCATTAGTATGAATGCGCTAAAAATTATTCTTGCAATTCAAGTTTTTTCTGCCATAGTTGCACTTGGCGTTATAGTATACTTGGCAATAAGAAGGAGCAGGCGGAAGGACAAGGAGTTCTTTGAAAAAAGAGATAATTAGTTATGAGAAATAGTATAGAGAAACATTCGTTAAGTCAATCCATATTTCTGCATCTATTACCTGGAGCACTAGTCGGACTTTGCTATTTTCTCTTGGCGCCAATAGTTATAGGGTATGGATTTCCTAATGTAATGGCCTTAATAATTGCAGGAATTGTTGTGCTCCTCCCTTTTGAGTTGGGTTTCCTTCTATACCAGAAGAAAATATCAGGTAAAAAGTTTTTTGGAGGAATCGTCAAATATCACAAAAAACTAAAAGGTTGGCAGTACATCCTGTGGGTTGCAGTAATATTTGTTTTAACTGGCCTTGCTTTTAAAATATTTGCCTTCGCATCCGAGTACTTGATTCAATTATTCAACTGGATTCCATCTGCTTATATGCTTGATGTAGGACTAGGTGGTGAATACTCCAGAACAAACTTGATAATTACTTACAGCCTTTTCTTTTTGTTTATAGTGTTGATTTTACCTACTGTTGAGGAGCTTTACTTTAGAGGATACCTACTGCCCAGAATGCCCAGCAATCTTAAGGGTTGGGTAGTTCCAATACATAGCGCACTCTTTGCGCTATATCATACTTGGACACCCTGGTTATTTATTACCCGAACCGTAGGCGTGCTACCTCTAATTTATTTGGTAAAGCGAAAGGAAAACATATACATAGGGATTATTGCACATTGTATTATAAATTCTATTGATTTAATAATTGGTTTAGTATTAATTATGAACCTATAGAATAAAATGAAAGATATTTATACTGATTATGAAACGCTTAGTTGTTTTTACTTTACTTGCTTTTAGCATTTTCACGAATTGTTTCGCCCAAAAACCCACCCAAACCATTCGAGGGGTGATTTACGATGCTGTAACCAAGGAAACACTTCCCGGGGCAAATATTATACTTATTAATGAAAACATAGGGGTTACTTCCGATTTGGATGGCAAATTTCTACTAGAGAAGGTTGAGGTGGGCCGCTACAATTTGCAGGTTAGCTTTATGGGGTACGAACCACTAATAATACCTGAACTGCTTGTTGGATCTGGTAGAGAGGTTGTGCTCGATGTTGCATTGGAGCAATCGGTATCGGAGCTTGAGGGCGTAGTGGTAAAGGCAACCATACGCAAGGATAAGCCCATAAACAGCATGGCAACCGTAAGCGCCCGCACATTCTCGGTTGAGGAGGCAAGGCGATACGCTGGTGCGCTCGACGATCCGGGTAGAATGGCTGGTAATTTCGCTGGGGTTACCCCTGTTGCCGCTCACCAAAATGCCATTGTGGTTAGGGG
>Ga0334898_1004297_pt1 | contig 10732 bp, 9 predicted proteins | sample GraSluR3_MG_10_FD_207228 | JGI IMG/M metagenome (GOLD analysis project Ga0334898, IMG submission 207228) | Sludge microbial communities from methane-producing bioreactor in Wageningen University, Netherlands - Granular Sludge_3_08-R3 | ecosystem: Engineered > Bioreactor > Anaerobic > Unclassified... | reverse complement strand
GACTTATCCCCGCAGAGGCAATGTCACTAAGGAGCCTGTAGGTCGCTTTCATTTCCGCAGAGAAGAGATTGGCCAGGGTTCGCAGCTCATAGAGGACACGATGTTCATTTATGTCAGTGGCCAGCGTTACGGTTTCAAGATAGTTCCGTATTCTTATCAACGGACTGATTGAGCAATTGGGATCAACCAGCCGGGCAAGAGGAACATAGGAAATGGAAAATCGTGTGTGACTTTTGACATCAGCAAAAAAGTGGTCAACACTGAAACGTTCGTTATCTATTCGAAGCTGCGCAGGGGTAAACATGAAGGCATCGATGGAATAAAGAACGCGCTTTTTATCAGCGGGGAGAGGATAGCGGTTCTTAATCTCCAGTTGGGTTTTCCCGTGTGCACGAACCAGAGAACCGAATTCAATCATATTTTCAGCATTCCACTATACGTCCCTGCAGGCATGCCCAGGTCAACGTTTGTACACCTTAAAGAAATCGGTCTTGAAAGAGAAGCGTACATCCTGCCCAAAGCGATAATTATGTACCTCTCCGTGGGTATTCGGATGAATAGCGGTAAGAAATCCATCGGAATATTCTACCTTATATTCCGTAGTTGCGCCAAGAAAACTGCTTACCTCAATTTTTCCGGTAAATTGTCCGGTATCGGGCTTAACCTCTACCGCTTCGGGTTTAATTGCCAACATGACATCATTTCCCCTGCCCAGTCCGTCCTGTACGTTAGCCGCAGGAACCCGGACCTCCGAACCCAGAAGAGAGACTGTAACAAAACGATTGTCCAGTTCAGTTATTTTTCCCTCAAAGAAGTTCGCGTTTCCAATAAAATCCGAGACAAAAGGATCCGCCGGATGATTATAAATATCCTCCGGGCTTCCGCTTTGTACTATTTTTCCGTTATGCATGATAACAATGGTATCGCTGATGCTGAGCGCCTCGCTCTGATCATGGGTAACGTACAGTGCCGTAATGCCGAGCAGCTGCTGTACCCTCTTGATTTCCGTTCGGGTCTGTATCCTGAGTTTGGCGTCCAGGTTGGATAATGGCTCATCAAAAAGAATAATTTCCGGTTTCAGGACCAGGGCCCGGGCCAGAGCAACACGCTGCTGCTGTCCCCCGGACAGTTCCCCGGGATAACGGTTCTCCAATCCCACCAGGTTAACCATTTGAGCGGCCATGGCCACATCGTTACGGATGGTATCCTTCGGCATTTTCCGAACCTGGAGCCCATATGCAATATTTTCATAAATTGTAAGATGGGGAAAAAGCGCATAGCTCTGAAATACCATGGGCATGTTTCGATTGAAGGCCGGAACATTATTGATCTTCTTATCATCAAGAATTATATCTCCCGAACTCTGTACCTCGAATCCTGCAACCATCCGCAGGGTTGTCGTCTTTCCGCAGCCCGACGGCCCAAGAAGAGTTACAAACTCCCCCTTGGAAATCGAGAGAGATATATTATCTACTGCCCGGACTATATTGCCCCTTCCGTCATGAAAATCTTTAACCAGATTATTCAGCTGTAAATAGTCGTTCTGTTTCATTGTATGTCCCTTCTAAAACCTTGTTACTTTGTTGTTCCGAAAATCTGTTCCCGGCCCAGACCTGTTACCTTCATGATTATGAAGATAAAAACCATTATTACAATTATAAGGGCAAACGACATAACTGATGCCGCCCCCAGACGCATAATTTCGGTCTGAGCAAGGATGAGAACCGTCATGTGATTCCACCGGGCAGAAACAAGAAAAATAATCGCGCTGATGGCCGTCATGCTTCGCACAAAGGCAAAGGTAGCCCCCGAAAAAATGGCAGGACGGATGAGCGGGAGAGTAATTTTACGAAATGTCGCAGCACTGGTGGCACCGAGATTTATTGAGGATTCCTCGATTTCGTTGGAAATCTGTTTAAGGGCCGCGATTCCGCCCTCTACTCCAATGGGAACATTCCGGAAAACATAACAGGTAATCAGAATAAACGCCGTTCCTGAAAGTTCAAAAGGAGCCTTGTTGAAGGCAAGGATATATCCGATACCCACGGCTGTTCCGGGAATGGCGTAGCTGAGCATGGAGACAAACTCCATGATGTGCTTCCCGGGAAAATCCTTGCGAACAACAATGAAGGCTATCGCCATTCCAAACAGAGCTGTAATGGGGGTGCTGATAATGGCAAGAAAAAGCGTGTTCTTCATCGTCGTAAAACCCACATCCCAGCTGTATATAAAATGATTAAGCGTGAAACTCCAGTTTATACCCCAGAGTTTTATAAAGCTTCCGCCGATGATGGTGGCGTAAAAGAGCAGAATAAATCCGGAGATAACAGCGCACAGAAGAGTAAGAATAATCCTCAGGGCAGCGGAGGACTGGGAAGTACTTCTGCGGCTGGATTTACCGGTCACCGTAACATAGCTCTTGTTTTTCATTATGTATTTCTGAATAAAAAAGACACCCACGGTAGGTACAAGCAACAACATGGCCAGAGCAGTTCCCCTGGGCAGGTTTCCCATACCGGTAAACTCCAGATATGCCTGGACCGAAAGAACATTGAAGTTCCCCCCGATAATGATCGGGTTACCGAAGTCGGTCAGACTGCTGACAAAAACGAGCAGCCAGGAAGCAAAAATACCCGGAAGCGCCAGCGGCAGCGTAACCGTAAGAAAGGCCTTTCCCCGTTTTGCCCCGAGGTTCATGGCGCAGGTTTCCAGATCAGGATCTATCCCCTGCAGAATACCCGAAAGGGTCATGTATGCAATGGGAAACATACTGACTGTCTGGACGATAACCAGACCTTTTAGGCCGTAAATATTGGCCATATCCATCCCCAGCAGTTTTGATGTAATAAGACCGTTTCGTCCAAACAACAGAATTACAGAAAGGGCAAACATAAAAGGAGGCGAAATGATCGGCAACAAGGCCATTCCCTGAAAAAATCTTTTTCCGCCAATGCGCACCCGCGTCAGGGAGAAGGCAAACAAAAAACCGATAAACGTTGCCAGTGTTGCTACAATAGCTCCCAGAAACACACTGTTCCTGATGGCATTCAAGTATTGAGAATGGGTCAGGACATAGCGGTACACCGAACCGGAGAATTGACCGTTTGGAGTCAGGCTCATTTTAGCCGCCGCAAACATGGGATAAAGAATAAACAGGATCAGCAATCCGGTTATAATGATGACACCGATCATCAGGGCCGGTTCCCTGGTAAGCTGATGAAAGCTGCTATTTATGCGCCGCGGTTTCCGGGCAATATTCATGAACAATGCTCCTTGGAAAAGACAGAAAGGAAGGGCGACTCCCGCGCGGGGAATCAGCCCTTCCGGATAGATATACAGATTATTTCTTGGCTTCGGTTCTGGCTTCACCGCCTATAACGGCGTTCCATTTCTCCACCAGCCGGGTCTTGTTTTCTGCGGCCCATTCGTCATCCTGATCGATGGTGTTCACCTTGCTGATGGGCATGGCGCCCTTGGGGAGAGGTACATCAACAAAGGGAACCACAAAGGCTGTGGTATAGATTTTCGCAGCGGTTTCACTGAGGGCCCAGTCATAGAGCTTCTTTGCAGCTTCGAGTTCGTCCGCAGGTCCGCCCTTTATAAGACTTATGGAAGCAACCTCGTAGCCGGTGCCTTCGGAGGGAAAGGTAATCTCCAGCGGATAACCTTCGTTGACCAGTTTTACACCATCATGAGCGTATCCGATGGCAACGGTAATTTCACCAATAGCGGCGTTCTTTCCAGGAGCTGAACCGCTGCGGGTATACTGGGTAATATTATGATCAAGCCGCTTCATGTAATCAAAAGCTCTCTCTTCGCCGTATATCTGGACCATGGTCGCCAGCACATTGTAGGAGGTTCCGGAGGAACCGGGATTCGCCATCTGCACATGGTTCCTGTACTTGGGATCCGCCAGTTCTTCCCAGGAGGTGGGGGCCGTAAGACCGAATTTCTCCAGGGCCTGGGTGTTGCTTTCAAAACAGAGAGGACCGGCATAAATCCCTGACCAGTAACGGTCGGTATCGCGGAAATTCTCAGGCATCGCGGCGGCAGGACTGTCGTACGGAATAGTCAGGCCCTTGTTTTTTGCTTCGATATGACCAAGCCCCACTCCTCCGTACCAGATACTGGCCTGGGGGTTCTCTTTTTCCGCTTCCATTCTGGCAACACATTCTCCGGTGGAAAGACGTACCCAATCAACCTGGATGCCTGTTTCATCCGTAAAGGCCTTGAATACCTTTCTGGCGAGTTCCTCGTCCAGAGTTGTATAAGCCGTCACTTTTCCAGCGCTCTCTTTTGCTCCCCCTGCAAAGACACCGAAAGAGATAAACAGCAGCAGCGCCAGAGCGATTGCAATAACTCTTTTCATGATAATTCTCCTCCATAATTTGTGTGACTATTTAAAGTCCCTTTCAGTGTAGAGGCAGCCTTCGCAGCGGACAAGAAACAATATGGTTACAAAGGGGTTACAATACGGTAACAGCAGGAACGAAGCGATAGCCCCTTCCCCATTGATTGACAATCATTACCGGATTACGGGGGGCCATCTCTATTTTATTGCGCAGTCTCTGTATATTCACTTTTACCATCTGCCTGCAACCATCCCATTCATCGGCACCCCAAACCTCATGAAGGATTTCCTCACAGCTGAGAACCATTCCCTGTCTGCTCATGAGCAACTTTAACAGCAGATACTCGGTGGGTGTTAACCGTATAAGCCGGCCCCGGCAGACAACCTCTTCCGTATCGAGATTTATCCGGACATCATCGCTGGCCAGGCTTTTCGGAGCTCTGGGATTGGTATTTCTGCCCATGAGGTTCGCCACCCGGAGAATAAGCTCACGGTTATTGAAGGGCTTGCGGACATAATCAAGGGCACCTGTTTCCAGACCGGACACAACGTAATTATCCTCGTCGTAACTGCTGAGCATCAGAACCGGAATATTTCGGTTCTGAAGACTTCGGCAGACAGCAAACCCGTCAATCCCCGGAAGAGCAAGATCCAGGATTACCAGGTCGAAATCGTCACGGCCGGCAACTTCAAGAGCCGATTCACCGGTATCTGCAGTCGTTACCAGGTATCCTTCATCCGTAAGAAGAAATTGAAGAAGATGCAGAATATGCGGTTCATCATCCACAACCAGGATCTTCTTTGCGGCATCACTCACTGATTATCTTCCCCCGTGTGCGGCAGCGTAAAGGATACAGTCGTGCCTACATCTTCCACCGAGCTGACATATACTTTTCCATTATGCTTTTCGATAACCTTCTTGACAATAGCCAGCCCCAAACCGGCGCCGTCAAGCTGTTCATCCGACCAGCTGTCTCCCTGAAAAAACTCATTGAAAACCTTTGCCCGCTCTCCCAGCCGTATACCGGAACCATTGTCACTGACAGAAACAACCATGGCCTGCTCGTTCTCATTTACCGAGATGATGATCCGCCCTCCATAGCGCAGATGCTTGACCGCATTGTGAACCAGGTTAACCAGCACCTGGTGTATCCACCCTTCATCCGCCGGCGGCCGGGAAAGAAGCTTCGGAAAGGAGTAGCGAAGTTCGATCTTCTTCTCTTCAAGGACCGGCCTTATATGCACAGCTACATCCTTTATTACCCGCCGGATATCTATGGGCTGAAGACTTATTGTAAACCAGGCACTTTCCACCTTTATACTGGCCAGAATAGTCTCGGAGAGAGTCACAAGTCTGCGGACATTGCTTCCAACAGACTGGAGGAACTGCTGCTGCCGTTGATTCAAGGGGCCGACCCTGCCTTCACACATAATATCAACCGTTGACTGTATTACCGTAAGAGGCGTACGAACTTCGTGGGCCAGGGTCGAAAGAATGGCTTCCTTGGTTTGAAGGTTTTTTTCCGTTTCCAGGCGGACAGATTTCTGTTCGCGATAGAGAAGCAGAGAAAAATATACAGCCCCTGAGGCTGCGAAAGCGGCTGCCGGATACAATGCAAAGGTCGATGGATCGGAACCAATGCCAGCCAGAAGCGGAGGAAAAGCTGTCAAGAACACCACACTCCTCTGCTGCCAGCATGATTCTTCAGAAAAGAGTACCCCTATGCGGGCGGCAAAGAGGGGAACAAAAAACAGAAAAGGAGGAAAAGCAAAAAGGGCCGCTGCTGACGAAGCGAGGACGATTCCCAGTCCGGTAATCATTCTTTCCCTGAAAAGGGAACGTTCACCTTGCCATAGCCTTGCAAAAAACAGACCTGCAAGAAATGAAAGGCCGGATACCGCAAGCAGAAATATTCGTTGTTTCCAATCTGCCGGGAAAGAAAGAAGCATGGAGAATAGAAATGCTGCATACAACAGACGCCGGAGATAAGAACCGAACCTGGCCATGCATTATCCTAACCCAGCTCTGGCGATAATACAATCTTGAATGGACAACAGTTGTGGCGCACAAGTAAGCGGATGGGGACAGCTTATTCATATCCCGATCTTTAATTAACTGCAAGAATAACGTCCCATTTTACATTTTGGGACGACAGCTGCTGCAGGCAGGGATACAGTGAAGCATAAATGACCGTTTATAGCCTATAGCTGTAAACCAAAGGAGCGAATTCATGAAAAATACTGTTTTGTTTGCAGCAGTTATTATTGCTGCCGGCCTGGTTATCTTTCCTTCCTGCAGCGGAGGATCGGGCAGCTCGGTTTCCACTGGCGCCCTTGAAGGAATATGGGTTGCCACGGGAGATGATGGAGGAACAGCCAAGGCCATGCTGTTTGAGTTCTCCGGTAATAATTTTACCCGAATTGCCTATACGGAGACCCCGGACCCCGACATGATCCAGGAGGAAGGCAGTAAGGGGACTTATTCGATTTCTGGTACTACCTTAAACATATCGATAACCCAGGACTGGGATGATGCTACAGTTAACTGGGAAGATTATACTGAATCTTTTTCCTTTTCATTCGATCTTCAAGGCGACACTCTCATGATGGATATCCCCGGATTAGGGGAACTCTATTTTGATAAAAAATCCTTTTCCAGGCCTTTAGATCTTATTGGTACATGGTATGAACTTCCGGCTAAAGAGAAAACTTTGACTGGGAATGGCGGTGGTACTTATAGCTATAATGATCCCGGCGACAACTACACATCGGAGGGTACATGGACTGCCAGCACGGACCTGATGCGCATCGTTACAACATATGAAAATGATGACGGGACAGAAAGTACTTTCTACATCGAAAACCTGTATGAGTATGAAATTTCCGGAACAGAACTGGAACTTTCCTGGGATGGTACGGTGTTTTCTTCCTATTCCAGTGACGCACCGTAATAAATATAGTAATTTGCCGGGTAACGTTGTTTTAGTCCAAACTATTTTTACCCGGCAGATCAAAGATGTTGAACCACTGATCGGTATGAGGCACTGCAACAACCATAGTATTATGAAGGACGGGCCATTCGGCCCGCCCTCCTGAAAAATATGTCTCCCCTATTACGTATCAATGAACGATTTTATTACATACCACAGAATATCAAGGATCGATAATTACTTATACACATGTTTACTATGTGCAATTGCTAAAGCTAATATTACCAGTTCTGTATCCAGTATTTGACAGATAACTCTATAATCATTAATTCTATAGCGCCACAAGCTTTTTTATCGCCGAGAAGAGCTTTTCCCCGTTGCCGCGGATTATCGAGAGGGGTCTATCTCATCATCCGAATTGTAGATTCGCACAATAAATTAGCCAAACCAGCGTAGAAAATCTCATGAACAGTTAAACAATCTCGTAAATGTCTTAGGGAGGAATTCTATTCATCCGACATAAAAAAAGAGCAATGGTTAAGAAGTTGACGCTTCCCATTGCTCTCAAAACTCTCCCCGAGGGGAAAAAATCGTTACTTATTTGTCGGATAGAAATAGAAAAAATTCAAGAGCATGGGAAGAAATTTCGGTGGAAAAATCCCGGGAGGTGTCCTGTCTGCGGAAGTACCCGCCTGTGGGGGCATGGATTTGTGCTGCGGTATTTCTTTGGCTTTGTCTCGGGATTGTGGATAAAACGATGGCGGTGCCCGGAATGCGGATCCGTTCATACCGCACGACCTGAGGGTTTTCTTCCCGGGATGCACTATCCGTGTTCCATACAACAAGCCTGCCTGGAAGTGAAACTTTCCGGAAAACCCTTCCTCGCATCCGTCTCCCGGCAGATTCAGCAGCACTGGTGGCGAACATTCCGTCGTCGCTCCCGGGAATCGGGAAACTGGACTGACCTTCGGAAGTTCCCGACAGAACACCTTCTCCCGGGTCAGTTGCCGGTGACAAAGCGACGAATCTACCGTGCAAGCTGGCCGACAGCAGTATCTCCCTACCTGCCTTTTGCGCTGACAGTCAGACCGCCCCCATTTAGTCTTTAAGTGAACCAAATTACTTCACACAAAGGAGAAAAAATGGACCGGGAAAAGCAGGAGAAAATCGCCGTATTTCGTTTTGGCGTCATCTTTCCGCTTGTGGAGAAGGACCTTCATGAATACTGGGGAGAAAAGGAGCGCATTCTTAAGGAACTGGTCAGCAAAGAATGGGAGATCCCGTACTCAAAGCGGACCTACATCAGCAAGGCCACTCTGTTGAACTGGGTAAAGCGCTATGAAGACGGCGGGCGTAAGATCGAAGCATTGTTCCCCGAAAGCCGCGGCGATCGGGGTAGGATGAGGAGCATCTCCGATGAGCAGATTGATGCGCTTATGAGACTTCGAAGTGAGAACCCAAAACTTTCTACGCCTCGGCTTGTAGAAAAGGCTCAAGGAGCAGGAGTGTTTCCGCCGGGCACCGAGGTCTCCATGGCCAGTATCTACCGGCTTTTGAAGATCCGCAAAGCAAAGCGACAGAAGAGTGAGCAGGATATGCGGAAGTTCGAGGTGCAGATGTCCAACGATCTGTGGCAGTCGGACTGCATGCATGGCCCGCAGATCGTTATCAATGGGAAAAAGCGCAAGACCTATCTGTTTGCCATCATCGACGACCACAGCCGACTGATTACTCATGGTCAGTTTTACCCGGCTGAGAACCTGGAGAATTACCTGGACTGCCTGTGGACAGCAATGCGCAAACGAGGGCTGCCAAGAAAGCTGTATGTGGACAATGGAGCCTCCTTCAGGGCCCACCGGCTACAGCTGGGCTGTGCAGCTCTTGAAGTTGGCTTAAAGTACGCCAGGCCGTATCGTCCCCAGGGGAAGGGAAAAATTGAGCGTTTTTTCCGTACCGTCAGGATGCAGTTCCTGCCAGAGCTGAATGAGAACCTGGACCTTGAGAAGATCAACGAATTGTTTGCCCGGTATATAGAACACCAGTACCACCAGAGGATACACGGAACGACCGGTCAGAAACCGATAGACCGATACCTGGCAGATGTGAAGGCGCTCAGGAAAGCACCGGATGACCTTCCTGAGTATTTCCGGAAGCAGGAGATCCGAAAAGTGAACAAAGACCGCACCGTGCAGCTGTCCGGACGACTCTATGAGGCTCCGGCCGGGCTTGTGGGGATGAAAGTCGTCCTGCGGTACGAGAATACCGACCGAATTGAAGTGTTCGTTGATGAGAAGTCACGGGGATTTCTGAAAGACCTCAATCAGGAAGTAAACAGTCGCATTAAACGCGATCGCCCAGATCCAAGCGGCCCGACTATAACCGGCGGACAGCTGTTTGAACGAACGGCGGGAGGACTATGATGGATTCCATACGACATCACTTTGGATTGAAGAAGGATCCTTTCCCGCAGAATATGGCCGTGAAGGATCTGTATCCGCTGCCTGCACTTACTCCCCTGGAACAGCGGGTGTTCTTTGCTGTGGGCCAAAAGGCGATAGCAGTAATCACCGGTGATGTAGGCTCCGGGAAATCTACCTCTCTGCGCTATGTGGCCAGCAAGTTCCACCAGAGCGAATATGAGCTGATTTCCATCGTCGGCGGCAACTACTCGCCGATGGAGTTGTACCGGCAGATTCTCTTAAACTTTGGCGTGAGCTATATGTCATATCAGGTGTCGGTGATGATCGCAAGAATCCGGGAGATCATTCTGGAAATCGCATCCAGAAAAGTCACACCGGTGCTTATCATTGATGAGGCTCACTTGCTCAAGCGTGCCGTGTTTACCCAGCTGCATACCCTGGCTCAGTTCGAATTTGATTCCCGTCCGGTCATGCCCATGATTCTCTGCGGTCAGGATCTTCTGCTTGAACACCTTATGGCGAATGCGGTACGCCCTCTTGCATCCCGGATCCTGGGACGCACCCACCTGGAAGCGATCAAGATGGAAGTTATGGAAGAATACCTGAATCACCATATCCGCCTTTCAGGGAGCACCAGCAAGATATTCAGTCAGGAAGCGATCTTTGCCATCCACCAGGGATCCGGTGGCTTATTGCGTAGAGCCAACTCTTTGGCGAAGACCGCGCTCATGGCCAGTGCGCTGGAAGGGGGCCATACTATCTCGGCGGAACATGTCCGTCTCGCTGCAACAGAGATTCTGTAAGTCTGTTCACCCTGCGGCAAAGCCGCAGGGTGAACGTTCATTCAATGTGCATGAGAAATTGTCTAACTGTTCGTGCGAGGGTTTATTTAGTTTAATTTGAGATTCGACAATAAGTAATTACCGATCCTTCATAATACTATGGTTGTTTCAGTGCCTCATACCGATCAGTGGGTCAGCATCTTTGATCTGCCGGGTAAAAATAGTTTGGACTAAAACAAGGTTACCCGG
>Ga0334898_1004296_pt1 | contig 10733 bp, 9 predicted proteins | sample GraSluR3_MG_10_FD_207228 | JGI IMG/M metagenome (GOLD analysis project Ga0334898, IMG submission 207228) | Sludge microbial communities from methane-producing bioreactor in Wageningen University, Netherlands - Granular Sludge_3_08-R3 | ecosystem: Engineered > Bioreactor > Anaerobic > Unclassified... | reverse complement strand
ATCATTTAGTTTTAATATTTCTTTAGAATAAGCTAACCACGACTCATAATTTAAGTTAACTTTATTAAGCTTTTTTGAAGAATCAATTGTCTTAAAAGAGTTTACTATATATTGAAATCCTTCAAATAATTGTGAAAGTTTTACCCAATCATTTTTTGAAGGAGTTGAATAAAAATTTTCAGATAATGAAGAAATTTCAGGAATAGATCTCTCAAAATAAGAAATAATAGTATTAAATATTTCTTTTATGAATTCTACTTCAGTTTTAAAAATAATGCTTATTTCTTCAATTAATTCAATATTTTCTTTAATATGTTTGTCAAATTTATCGTAAACTTCAATTTCATCAATAATCAGATGACTAAAATGATCAGATTCATTGTTTATTAAATCTTCAATGCTTTTCAATACAAAAGTTGCATTTATTTCTTTGCTATTCAAAACTATCTCATTATTTTTAGATTTTATTTTCATTTTTTCCTCCATAATATTAAATAATATATTTTTTAATAACTTCTTTTAAGGTCATAATTTTTGTTCCTTCAATTTTAGCTCCGCCTTCAGTTGCATCAATAAAATCAATGTTTTTATTTTCATTTTTTATTCTGTTTTCTATCCATTTTAAATAAATATACATTAAATTTGATGTATAACTCTCCTCACCGTGAATATCTTTAATTTTTCTATAATTTTCAAGGTTTATAATTTTTCTTGAGTAAGTTTCTTTTGAGTGTGAAATACCCTCAGTAAAAGCTAAATCTTGTCCAACAAATATTATTGGGTTGCCACCTAATTTTATTGCAATATCTAATGCGGCTGTAGCCACTGATCCACCTGTTTCAATTAATATATGATTATTTTTAATAGCATAATCTTCAGCCAATTCAAATCCTTTTTGTAAAGCAATAAATTTTTCTCCTTGATAAAAATTAAAATAATTTTTATCACATGTAGATAAACCAATCGAAGGAATATTTTCAAATGATGTTTTTTTTATTTGCTTTGAATAAATAGAATTTTTTGCATCAGTTATAATAAAAAAATTTGGGGTTATATTATGTTTTTCTAGGGTTTTTAAAGCTTTTCCTACAGATAAAATAATTCCTTTATTATTAATGTTTTTTAATTCAGAAACATTTTTATTTAATGAAGGTCCTGCTGAAATTATAAAAATAGGTTTTTCAAAATATTTTCCAAAAAGACTATCTATATTTTTATTAAATTTTAAAATATTATTTTCAAAATTTTCTATAAGAATTTTTTCGTTATCAACCATTGAATTGATATTCGTTTTGTAATCGGATAAGAGATATTTTATTTTTTCAAATTCAACTGGAATAGTTTTTAAAAGAGATTCATAATATTCGATTTTTAAATTTCTTAATTTTAAAATTGAGGTTATTTGTGTAGCCATTTTTTTGATGTCGTTTTTAAAAATTAATTTTACTCTATTATCCAATAAAATACTTTGTAAATCAATATATTTTAAAGATAAAAAAAGTAATTCTTCATTACATTCGATAATAAAGATTTTTGATTTTCCAATAGCTTTTAATAATTCATGTATATGATAACCAAAACCAAGTCCATATATAACATAGTTATTTATTTTAATATCAAAAATTTTTTTTGAAAATGTTTCAGCCTCTTTTAATGGATTATATTTACTGTGAATAAAAATATTTTTATTTTCATTAAAATATTTTGCTGTTATTAAATTATTTTTTGTTTTTTCTAATTCAAAAGAATTAATTTTAATTTCATTAAAAGTTTTAAAATAATGGTAAATTTCAGGATATTTAAATTTTAGTATATCCATATTTTTTTCATAATACATAAAACACCTCGAAAGATCTTAAGTTATAATGATATTTTACCATATAATAATGAATTTTATTTTAATTAAAGAAAAGTTATAAAAAAACCGAGGGATACCCTCGGTTTGATTTTTTATTATTATCCTAGTAACTGTAATACTGATTGAGGAGCCATATTTGCTTGAGCCAACATAGAAATAGAAGCTTGTTGTAAAATATTTTGTCTTGTAAATTGCATCATTTCAGAAGCCATATCTACGTCTCTAATTCTTGATTCTGCAGCTTGCAAGTTTTCAGAAACGTTGCTTAAGTTTTTAATAGTACTTTCAAGTCTATTTTGGTATGCCCCTAATTTAGCTCTTTCTGTTGATACGGTTTCAATTGCAGTGTTGATTGTTGTAATAGCTGAATCTGCATTTGATTGACCACTAAGACTTACTTCATTTACAGATAATCCACTTGCACTCATGTTTTTAACTGTTAATTTTATACTTTGACTTGCGTTAGCACCAATATGGAAAACTTTATCAGAAAAACTACCGCTTAAAAGTTTTTGTGTGTTGAATTCAGTGTCTGTAGAAATTCTATCGAGCTCATTAATTAATTCATCAACTTCTGCTTGAATAGCTGCTCTATCTGTACTAATGTTTGTGTCATTTGATGACTGAACTGCTAATTCTCTCATTCTTTGAAGAATAGAGTGAGTTTCATCAAGAGCACCTTCAGCTGTTTGAATTAAAGAAATAGAATCTTGAGCATTTCTAACCGCTTGATTTAAACCTTTAATTTGTCCTCTCATTTTTTCAGAAATAGATAAACCTGCTGCATCGTCTCCAGCTCTGTTGATTCTATATCCTGAAGATAATCTTTCCATGTGTTTCTGACCTGCTGTGTTAGCTTTTCCTAATTGTCTGTGAGCGTTCATAGCCATTAAATTGTTATTAATACGCATAAAATCCACCTCCATGTTTTTTGTGTGCCCTTCCTTGGGCTAATTTTTTTATCCCGGCGCCTGGGATGTTCAGAAATATTATCGGAGTATTTTTTAAAAACTTTAGCTTTTTGAAAAAAGTTAACATAAAATTTATTTAAGAGGTTTTTAAATTCGAAAATAGCTATTAAAATTTGAAATTGATTATAATTAAAAAATAATAAAATTTTTAACGTGTTAAAAAAATTTAAAATATGCTATAATATATATAGAATATATAATGTTATTTTTTCATTTTTAATTTTATTAAAATTAAGGAATGGTGATTTCATTGACAGAAAATGAAGAAATGCTTTTGGCAAAAATTCAAGAATTAGAAAAACAGATTAATAAAAAAGATAAAGAGTCTTTTAGCGAAAGACTAATTTCAAAAATTGAAAATTTAGAAAAAGAAATAATGAAATCTAACGAAAGAAAATTAGGTGAAGAAAGCAAAATTTTTAAAAATGAAGATTCAATAAAAAAATTAGCTTTAACTTTACAAGATATTTGGAATAAATTATTTTATATTTATTTTGTAAATGTTTTGACTTTAATAGTAGGTATTTTTGCTTTTTTATTTAGAAATAATGAAATGGCAATTTTTTTGTGGATTATTTTGTTTGTTTTGATAGTGTTTAATCTTTTTTTAGGGTTTATAGTGATATCAAAAAAATTTATTAATTGAAATTAATAAATTTAGTTATTTAATTTTTCTATAAAATCTTTTGTCAATTTTGCAGTCATTCCCCAAATTACGTGTTTAAAATTTTTGTAGAAGTATACTTCGTGTTTTCCTTCACGCCACTTATAATTTTTACCTTGTGGAATTAATTCGTGTGGAAAGTTATCATCAAGTTTTGTTAGTGTTTTTGAAAAATGTATTTCAGGAGGATTTTTTGTTAAATCCTCTATGGATACTGTAAATATTTCATGCACTTCATCTTTGTTGGGAAAAATTTTATTATAATCATAATTAATTATTCCTATGAATGATTTTAAAATGAAATTATATGGAGAAATTATAGAATTTCCTTCTTTAATGATTTCGATAGATTTTTTAGGAATATTTAATTCTTCAGATGTTTCTCTTAATGAAGCTTCGTAAAAACTTTCATTTTTTTCTACTTTGCCTCCTGGAAATGAAACTTCAGAAGGTTGTGTTTTTAAAGTGAATGCTCTTAATTCAAATAAAATATGAGGATTGTTGTTTACATAAATTATTGGGATTAAAACAGAGTATTTTTTTCTGTTTACATCAGAATTAAATTCAATTTTTTTTATTTTGTTTGTTAATAATTCTTTATCCATGAAATCACCTTTTATATAATAAAGTTAAAAGTTGAAATTAAAAGATAAACGCTCAAGCGTTTGTCATATATCGCTAACTTTATTTATATTATATAATTAAAAATATGTGAGGTCAAGTTTATAATAAAATCCGCTTTTAAGCGGATTTTATTCTTGTCCTTTTGAAACGTTAGCATCATCAAATGATGCCATTTCATTAAGTATTTTTATTGCAGATTCTATAATTGTAAAAGATAAAACTGCTCCTGTTCCTTCTCCCAATCTCATGTTAAGATTTAAAATAGGATTTAAACCTATTTCTTCTAAAATCACTTTATGGCCTTTTACGGCTGAAACGTGACCTACAAACATATAATTTTTTATTGAAGGGTCTATTTTATATGCTAAATGAGCAGCTGATGTAACAGGGTAGCCGTCTATAACAAATGGAATCTTTTTTTCTGCGCATTTTAACATGAAACCGACCATTTCTCCAAAACAAAAGCTTCCAACTTTTGATAACACGTCAATAGGATTTTCAAATGGCGAATGATTTTTACATGCTTGAACTACGACATTTTTCTTTTTTTCTAATGTAGTATCATCAATTACTGTTCCTATATCAATTATTTTTTCTATGGAAATACCTAATGCATGGTTTATAGCAGTTGCAGTAGTTGTATTTCCTATGCCCATATCTCCTAATGCGAGTAAATCGGCACCTTCGTTAATAGCTTTTTCTGCAACTTCTTTTCCGTATTCAATTGCTTTTTCAGCTTCTGAATATGTCATTGCTTTTTCTTTTAAAAAGTTTTTTGAAGATTTTCCAACTTTTTTTATTATTAAATTATCCTTTTCTTCAAAATCAAAGTCTGTACCGGCATCTACAACAAAAACTTTAGCATTAACATGGTTTGCTAACACGTTTATAGCAGCTCCATTATTTAAAAAGTTAAATACCATTTGTGCTGTAACTTCTTTTGGAAATGCAGAAACTCCTTCTTCTACTATTCCGTGATCAGAAGTGAACACATAAACTCTTTTGTCTTTTGGTAATTTTGGAGAGATAGTATTTTGAATTACTCCCATTTTAAATGCGATTTCTTCGAGTTGTCCTAAACTGTTAACGGGTTTTGTAAGGTTATCTAACTTGTTTTTTAATTCTTTTTCAATCATAAAATTTTCTCCTTTTAAGTTTTTAACTATTAAAATTTTCAAAAATCAATATCATTTTATCATGAATAAGTAAAAAAGCAAAATCTTATTTTGAAGAAAAATAAGATTTATAGTATAATTAAATAAATTTTAATTAATAAAATATATTAAAGGAGCGATTTTATGATTAATTATGATAGTATAAAATTATCTGAAAGTAGAATCAGGAAATATATTTATAATACGCCATTAGAAAAATCATTATTTTTGAGTTCTGATAATAAACAAGTTTATTTAAAACTTGAAAATCAACAAAGACTTAAAACGTTTAAGATTAGAGGGGCTTTCAGTAAACTCACGGCACTTTCCGAAAAGGATAGAGAAGAAGGTGTAATAACTATTTCTTCAGGAAATCACGGGGCATCAATAAGTTATTCTTCAAAAATTTTGGGAGATATAAAATCTACCGTAATAGTACCAAAAAATACTCCACAATCAAAAATAGAAAAAATAAAATATTATGGTGCTGAAATATTATTAATGGGAGAAAATTATGATGAGGCTCATATTAAAGGGTTAGAATATTTAAAAAATTCAAATCAAATTTTTGTTGATTCTTGTTCAGATGTTGAGGTTATATGCGGACAAGGAACAATAGCTAATGAAATATTAGAAGCAAATCCTGATATCGATGTTATAGTTGTTCCAATTGGCGGAGGTGGGTTAATTACGGGAGTTTCTATTGCGGCAAAAGCTATAAAACCTTCAATAAAAATTGTTGGAGTACAGACTGCCGCTTGTCCTGCTATGGTTGAATCAATGAAAGATAAAACTTGTTATATAGAATATCCTTCTAAACCTTCAATATGCGAAGCTTTAATAGGAGGGGTTGGGGAAATTCCTTTTGAATTGTCTAATTATTGTATAGACGATATTTTATTAGTTGAAGAAAATGATATAAAAAAAGCAGTAATTGAATTGATTAATAGAGAAAAAGTTATATCAGAACCCTCTGGAGCAGTAAGTTATGGAGCCATAATGAGTTATCCTGAATATTTTGAAAATAAAAATACAGCTGTAATAATTTCTGGGGGAAATTTAGATTTTGAATTATTAAAGAAGATTATAGTGCAATAAATTAATTTTTTAACATAATAAGTGACTGAGATCACATAAAATAATAATTATTTTTGATAAATTATAATAGTGTAATTCAATTTTAAAAAATTTTAGGAAGGGGTGTTTTTAGTGAAAAAGATTTATTTTGTTTTAACTGTTGTTTTATTTTTGATGATGTTGAGTTCTTGTATTCCAAAAAATGGTGGGGATGATTTAGTGACAATTCAGGAAATTGATTTTAATAACGAAGTGCAAAATGTTGAAGTTCCTTATGGAACGACTGAAGAAAATGCAAAATTAGAGTTGGTTCAAAGTATTAAAATTAAAGATAGTGATGAAGAGGAACATGATGTTGGTTTAACTTGGACAATAGATAATTATAATTCGCAACAAGCAGGACAATATGAAGCAACAGGAACTTTTGAATTACCGGAAGGTGTATTTCAAACTGAACCTTTAACCGAATTAAAAGTGACGGCTAATGTAATTGTTTTAGATGATGTAGAAGAAAAATTTAATCTTATTATAAAATCAATTCCCGAAAATAGTGGTGAAGTTACATCTTCACAAAAATATTTAGCAGAAACTGAAGTTCCATTATCTGCAATAGAAAATGAAAATTGGGAATTTGCATATTGGGAAATTCCTGATTCGGTTGTTTTAGTTATTGGAGCAAAAGAAAATGAAAATATTACTATAAAAATGCCTTCAGAAGATGTAACGATAACAGCGGTATTTTTGTTTAAAAAAACAGGAGAAAAAAATACTTTTACTGTGGGAAGTGTAAATTTTGATATGATTTTATCTACGGCAGCAACGTTTCCAGTTGGAAGTGAAGATGATGAAATTAAGACTGTAGAGAAACCTTTTTGGATAGGAGAAACTCAATTAACTTATCAACTTTGGTATACTGTTAGAGTGTGGGGAGAAGCTAATGGGTATACTTTTGAAAACATTGGAAGAGAAGGTAGTATGGGAATATTAGATGAACCTGCTCCTACTGATAATAAAAAACATCCAGTTACAACTATAAATTGGAGAGATTCAATAGTATGGTGTAATGCTTTGAGTGAAATGTTAGAATTACAGCCGGTTTATAGATATGAAGGTAACATAATAAGAAATTCTAACAATGAAACAGAGTGTGTTAATGCTGTTCAAACTGATAACAATGGTTTTAGACTTTTAACAGAATGGGAATGGGAATTATCTGCAAGGTATATAGGTAAAGATGAACCTACAGAAGGACCAAATTTAAAGGATGATGCAATATACTTAAATGGATTATGGTGGACGCCGGGAGAATATGCAAGTGGAGCGTACGCTCCATGGTGGGTTTCTGAAGAAACGTCAGAAGTAGCTTGGTATGCTTCAAATAGTAGTTCTTCAAATGAGGTTAAAGGAAAAAGATCAAACGCTTTAGATTTATTTGATATGAGCGGGAATGTAAGGGAATGGTGTTTTGATGTTTTTAATCCTGAACATAGTATTAATAGCAGAGTTTTAAGGGGGGGTAACTTCCAAGATAATGCTTTAGGAATTAGAATTTTTTTAAGAGAAAGTAATAATTCAAGTAATAAATATGGGAGTTATGGTTTTAGAATAGCTAAAAATTTTTAAAACTTAAAAATAAGTGAGGTAAAAAATGAGTAAAGGTATGATTCATGTTTATACGGGAAATGGAAAAGGAAAAACAACTGCTGCGTTTGGTGTTGTTTTAAGGAGTATTTTATCAAATAAAAGAGTTTTTGTAGGGCAATTTGTTAAAAATAGAGATTCTTCGGAGTTGTCAATTTCAAATTTTTTTGATAATATAGAGATTGTGCAATATGGAGAAGGTTTTTTTATAAGGCGTTCTCCAGAAAAAAAAGATATTGAAGCGGCAAAAAAAGCTTTGTTAGATGTAAGAGAAAAGATTTTATCTCAGGATTACGATTTGATAGTTTTAGATGAGATTAATATAGCTATTGAATATGAACTTATCGCAATAAAAGATGTTTTAGAAATGCTTGAAAATAATGGGAAAACAGAAATTATTTTGACAGGAAGATATGCCAAACAAGAGATTATAGATAGGGCAGATTTAGTTACTGAAATGAAGCATATAAAACATTATTATTCAAAAGGAGTTTTATCTAGAAAGGGAATAGATAAGTAAAATAGTACGCAAAAAATTAAATAATAAACTTTTGAGGTGTATAACAGGGAATTAGGTGAGAATCCTAAGCGGCCCAGCCACCGTATTCAGGGATGAAAGTCAAATAATGCCACTGGTTAATTCCGGGAAGGCTTGACGAGTAAATTGATCTGTAAGTCGGGAGACCTACCTCAAAAGTATGATACTTTGCTTTTTCTTGGTGAAAAAAGCAGGGATTTTTTATATGAAGGAGAGTATACGTATGAGTAATTATATTTTGAATCCTAATGAGATTGAGAAAAGAAGCTTTGAAATTATAGAAAGCATTTTAGGAAAAAATCTTGAAAATGTTGATTCTGTAAAAGCAAATGTTATTAAAAGGGTAGTTCATACGACAGGAAACACAGAAATTTATGACAAATTAGTTTTTTCTAATAATTTTTTTGAAAAATTTTGCGAGTGTATTAAAACAAAAACTATTTATACTGATGTAAATATGATTAAAAGCGGATTATCCAAAAATATTATAAAAGATTTAAATATTCATTGTTTTATTAATGATGAAGATATAGTGAAAAAAGCATCTGAAAAAGGTGTTTCGAGAGCTTTTTTATCTATGGAAAAAGCTTTAAATATGCAATCGGGAATTTTTGTGATTGGAAATGCTCCAACGGCTTTATTTAAACTTTTAGAATCAAAAAAGAATTTATTTATTATTGGTGTTCCTGTAGGTTTTGTTGGAGCAGCTGAGAGTAAAGAAGAATTAATAAATTCAGAAAATGATTTTGTCTCTTTGAGAGGAACTATGGGTGGTTCAACTATCGCAACTGCTATTTTTAATTCTTTAATCAGAGAGCTTTGATTTATGGAATGGTATGTTGAAGTAAATGGTAAAAGATTAAAGAGAGGTTTTACTACGGGAACAGCAGCAACTGCGGCTTTAAAAGCTTCTGTTAAATGGATAAAATATGAGAAAAAGCCTGAAAAAGTTGATATTTTACTTCTGAATGGTGAAAAGGTTTATATACCAATTTTTAAATATGAAAAAATAAATGGTTTTAAATATGCTTTTGTGAAAAAAGATGCTGGAGATGATGCGGATATAACTAACAATTGTTTAGTTTATTGCACATATTTAAAAAATGATAATGGTATTGAATTTGACTCATTTGAAGGGGTTGGAAAAGTTACTAAAAAAGGTCTCGATATAAATATAGGAGAATATGCTATAAATCCAATTCCAAGAAATATGATGGAAGAAATACTTAAAAATGAAGGTATATTTAATGCTAAAGTTATTGTAAATGTTAAAGACGGAGAAAAAGTTGCAGAAAAAACTCTTAATAAAAATTTAGGTATTAATGGAGGCATTTCAATTTTGGGAACGACTGGAATAGTTGAACCTATGAGTGAAACGGCTTGGAAAGAGTCTTTAATCCCACATATAAAAATGATTTCTTCAAATTATGATTCTATCACCTTGTTAATAGGAGGAAAGGGTTTAAATATTTATAAAAAAACTAATTTTTTTAAAGAAGATTTTATTCTTTGTGGAAATCATATAGGTTATTCTATTGAAAAGGCTATTGAATTTGGAATTAAAAACATAAAAATATTGGGGAGTTTTCAAAAGATTATAAAACTTTCAGGTTTAAATTTAAACACAGATAGTAGGTATTCTGACAGTAAAAATGAATTACTCGCTTTAATGTATATATTATTTATTAAAGAATACGATGAAAAAATTATAAAAAGAATACTAAATTTAAATCCTGTATATAATTTTATAGATATTTTAAAAGAAAAAAATATTAAAAGCAATGATTTTTTTGATTTTGTTTCGAAGTATACGGGCGAAAGATTAAATAAAAGGTTTAATGTAGAGTTTGATATTTATTTATGTGAAAAATTTTGATTCTATGTATTTTTTTGTAGGCTTATTACTTTGGAAAGTTGGTAAGGAAAAACATTTTGATAATAACCGTTTTTTGCTTTTAATGTAGTGTAACAGCCACGCGTTTTCTGCACGGCGTTACAGCACTTATGACAACGTAGATATTTTATAGTGGGTTAGGAAAAACGTTAAAACAAGCATTTGTAATTAATTCCCCTCTTGAGGCTATGGCGTAAACTTAAGAAATTTGGGGATTATATAACCCATATCAAATAAGAATTCTAGAAAATAACTTGTTTTTTGTAATGTTATTTCTATATTATCGTAATTTTTGTAATTTTTTCGTTATTT
>Ga0334898_1004286_pt1 | contig 10753 bp, 12 predicted proteins | sample GraSluR3_MG_10_FD_207228 | JGI IMG/M metagenome (GOLD analysis project Ga0334898, IMG submission 207228) | Sludge microbial communities from methane-producing bioreactor in Wageningen University, Netherlands - Granular Sludge_3_08-R3 | ecosystem: Engineered > Bioreactor > Anaerobic >... | reverse complement strand
ATAAATAAAAACGGAAAACGCTCACGGAAAGTTGGATAATTTGGAAACTAAAAATAAAATGAATAGAAATTAATGTGACATTTCTATTTAAACGAAACCTGTGACATTTCTATTTTCTTGACACACACTTACCGCCAATATTTGACTATTTCGGCATATAAATTTAAACTAAAAGCCGTATCTATTAAATAATTAAAGAGGGTGTGCGGTGAAATATGTCATAATAACGGGTGCATCACGGGGGTTGGGTTTTAGAATAGCAGAGGTTTTCGCCTCATCAAGCCATCCGCTTTTGCTTGCCGCAAGGAATTATGACAACCTTATTGAAGCAAGAGACCGCCTTAAATCCATCAAAACCGCATCCGATATCCGTATTTTCCCCGCCGACCTTTCCGAACGGGATAATATCAACGCGCTTTTGGGCTATATAGACAAAGAAAATATCGAAATAGACTGTTTAATCAACAACGCCGGAATTTATGCATACAAACCCTTTGATGAAACCTCACAGGATGAGATTATCGCGACAATCAACCTGAACCTGACCGCGGTAATACTTCTAACTCACGGGATAATTCCCCGAATGCTTAATAACGGAGGCGGAAAGATTATCAATATCTCATCGGACGTGGGCAAGTCGGCGATTAAAAATATGTCGCCCTACGTTGCAAGCAAGTTCGGGATTATGGGGTTTTCCCGCGCCATCAAGAAAGAATACCACGGTAAAAACCTATATGTCTCCACCGTTTGCCCCGGTATTATCAACAATAACGAAATAAACGAAAAGGATATCGACAAAGGTATGCTTTCCCCGTCGAAAATAGCGCAGACCGTATATTATATATATAAAAACAGTGAAAATATTAATTTTGATGAGGTTGAACTTCATCCTATAATGCAGGACTATTAAACAAACAAGGAGGAAACGATGGAATGTCAAAAGAAAGAAAATTTGGAGATGTGCGCCTGCACCTCGCTATCCTGTGCGAGACGGGGTATGTGTTGTGAATGTATCCAATATCACCGGCGCTTAAAAGAACTGCCGGGATGTTTTTTTCCCGAACATGCCGAGGCAACTTACAACAGAAAACTCAAGTATTTTCTTGAGGTATGGGCAAATAAACTCGGCTTTGACTTGGTAGAAAGATAGGATTTTAATAAAAAGGGGAGGTTCATTATGAAAAGAAGTTTCTATGCTGGGAAATACGCTATCCTTTCGGGGGTGTTGGCGTTTGTGTTTTTCACAAGCCTGTCGTGCATGCACACAAGCAGACCGTCCACGCTTAAAGGCAATGCGAAATCGCATTACGACAACGGCATAGCTCTTTTTGAGAAAGATGAATACGAAAAGGCAATGACGGAGTTCAGCAAGGTTATAGAATTAGAGCCGTATTACGGTTTGGCTTACCTCAACCGCGGTAATTCATATTTCAACCTGAAACAATGGGACTTGGCTATCAAGGATTTCTCCAAAGTCATTGAATTAGCGCCGAGATACGGCGAAACCTACTTCAACCGCGGGCTTACCTATGCCACCAAAGACGAACATGATTTAGCTATCAAGGACTACAACTCGGCTATAAAATACCGATTCAGGGAAGCTAAAGTCTATGCCTACCGAGGGCGCTCTTATGAGATAAAACAGGAATGGGATAAAGCCGTCAGGGATTTCACATCCGCACTGAAAGAAGACAAAAATCACACCGACGTTTTGTTTTACCGCGGGTTTGTATATGCCAACACAAAGCAGTGGGATAATTGTATCAAGGACCTTTCCGTTTTTATAGAGGCAAGTCCCGGCTATGCGGAGGCTTATCACTATCGCGGGTATGCATATCACAACAAGGGCGAATACGACAAGGCTATCTCCGACTACAACAAAGCTATCGGGCTGAACCCCGATTTAGCCGACGTTTATTACCTCCGTCTCCACGCATACAGGACAATCGGCGAACCCGAAAAAGCGCAGAAAGACCTTGAATCCGCAAAACGTCTCAACCCCGAAAAATACGGCAACATTGAATAAAAGGAGCGCGCTATGAAATATATAACCTTAGTCTCGGCTTGTATGTTTGTTATCACGTCAACGGCGTTCGGGGAAACGGCGGGGGATTACGCATCGGATTTTTCCTCATATTTGCCGGTTGCGCTTGCCGTTTTAGGCGCTATGCTGTTATCTATGGTTTTTCTTTTGATATTCAATTTGAACAGAAAAGCTAAAATTTTAGCCGAATTGAAAAGAATGAAAAACGAAGAAGCAAAGTCCGTAAAAGATTTCGATGAAGACAAGACCGCCGAGGATTATCTGAATGCCGGGCTTTCGTTTGCCTTTAAATCCGACTACGATAAAGCCATAGATTATTTTTCCAAAGCTATTGAGCTGAACCCGGATTTTGCGGAGGCTTATAATAACCGGGGGTATATCTACAACGCAAAGGGGTTGCATGATTCGGCAATACGGGATTTCACTACGGCAATAGAATTGACGCCGAATTACGCCGAGGCTTATAACAATCGCGGAATTGCTTATGCCCAAAAAAGAAACTTCGATTTGGCGATACAAAATTTCAGCGAGGCTATAAAACTCAAGCCCGATTATACAAACGCTTATTATAATCGCGGGATTGCGCTCTGCAACGTGTCCGATTTCAAAAAAGCTATCTCCGACTATAATAAAGCTATTGAATTAACGCCGGCAGATGCCTACTTATACCACAGCCGGGGGTTGACTTACAAGGAAATGGGCGAAACCGCGAAGGCACGGGAAGACCTTGAAACCGCAAAACGTCTCAACCCCGAAAAATACGGCAACATTGAATAAAAGGAGCGCGCTATGAAGTATATAACCTTAGTCTTGGCTTGTATGTTTGTTATTACGTCAACGGCGTTCGGGGAAACGGAGGGGGATAAGCATATCACGACAACCAATCTTGTTATTGTAACCAATTATCGGATGAGTGAAAAAGAGTTGCTTGAACGGACGGAAAAAAATTTAGATTGGACTATTTCTACTATAAATATGGCTATCGCATTAATGATAGCAATCTTCTTCGCTGTTGTCGGCAGTAATCTCTATCTCTCTAAAGTTGATAGAAAAAGTTTGGAAATTTTAAAAAACAAAATTTCAGATTCAGAAAAAACCCATTCCGCACAATTTGAAGAATTAAAAAATAAAACTGAAAAACAAATTATAGATTTAGAAAACAGAACACAAGAGGAAATAACCAAATACACTTCTGTAATCACAAAAAATCAAACCCGATTAGATGAATTAACCAAATCTTTAAGCCCATCAGACTATTCGGATATAAAAAACATATCTCCTGAAAATATTATCAAATTAGAAAAAATCGCAAAGAAGGTCGAGATATTGGATATTCTTGGTTTTAAATTAAGCGCAGAGGATTATTTCTATGCGGGAATTGGGTTTGATTTAAGCAAAAATTACGACAAAGCTATTGAATTTTACAATAAATCAATTTCATTAGAACCTAATCATGCAGAAATTTACATTAATCGAGGAATTGCTTATGCCGGCAAAGGTGAGTTTGATAATGCTATAAAGGACTTTGATAAAGCCATTGAGAAAAAACCTGATTATGCAGAGGCTTATCTTAATCGCGGAATTGTTTATAATGATAAAGACAAATTTGATAAAGCTATTCAAGACTATAAAAAAGCCATTAAGTTAAACCCCTACTATGCAAACGCTTATTTCAATCGCGGAACTGCTTATAAAAACAAAGGCGAGCTTGATAAAGCTATTCAAGATTATAATGAAGCCATTGAGTTAAAACCCGACTTTGCAGAGGCTTATAATAGTCGCGGAAATGCTTATAAAGCCAAAGGCGAGCTTGATAAAGCTATTCAAGATTATAATGAAGCCATTGAGTTAAAACCCGACTTTACAGAGGCTTATATTAATCGCGGAATTGCTTTTAGCGATAAAGGCGAATTTGATAAAGCTATCAATGACCTTTCTGAAACCATTAGATTAAAACCTAAATTTGCAATGACTTATTATAATCGCGGAAAAATATTTTTAGAAATGAAAGAATATAAAAAAGCAATAAATGACTATAGCCAAGTTATTCTTTTAGAACCAACCGATTATGTTGCATATAACAACCGCGCCATAGCCTATTCGGAAACTCAACAGTTTGATTTTGCTTTAATCGACTTGAAAAAAGCCATTGAGTTAAAACCCGACTATGCAGATGCTTATAATAATCGCGGAATTGTTTATGTCAAACAAGAAAAGTATGATAAAGCTATTCAAGATTATAATGAAGCAATTAAATTAAACCCTAACTATGCAGCCCCCTACGGTAATCTTGGAGAAGTTTATTATAAAACAGGCAAATTTGATTTAGCAACTCAATATTTGAAAAAAGCCATTGAGTTAAACCCGAAACTTGACGAACCTTACTACTACCTCTGGAAAACATATAAAGGAACCGGAAATGAGGATGAAGCCAAAAAAATCTATGAAAAGGCTAAAAAGCAAGGTATTGACCTTGACGCGATTGAAAAAAAAGCGGGCAAAGATGAAAAAAACACTTGACGGTTTTTAAAAAACGATTATAATGCGTGTAGATAAAAACCATATCACAGGGGGAACGGTATGAAATATATAACCTTAGTCTTGGCTTGTATGTTTGTTATTACGACAACGGCGTTTGGGCTTTCACTGCCGAACGGGGAACGGGATAATTTAACGAATCACATCGTAACAACCAACTATATTGTGGTTACTAATTTTAGCCCCTCTGAGCAAAGATTGCTTGAAATATCACACGCGAATTTAGATAGAAAAATGAATTTGATTGCTGTGTTCACTTCAATAATGTTAGCATTCTTCTTCGCTGGTATCGGTAGTAATCTCTACCTATCTAAAGATGATAGAAAAATATTGAAGCAAGTAAAACAAACGGCACAAGAACACGCTGCGGAAATCACAAACATTAAATCCGGCTTGGGGGAGTTAAAAAAATTAGACTATTCGGATTTTGAAAAGGCAGTGCCTTTACAAAAGGAAAAATTAGATAAATTATTGGAAAAAGTAAGAATATTAGATATTTTAGATATTAAATTAAGCGCTGATGATTATTTCTATGCGGGATTAGCATTTGTTTCAAAAATGCATCGCGATAATGCCGGAAATATTGGATTTAATCTAAATGATTTAAACCAAGCTATTAAATATCTTACCAAAGCTATTGAGTTAAAACCTAACTTGGCAGAAGCTTACTATAATCGCGGAAATGCTTATAGCTATAAACGCAAGTTTAAAGAAGCTATGAATGACTTTACTAATGCCATTAAGTTAAAACCTAAATTTGCAATGGCTTATTTTAATCGCGGAAATGTTTATAATGATCTCGCGAAGATAGAAAAAGATAATAAAGAAGAATACTTGGAAAAAGCACAAGCGGACTTTGCTAAAGCAGAGGAACTTAGAGAATAAAGCGGGCAAAGATGAAAAATCCGGTGGTGGTGATGGTGATAAACCGGACGGGGGCGAAAATCCCTCCGATGAGGGTAAAAAATAAAACAAGGGGCGCGTCCTTGCGCCCCCCCAATAGTCATAAGGGTAAGTAGAGTTATATAGAGGAAGTCTTGATAATCTTCGTTTCGCCGTTTTTCTCATCCATAGCGTTATCGTATTCCGAGTAAATTTTCGACATACAGTCCGGGCAAATCGCATGCGTAACCCGCGTTTTGGTTCTCACACGGATAAAATCATCAAAGCGTTGCCATCTGTGGGACTCGGTCTTGATTTTACTGCAATGGACACATACAGGCAAAAGCCCCTGCGCCTGTGTGTCTTTCTCTATATCATCGGCGAACTCACGGCTCAAGGTATCAAGACGGAAATCCTCGAAAATGAAAGCGAGATGGCTTTCTATGAGTTCCCGCATATTGAGGAACATTTCTTCAAGTATCGGGGAGAACCGTCTTTCGCGCCTGTCCAAGACGCAAATCACGCCGAAAATCTCACGGTTTTGCCATCTTAGAGGCGCGCCGAGATATGAGACAAGCCCCAGTCTCACATCGGAATTTATCGCCAGGTCCCTGTTATGCAATGCGTTATGCACGACAAATTTTTTGCCCGATTGTATCGTCATATCGTCAAACGAGCGAAGCGATGGACGAATAAAGCCCGCGCGAAACGGGTTTTCCTTGTTTTCGCTTGATGATATAACCTCAAAATTCGGGGCGTCTAACCTTAGTATCATAGCGGACGTTACCCCCATAACTCCCGCCAAAGTATTCGCCACACCCTGCCATTTCATCGCGTATCTTTCGGGAACAGCGATATGTCGCATCTTCAAATCGGGTGTCATTCCTCCTCCTTACATACACGCCCGTAAATTTATGTGCTTCCCCCCCTTTAAATGCGGGGAAGGGGGGAAGCTAAAAAAGGGGGTGGGTGTCGTATTAAAAGTCTTTAAAATCCTCAAGCGGAATTTTATCCTCCGGCTTGATAATCTCAACGTCCTCGTCTTTATGGGAAATTCTCAAAGCGCTTGCATCCTGTTTTTTCTCCGATGTGTTATGCGCTATGAGGTGAGCGTCTTTATGTTTCTTTATCTGCCTTCCGCGCTCGGCGTTTCTTTTTGCAATCTCCTGTTGCGCGTCTCCGCCCTTAACGATAGTATTAAGACGGACAACGATTTCACCTAAGGTTTCAGCCTGCGCCATAAGCTCTTCACCCGCCGCGGCGTTCTCCTCCGACGTTGACGAGGTTTGCTGAACTACGGCATTAATCTGGCTGATAGCCTTGGTAACCTGATTAGCGCCTTTAAGTTGCTCTGTCGATGCGCGACTGATTTCATCCATAATGGTATTGATTTTTTCCATAGCCTCGCCTGATTTTATGGAATTTTCCTTCACCGATTCGCTCTTATGTTTACCCTCAACAACGCTGGATAAAGCATCCTCAATAAGGGTAGCGGTTTCCTTGGCGGCTTCCGCGCTTTTCTGCGCAAGGTTCTTAACCTGATCCGCAACAACCGCAAACCCGCGTCCCGCATCACCCGCACGCGCCGCCTCAACCGCAGCATTCAACGCAAGGATATTTGTCTGGAACGCTATATCGTCTATAACCTTTATAACCTTGGCAACCTTTCTGCTGTTTTCATCTATCTCTTCAATAGCATCTCCAAGGTCGTTCATTAATTTAGAACTTTCTTGAGCCTGCTGATACGCAACATCACTCATTCCCTTACCTTCGTTGGTATTCTTGGTATTGGACTCGATAATGGACTGCAACTCCTCTATGGAAGAGGTCATCTCCTCTACCGAAGATGCAAGCTCCGATGCGCCGCTTGACAACTCCTGACTTGATGACGAAACCTGGGAGGATGCCGACTCAAGACTTCCTGCGGAACTGTAAAGCTCCTGCGTTATACCGTTGACCGGTTTGGAAATCGCCCGCGATATAATAACTCCAAGCGCCACAGCCAAACCAAAGCCTATTATTGCAACGACAATTATTATCACATTCATTAAATTTGCCGCCGCTTCTATCCTCTCTATTTCTTCCACACCGTAATAATGAATAACATACTCTACTAATTCATCTAATGCAGTTTGCAAATTATTAAAAGCCTCATATTGCCCCTGATTCTGTTCAATATCGTTTAGTCTTGCAATAATTGCATACATGTCAGCGCCCGGTTGTAATAAACCCTTTGCGGTTTCAATATATAAATTATTAAGATCCCTTAATCCTTCAAGTTGCCCAAGAAAAATCTGATAAAGCCTGTCTTCTTCCGCAACCCGTTCAATGGGGTCATATTCCCCTAAATCTTTAGTATATCTTGCCCTTGCATCTTCAATATACTGAAACTGTAATTCGCGTATCTGTCGCGAAAGTGTCGGGTCTTTCAAAGTTCGTAATGCTGTTTGAATCCTCTGATACTCATATTGGGTATCCTTAAGCAATAAAATACTCGGCAAACTAACCTCTGCAACCTCATAAAGTCCGTTACGGGTTTGAGTTATCCCCCACCATCCTAAAACTCCGACAACTCCCGTTATTACAGCTACCGTAATAAATCCGGCAATAAGTTTAGCCGCTAACCCTGCTTTTTTAAACATAGCTCTACTCCCTATATTTTTTTTCCATTGAATAAAGCGTAATATATCAAAGATACGAATGGAATATTCAATTTAAACCGCTTCGGTTTGGGCGTTACTAACCGAAACCTCGTTCGCGTTATTTCCGTTTTCAACGGATATTTTTTCTTCGTTGGATTTATCTATCGTTTCGCTGTCGATATTTTCGCTGATTTCTTTTATACCGATAACCTCATCGGTGGTAAGAAGTTTCCCGATATTAAGCAACATCATCATCTGCTCCTTAACCTGCGCGATACCATAGAGATAATCCCCGCGCAAACGAAGCCCCATCTTGCCGGTAGTCTCTATCTCATCCTCCGATAAATCCACAACGTCGCTGACCCCGTCAACCGCAATACCTATCGCGTAAGGCATCCCGTTTGTGCCGATAACGTCAAGTATAATAAATATCGTTCTGTCGGTGTAAGGTTTCTCCTTCATACCGAACTTGAGACGCATATCTATAATAGGAACGATTCTTCCGCGAAGGTTTATGACGCCTTTAAGGAAACTTGAATCCTCGTGAATGGGAGTAATACTGATATACCTGTGAACCTCCCTGATATTGGAAAGAGGCACCCCGTAAAGCTCATTATCAATATGAAATCCCAGAAACTTCTTTCTTTCTTCAGACATTTTATCCTCCCGGTTTGGATTGGATTTTTTCTCTTTTTTATAGACATATTGATAGTAAAGTCCTTTTTAAAAAAATCATCACCTAACGGAATGATTTTTTATCACCCTTTAGGGTGAAATTTCGGGTAGAACTAAAAAAATTGGGTTAAGATTTGGCGTTTTTTGCAATATCCAACGCTATCTCGCTGATTTGTGAAAAATCCTCGAAGGGAAAATAGTCGATTTTCGCGGTATCAAACAGCCCCGCCAATTGCTCGCCGAGACGTGCAAAACGGTAATCCGCTTTAAGCCCCGCGTTATAGTCGGGTGCACTGTCCCCCGCAAAAAACACAATGTCGCTTTTTTCCTTTACCCTCTCGACAATCTTTCCCTTGTCTATCCCGTATTCCAAAGACAAAAATTCCATGTTAGGCGACATTATTATATTCCCGTCCTGAAAAAATCCGGGGTTTGAATAAACCTTAACCTTATCGCGAAGAGAATACTTTTCCAAAATTATATCTAAATAATAACTGCACCCCGCACTCACTATATAAAAATCCCACCCCATTTCGGCAACTTTATTGATAAAATCCACGGCGGCGGGGTCAACCGGTATGGATAATATATCCTCGCGTAGAACATCCTCGCTCTGATTAAGATTCCCGAAAACACACCCGAGATAATCAAAAACCGTCATCTTTCTGTTCTGCCATTTGCAATACAGGTTAAACCCGTCCTGACCGAGATATTTCTCGGTAACCAACCAGTAAAAATCCTTGCGCGTAATAGTATTGTCAAAATCCGAAACAAAAGCTATTTTCACTGCTCTCTCCTTAATGGATTTAATCCATATTAGATTATAACTTTTTTTTATGCCGATGTAAACATTCAATAAGATAAATCCTCCGTTCAAGCTATTGATTTTTTCATATTTCAATACTATAATAAAACCGGTGTTTCTACAATTACCGGGAGACTTGCTATGGCAATAGAAATAATTGAAAAACTTCCCGAAAAAATGCAGTATTATGCATTATTTAACACTACCGGATGGAATGATAACTACAAACTCACCGCCGATGAGTTATTTACAACGCTTGAAAAATCCTGGTTGGTAATAGGGGCTTACGAAAACGACAATTTACTCGGCAGTTGTCGTATTATGTCGGACGGGGTTTATGATGCGATAATTCTCGACCTGATTGTCCATCCCTCATACCAAAAAAAGGGAATCGGCGCGCTTTTAATGCACACCGTTTTGGATAAAATCTCACAAACGCCGATACGTGAAATCAACCTTTTTTGCGCACAGGGTAAAGCCGGGTTTTATAAAAAATTCGGGTTTAAAATCCGCGACAACGATGCACCCGGTATGACTTTAAAAAACCCTTTAAGGAAACCCGATGCCTAAGAAACGGAACAGGGACAGATGCGTTTTCTGCGAGATTGCCCGTCACGAAATTCCCGCTTATATAGTCTATGAGGATAATATTTCCGTTGCGTTTTTGGACTATCGCCCGTTGTATGAGGGGCATACTCTGATTGTGCCGAAACTTCATATACCGACTATTATGGATTTCCCCCCCGAATTATTGGGCGATTTTTTCAACCGCGTAAAACTTATTTCCCGCGCGGTTGAAATATCTATGTCGGCGGAGGGAATTTTTAACTGTATAAACAACCGTATAAGCCAAAGCGTCCCCCATCTGCATACCCATATTATCCCGCGACGTCGAAAGGACGGGATGCGGAACTTCCTCTGGCCCCGCGGAAAATATGAAAGCGAGGAAACAGCGGAGACTATACGTCTCTTGATTAATCAAACCGCCGATACGCTTGTCAAAGACGGTTTCCTTGACGAATAATCTATCCGTTCAATCTTTATGTCGTTCCAAAAAAGAAAGGATACATCTAAGTCCAAAAAAGAGAGTTCCCAAAAAAGTTAGTAAAAAGGCAAAAAAAAACTCCTTGTTCTTCCGAAAATTATCGAAAAAGAACAAGGAGAAAA
>Ga0334898_1004285_pt1:7500-10754 | contig 10754 bp, 5 predicted proteins | sample GraSluR3_MG_10_FD_207228 | JGI IMG/M metagenome (GOLD analysis project Ga0334898, IMG submission 207228) | Sludge microbial communities from methane-producing bioreactor in Wageningen University, Netherlands - Granular Sludge_3_08-R3 | ecosystem: Engineered > Bioreactor > Anaerobic >... | reverse complement strand
GACGATGCGCCGTTCGGCGTGCAGCTCTTCGGCAGCGAACCGGAAACCGTTGCCGAAGCGGCGAAGATCGTGCAGTGCGATCTGGGGGAACGGCTGCTGTTTATCGACCTCAACATGGGTTGCCCCGCGCCGAAAATCACCGGCAACGGCGACGGCTGCGCACTGATGCTGCAGCCTGCGCTCGCGGGCGAGATTGTGGAACGCACGGCAAGCGCCGTTCGTGTTCCCGTTTCCGTCAAGTTTCGAAAAGGCTGGGATTTAGCGCATGTCAACGCCGCCGGATTTGCGAAAGTATGCGAACAAAGCGGCGCGGCATTTTTAACCATACATAGCCGGACACGTGACCAGCTCTATGCCGGACAAGCGGACCGCGCCTGCATGGCGGCGGTCAAGCAGACGGTTGGAATTCCCGTAATTGCCAACGGGGACGTGGATTCCGGAGAAAGCGCCCTGGCGGTGCTGCGGGAAACCGGCTGTGACGGCGTTATGGCCGGACGCGCAGCGCTCGGCAATCCGTTTCTGTTTGAAGAAATCCGCTGTGCGCTGACCGGGGAGGTATACACGCCGCCGACGGACCGGCAGCGGCGGGAAACCGCCCTGCGGCATGCGCGTATGGCAATCGGTGAAAAAGGGGATCACGCGATGATCGAATTGCGCAAGCACCTCGCTTTTTACGTGCGCGGCATGCGCGACGCTTCACAGTTACGAGTACGCATTAACGCCTGTAAAACGTTTGATGAACTGGCAAATATATGGTCTTGAATCTGGGAAGCCGCGTTTTTTCCGGAACGTGAAAAAAACGCATAATTTCAGGGAATCCGGGGTTGACATGAAAATTTTGCGCAAATATAATAGGTAAACACGGGCGGACCAACTACAAAAAGCACCCGTATACACGAAGGAGAAAACGAACGATGGCAGAAATCTGGCTTACGCCTGAAGAAATCAAAAAGCGCGAAGAACGATTGGAACATCTGAAGACGACCCGTCGTCTCGAGATTGCGGAAGCGCTCAAGGTTGCGCGCGCGTTCGGAGACCTCTCCGAAAACGCTGAGTACGATGCGGCGAAAAACGAACAGGCGAAAAACGAATATGATATCGTCCAGCTTGAGAACGAACTGAAAAACGCGCATGTGATCGACGAATCGGCGATCGACTACACGACGGTTGGCGTTGGCGCAAAAGTGAAACTAACGGACATGACGACAAAAAAGAAATTTGCATACCAAATCGTCGGCAGTGCGGAAACAGATCCGTTGAACGGTAAAATTTCCAACGAGTCGCCGATTGGCAGGACCGTGCTTGGGCATAAAATCGGCGATGTGGTCGAGGTGACAACCCCAGGCGGCATGCTGAAGCTGAAAGTTACGGCGATTGGCAAGTAAAGCACAGACGAACGGGGGGGCTGTAAGCCCCCTTCCGTTTTATTTGGAAGCATTCGGACATCATAAGCGAACCCCGTTCGGGGAAGTTCGCCGATATACACAGACAGAGGAGAAGAAGAATAATGGAACACCCGCCGATCGAGCAGGAGATGACGCAGGAACAGCTTTCCGAACTGCTACAGATCCGAAGAGACAAGCTGACTGCGCTGCAGCAGGCCGGAAACGATCCGTTTTTGCAGACGACGTTTGACGTGACGCACGCCAGCGAGCAGGTTTTGAGCGCGTTTACCGAACTGGAGGGAAAAACGGTCTCGGTTGCCGGACGCATGATTTCCCGGCGTATCATGGGCAAAGCAAGCTTTTTGCATATCCTAGACGGCAAGGGCCGCATCCAGGCGTACGTCCGCCGGGACGACGTGGGCGTGGAGGCTTATGCCGCGTTCAAGACGTTCGACATCGGCGATATCGTCGGCGTTACCGGTACGGTTTTTCGGACAAAAACCGGAGAAACCAGCGTCCATGCGGTGAAGGTTACGCTCTTAAGCAAGTCGCTGCGGCCGCTCCCGGAAAAATTCCACGGGCTCAAGGACCCGGAACTGCGTTACCGGCAGCGCTTTGTCGACTTGATCGTTAATCCTGAAGTGCGCGCAACGTTTATCAAGCGAAGCCGTATCATTTCCGAAATACGCCGCCGAATGGACGAACGTGGGTTCATCGAGGTGGAAACGCCGGTGCTCAACACGACCGCCAGCGGCGCGTCCGCCCGGCCGTTTGTGACGCATCACAACACGCTGGATATCGATATGTATCTGCGTATCGCCACCGAACTGCATCTGAAAGAGTGCGTGGTCGGCGGGCTGGAGCGCGTGTACGAGATCGGCCGGCTGTTCCGCAATGAAGGCATGGACCCGATGCATAATCCGGAGTTTACGACCATCGAGGCGTATCAGGCGTATACCGACTACAACGGTATGATGGAGTTGGCGGAGGACCTGATTTCGCGCTGCTGCCTTGCGGTTAACGGGACGACGCAGATTACCTATCAGGGGCAGGAACTCGATCTGACGCCGCCGTACCGCCGCCTGACGATGAACGAAGCGGTGGTGCAGGCAGCCGGCGTGGATTTCTGCGCCTGCGCGACGGACGAAGAAGCGCGTGAAAAAGCAAAAGGGCTTGGCATGGAGATAAAGGACAAGACGGCTACCCGCGGGCAATTACTGGCGGAGGCGTTTGATGCATTTGCAGAAGCGACACTGTTGCAGCCGACATTTATCATCGATTATCCGGTTGAAATTTCGCCGCTGAGCAAGCGTAAGCCCTCCGCGCCGTATCTGACCGATCGGTTTGAACTATTCATTGCGGGGCATGAGTTTGCCAACGCGTTCTCAGAACTCAACGATCCGGTCGATCAGCGCGGCAGGTTCGTCCAGCAGGCACAGGAACGCGCCAAGGGCGACGACGAGGCCATGATGATCGACGAGGATTTCTGCACGGCGCTCGAATACGGTTTGCCGCCGACGGGTGGAATTGGCATCGGTATCGACCGGCTGGTTATGTTGCTGACTGACGCGGCGAGCATCCGGGACGTGATTCTGTTCCCGACGATGAAGCCGGTGAAATAACCGGCGAAAACGGTACAGAAAAGGAAACCTTAAAAAACCGCTTCCGTAAGGGAGCGGTTTTTCGGTTTCAGACAAGATATTGTATATTATTAATTATTTCTGAAATCAGGAGAATACAGGAGATTGAGAACAAACAAAGTATATATTTTTAAATAACAGTAGTTATTCAAACAATATCGCATATATTGCGCGATATCTGGTGCAAGTCCGCTTTGTCTTCGCGGGGTTGTTTTGCTATACTTGGGAA
>Ga0334898_1004285_pt1:0-5000 | contig 10754 bp, 5 predicted proteins | sample GraSluR3_MG_10_FD_207228 | JGI IMG/M metagenome (GOLD analysis project Ga0334898, IMG submission 207228) | Sludge microbial communities from methane-producing bioreactor in Wageningen University, Netherlands - Granular Sludge_3_08-R3 | ecosystem: Engineered > Bioreactor > Anaerobic >... | reverse complement strand
AGATCAAGCTAATAAGAGCACAGGGAGAATGCCTTGGCACCAAGAGCCGAAGAAGGACGTGGTTAACTGCGAAAAGCCGTGGGGAGCTGTAAGCAAGCATTGATCCACGGATGTCCGAATGGGGAAACCCGGCACGAGCAATCGTGTCACGTTCACATGAATCCATAGTGTGAACGAGGGAACCCGGTGAACTGAAACATCTAAGTAGCCGGAGGAAGAGAAAGAAACATCGATTCTCAAAGTAGCGGCGAGCGAAATGGGAAGAGCCCAAACCGAGGGTCTACGGACAATCGGGGTATGGACCCGCATAACTGAAAGTACTTATAGCCGAAGCCCGCTGGAAAGCGGATCCAGAGACGGTAACAGGCCGGTAGGCGAAATGAGTACGACAGGGCGGGGATCCGGAGTACCACAGGACACGAGGAATCCGGTGGGAAAGCGGGGGGACCACCCCCCAAGGCTAAATACTACTTGGTGACCGATAGAGAATAGTACCGTGAGGGAAAGGTGAAAAGCACCCCGGGAGGGGAGTGAAAGAGAACCTGAAACCCTGTGTTTACAAGCAGAGGGAGCGAAAGCGACCTCGTACTTTTTGTAGAACGGGCCGGCGAGTTATTATACGTTGCAAGGTTAAGGTGTAGAGCACCGCAGCCGTAGGGAAACCGAGTCTCAAATGGGCGAAATAGTAGCGTATAGTAGACCCGAAACCGGGTGACCTATCCATGGACAGGTTGAAGCGACGGTAAGACGTCGTGGAGGACCGAACCAGACGTATGTTGAAAAATGCGGGGATGAGCTGTGGATAGCGGAGAAATTCCAATCGAACTCGGAGATAGCTGGTTCTCCCCGAAATAGCTTTAGGGCTAGCCTCGATTTTAGATTACCGGGGGTAGAGCACTGAATGGGCTAGGGGGCCACAAAGCTTACCGAACCCTATCAAACTCCGAATACCGGATAATTATGATCGGGAGTCAGACAGTGGGAGATAAGTTTCATTGTCGAAAGGGAAACAGCCCAGATCAACGACTAAGGTCCCAAAGTGGTGGTTAAGTGGGAAAGGATGTGCAATTGCACAGACAACCAGGATGTTGGCTCAGAAGCAGCCACTCATTCAAAGAGTGCGTAATAGCTCACTGGTCGAGTGAATGTGCGCCGAAAATGTACCGGGGCTAAACCACACACCGAAGTCTTGGGATTGCATTTAATGCAATCGGTAGGGGAGCAACGAATACGGGCTGAAGCGGAATCGTGAGAGACCGTGGACTGTATTGGAGAGAGAATGCCGGCATGAGTAGCGAGAGCAAAGTGAGAATCTTTGCCGTCGAAAGCCTAAGGTTTCCTGAGGAAGGTTCGTCCTCTCAGGGTAAGTCGGGGCCTAAGCCGAGGACAGAAGTCGTAGGCGATGGACAACAGGTTGATATTCCTGTACCACGACAATTCGTTTGACTGACGCAGTGACACAGAAGGATAGGCAGAGCAGGGCGATGGTAGACCCTGTCCAAGCGGTGAGGCTGGTGCGTAGTGAAGTACGCGCACTAAGGCTGGGCCGTGATGGGTACCGAAAATAAGTAGGAAAGCTGCTGAATTCACGCTGGCGAGAAAAGCTGCTAGGAAGAATTGTTGTGCCCGTACCGCAAACCGACACAGGTGGGCGAGGAGAGAATCCTAAGACGAACGGGAGAACCCTTGTTAAGGAACTCGGCAAAATGACCCCGTAACTTCGGGATAAGGGGAGCCTCGAAAGAGGCCGCAGAGAATAGGCCCAAGCGACTGTTTAGCAAAAACACAGGTCTGTGCGAAGTAGAGATACGACGTATACGGGCTGACGCCTGCCCAGTGCCGGAAGGTTAAGGGGAAGTGTTAGGGCAACCGAAGCACGGAACTTAAGCCCCGGTGAACGGCGGCCGTAACTATAACGGTCCTAAGGTAGCGAAATTCCTTGTCGGGTAAGTTCCGACCCGCACGAATGGCGTAACGACTTGGGCACTGTCTCAACAAGGGACCCGGCGAAATTGTAGTATGTGTGAAGATGCACATTACCCGCGACTGGACGGAAAGACCCCGTAGAGCTTTACTGTAGCTTGGCATTGGATTTTGGTAACATATGCACAGAATAGGTGGGAGGCTAGGAAGCAGTGACCCTGGTCATTGTGGAGCCAGCTTTGGGATACCACTCTTGTGTTACTGAGGTTCTAACGAGCGGCCGTGATCCGGCGTTCGGACAGTGCCAGGTGGGCAGTTTGACTGGGGCGGTCGCCTCCGAAAGAGTAACGGAGGCGTTCAAAGGTTTCCTCAGAATGGTTGGAAACCATTCGAAGAGTGCAAAGGCAGAAGGGAGCCTGACTGCGAGACCGACAGGTCGAGCAGATACGAAAGTAGGACTTAGTGATCCGGCGGTATGAGAGTGGAATTGCCGTCGCTCAACGGATAAAAGCTACCTCGGGGATAACAGGCTTATCTCCCCCAAGAGTCCACATCGACGGGGAGGTTTGGCACCTCGATGTCGGCTCGTCGCATCCTGGGGCTGGAGTAGGTCCCAAGGGTTTGGCTGTTCGCCAATTAAAGCGGCACGCGAGCTGGGTTCAGAACGTCGTGAGACAGTTCGGTCCCTATCCATCGTGGGCGCAGGAGATTTGAGAGGAGCTGTCCTTAGTACGAGAGGACCGGGATGGACGCACCAAGGGTGAATCAGTTGTCGTGCCAACGGCATAGCTGGGTAGCCACGTGCGGAACGGATAAACGCTGAAGGCATCTAAGCGTGAAGCCGACCTCAAGATAAGATCTCCCATTCGGTTAACGAAGTAAGACCCCTTGCAGACGACAAGGTTGATAGGTCGGAGGTGGAAGCGTGGTAACACGTGAAGCTGACCGATACTAATGGGTCGAGGGCTTGATCAAAGTGAATTACACTCTATGCAGTTTTCAAGGTGTTTAACACCACAGCTTTCCGGTGGTTTGGCTGAAGGGATCCACCTGTTCCCATTCCGAACACAGCAGTTAAGCCTTCATACGCCGATGGTACTTGGCTGGAGACGGCCCGGGAGAGTAGGTAGCCGCCGGGATCCAACAAACGAAAGCCCCTGCAACCGCAGGGGCTTTCGTTTGTCTGCATGCTAACGTTTACCTACTCCCTCCGGGCCTCGATAGACAACGCGCGCAGCGCACTTGGCTGGCAGACATGACGAAGCCGAGCGCCCGCAGTGCGGGATGCAGCGAGGAGAAGGAACGGTAAGCAGCGGAGTTTGAGGAAGCCGCTCTGGCGGCGACGAAAAACGACGACTGCGAACCGAGCGGGAGAGTAGGTAGCCGCCGGGATCCAAAAGTAAGGCTCCTTCGCTTTGCATGGAGTTATATCTTTTATTTGCTATTGTAGATACTTGGGTGAAGCGTCGAGGCTTGTGAACAACTTGGATTGGCTACAGTAAACTGTACAGAAAAGATAAGGTAGTGGTATTCTCTTGAAGATGAAAGAGAGGGAAAAACCATGCCTGAAAAACGAGCAAGAAGAACGTACAGCGAAGAACAAAAGAAACAATTGGTTGAACTGTTCAACCACGGCAAACCTAGAAGCGAAATCATTCGAGAGTACGATCTAACGGCATCAGGTTTTGACAAATGGGCCAAGCGCATCAACGCTACAGCTTGCGTGCAAGGTGCGGGAGAGAATTGCGCGTGAGCGCAATGCGATCAACGATGGCGCGATTCTTTTGAAGCATGATCCCTCTCACGCATGGTTCAACACAAAATAACACTTTTTTCATTTTGAAATAATACTCTGTTCACATATATATTGTATGATCCAAGCATAGAAGAGACAAGATGTTGAAAGAGGTGCGAAATATGCTGGATCGGCTGTATCTGATCGCGTATCTTTGGAAAATCAAATTTCGTCACCCGGCTGCGAAAGCAAGTTGCTGACGAACGTCTGAAAAAATAATAAATTCGTCGTCCTGCTAAAAGGGTCCCCCTCTGTTGACAGGGACGTTCCGATTTCTCCCCCGGGCATTGCGCCCGGGGTTTTGTTTGCTTGAACAGGTATCTGAAAAGAGGTGCGGCAAACCAGTTCTTTTTTGCCAAATTCTTACTTTCCGGCAAGGTTGGGGCATAAAAGGCGGGAGCGCTCCCGAACGCTGCGTATAATGTTGAAAATGTTTTTCTATGAACGGTTGTTATTTTTCACAGTTATGTTAGAATGGCGAAATAGAGTGAGGATAAGTCGATGAAACAACAATACAAGGGACTGCCCGGCACGATTCTGTGCTATACGATTTGGGGAATTCTTCCGCTGTTCTGGCATTTGCTCGATAAGGTGGACGCCATTGTGATTCTGGCGAACCGGATTGTCTGGTCGGCTTTTTTTACGATTGGCCTTCTGCTGCTGACCAAGCGCTTCGGAGAGGTAAAAACGGTGTTTTCCGACAGGAAAAAGATGCGGTTTATGATTCCTGCGGCTGTTGTGATCACCGTTAACTGGGGGTTGTATATCTGGGCGGTGAACGCGGGGCGTCTGCTGGACGCAAGCCTTGGGTACTATTTAAACCCATTGATGGTGTTTGCCATCGGAATGCTGCTTTTCCGTGAGAAATGCGGCGTGCTGGAATGGATTGCTCTGGGGCTTGCGACCGTCGGCGTATTGGTTGCGACGATCGCTTTTGGAGCGTTTCCCTGGGTCGCGCTTGGCCTTGCGGTATCATTCGGGCTATATGGAACGTTTAAGAAGCTTGCCGGCGTCAACGGGCTCGCCAGCATTGCTGTAGAAACAATATTAGTTGGACCGTTTGCGCTTGCTTACCTGCTGTTTGCACCCACCGGCCAGGCGACTTTCGCTACGCTGGATCTCTATACGGCCGTGCTGTTGTTCCTCACGGGGGCGGTCACGGCTACGCCGATGATATTGTATACCCGGGGGGTCAACCATCTGGCGTTTACAACGGTCGGGTTTTTACAATATATTAGCCCGTCGCTGCAACTGCTTCTCGGCGTATTGGTTTTTCACGAAT
>Ga0334898_1004276_pt1 | contig 10772 bp, 9 predicted proteins | sample GraSluR3_MG_10_FD_207228 | JGI IMG/M metagenome (GOLD analysis project Ga0334898, IMG submission 207228) | Sludge microbial communities from methane-producing bioreactor in Wageningen University, Netherlands - Granular Sludge_3_08-R3 | ecosystem: Engineered > Bioreactor > Anaerobic > Unclassified... | reverse complement strand
GTCACCTGTTATGTTATAGACTTGGATACTACCAGTGGATGTCTCAATGTGTCCGACCAGAACGTGCTCAGGAACGGTGATATTGTATTCGACACCGACCATTCTTGATTGAATGGTGTCGTATTGGCTCCTGACAACAAATCTATCCCCTTCAGTGACCTCAATGCTCACATCGTCCATAAACAGCCCTAACAGGCTCTGTTTTTCAGCGATGACCTCGATGTAATCCCTGTCCCAACCACTGATATTGACAGCTCCGACAGTGTTGTACACATCTAACACTGTTCCCTGTTCGACATAGAAATCCTCACGGTACCTCTCCCTTTTCATTCCGAACAAGTAAGAAGCACCCCCGATTATCACAACAGCAGCTATCACGCAGATTACAACAACTAACGATTTCCCGAGTTTACTCATGCACTATCACATCCTTTAGTTCATTTCTACCACGAACTTGAGAAAAGTGAATACAAGAGCGCCGTCGCGTGATTAGTTCCCGGTTCCTGGTTCCCGGCAATCGTCTTCTCGTCGCGAAGCAACGATCCGCTTCGCCGCCGATGCTGCGGTTCCGCTTCGTGGCAAGATCTAAGCCACTTCGCTTTGGGCGGAGGGTGCTTCCTTCTTTTGGTATTTGCATTAATCAGACTTTTCGATTTCAATAAGATCCTGAGACATTAGTAGCAAGATTCATATCTGGGAGCATCTGTAGCTGGCTTTCACAGTTATTTATCAACCTTGTGGCCCTTCTGTTCGGAAGATATCTCATAACGAGATGCTTAGTATCACGTAGCTAGACTTTTCTCATCACTGTTACTCCTTGCAGATTAGACGAGAATGCCAATGATCGTTCTTTCAATTCAGAAGTATCACAGATATCATTGGTTATATCATTATATAGTTATAAACAAACATCGAGGAGGTGAGATTGGGTGTATAGCTGGACAAAGGTTAGGCTTGATGAAACCTCTTCTGTACCGTTGTTCGAGCAGATAGCTAGCTGGATAAGGAATGCAATTACCAAAGAAGTACTCAAACAGGGTGAAAGAATTCCAAATGAAGTCGAATTATGCAGGATCTTCAATGTGAGTAGAATAACAGTTCGAAATGCGTTACTGAAACTTGAAAACAGCGGCTTCATTGAGAGAAAGAGAGCGAAAGGAACGTATGTTCTATCTCGAGGTGTGGATTTCCAATACATCAGTGAGTCGATGGGACTTGGTGAGGAACTCGTAAAGAAAGGAGTCCCAATAGAGGACGAAGTCTTGAGATGTGAAGTTATCGAAGCAGATGGCCTGCTATCAGATAAGCTGGGAATCAAGGTAGGAGATAAGGTCTTTGCGTTGGAGAGGTTAAGACTTATTCATAACGAGCCTTTGATTCTATCGTGCAATTTCCTCGACTATTCAATGGTTACTGGTATTGAGAAATATGACTTCACTAAGAACTTCCTTTACTCCGTTTTGGAAAAGGACTTCTCTATGAGACTTGGAGATTTTGTGAGAACTTTTGAACCCATAATTCTGGACGAGACCCAGACAAGACTTTTCAGACTGAAGCGCGGTCAACATCTTGCTTTCAAGATTGAGAGTATAACCTACGACATTGATAATCGGGTAGTTGAGTACTATGAAGGAATACAGAGAGGAAGGTACGGGAAGCTTACAGTGAGATCAAAGAGAACGAGCGATTTCTCGGGAGAAGAACTCATATGACGACCGATCCCCTCATTCTATCCATAGACCAGGGTAGTACAGGAACCAAGGTCATTTGTATTAACAGGTCTGCGGCTGTTGTGGCAAGTGCTTATGAACCTATCAGGTCGATCAACAAACAATCCGGTTGGGTGGAACACGATCCTGCTGAAATCTGGAACTCGGTAGTTCAGTCGCTGGAGAAGCTTTCCAAAGAGATTTCTTTCGAGAGGATCGTTGGAATTGGGATCACCAATCAAAGAGAAACCACACTGTTATGGGACAGGAAGACCGGCGAACCTTATCACAATGCGATTAGCTGGCAATGCCGAAGATCGAGAAGCATCTGTGACCGTTTCAACGATGATTCCTTTAAGAACGAGGTAAGGGAGAGAACAGGCTCTCCACTTGATGCTTATTACTCCGCAACGAAAATAATATGGCTCTTTGAAAACATTTCTGGCTTGAGAAAGAAAGCGGAAGACGGAGAAGTCTTGTTTGGCACAATCGACTCTTGGCTGAACTGGAATCTTACGGGACACACGGCCCACATCACAGATTCCAGTAATGCAAGCAGGACTCTTCTGTTCAACATAAACTCAAATGCGTGGGACGATTTCCTTCTCGACAGATTCGAGATTCCCAGGCAAATTCTTCCAGAAGTTATTTCTTCTGATGGGATGTTTGGGGAGGCATGTAATCCAGAACTATTCAAGAACAGACCTCCCATTGTGGCCTGTCTCGGGGACCAGCAATCCTCGCTCTTCGGGCAGATGTGCTTTGCTGAAGGTGATGCAAAATGCACACTGGGAACCTGTTTGAATCTAGGCATAAACACGGGAAAGAAGATAAGGAAGGAATCCTCCGGCATGACCCCAACAGTAGCCTGGAATATCGGGGGAAGACTCACCTACAAGATAGAAGGAGGAGTCTATGTGGCAGGGTCATTGCTGGCCTGGCTCATAGATAAGATGTCAATAGCAAAAGACTTCGAAGAACTAACTGAGCTTGCTTCATCAGTTGATTCTACAGAAGGTGTGGTTTTTGTTCCGGCCTTCGTTGGACTTGCAGCTCCCTACTGGGATATGAGTGCACGAGGGACTCTCGTGGGGCTTTCTTTCAATCACGACAAGCGTCATATCGCCCGCGCAGCGTTCGAGGCAATTGCATTGCAAACATATGATGTGATGCGTTGTGCAGAGCAAGAGACAGACATGAGAGTTGACAACCTTCGAGTTGGCGGGGGTCTGGCAAAAAACGATCTTGCGCTTCAATTGCTAGCAGACATAACACAGTGCTCCGTTCAGAGCCCCGTGTATCTTGAAAGCACTTCTTTGGGAGCCGCGTACCTGGCAGGACTAAGAGAAGGATTCTGGGGCAGTATGGAAGAATTAGCGACTCATTACAGGGTTGGCAAGTCTTTCTATCCTGAGTTGGGTTCTGAGGAGCATGGCGAATCGATTCAGCGATGGCTGAAGACTATTGACAAGTCTAGAGGATGAAAAGAGTAACAGGGAGTGACTTTGATGGATGAATACTTGCTTCAGTTCAAGAACATAGACAAGAAGTTCCCCGGTGTACACGCACTCCAAGATGTGTCCCTTGATATCAAGAAGGGCGAGGTACATGCGCTTCTTGGAGCAAATGGTGCAGGGAAATCAACACTGATAAAGATTCTGGCACGTGTTTATCACCAGACTTCTGGTGACATAGTTCTGAAGGGGAAGAACATAAATCACGTTACTCCAGAGACGATTCGTCAATACGGGATAGACTTCATTTTCCAGGAGCTTGAACTCGTGCCCAGTTTCTCTGTAGCGCAGAACGTCCTTTTGGGCAGCGAGAAGACAACAGGGCCATTTCTCAACTGGAGAGAGTTGACACGCGCAGCACAAGATACCCTGGATCAACTCATACCTGGCTTTGTCGATGCAAGTGCACTCGTAAGAGATCTCTCAGTTGCTCAACAGCAGATGGTCTGTATCGCAAGGTCCCTATACAGAAAGCCGAAGATACTTGTACTGGATGAACCCACTTCAAGGTTGAGCGCTTCTGAAGTCGATCCACTCTTCTCTGTGATTAACAAGTTGAAACACGAAAGAGGAATTACAGCTATCTACATTTCTCACAGACTTGAGGAGATATTCCGCATAGCTGATAGATTTTCTGTATTGCGCGATGGGGAGCTAATCACAACGAAAGAGCTGAGCGACTGTAATCCGAAAGAGATCATCAGATTGATGATGGGTCAGGAAATCGACACATCAAAGAAAATAAACAACCTTGATCCCGATTACTCCTCCAATCCTGCCCTAGAGATCAAAGGACTCTCTAATGAAGGAGAGTTTGGTCCCATAAACTTCAGCGCTTATAGAGGAGAGGTTTTCTGTATAACGGGTGCAGTGGGAAGTAAGAAGACAGAGATATTGGAGACAATATATGGTCTCAGAAAACCTACTTCCGGAGAAATGTTCATCAACGGAAAGAAGAGGACCTTTAAGAACTCAAGAATTGCCAAGAAACGTGGATTTGCGCTTGTTCCCGAGGACAGGAGAAAGAACGGAGTCATATATGACTTCTCGGTCAAGAGAAACGTCTCATTGGCTTCACTTAAGTATCTCTCAAGGTTCAGATTCATTATCAAGAAGGTCGCAGAGAAGAAGACTGCCAGGAAACTCGTATCAGACCTTAAAGTCAAGACAGCTTCTGTAGAAACTCCTGCAAGGACGTTAAGTGGAGGTAATCAGCAGAAAGTGGTCCTTGCGAAGTGGGTGGTAAGGGAATCTGACATCTACTTCTTCGATGAACCCACGGTTGGGATAGACGTGATGGGTAAGGAAGAAATATACGATCTTATTAGCAAACTCGCCAGACAGGGAAAGGCAGTTGTCGTTTCGACGAGTGAAATAGAAGAAGCCCTAAGGATATCCACAAGGATAATGGTTGTATTTTCGGGCAAAGTCAAGGGTCAGCTGAAAGCAGCAGAGACGAACAAGAGTGAGCTGCTTTATCTGGTCATGGGAGGACAAGATCATGCTGGAAACTAGCATGTTGAAAAGGAGAGGGAAAGGTTTCTTCTGGTGGTTAGACAAAACGGGAACAGTAGCTGCTTTTGCTGTCATTATTCTGGTATTTTCCTTGATGTCTCCTTTCTTTCTTACCAGAAGCAACATATTTAGTCTTTTGAGGCAGATCTCTCCAATTCTGATAGCTGGACTCGGAATTACATTTGTGAACATGGCAGGAGAAAGCGACCTTTCATTGGGCGGGACGCTGGGACTTGCTGTTACGTTATTCGCGGGATTCCTGAGAGCTGGAATTGCCCCACTACCAACTTTTTTCGCAGTAATTGGCATATGTATGTTGTTTGGAATAACTAACGGATTTCTTGTTGCTTATCTTCGCCTTTCGTCCTTTATCGTGACGGTGGCAACGATGTTCATCGCAATGGGTGTAGAGGTTTCAACATACGGAGGATTCAGTATCTGGATAAGACACGAATCCGTGCTTTCATTTGCTAATGGGACTTTTCTTCAGATTCCCAATCTTGCAGCAGTAGCCGGGGTAGTCTTCGTGATCACATACATCGTTCTGCACCAGACGAAATTCGGGGTACATCTTCAGGCTATAGGAGAGAACTACGATACAGCAAATCTCATGGGAATTCCCATAAGGAGACTGAAATTCATCTCTTTTGTTATCGCTAATGTTTTCTATTCCATCGCAGGTATTCTTCTCGTTATGAGGACTTCAGGCGCGATAGTTTATTCAGGACAGAGATTGCTTCTGCCTGCACTGGGGGTAACATTTGTTGCCAAGACAGTTTTCGGTGCAAGAAGACCAAATGTATTTGGAGTTCTTGTAGGAGCTCTGATTCTGGGTAGCATAAACAATGCTTTTACACTCATTGGCCTGCAATTCTACCTGGTTCCCATTGCTCAAGGTCTGGTGCTAGTAGCAGCAGCTGCTGTCTCTACTCTTAACAAACGAGACATTCAGCAAGAGATATTGGATTAAGCGGGTGATATCAAATGCAGAAGAGGAAGATAGATTCCGAAATCAAGGATACAAGTAGAACCAGGGCTGTTGCAAAATGGGTCGCTTCAATATTCCTGAGGAAATACATAGTCATAGTCATTTTCGTGGTAATGATTGTGTACTTCTCCATTGTGGCTCCAGCGTTCACCAATATGAACAACCTGATCAGCACGATGATACAGATCAGTATGCTCTCAATCGTTTCTTTTGGGATGACGATTGTCATCATCAATGGAGGTGTAGACCTCTCTGTAGGAGCAGTTGCGGGACTATCGACCATCTTTGGTGTAACCCTGATGGTCTATCACGGTGTACCGGTCTATCTCGGTATTTTTATGGGGCTTGGTCTAGGAGGAACAATGGGCCTGTTCAATGGTCTCATGATTGCGCGTTTCGGAGTCGCTCCGTTTGTGGCGACACTTGGTACCATGTTCATTGCACACGGCCTTCAATTCTCAATTAGACACGGAGAGAGCATAGGGTGGGGATTTCCACAAGGCTACATAAACAAGGGCAGTAGAACCGCAACCATAGCAGGAATCCCAATCCCGATCTTCATTTTCATCGTGATAGCGATAGTTGCATATCTTTTCACAGAGTGGACCACATTTGGCAGGTACTTGAGGGCAATTGGTCGGAATCAACACACAGCAGAGTACTCCGGTGTAAGAATAAGAGTTCTGACCATGTTCGCCTACGTGATCTCTGGGGTTCTCGCGGCCGCATCGGGGTTGATGCTTGGGGCAAGTCAACGCTACATTCAGCCAAACCTGGGGGATAGCTTCCTTCTTGACGCACTTGTAGTCGCACTGCTAGGGAAGGCTGCTTTTGGGGGAACGCCTCTGATTCTGGGCACGATCTTCGGAGCAGTATTTGTTAAGTCCATGGAGATCGGTATGGCAATGCTAGGGGCACCAATAATGATCATGAATATCGCAAAAGGATCTCTTCTGTTAGCTGCACTTCTTCTCAGTATCTACCAGAAAAAGGGACTGCAAGGAGGGTACTGATTTGAGCGCAAACCAGTTGATTATAACTATAGACTGCGGTACCAGCAGCATAAGAGCGATTGCATTCGACGCTATTACAGGTAGAGAAATGCTTTCATCAAGGTCAAAGTGGTCCAAAGAAGAAAACAGTGGAGAGGCAAATTTCGATGCTGCTGAGAACTGGAGTGTAATCTGTCGTTGTATCAAAGAGGTTGTAGAACAGGTCGGCAGGGACAGGATTGCCGGAATAACAACAACAAGTTTCAGACACGGTGTGGTTTGTGTCGACAAGAACGGAGAAGAGATTTTCGCTTGTCATAATGCAGACTCGCGTCCAGACACGCAGGTCAGCGCACTGGTCAGATCAGGACAGGCAGAGGAGATCTTCAGAATAGCAGGTGATTGGCCGACCATACATCCATTACCAATGCTAATGTGGCTCAGAGAGAACGATCAAGAACGCTTCGAGCGAATATGGAAAGCGTTCTCTGTAGCAGGTTGGGTAACCTATCGTCTCTGCGGAGAAGCTGTTGCAGAGCCATCAATGGCTTCAAGCAGTTCTCTATATGACGTTAAGAAACAGCAATGGTCAGAGCGCGTACTTGAAATTTCGTCAATACCTCGTACGATCCTTCCTGCACTTGTAAGATCCGGTTCGATAGTTGGAACGGTTGAACAGTCGGTTTCTGAGCTCACCGGGTTACCGACATCGACGCCGGTTGTTGTTGGTTTTGCTGACACTCAGTCTGCAATGATTGCAACGGGAGATTTCTTGCCAGATAGATGGTCTGTGGTGTCTGGAACATTTTGGCTCCAGGCTGAGACTACAGAAGTACCAATCACTGATGAGACTCTTCGAATGCGCACACAGTGTCACTGTGTGGAGGATCTCTGGTTTAACGAAGGCTGCAGCTTCTTTCTTGGGCCATCTTTCGATTGGTTTGCTGCAGCACTTGTAGACAAGCCAAAAGACAAGGGGAACGACAGTCGCCTTGTCCTCAATGAATTGACAGAGCGAGCTGCCCTGGTACCTCCCGGTGCTTATGGTGTTCAAGTGATTATGTCGGACCTCACAGATGTAAGCAACTACAAACACGCCGCACCAGCCTTCTTGGATTGGAACATACTCAATCATGAAGAATCGGGAATAGACGTTTTCTTCAGAGCGCTACTTGAAGATGCCGCCCTGCAAACCTACGGGCAGTTTAGAAGAATTGAAGAGATAACTGGAAAATGGCCAAAGTCCCTGACTTTTTCCGGAGGATCTGCTTCAAATGAACTGCTTGCTCAGATTCTAGCTGATGTATTGGATACAACAGTGATTACGCCTGAGCATTTTGAGTGCTCTGCACTGGGGGCAGCGATTGTCTCAAGCACTGCAACGGGGTGTCATGCTTCTTTGGCCGATGCGAAGGAAGCCATGTCTAGCGTTGGTGGCGTGTACTCTCCCCGAAAGGAACACCTGGCAATCTACCGAGACAAGTACGAAAAGTGGAGAATCATCTATGAAAAAATGCTAGAGCTTGCTGATGCAGGCATGACGAAGCATATGTGGAAAGCTGCTGGAACAACAGCAAAAAAACCATAAGAGGAGGCAAAGAATGAAGAAGATCGCAATTGGAGAACTGTCAGTCTACCGAGCCGCTCCACCACACGTAAGGGATAATCTAGTCCTGGTGGATGAGTTGATAGGAGCAAAGAACGTTTCTGTTGGAATAGGAATATATTCCAAAGGTCAAGCCTCGGAGTTTCACACACATTCAGGTGAAGAAGAAGTAATGATTTACCTCAAGGGATCTGGAATTATGCAGACTTCAGATGGAGAGGAGGTTGAGATTTCAGAGGGTGATGTAACCTACGTGCCTGCCGATGAAAGTCATAAGCTGATTAATACGGGAGATGAGGAATTTGTCTTCCTGTTCATCTATTCACCGGGAGGACCAGAGAGAAACATAAGAAAGTGGGATACTGTTGAGTCTCTGAATTACTCACTTGAACAACTTACCAAGTGAACTCACCAGAAACAGAACGTTATAAGATCACTATTTAGGAGTTCCAGCTCTGTAACTAACCGGCACATCAGGAATGCCGGAATCTAAGGAGGTAATTCCCAGTGAGAAAAGTAGCATTGATTCTTGTGGTGATTATGGTGTTATCGACGCTCTTTATCGGGCAAGGTCTGGTAATTGGAGCAGCAAGTCAGCATTTGGGAAATGATTGGAACAGAGGTGTAGTTGCCGGGTTGAGGGCAGAAATGGAGAGATTGGGTCACACACTCATTCACACCAACGCCCGCGGCGACACAGGACAGCAAGTGGCAGATGTTGAGAACTTCCTCGAAAGACGCGTGGATGCTGTAATAATTGCTGGTGGAGAAGGTCCCGCTTTTGAACCGGTCATGAGAAGACTTCAGCAAGCTGGTATTCCTGTCATAACAATCGATATTCCTTCTCAGTACACACTCTGCAACGTTACGTCAGACAATTTCAATGCTGGAGAGAAGCTTGCACTCTACACAGTCAACAAGATGGAGAGCTCTGGGAATATCGTCGTTCTTGATACCCCAGGGTGGCACAGTCTTCTCATCAGGGGACGAATGCTTGAAGCAGTAGCAATGGACTATCCTGATGTGAAAATCGCAGCAAGGTTTGAAGTCTCTGTTGTTGACTCGGTGAACTACTCCTACAACCTGATAAGAAGCTATCTTCTGGCAAACCCCGACACCCACGCCATCTATTGTACATGGGGCCTTCCGGCAATTGGTGCCTCGCGAGCAATCAGAGAACTTGGTCTACAAGACGAGATATTCGTAGTTTGTGTTGATGCTGACCAGGCCGTTCTTCAGGAGATGCTTCAGCCCGATTCCCCACTAACAGCCGTTGTTGGCCAGTATCCAGAGAGGCTGGGAGCGCTCTCAGTACAGATGGCAGAATTGGCAGCAAAGGGTCAGACAGATATCATTCCAGTTGAAGCATACGCGCCGATTATCCTTATCGAGAAGACTGCTCCTGAAATCTGGTTTTCTAGCCTGGAAATCATGCTTCCTGAAGAAGCTTGGGAGGCGCTCTACGGTAACTAGTAGTCTCACTCGGGCAGGGCATTCTCAATGCCCTGCCCATATTCATTAAGGAGAAGCATTCTTGTATGAATCGAGTGGCAGTTGTAACTGGAGCCGCCCAGGGAATTGGGAAGGCTATCGTTGAGAAGCTCTTGAGCAGTGGATTGACAGTCGTCGCAGTTGATATTGACGTTCAGAAGCTCGAGTCATCCTGCGGGAAGGAAGGCCCCAGTTCACTTGCAAGAATGTGTGTTGATGTTTCAAATTACGAAGCAGTGAAAGAAGCATTCGGACGGATTTCATCATCGTCAAGCCGCATAAGCATATTGGTTAACAACGCAGGAATACAGACTCATAGAGAGATTGCTGAAATGTCAGAAGAGATCTGGGACGAGACAATCAATGTCAATTTGAAGAGCGTTTTCTTGTGCACGAAATTCGCGATCCGCGATATGAAATCTTTGCAGTGGGGCAGGATAATCAATATCTCATCAATGTCAGCAGAAAGAGGATCATATAGGCATGCTCACTATTGCGCCTCAAAGGCAGGTGTTGTTGGCTTCACCAAGGCAGCCGCCCTTGAGCTAGGAAAGTATAACATAACCTGTAATGCTGTCTGCCCTGGCATTGTCGAAACAAGGATGATTCAGGAAACTATGGATTACAAGAGAGAGAAATGGATGCAGGAGATGCCTCTAAACAGATTCGGTCGGCCAGATGACATCGCTGAAATGGTAGCCTTCCTTGCGTCTGACAAGGCAGATTGGATAACAGGACAATCGATTCACGTTAATGGCGGTATCATAACACCTTGAAGGAGAGGAGTTGTAGATGAATACGTATCAAATTGCACGAATGATTGATTCAACAACGTTGAAACCGGACTCGACAAGAAGAGATATCGAAACAGCATGTAGTTACGCAAAGAAATACGGTTTCATAACCGTGGCAATAGGACCTGCCTGGATCAAGTACGCTAAAGAACTGCTTTCTGGT
>Ga0334898_1004274_pt1 | contig 10777 bp, 5 predicted proteins | sample GraSluR3_MG_10_FD_207228 | JGI IMG/M metagenome (GOLD analysis project Ga0334898, IMG submission 207228) | Sludge microbial communities from methane-producing bioreactor in Wageningen University, Netherlands - Granular Sludge_3_08-R3 | ecosystem: Engineered > Bioreactor > Anaerobic > Unclassified... | reverse complement strand
GTCTATTAGTCTGAACACTGCTACGTCAGCAACTGTGCCTTCCCGCAGCGTACCCATTCCTTCAAATCCAAATATCTGCGCCGGTCTCAATGTGGTAGCCATAATGACATCCTGTATCGACATACCCATGCTAAGATACTTGGACATTATAAAAGGCATAGAATGCACCGGTTGTCTATACATCGATTTGGTAGTCACATCGGTACTTATGGTATCGGGCAGGAACCCTTCAGCCAGTGCCTGCTTGGCCACAGAGATTACAAAATGTCCTATTCCGTTGGCAACGTCAAAGAGTACACCCCGCTTGCGGGCTTCCCACACACAGTCCTTAATGCTGCCGTCTTTGCCTATGATGCATTCTCCGTTCCCGTGGAACGCATGTCCGAACACGTCACCGGGACGCAGTATGGACAGTACCTCTTCAACCTCCGTGGGCGGATTTGTTGTATGCACCACCACCGGCAGCCCGACCCTGTTGCCTATTTCTACCGCAGCCTCCAGTGGCTTAAGTCCCAGGTCGCCTACAATGTTCTTGCTTATACGCATTTTTATGGCCACAATCTCGCCTTTATATCGCTCGACGCATTCTGCGATTCGTTCTACATCAAAGTATTTTGGGTCTACGTTTTCCGGATAGTACTTTATCATCGCATGTCCCGCCGGTGAAGGATTTAAGTACGCCTTAACCGTTGTAACCGAGTGATGGACAATTATATTCGAAAACAGCTTGTAATTTGAAATACCGGCACTACCGCCGTCCACGCCGCTGGTAACGCCATAGGGCAGGAATGTTATATCCGGTTTCAAACCGCTTTCTCCACTGCCCGCAAACAGGTGCAAATGGCAGTCAATCAGGCCCGGTGTTACCAGGCAGCCTGTCGCATCCACCTCAATATTTGCTTTTATTCCTGTATCAAGCTTGCCTTTTTGTAGTATCTTACCCTTGCCGATGGCCACATCCATAACCTTCGCACTGTTATCCGAGGGCTCTATAACCAATCCGTTCCTTATTATAATATCTGCCTTCAACTTCCTCTCACCTCAACCTCTTATCAATTATTCAGCTTGCAAGTTCAGGATGCTTTTTGGAATAGGAGTAGTTTATCGCAAATACAACTAACACTAACCCGAAGCCGATTATATCGGTAACTAAACCGGTATAGATAAGGCTTACTGCCCCGGCTAAAGCCATAATCCTTTCCACCCAGGTTAACTGGCGTGAATAATAACCTTCCACTGCCCAGCCCAGGGCCTTGACGCCTATCATAGACGTAGCAACCACCCTCAAAATGGTCAGCATGCTAATGTTATCGGGCAGCAGCAGTTCGGGACAATAAATAAACATGTAAGGTATTATGAAGCCGGCAACAGCAATCCTAAGGGCCGTCCACCCCGTCCTGTTTGGATCCGAGCCCGCCAGGCCTGCTGCCGCATAAGCACCGGTCGCAACCGGCGGTGTTATACTGGCCAGAATACCGAAATAGAATACAAACATATGGGCCTGGAGCGGGATAATATCCAGCATAACGAGAACCGGTGCTGCAACGGTGCTTGTAAGAATATAGCACGCACTGGTCGGAAGCCCCATACCCATTATTATGCATGTTATCATAGTCAAAACCAGCGATATAACAAGTGAACCCCTGCTGAACTTAAATATTGCATTACCTATTGTAAGAATCGCACCTGACATAGTAAGAAGGCCAACCACTGTACCTATTATTGCACAGGCAGATGCAACGGCCAGTGCGGACAGTGCACCAGCTTCCATACCCTTTATTAGGTCCTTTGGCTTTATCCAGGTATCCCTCTTAAGAAAGCTTGATGCAATGGACAGTGCGATACCTACCAACGCCGCAGAAATGGCACTTTTACCGCTAACAAGCATATAAATAATACCAACTAACGGTATCATAAGGTGTCCGCCTTTTGATAGTACCTCTTTTACGTTTGGCAGCTCATCCTTGGATACTCTTTTAAGGCCAATTCTTCGTGCCCGCAGGTCAACCATTGTCCACAGGCTGAAATAATACAGTATGGCAGGAACGAGAGCGGCTTTAAGTACCCTGGCATAGGGTACGCCCAGCGCATCGGCAATCAAAAATGATGCAGAGCCCATAACGGGAGGCATAATCTGCCCGCCGGTGGACGACGCCGCTTCTACTGCTCCGGAATAGTAATCCGAGTAACCGGTCCTTTTCATAAGCGGAATGGTGAATGAACCGGTGGTCACGACGTTGGCCGACGTTGACCCGCTCACCGAACCCATAAGGCCGCTTGCCAAAACCGAAACTTTTGCCGGGCCACCTCGCAAACCACCTGCCATCGCCATTGCCAGGTCATTGAACACCTTCGACATGCCCGTTACACCCAAAAAGGCACCAAATAGTATAAACAAATATATATAAGTCGAAGATACACCTAAGATGGAACCATAGACCCCGTCGGTAGTCATAGCTAGATTGTTTATTATTCGTTTAAAGGAGAACTGGCTGTGGGCTAGGGGGCCTGAGATCAGATGCCCAAAGAACCCGTATAAAATCACTATACAGGACATTATAGGCAGTGCTAATCCCGTTGCACGGCGTGCCGCTTCCATAACCAGAAGTACAGTAAGTATTCCAAACAGTACATCGGTGCTGTTATACCTCATAGCCGTCCTTGCCCAGGTTTCCACCCGAAGTAAGACATTTCCAACCGACGCAATGCTTAACACGACCAATACCCAGTCAACACTACTGGGACGATGCTTTGGAGACTTGTGGCTCGCCGGATAAAGCATATAAATAAGCACCAAGACAAACATAAGATGTATGGCACGCTGTTGAATCGGGTTTATCTTGTATATAGCTGCAAACAGGTGATATAAACACATCAATACCGCAATCACTGTGACAACGTACTTCTGTGTGCCTTCAAACTTTCTGCGTTTTGCCCTTTTCTTTTTCTTTTTTCCGAAATCCTCCAGCTCTTCATCGTCCATCTCTTCTATTTTTTCCAAGCTGAGAACATTTTTATCAAGGTTTTTAGTCTCTTTATCATCGGTTAACTTGGTATTATTCCTATCGTTTTTCATAAAGCACCTCATTCCTTGTATATTACTGCAAATGAATTAGGGATAGCACATAACTATGCAAGCAGTATTCTATAGTGGTATAATGCTATCCCTAATACTACCCAAGGCGCTTATAGCTTTTCTACTGAATCACATCATGCTCCCTGAAGAATTTCTCTGCGCCCGGATGTAGCGGAGCTGTTGCTGACTTAACGCCGTTTTCAATAGTGCAATCCCTGTAGGCCTGGTTGAAGGTCTGTAGATATTCGTTATGCTCATACAAGTTTTCAAGGAAGAAGTATATGGACTCTTCTGAGGTTCGGGGGTCTGCACAAAACATAGCAGTTCCCGAAATGGTAACAACTTCTTCCGGCTGATTACTATAGGTGTTTGGCGGAATAATTTCGACGTTATAGTGTGTATTTTCTGCCACAATTTCCTCAACCTTTTCCATATCCTGAGACAATAGCTCACCATAGCCTGTGGAAAGAGCATCTTCAACCTGTGAAGCACCTTTTCCGGTACCCAGCATTATTAAATCAACCTGACCATCTTTCATCATTTCCCACATTTCAGCAGCAGTACTGTACATGGATTTGTAATCCTCAGGCTCCAGGCCGTACTGTCTTAGCAGGAAGTTTGTATTGGACTCAATCCCGCCGCCCATGGGACCAACAGCAACGTTTTTGCCCCTTAATTCTTCAAGGGATTTTATGCCTGCATCCTTCCTTACAACAACGTGATATGCGCTAATATAGAAGTTTGCCACGTGACGCAGGTTTTCCATCTTTTCGCCATCAAAAGCACCAAGACCGTTCACTGCATCGTACATCGTTGTTGACTGAAGCATACCGATATCTATCTCGTCATCTTCCAGTAGGAAACAGTTTTCAATAGCTCCGTTTGTAGCCTGGGATGCAGCTTTCTGCCCGCATTTTTCTGTAAGCATCTGAGCCGCTGCACTACCCATTGTATAGAAGTTTCCACCGATGGATGATGTGCCAATACGCCAGTTCTCAACCACTCTGCCCTCGGACTCTTCCGATGATTGCCCACCGGGTTGGTCTTCCGGTTCCGTTGTTCCGGCACAGGCTGCCAGTGAAAGCATTACTACCACTAATAACAAAGCTAGTATACTTTTTTTCAAAACTATCACTCCTTTGATTTTTTGGGTTTTGGCCTTTGTATGCTAATTCAAAGTATGCTTTTTCCACCCATACCCCCTTTCTGACAATCACAAGTCATGGTACTTCTCTTTTTACATACTATAGTTGCATATGGAGTGCTATTGACGCCTGTTACGCATGGTGGTTAAAAGCTGTTCCAGTTCACCACTCTGTTCAAGGCTACAAATGTTGCTCCATATACCTTCAGCTTTTTCATTGCCTATAACCTGCCCGACCAACCCTACAAATTTTTTGTGTATAACTTCCTTGGAGAAGGGATTCTCCGGGTCTCCTATTGCTACGTTGCTCTGCTCAACATACTTTTCTCCAGCTATTGTTGTTATCTCAACCCGGGCTGCGCCCCAGAGGCTAGGCTCTTTTTCGGCAAGCCGGACGAATTCCTCATCTTTTATTACCTTAACCAGCTTGGACAATTCCGCTATTTTGGGGTTGTCCAGGTTCCCGTCAACCAAGTCACAGGATACCTCACCGTAAGCCATTAGTAATGCAACCGTATACGGAACGCTGGTCTGCGCCTTTACCAAATCATCGGGCTGGTATATAGCAGCGTCGCATAGGAACTGGCCGCCAAAAACGTCAATCTCTTTGACCTGGTCCGCGAACAGGCCCTGACTGTTGAATATTTGCTCAACGGCATCCAGCGTAGCGTGAATCCTGCGTACGCAGGAATATTTTTTCAGATAAACATACTGTATCTCCCACTTAAGGGTTGGATTGTTGAGAAGCTCAAGGTTTGGGTTGGGGGAGAACCCATTGCAGTAGCCTAAACGCCCTTCGAATATTCCCGCCGGGCCGCCCATTCCGTACTTGGCCAGGTTGGCTGCAGTAATGCCAAGGTTGCATGCCCAACCGGCGCACAGATATTTGGGCGAGGAACCCTCTATTGCATATTGATTAAGGCCGCCGCATAATGAAGCCGCCAACGAAATGGCATCTGAAATCTGATCTTCATCGAGACCAATAATTGTACCAGCAACAACCGCTGCAGCGGCTGCACCACAAATGCTGGTAGCATCAAAGCCCCGCTGCAGGTATGCCGATGGATTAATAGCCCGTCCCTGGTATGAATAGACCTCGTATCCCTTAACTATTGCTTCCAGTACTTTTTCTCCTTTTACCCCCGGAGTATTTGCGGCGGTAGCAATAGCAGCAGCATTAATCACAACACCGGGATGTCCCATAGCGAAACGATGCCCGTCATCAAGGTCAAGTAAACGTGCCGCACTTGCCATCCATAAAGCAAGCTTTTCAGGCTCTTTAAGTATTTTTCCTCCGCCTAAAGCTTCGAAAAGCCTTTTGGACTCCGGCTTGACACTACCTAAATAGAATACGCCTACAAAATCCGCCATGCAGATTTTTGCCTTTTTGCGGACCTCTTCCGGAATACTGTCGTAATTCATCAGTGCTAGTACGTCCATCAAGCCAGATAGACAACTTGGATTTTTCATTAAATCAACTCCTTATCATTGTTATTCGTCCTATTGACAATCCGTATTCTTATAAAGGCTTCTGTTGGAGCATCGAAGGAACAGGCTTCATACGTTCTCCTATGTAGTTTTTGGGATATCTAACCGAATTTGTTATTACCGCTGGCGACCGTTTTGCATGAGTGGGATGCTTGTACCTTATAGCGTTATTCTTCTAACACAATCATCTCGTATTGATAATGAATACTGCGATGCATTATTCGTATTGTGAATACTGTTTTTCTTTTCCCGAATTTATTATATATTGTGTTATAAAAGTTGTCAAGCACCTTACTTAGGAATAGCATCTAATTAAAGCAAAAAAGAAAAGACCCCAAAATTGTTTGCAATGGCCCAGCGTTTGGACTGTTATCTTTTTTACGAAACAGGACATTACTATACAATTTTTGTGCCCGTTTGATTCTAACACGACATTCTACCTGTTTAGATTCTAACACAGTATTCTGTTTATTAAAAAGTCAATAATTTACCAAACAATGCTTGGCTTTCAACAGCAACTATCTTTTACCACTCACCCAATCCTTCAACGGCCCCCCTTAATCGCAGTAATCGCAGGGACGGTTCTCGCGTGTCATTTTTTTACAAATCCCACGTAAGCCCGAGCCTTTCAACGGTCGCCCTAAGCGGTACACCGCTTTGGTCCCAGCCCCTGGCTCGGTAATACTCGTCCAGCATGGATTCCAGCGGAGGCAGGTTATCCTTAGCACCCCCTTCGGTCCTGGGCTGTTTTAGTATCCTTTCGGGTATGGTGTCATCACTGCGCCTTATCCCGCATTTTACGTTGTACATGCGCTTGAGGTTAAAAATCCTCTCCCCGGCGGCCATAAGCTCCTCAAGGTCCACATCCCAACCCACCACGAGTTTTATCCATTCACGAATATGGGTTGTACTCAGCCCTGCGTACAGGGTGAATTTGCATACCTTGAGGGAATCCAGGATACACATCAGGTCCTGGCAGGTCTTCACGAATTCCCCCTGGTCATCCCTCCTGAACCGGTCCTTTGGCTCGGGAATACCCAGTTCCGGCATAACCACCGTCTTTTCGAACATATGGCTTGCCCCCTGCAGATGGCATGCGCCCCGGTTTGAAGTTGCGTAGCCCAGCGCAAGGCTGTTGAACGCCCTGGGGTCATGGGCGGGAAACTCCAGCCCCTTGGTATGAATCGCGTATTCCGGTGCCCTGCCGCCTATACGCCGTGCGGCCTCCCTTACGCCGTAACCCAGGATACTCCCCAGACCTTCTCCCTTACCTATTTTGTGTACCATTTCAATCATCGCATAGGCACTGCCCCATCGAAGGTCCAGCCCATCAGTGTCTTGCTGACCAATTATCCCCCGCTCATAAAGCTCCATCGCAAAGGCAATAACACCTCCGGTGGAGATTGTATCCAGCCCGTACCTGTTGCACAACTCTCCCCCGTAGGCTATGGCCTCCAGATTGTCAACAAGGCACATCCCCCCCAGCATGCCGAGGGTTTCATACTCGGGTCCTGCCCCCTTCATGGCGTAGGGGCCTTCCTTTACCTCCACTTCCCTGCCGCAGCCAATTATACAGCTTTCGCAAAAATACCTGCCGGTAAGGATTGTCTCGGTCATCCGCTGGCCGGAAATGTTTTCCACCTTATCCCATGCCGAGCCCGACCAGTTCTTTAAGGGGAAATCCCCTATCCTTTCGGTACCCACCGTGCCCCCCGCCGTGCCGTGCTGTTTCATTCCTATGGTCTTTTTAACCATGGTGGGGGCCGCCTCTCTTATGCTTCGCATTAAGCCTTCCTGGTCGGCAACTTGGACCCGTAGGCTACCGGATACCGCAACAGCTTTAAGCTTTTTGGAGCCCATCACCGCCCCCAGCCCGGTTCGGCCAACCGCCCTGGCATGGCTGCCGTCATGCATAACCGCCGCAATTCTAACCAGTTTTTCCCCCGCCGGTCCTATGCAGGACACGGTGATATTGTCCCCGTGGATTTCCTTTAGCATCTCGTCAGTCCGGTAGGTATCCTGACCCCACAGCTGTGCCGCATCCAAAACTTTGGCACCGCCCTCCCGGACCAGTATATAAACCGGTTTCTCCGAGGCCCCCTCTATTACTATTCCATCATATCCGCACCTTTTAAGGCCCGGTCCCCAGGTTCCCCCGGCGTCCCCTTCGCCGTATATACCGGTAAGGGGTGACTTAGCTATTATTTGATGCCTGCCGGAGGTGGGCACTGTAGTGCCCGCAAAGGGACCGGTCATGAAAATAAGCGGGTTTTCCGGCCCCAAGGGGTCGGTATCCCCGTCGGTTAAATCGTACAAAAACCTTGACCCGATACCGCTTCCCCCTATATATTCCCTGTAAAGGGCCTCATCGGGAGCCTGTTCCCAAACCCGTCCGTTGTTTAGGTTAATCCGTAAAATCTTACCCCAGTAACCGCCTTTCATCAAGGTCCCTCCCTATTGCTATCCTCCCATAATAGGAGGTATAATCTCTATCGTATCCCGGTTGGTTATTGTATCCCCAAGGCGCAGTATCCGACCACCGCCTATACAGAGGTAGTGCGCGGCGTACCTGTCCGCCACCCTGCCCTTTTTGCGGTCCGCCAGAGCGGGAAGTGCGCTCTCCAGGTGCTCCAAAACCTCAATTAGCTTAACCGGTTTTGTAAGCTCCATCCGGTACTTGTCGCAACCCAGTTTTTCTGAGTAAATGCTGCTAATTAACACAACCATCTATGCCATCACTCCAATCCCTGGTGATTCTATAATATCTTAATACCCCCCATTTTATCAACCCAAACCAAAAAAACGAACACCAAACAGAGGGACAGGTACCTTGTTTGAAAGGAACATCAATGGGACAGTAAAGCAGCATTATATTACAGATGGGCAGGTATCCGGTTTCCCGAATCAAAAAGGGACAAAGAACCGTCCTTTGTCCCTTTTTGGGGTTTATCTTATGAGGTAATTGTATAGCATAACGGCGGCCTCCGCCCTTGTGACACTTTTTTTGGGGTTAAAATTACCGCCGCTGCCGCTGACAATTCCTAATCCCTTCGCAATGGCCACATAACCCACAAGGTCCGGGCCCATGCTGCCCTGGTCCTTAAAGCCGGTTACAAATATTCCTTTTATATCCGCCACGTCCTGGTACTTAAGCGACCGTACTATAAACTTGACCGCCTCTTCCCTTGTTACCGACGCCTCGGGGTTTTTCTCATCGCTTGTCAGAACTTTCTCCCGGATAAGCCTGCTGTACATATCATCCAGCGCATCATCATCATCAAAGGAGCCGTAATAGCCCATAGCTTTGGCCAAAAACCACAGAAAGTCCTTTTGCAGGATGCCTTCATTCGGCCGGAACTCTGTGCCCGGCAGCGAAATGCCGTACTCCGCCAAAGATGCGATCTGATTCTTTGCAAAATGGCCGTCAATATCGGTATAGGAGGCAGCCTTTCGCTCCACATAGGGCTTTCCGGAATAATCCAGAATTTCTCCGGTAAAGGCGTCGAATATTACCGGTTTATCCTGCTTTACGTTGTAAACAAGCTTAATCTCCGGATGCTTCCTTCTAGCATCGGGCTCAACACTGCCCTCTTCGTAAATGCCGCTGTAAACAAGCTCAACGCCTATACAATCAAACATCGTTTCGTAGACCTCATCCACCTCCAGAGTGCTTTCCACCGACGGAAACTCTATATCGAACCAATCCATGCTAAAGCTTGTAACTTTGCCGTTTACCCCGTCAAAGCTTACATACGCGGAATTGTCGGGGAACTGCACCCCGTTTATCTTCCTAATATACCGGAAACTGAAGGAGGCGGGGTTTTTGTCCCTTCCAAGGGGATAATAGTGCCCCTCATATTTGGTGTCAAACTCCATGTCCCCAAATTTGTCGCCGCAAACCGCCTTAAGGAATTTCTCCACCTCGGCTTTTGCCTTCTCCTCGGTATATTTGCCCTCCCTCTGGCGGTCGGTGGGTATATACCGGGTGTAGCCCTTAAGTTCACCGCTCCTGGCGTTCAGCCTCACCCATATGTTGGAGGGTGCATCCTTATCGGCGTCCTCGTCTTGGAAATTAAGCTCCCAGGTATAACTGTCCTTTACGTTCCAGTCCTTTTGCAAATAAGACCCAGTCACCTTGTAGGCCTTTGAAATCTCAAGTTCTCTGATACCCCTTGCGATGCTCTCGGCCTTTTCCCTGGAAACCATCCCGGCTACCTCGTCCACCGCTTTTTGCTCCTCGGGGGTAAGGGCTGCACTATCCGCCATTGATTTCTCCTGGGCTGCCCCTTGCGCTCCCCTTAGGGGGTAAACGCCGTAGTAGGGGTTTATTCTAATCCTCTCGCCGCTTAGCGCGTCAACCCCGTAATTGCTGCCGTACACCGGCACATAAACGGCATAAACGCGGCTCTCCCCGTCTTCATAGTTGTACTCGTAAATAAGCTTTAGGCCAAGCTCTTCCTTATAAGCTTCTTTCGCTTCCTCAAGGGAAATTATCCCCTCCGGCTCCGGGAATGAGACGTCCTCCGACCAGTTGTAGTAATAGCTTTCCACCTCGCCGGTCTCGCTGTTTACATCAACGTTTACCGTGTTGGCGTGGTAGGATATACCGTTTTCCAGCCTTACATAGCTAAAGCTGTGGATGCGCCCTATTTGCAGGACCTCGCCCTGCTCCGCCAATTCCAGCCCGGACAAAAGACCGGGTTTCATCTTCTCAATGAAGGCCTCCGCGGTACCCTGCGCCTCATGCCTGCTTATCTTGGGAAATTTCCTTGTGCTGTCATAGTCGTAAGGTTTGTAGTAGTTGTAGCTAAGAATTGTACCCTTGTCGTCCACCCTTACGCTTAGGCTCCCCTCAAGCCTGTCCTTGCTGCTCCAGTCCAGGTACCAGGTAGTCCCTTCGCCTTCGCTTATCGCGTTGTAGTTAAACTCAGAAAGGCTTTCGGGTACCTGTATTTTGGCCTTAACCACCCTTATGGCCTGCTCCAGAGCCTTATCATCCTGTGCCAGGCCCTTTACCGGCATCCAGGACATGATTGCCAACAATAAAACCAAAGTTAAAGATACTGCCC
>Ga0334898_1004272_pt1 | contig 10778 bp, 10 predicted proteins | sample GraSluR3_MG_10_FD_207228 | JGI IMG/M metagenome (GOLD analysis project Ga0334898, IMG submission 207228) | Sludge microbial communities from methane-producing bioreactor in Wageningen University, Netherlands - Granular Sludge_3_08-R3 | ecosystem: Engineered > Bioreactor > Anaerobic >... | reverse complement strand
GCTCCGGCCAACATCATATTGCTTCTTTTCATCATCATACATGCTCCTTTTCATATGCTTCGAACTGAAGTATCAAATCTTCCTTGGTAAGGCCCAACTGTTCCATCGTATTGAAGATGGTGGGAAGTTCATTGCGCATGAATTCCTTTCTTTTCCTTTCCAACACTTGGTTTCGTGCATCGGGAGCGGTGAAGTACCCGATTCCCCGTTGATTTTCCAATGTTCCCTCCTCCTGCAGCAATGTATAGGTGCGGGTTACCGTATTGGGGTTCACCTCGAGTTGGACTGCCATGTCTCGTATCGAGGGAATCCTCTGTCCATCGGGCCAATCGCCACTGAGTATCCTGTCGTACAGATAATCGGCGATCTGTAGATAGATTGAAGTATGTTTATTGAATTGCATCGGTTGATTGTACCTCCTTCACTCGAAGATAGGCTGTGAACCAGCAGAATACCGGCAACACCAACCAGTAGAAGATGTTTCCAATCCATCGACCCAGGGTCACGATCGTGTGGTGGTTGTCGATCACCGAGAGGTCGATCCTAAGATCGAATGGTCCGGTGAAATAGGGGGCGAATGCGATGCGGACAAACAAGGTCGCAAGCAATCCCATGAGGATGCCGATGATTCCGATCGTGAGAACCGTCTTTACGAAGTGGGTCTTGCGAAAATAGGTGGCTCCAAGGAGGAACACCGATTGCGTGGCGACATAATGGAGCACCATCCTTCCCACATTGGCAGTCCATGGGATGAAGGGAGAGAACGGATTGCCGAAGAACAAGAGGGTCAAAGCCTCCACCACGATCGATGCCACTGTGACCAGCAGGGTGAGTACAATCGGATAGGCGAATGCGCTGAGTACAGCCTTTGCTCCGAACTTCTCCAAACGTGATGCCGGCAACATCAACCAATTGTGTTGGCCCGTCCTGTTGAACATATCCTGTGAGAACATCATGCTGGTGACGATGAAGCCTCCAAGAAAGAGGAATCCGGTGAAGTTGCCGAGATAGCTCGACTCGAAAGGTTGGGTTCCTCCGGTCATTTTGATAATGAATGCTCCCACAAACTCCTGGATGAACATCACCATGACGATGGTGATGGAATAGATGAACAGATTCTTCTTGCCCTCAAGCAACTCTTTTTTCATTACACGAACGAATCTCATCTCTCTCCTCCTTCTTCGAACGGTGCGGGATTGGAGACGACCGCATTGAATAGTGTTTCCAAGTCTATCGGGGTCTCATCGTCATCGGCGGTGCGGGTGCGAACGCTCATCCATCCACCAGGAACCTTCTCCATAAAGACCGTATCCGCGGCGGTGGGTTCACTCTTCTCAAGGGAAATGGTGAAGTCCTCGGCTATGGAGGGAAGACTCCTGTTCATCACCACTTTGCCGTCATGCACGATGATGATGGGATCGATGAGATTCTCCATATCGCGCACCTGATGGGTGCTGATGATGAAAGTCCTCTCTTCGGTCATCGCAGAAGCCACTGTTCTGCGGAACTGGCTTTTCGAAGGAATGTCGAGTCCGTTCGTGGGTTCATCGAGTATCAGGAGGGAGGTGCCGGTGGCCAGTCCGAACGAGAGGAGGAATTTCTTCTTCTGTCCGAACGAGAGTTCGTTCAACTTCCTCGAGAGATCGAGATCAAAATCCATACAGTAGCGATGCATCGCGGCATGATCAAAGCGAGGATAGAAGACCGAATAGGTGGACAGGTACTCCTCGGCACGCATGTGGGGAAGAAGGAATTCCTCGGGAAGGTGGAACAGTTCCTCCAGCATTCCGGGATTCCGTACGGTGGGATCATATCCCATCACGGAAGTGGTTCCCTCGGCTGGAAAGAGTTGGCCCGAGATGAGTTTCAGCAGCGTGGTCTTCCCAGCTCCATTCATCCCCAGCAGGCCGTAGATGTTGCCTTTTTCGATTTCGAGATCCAAATGGTTGAACAGGGGCTGTTTTCCGTATTGGAACCGAACGTTTTGCATTCGTATCATAGGTGACTCCTTTTGTTACCTTGTTTCTTAGTGTACTATCAAACTAATACACTAAGACTGAAATGGTGTCAAGTGCACTTCCCGATTTTCCTTGAAAATTTTTTCTCTTTGAAAAATTCGCTCAAATTGGGTACCATATCGATATGAGTCAACAGAAGGACCTCCCCAAGGATTTCAAGCGGAATGTGCAGTTCTATAAGTTCTGCGCGTATGGATTTCTCAAGAATCTACGTTTCTTTGAACCGTTCCTCATGCTCTTCTTCCTTGAAAAGGGATTGGATTTTCTTCAGATCGGGACTCTCTATGCCGCACGCGAAGTATGTGTGAACATCATAGAGATACCCTCGGGGGTGATCGCCGACAGCATGGGGAGAAGGAGATCGATGGCAGTCTCCTTCCTCTCCTACATCGTCTCATTCGTGGTCTTCTTCTTTTCCCAATCCTACTGGGTGTTGTTTTTGGCAATGCTGGTGTTCGCTGGTGGAGAGGCTTTCAGGACTGGAACCCATAAGGCAATGATCTTCGATTATTTGAAGATGCACAATTGGGGACACTTGAAGACCCACTACTATGGGCATACGAGGGCTTGGAGCCAAGCAGGTGCCGCGCTTTCGGCCCTGATAGCCGCCTTCCTTGTGTTCTGGCAAGGATCATATGCTCCGGTGTTCCTCTTCACGATCATTCCCTATGTGCTCGATCTCTTCCTTATACTCAGTTATCCCGCGAATCTCGATGGACCTCGCCATACGAGCAACAAGACGGTTGCCTCTGAATTCTCTTCGGTCATCAAGTCGCTGATGAAGAGTTTGAAAAGTAGGGAGTTGCTTCGTGCAATCGCCAACCAATCGCTCTACAGTGGCTACTACAAGGCCTTCAAGGATTACCTGCAACCGATCTTGAAGAACTTCGCGTTGGCATTGCCGGTACTGCTCGCATTGCAGGATGATCAGAGGACAGCTTTGATCACAGGATTCGTCTATGCCATCCTCTATTTGATCACCGCCTATGCGTCACGTTCCTCGGGAAAACTCTCGGAACGGTTCGAAACCTTGGCGGTTCCTCTGAACAGCATGCTGTTCATGGGCATCTTGTTTGGAGTGGTCAGTGGCATAGCCTACTGGTTGGGAGTCCCACTGTTGGCAATCATCCTTTATGTGGGAATATATGTGATGGAGAATCTGCGCAAACCCATGGGAATCGCCTATGTCACAGAGAGGATGGATGAGGCTTCCCTTGCTTCGGCCTTGTCCGTGGAATCCCAAGCCGAGACACTTTTCGCTGTGGTGATCGCGCTCATGTTGGGATTCTTCAGTAACCTGTGGGGACTGGGCTTGGGATTGTTGGTAGTTTCGGGGATTTGTTTGATTTTGGCCTTGTTCCTCCGATTGCCGAAGCTCCAAGGGTGAAGATCTTCATCCGATCTTTACCTTACGAATATTTTCGCAACACTTTCCCCGGATAAGGTAGAGGTGTATCATGGTGGAGAAGGAGATCCAAATTGGCCAAAATATTCGTGGTTGAAGACAATGCGGGATTGCTGGAAGCGGTGGTCTCCTACCTTGAGGTCGACGGGCACACCGTGGTTTCGTTCGAACGTCTCTCGGGAGTGCTCGAAGCTACTCGGATGGCTGTTCCCGATTTGATCATACTCGATGTGATGCTTCCCGATGGAGAAGGGTTCCATCTTGCCAGGAAGATCAAGCGTGAACAGGATATCCCGATACTCTTTTTGACCGCCCGTTCCAGTGAATCGGACAGGATCACCGGTTTTGAAATCGGTGCCGACGATTATGTGGTGAAACCATTCTCAATGCGTGAGTTGGTATTGCGTGTTCGCACGCTTCTTGCAAGGACACAAAAGGGAAATGGATCGACCACGCACTCCGAGCGGCACCATTGGATCCTGGAACCCGCGGTAGCAGCCGATGGAACCGAACATACACTTATGATGGATGAGGACAGCCACCTTTGTACCCATGACGGATTGGAGGTGAAGCTTACGGCCACAGAGTGGAAGATCCTCGCCTTTCTTGCCCAAAGGGAACAAGTGGTGGTGAGCCGTGACAAATTGCTGGGCATGTGCCTCGATTATCTGGCGGAGGGATCGGAACGTGCGATCAATACCCATATGAAGAACATCAGGGCAAAATTGACCGTAAATGAGTGGATCGAGACGGTACGTGGTTTTGGTTACCGCTTTGTGGGAAAGGTGTCCGAATGACATTGGTGAAAAAGACCTTCGGAATCTTTGTGGCCGCATTTGTGATCCAGATCGCTGTGGTCGCCCTCTTGGTGGGATTGGGATACCGTCAAAGTGAAGTCCAATGGAGGCAAGTCCGTACCAATCAGGCGTATGAAGCCGCGCAGGCTCTGCTTACCGGTTCAAACGAAGACTTCACCACCTATTACAACGGACCTTTGGCCGTTTACGATACCAAGAGGGAGTTGTTGGCCGGAACTCGGGGCATGATGGGAATGCACGGCAATATGGGACGCAACATGATGTCCCAATTGGAACCGGTATATTCGGGTGATGTCTTGCTCGGCTATTATATGACGGCAGAACAGTCGTTCAGTTCCGACGTTGCGAACAGGACCCTATTGCGTACCATGTTGCTGGTGATGGTGGTTTCTCTGCTGCTCTCCTTGGCAATCGCATTGGTGGCCGCGCTGTATTTCTCAAAGAAGGTGTCGCGTCCCGCCGACAATATGGCGCAATCGCTGCATCTCATGGCCGAAGGGGAGATACACACTCCGGTAGAGCCGGAAGGTTCCGATGAGTTGGTGGGGATTGCGACTTCAATCGAGTCCTTACGGCAACGACTGGTCCACGAAAGGACCTCCCGTGCCCAATGGTCCCAGGATATCGCACATGATTTGCGCACTCCTGTGGCTTCGGTGAAAGCCCAACTGGAAGGGATGATGGATGGTATACTCAAACCGGAAATCCCCCGTTTCGAACGTACGCTTAGGGAATTGCTGCGGATGGAACTGTTGATCGATGATCTGGAGATACTGATGCGTTTGGAATCTCCCGAAGCCAAGGCAACACACACACGCATCGATTCGACCACCTTCATTCGAGAACTCAAGGAGCGATTCGAGGCCAATCTGTTGCAATCGCAAATGGAAATCGAATCTGAAATAGGCTGTGAACAGTTTTTCGGTGATGAGAAGCTTATGGTAAGGGCATTGTCCAATCTCATCTCAAATGCGTTGAGGTATGGAGAGAGGGGGACTTCCATCGTGGTGAGGATTGTGGAAGGTAATGGCTCGGTGATCATCTCGGTGGCAAACCAAGGTACGGTGATTCCACAAGAGGAACTGCCCAAACTGACAGAAAGGCTCTACCGGGGAGAGTTCTCCCGCTCCACCCAAGGTTCGGGTCTCGGTCTCACCATAGTAGACAGGATTGTCCGCCTTCACGGCGGACAATTGGAAATTGCCAGTGATGCACAACAAGGAACCAGAGTATCGATGGTATTCCCCAAACGACAATCAACCATCCCCGATCCGCAGTAGCCTGAGTTCATTGCCGCCACTGATACTGAGGAAATTCCCCTTCGGGGAGAGACTGATTCGGGAAGCGGCGAACGATTGTGTGTCCATCGAACCTTGGGTGTAGATGGGAGTTCCATTCACGAATTCCATATGATGCACAGCCGGATCCAACCCACCATGGATGGCCCATCCATTCGTTTCTATCGAATCCACCACCAGTGCCTCAACCACATCCTCGGAAGTGGTGGCCTTTTGTGCGAAGGCGAAATAGGGTGAAGTCGAAATTCGATTCAATACATTGATACCATCGTCCATGAAGGTAAACACTTTGTCACCCACGCACCTTACATCGTACGGTCCTCCCAGATTGACATCACCGTCGACATAGTGCCCCTCATAGTTGATCTCATGCATCTGGTTCACAGTATATACATTGACCTTCCTGATCGAGGGAGACGCGACCGCAAGACGGTTTCCCCCTGCATTGATGGCGATCCTTTCGGGTTCGACCAATGAAGAGGATAATGTGGGGATCAACGAACCTAGGGAGAAGGCCTCCACCGAATTGGAGTCATACCCCGCATGGTAGAAATATCCCTCACCCGATCCTGCCAGATAATCGATGAAGTAGACTCTGTTGATATAGGGATCCAGCACCACGTTGGTGATGTTGGCTGTCCACCAATTTCCACCTGGTTGATCGGGCTCGAAGGCCGCGATCTTCTGCAAGGAGACAGTCACCGGATCGTAGCTATAGAACACTATCACACCCGAACCTCTCGCGGTCGTGCAGACGATATCGTCGACCGTATCGACCACCAGGTCGGTGACTCCGGCCGAGGGATACGGGTTGGCTTCCAATGACAATCCATTGTCGGAGAAACTTTGTTCCACCACCAATTCATCCTTCACGATCGAACAGATCTGCAGTCCCTCGGTACTTGCGATCAGCAGATTGCCATCTCGAAGGAATGCGGTATCGGCCACACTGGAGAGCCAATAGGGTTGTGAATTGGCGTCCTGGTCACCTGAAGTTACCGTGGCTACTGTGATCGGGACCTGTTGCAACGATTCCACCGAAGCTTCGAACGCATGGGTTTCTGAGCCCACACTTCCAAAGACTTCATCCTTCGCGATCACATCCAAGCGATGGGATCCGGTGAAGGTGGAGAAGCCGATGGGATTTGATGAACCTAGGAATTCCCCATCCAGATACCAATCGACCTCCATGGGTGAGGAACTGCCACCTTCCACTCGTGAAAAACGGGCTGAAACCGCAGTGTTGGGAAGGACCACCTCACCGATATCCTCGATTGTACCCACGATGGGTGCGACCACATCGCTACGTATCATGAGCCCGGTAGCCTCCGGCAACAGCTTGTCGATGACAATTGGAATTGTACTCGATGAAAGCATTCCGTCGAGGATGCGTATCGCAACGATTCCTCCTCCGAGTTTTTCACCATCCGAATAAAGATTGTAGAGCAACTCATAGGAACCGTTGGAAAGTTGGGCTCCATAGTGGGCCGAGGCGGTGGAGGGATCCACTGTTTTGCCTGTGGTCACGGTGGTGAAATCTCCTCCTTGTGCCTTCAATTTCAGATCGAGTGCGATTCCTGTGAACAAAGTGTCTTCCCAAGTGAAATCTATCGAAACCGTTCCCACACCCACACATTCCTGCAGCAGTATCTCAACCATGTTGTCTTTGGAAGTAAGGTGGTGGGTCACATTGCCGGTGGCGAGTACCGTTCCCTGTTGGTTGACCCCCGTCACCGCGATCTCCCAAGTTCCGATCGACAGGCCATTGATCTCGACTTGCGAACTGCTGGTGGTGATGTCGAAGGACTTCCCGTTCGGTCCCTCTCCCGAAATGGTGTAATCGGTGATAGCGAGTCCCTGTCCATCGGGACTCACCGGTTCCCTGGATTGCGCGTTCCTGCCTCCATCGGTCAGGAATCTCAGTTGCAGTGTGGTGGTGTGGCCGGTTTCTTCACATCCCGACAGGATCAACAGTGAAATAATCAGCAGCACCAAGATCGTACATTTGAACTTTTTCATATGAACCTCCATACCCTATACTTGTGTCGGTTCCGTATCGCTTCAAAGCAGGTGAGTATTGCATCAAATGACCAATGGTGGTATCACATTGGTATGAAGATACGAAGTGTATTGAATCCCGCATTGGTGACCACTTCACTAAAAAGTTCCACGAAAGATGGCATTATAGGTGAATTGCTCGATATATTGGTCGCAGAAAAGAAGATCTCCGATAAGCAGAAAGTCCTTAAGGATGTGATGGAACGTGAAAAGAAGATGTCCACCGGAATCCAACATGGTGTCGCGATACCCCATGCGAAGACCACAGCGGTGAAGGAGCTCGTGGCCTGTATTGGTCTCAAACCCGAAGGTGTCGATTTCGATTCCCTTGATGGGGAACCGAGCCGTATCTTCATCATGACACTCTCTCCTGTCGATAGGGTGGGACCGCACGTGCAGTTCCTCGCCGAGATCAGTACCATCATAAAGACTCAGGAGTCGAGGACACGCCTGCTGCAGGCGAAGAGTGCCCAAGAGGTGCTTGCGGTATTTGGATTGTGAGGTAATGGAACATGGCGCATGAAATGATGTTGTTGGCTCTCCAATTGGGAGTCATTCTTGTTGCGACGAAATTGTCGGGATGGTTTTTCTCCAGGAAACTGAAACAGCCCAAGGTACTTGGTGAACTGGTGGCCGGAATGGTAATCGGACCCTATGTGTTGGGAGCTATCCCCCTGGGGCATCTCGGGCCGCTGTTTCCTCCGATGGAGGGAACCATACCCGTATCACCCGAACTCTATGGAATTGCGACAGTGGGGTCGATCCTACTGCTCTTTTCCAGTGGGTTGGAGACCGACCTCCCCACTTTCCTGCGTTTCAGCGGGAAAGCCTCTGTAGTGGGACTGGGGGGAGTAGTGGTTTCTTTCCTGCTGGGAGCCGGAATTACGGTCCTTCTCCATCCTTCGGTCCATTCCATCATGGAACCCGAGGCCTTGTTCCTTGGTACGATCTGTACCGCCACCTCCATCGGTATCACCGCAAGGATACTCGGTGAAACGAAAAAGATATCTTCTCCGGAAGGTGTGACCATTCTCGCCGCGGCCGTGCTGGACGATGTGATCAGCATCGTATTGCTTTCAGTCGTGGTTGGCATCTCAACAGTCGAAATGGGTGGCGGTAGCATCGCTTGGGGTGGAATCGGACAAGTCGCATTGAAGGCTGTGGGTTTCTGGGCCATATGTATGGTCTTGGGTATCTTGGCCGCTCCCCATCTGACCAAAAGAATGAAACGTTTGGAATCCTTGGGTGTGATTGCCGAGATTTCATTCGGGATTGCACTGTTGTTGGCAGGACTTTCGGAGATGGCCGGACTGGCGATGATCATTGGTGCCTACATCGCCGGACTTTCGTTCAGCCAAACCGATGTCTCCACGGAGATCACCGAAAGGGTCAAGGCGGTTGGAGACTATTTCATCCCGGTCTTCTTCGCAGTGATGGGAATGATGGTCGATTTCCAGGCGGTGGGTTCCGTACTCGTGTTCGGCATTGTCTTCTCTCTCATCGCCTTTGTCGGAAAATTGGTGGGATGTGGTCTTCCTTCCATGTTCGTCGGGTTCAATATCAAGGGAGCGTTGCGCATTGGAGCCGGCATGTTGCCACGTGGAGAGGTCACCCTCATTGTGGCGGGCATCGGACTGGCCAGTGGTGCCATCGGAGCCGACATGTTCGGTGTGGCGGTGATGACCATGTTGTTGGCCTCGGTTGCCGCACCTCCTCTTTTGGTGCAAAGCTTCAAGGGTGGCTCGGGTTACAAGAAGAAGTTGGAGGCTCCACAGGAGACCGATATGATCACCTTGGAGTTGGAGTTTCCTTCCGAAAGGGCCGCCGATTTCCTTCGTCGCTCGATTGCGGATGCGTTCAGATCGGAAGGATTCTTCATCCGCACCATCGAAGGCTCGGTCCGATCTTGGCAAATCAGAAAGGATGAGGTGGTGTTTCTCTTGCGACGTCGGGGAGCCAATTTGGAACTCACCGCCAAACAGGAGCAGGAGGCCTTCGTGCGGCTCATGCTGATGGAGACATTGGTCGATTTCCAAGAATTCGTCGACAGTCTCAAGAGCATGGAGCAACCGGAAATGATGGGTGCCGGTCTATTGATGAACATGTTCGCCCAAGAGAACGAATCATCCGGCTGATTGTCCCCATCGGACACCGAAGCATGTAAGGTTGCTTTAGAGATGCTTCCCCAGGGGTATGCTACCTTTCATCTCTTGCGTATGCGGTATTTCATGAGCAATCGTGATGGATCATAGGTTTTCTTGGCCTGTCTGAGACCCGGTATACCAAGGTCCTGTTCCCGATTGATCTCCTCGATTCGGTCGGGCAACTCCGAGGCAAACACCCTGTTGATGTATTGGTACACACCCCTTAGTCCTCCGATCGCCTTCTCCACATGAATGATGAAGCGCGAAGGACCATCCTCTTCTCCAAGAGTGAAGGCAACGGGGGTGTCTCCCGTGTAGAGCACCACTCCCTTGAGTCCCAATTCTTCCCTGCACTCGATCGCCAGAAGGGTGGCTTTGTAATCTTCCACCACATCCTTTCCCTCAGCCCATTTGTCGAGCACTTCGATCATATCCGATTGTTTTGCAATATTCGAAGGGATGACGACGCGGTCGGGATGGTCTTCAACGAAATGGTGGACATGCACCAATTTCTTATGGAGGTTCTTTCCGGTTAATTCGATCAGTTGCCGTCTGGGGTAGAGGTAATCGGCATTGTCCCGATCCTCTTCCAAGAGCAATTCGGGGTGATCCCGTTCCAGGCACTCCTTCCATTTTGGAAGAAAATCTTCACAAATCGCATTCACCTCGTCGACTCGGGTGAACAAATCATCGAGGAACTCCCTTCCGGGATATCCGGCTGGGAGCATGGCGAATATCTCTCGCGTGTCCCCGTTGTATTGGATTCCCCGTATCACATACCCGGTTGTCCCGAACGGTGTACGAAAGGAACTCACGGTATAGTGGCGCTTTTGGGTGAAAGGATAGAGTGATGCCATCGAGAATTCACTTATTCCATGTCTATGGTCAAGAAGAAACGGTTGAAGCGTATCTTTATGAACAAGCTCCAGCGGAGTCTCGTCCGGGTAGTTCAAAATGGTGTGCATGTTTTGAAGATAACGCAAAGGTTCACTTAGGGCAAGTCTACACAAATTTGCACTTTTGACCTATTATTGCTT
>Ga0334898_1004266_pt1 | contig 10797 bp, 10 predicted proteins | sample GraSluR3_MG_10_FD_207228 | JGI IMG/M metagenome (GOLD analysis project Ga0334898, IMG submission 207228) | Sludge microbial communities from methane-producing bioreactor in Wageningen University, Netherlands - Granular Sludge_3_08-R3 | ecosystem: Engineered > Bioreactor > Anaerobic >... | reverse complement strand
TTATGGGGCGGGCTCATCATTTTGGGAAATGCCCCCGTTAACCTGCGGGAAGGCGAAGCACGTGTGGAAGGAATTCCGGTTTTTGAATCGCGCGGCATTTTTGGCGGCGGAGACGAAGATGACGATTCAGGCATTTTGCGGTACGTTTCCATCAGGCACGGAGGAACCAATATTGGCGCAGGAAACGAAATTAACGGCCTTACGCTGGGCGGGGTCGGAAATAAAACGACAGTGGAATACGTAGAAGTGATTTCAAATGCCGACGATGGTGTGGAAATATTTGGCGGTACCGTAAATCTCAGAAATATTGTGGTTTCAGGGTGCAGCGACGATTCGTTCGATTACGATCTGGGATGGAGCGGAAACGGACAGTTCTGGCTGGGTATAGAGAATGATTTTGTGGGTGATAATTTAATCGAAGCAGGTGGCGGGGTAAACCCGGTTGTCGGTTTTCCACAATCGCGGCCAACCATTTACAATGCCACACTGGTTGGCAACGGAAACACCGGCAATGGCGCGCTGGCTGTATTCGAGCGGTTTGCAGGAGGCGTTATCGCCAATTCAATTTTAATGAACGATTTTAACGGAGTTTTACTGGAAGTTACCGATGGCTCCAACGACAGTTACAGTCAGTGGAAAAACGGAAAACTGGACATTCGCAATAACCTTTTTTACCAAGTGGGCGCCTCCCCTAATGATTCCCCATTTAACCTTTCGGGTATTTATTCTCAGGAAATGCAAGACGAATGGTCGGATTATTTCTATACCTCCCGGAACGAAACAGGAAATCCGGGCATTGATCCGCAATCGGGCAACTTTGTTCCCAATCCTAAAATCTCCGGCAATTTAAGCGACTATCCCAACTCCTGGTTCCGGCGTGTGGACTTCAAAGGCGCCTTTGGCGAAGACAACTGGATTGAAGGGTGGACACTTTTAAGTGAATAATCTTTTTGAAATGATTTGAAACAACTGGTTCTCTTCGGGGATATCCAGGTCCTCGGGCTGAAGTTCCTCAGCTTGTTTATGATGATAGTACAAACTCCAATTCCCGTCGTTAAATTCTGCCGCAGTGAAATGCTCTGTCCAGTCGCCGCAATTGAGGTAACAAACCGTTTTATCGTTTTCTGTTAATACTTTTCTTTTGGCACGTGGGTATGACCACAGATTACGGTTTGAATAAAACACCTGAAACATTTTCATGCATGATAATTTTTTGCAGAATTTCGCCCGTTTTATCCTGATATTTTATTTGAACCCCGCCACTGTTCTCCAGCCAATGCTTAATTTTAAGTCTGTCATTCAATAAATCGTCAATAACAGTAATTCCCATTTCAGAAAGGAATGCTGCATTACAGGCCTGCTCAAATTGATTTTTGATAGGGACTACACATAGCTTTTTGCCCATAAAAATTGTTTCTGCCGGAGTTTCAAAACCTGCAGTGCATAAAATGCCCTCACAGCTTGTAAACGACAGATTAAACTTTTCAAGGGAAATTGGCTGAATCAGAATATTAGAAATTCGATAGGTGGATTTGGAATGCTTTGAAAAAACTTCCCATTTAATTTCGGGCCACAAAGAAAGAATTCTTATTATTTTCTCATCGCTAAACGATGGCAAATAAACCGTAAAATGGCCTTTGTTTTCAGGTTTGCAATTTCGAATATCAGGCCTGATTACTGGTTCAAAATTGAATGCATCGAGCTGTTTAAAATGAAACCCGTATTTTTTCGATACGGGGGCGTAGTGCTTTAGAATTAACTTTCCAAACCAATCGCTTTTCGGAGGACTTGGGGAGTCAGGATGCAAAACTGCATACTGGTGTCCCAAACCAATGGACTTTTTTCTTTTCAATTTACATGCCCAGGCAGAAACAGGCTCAAAATCGCAAAGAACGATGTCGTATTTTTTTACAGGCAACCGGGCCACATCTTTCAGAAACCTGAAAAGACGCAGCTTTAAAATTGTTTTTTCTAAATCGACTCCTCCTTTGGTACCAAAAATAAAACTCATGCCGTAAAGCTGATACCGGACAGGAAACGGCAGGTTAATATCTCCGCTAATTCCGCTTACCAATACATCGGTTTCACCCATTTCCTTTAGAAGTGGTACAATTGCCGTGGCTCTTGCCAAATGCCCGTTCCCGGTCCCCTGGATGGCGTAGAGTATTTTCATGAACTCAGCAGTTTTTATGCTTCCTTACGCCAATGTTCGCCAACAGAATCGTTATTTTCTGAAATTTGAATTTCGTATAACGGCTGTTCATCACCATAAAGCTCAAATATCAAAAAGAGTTTATACATCATGTTCAGAATATAAAGTCTTATTGCAAATCAAATAAGGTTTAAACAAGCGAATTCTTTTGGAATGATTTGAAACAACTGGCTCGCTTCGGGTATTTCCGGTTCATCAGGTCGAAATTCTTCTCCCAGATTGTTTTGAAAAAAGAGGTGCCATTCTTCATGGTTGTATTCTGAAACGGTGAAGTGTTCGACCCAGTGGGAACAGTTTAAATTAAAAACCTCACTCCGCTGAAGGTTTGCGAAAGCGATCGTATGCATTGACATTTTATTAATGACTAATTTTTGGCAATAGAATTTTTAAGCTTGTTATTTAGGTTTTTTAACCGCACTCTTTTGTTTAATGAGGTCATTTATATTTGCCGCAAATGTTTTTATGTTTTTTAAGCGTGGAAATGCTAACTTGTCTTTGGCGATTGAATACGCTATCAAAATATTGAAATAATTACAGACCAAAATTAAATATTGAATATAATCGGGTTTAATAACTGGTATAAGTCACCCTAACCTTTCAAAATGGGCTATCAGGCAGATAGAAATCATCGGCAGTAAGTTTACATTTTTGTGCAATGCGTTTGCAGAAAGCCAATTTGCCCAAATTGTAGTTACGCGAGTCGGAACCAAAGGCAAATTTCAATCCTTCCTGCTTTGCTTTCAGAATAAAAGCTTCATGCGGGGTGTGTGCCATGTCGTTGATTTCAATGGCAATGTTGCGCTTTTTTGCTGCTGAAATGATTTGGTCCATGCGTTCTTCGGTCCAGAGTTCATAGTAGTCGCGTGCAATACAAACCGGCAAAAACAACGGCCAAGCAAACACATTCACAGGCTCATTGGTGAGTACCTCAAGCGCATAGTCCATGTAACGCTTCATAAAATCCTCTGTATCCTCAATGTAGGTATCGAATTCCCAGATTTGCCAGGTTTTGCCGTTTCCCTGCGGCACCATTTGCGGATCCATTAAAATATAATCCATCTGGCTGAGCAACTCTTTCGAGTAATTTTTGCTCCAACCAAGGTAGGTGGGTTGCAGCCCTACGTAAACCGGGTATTTACGTAAATGCCTGATGTAGTTTTCCAAATCACGATCGTCTTTTAACGCCCACGAAATTGGATGTTCCACAATTCCGAAATTCACACCTGTCCGTTTTCCTATTTCCATTATTTTCTCAATGGTAAATTCCGGGGTTGTATGCACATGCAAATCGGTTAGCGGAAAATCATATTGTTTACCCGTTTTGCTAAAACCCATAGCGGGAGATGTCAGCAGCAACCCGGAAGCCAATGCCGATTTTTCAATAAAATTTCTACGGTTCATTGTTGGTAATTTTGGTTAAAAATTGATTAAGTTTTTAAGTACATCCGTCTTCACCACTAGCCATTTTTTTTGTAAAATATGTTCGTTTGATATCGCCTGCTTGTTTTATCCATTCTCACACAAAACTAAAAAATAATTCCGGCTCTTTTCTTTCCTTACAATTATTAAATAGACGCACCGAAGCATCTTTAACTTTGCTGTCTTTCATAGTACGTGCAATATTTGGGCAATTTTTAATACAGGCACAACACGAGATACATTTATCAATATCAATATCTCTGCTATTTATAGGATTAATTGCATCCATTGGGCATACCTCGGCACACTTTCCACATTGTTCGCATCTGTCACTTACATCCAGAAAATCTACACTCCAAAGCTGGGTAACACCACCATAAGGATATTTGCCAGGTAAAGAAACTGGTGGTAAGTCTGTTAATGAATTAGCCTCAGTTATCATTTTATTTACCTTGCTGCTAAAAACCTTGCAGATGTCCAAATCAATCGAATCAGGTCGGGATACAGCGACCGGGGTTTGACTGTTTGAAAAGGAATGTTCTCCAATAAAGGCAGCACCTGCAATTGGCACACACCCACGTTTTGCCAAAATATCTTTCAGCTCCAGAAGAGCATTGTCATACACCCTGTTGCCATAAACAACCACACAAATTGCAGGTGTATTATTTGCTTCAATTTTGCCAAACCAGTCTTCTAAAAGTGCCGGCACCCGTCCCATGTAAACAGGCACAACCACCACTAATAAATCTTCGCTTGTTAATGATAAGGTTTGTGCCCTTACTCTGGGTCGGGTAATATCAATTTGCTGTGTGGAATTTGCTTTTATGTTTTGTGCAATGATTTTGCCAACCAATTTTGAGTTGCCTGTTGGCGAAAAGCAAGCAAGCTTTAACGATTGTATTTTCATTCTACTTTAATTTGATTATTATTAAATAATGAAAGCAAAAATACAAGCATGAATAACAAAAAAATAGTAAGAAAACGACAGCTAATAAAATTTTCCTACATGCAACATAGAATCGTTTCTGTTGGCAAATTTTTTTGGGGTATTGCCTGAAAAGCGTTTGAACTCTTTAATAAAATGTATTTGGTCGAAATACCCAAAGTTATAGGCTATATCAGAAAGCTTGTTATAGTCGTTGTGTATGATTTGGTTTAATCCGTTTTGAAATCGGTTAAGTGAGGCGTAGGATTTGGGTGAAATTCCCACGTATTTATTAAAATAACGTTCAAGTTTTCGAATATTAATATTGTGATGATTGCAGAAATTTGTAAGCTGGTTGATGTTACTAATTTCTTTAAGAGAACCGAAAATTACATCGAAGTTTTTTGGAATTGTGATTTTACGATCAAGAATTGCTGAGAGCTCTTTTTCTAAAATTTTTAATCTTTCGGAAACACTGGAAGCAGACATGAGTTTTTCTCTGATTATTGATGCCTCTTTTAATCCAACTTCATTTGCACCTAATAACTGATTCCGGACTTCAGAAATTGGGAATTTAAAAAAAGGATACATTCCAAAGGGATGGAAACAAATTCCCAACACATGAACCTTTCCGTTCAATGTAAGCTGAGTTTTTGTAAACATATCCTGTAAACCATGGAAATAGACAGTGTCTAACAGATTATTGGAACCATTTGTTACTGCATAATGAGGAGTTTCGCTTAAGTTAAATTTTAAATCAACATTTCTTACAGGAATTAATTGATGGTGAATATTCATATTTTCAGCATGAATTTCCCAAAAGAACTTTATATAATTTCTTAATATTGGATTTTGTACCGGATATTTTTTTATTTGATGTTTCATTGTACCAGGTTTACTTTGTTATGGTTCCAATGTTTTTATCTCTTCATATTTTCTGCATAAAAGCCTTGTAAATTTCAACAATTTCGCCTTTAAAATTTTCATCGTTTAAATGCACTTTCATAAAAGCATCGGAGTCTTCTTTCTGATCTTCAGGTAAAACCAGGCCAACTGGGAATGCCTCACAATGTAAACACTTATCTTTTAAAATACTTTTAACTTCCTTAAAAACAAGATTATGTCCGAATTTGTCATCTTTGTCTTTAAAGGAGCTCCCGCAACAGGTTACAAATATTAGCATTTTGATTTCACTTAAATGCTTATTGACAAAGTTTTTGAGTGGTACAATCAGCTTGCCCATCCAAATGGGTCCGCATAAAATCACTCTGTCATAATCTTCAACTTTTGTTTTAAGTTTTCTGTTCCCGAAATTCAACCCTGTCAGCATGAGCAAATGGGAATTCAAACGCGGTTTGATTTCTTCGATTTCGCATTTCAAATCACTGGCTATTTTGTTGGCCAAATATCTGTTGCTGCCTTTGTTTGAGTAATAATAAACTATTGTTTTCATGTTATAAAGCTAAATAATATTTTGTCTGCAAACAACAGACCCGTCGGTGTTTTTAACCCAAGCAACTCCAATCTAAGCCGGGTTACTGCATGTTACGAATTTGTCAAGTGCCATCTGGGCCTGACTGTATGAATTGATGCTTCGATATACTTTCAAAATTTTAATGCTGGGCTCCGGTATATCTATCATTTCAGGGTGTAAAGAAATTGAATCGTTTACATCTTCTTTCAATTTTAATTTATGATTTTCATAAATATAAAAAAATTCCTCGTGGAGAGCAAACACAAACTCCAACTCAGAGTGGTCAAAAGATTTTTCATAAAATCTTGAGCAAACTACCATAACATTGCCATTGGAAAATCCATAAAAGTTAACAGGCATTGTGGTTGGTAAATATGAAATACGAAATTGATGAATTAATCTTGATTTAACTTCCATTTTGTAAATTTTCCTGATTTATACTTTTATAACAATATTATTGTTTTATTGCAATTCAAATAAGATTTAAACAAGCGAATTCTTTTGAAATGATTTGAAACAACTGGTTCTCTTCAGGTATTTCCAGTTCGTCGGGCTGAAGTTCCTCAGCCTGTTCGTGATGATAGTGCAGCTGCCAATTCCCGTCGTTGTATTCTGCCGCAGTGAAATGTTCTACCCAGTCGCCGCAATTGAGGTAACGAACCGTTTTATCGTTAACTGTTAATGCTTTATCTTTTGGTACTTGGGTGTGACCACAAATAACGGTTTGATAATCCTGTGTAATGGTAGCGTTCAGAATTTTCGACTCGGCGCCAGAAAGGTTCAGCTTATCACGGATTAACCGGTATTTAATGCTTTTATACAAAATGATTTCTTTTTTCCCCACAAGCAGGAGCACATGGTTTATCAGCTTGTTTGAAACAGAAAGGAATCCTTTTAAGGCCGCCGCAAATTTGGCCAGCCATTTTTTACGATGAATGGTGCTATCGAAAATATCGCCGTGAAAAATCCATGTATTCGATCCATCCAGTTCCAACACAAGCTGGTTTACAATTCTAAGGTTTCCAACAGTGGTTGGGACAAAATTCCGTAAAAATTCATCGTGGTTGCCGGTAATGTAATATACCTGCACTCCCTTTTCCATCATTTTTATGATTTGCCGAACCACTTTCAATTGATTTTTAGGAAAATAATTCCGGCTGAAACGCCACGAATCGATGATATCGCCATTTAAAACGAGAATTTTAGGCAGGATGGATTTCAGGTACTTCAAAACTTTCTTGGGTTTGCTGGCATGGGTGGCCAGATGCAAATCGGAAATAACAGCCACTTCCAAATCGCGTACTTCCATAATTGTAAAAAATTGGTTTTACAAATTGCAGCTTTAAATATGAATGAATGGTTGCAAAAAAGTTACGCTTTGAATAAATAGACTATTTGAAAAACACCTCAACATTTTCCCAGTCAACCAGCTTAAAGTTCTGGCTTTTCTTTTTCTTTCCGTCGTCGTTGTACCCATCCTGAACCACAAGTAGTCCTTTTGGAAAACCCGAAAGCGGAACAGAGGTGATTTCAATGCCGTCGGTTTCTTCAACGCCGTCAATTTTTCCATCCACAATTCGAAAACTGCCGAGGTACTTATTATTGCCTTGCCTTTCAAAAACGGCAAACGAATAATTCCCCTGCGATGAGGCAACCAGGTAACCTTTTCCGTTTCCGCTGTCGTAAATAGCCAGCCCCTCGATATCGTATTTGATGTTTGGATTTTCTTCCGAACTGTTTTCAATAAACTGTCCTTCGGTTGAACCTGTTAGTTCGGCATCAAATTTCCAGATACCGGCTACTTCATGACCAATGTAAAATATTCCGGTTTCGTCGTCGGCCACCATGCCTTCGGTTTGGGTACCCAGGTTGAAAGAACGAACCAGACGGGCATCAAGTCTGTTCTGCGTATCGAACAATTCCCATTGTTCCACTTCACCCGCTTTGCTGTTCATAAAAACATAAAATTTACCGGAAGCTTTGCTTTTATACATGCAAAGCCCGTAAACCTCGTCTTCCATTTGTGAAGTTATTATTCTGGAGTGGATGGAGTCGAGCATCCCGTTTTCCCGGATTCTGTATAGGGAAAGAGAATGACTGGTGCGATTACTGGCTGCGAGCACATCAATGGAGTCTCCGTTTAATTTGAAGTTGCAGCGTAAATCGCAGTTGTTCATATTTCCGGTTTTGAAATAATGAAGTTCTTCTCCGCTCAGGTTATACGAAGCCAGGCCACCTTTTTTGTCAGTGCCAAAAATTACGGATTTGGCCGGGTTTTCAGAATTTATCCAAACAGCCGGGTCGTCTGCAGCATCATCATTTTTGTTTTGAGGAACCGGAGCTGTCTCAGTTTTGGCGTTTATTGTGTTTGTGATGTGCTTTCCGGCAGTGTTTGAACCTTCGCTTGGCCGGTTGCACGAAAAATAGGTGGCTGCCACAAAAAGTAATAAAAGGAAAGCCTTAATTTTTTGCTCCGGCAATTTCATCTTTAATTTTGTTTACTTGCTTTTTGAGTAACAATAATAAAGTCGCGATGAGATTTTAACAAATTAATGGCATGTAGTAACATATTTTTTGTTTCTGAAATGGTATTAAAGAAGAGCACCGAGTTTCTGGTATTGATTTCACGGGCTTTAATGCGTTTTATCTGGGCAATTTCCATTTTTTCCAGTTTAACAAGAATTTCATCGCGCTGCTTAATTAAGTCAGTTATTTGATTGAATTTGTTTCCTTTAACCAGTGCAGTAGCAAAATTGAAAAATTTGTTGATTTCCGATTTCAGGTTGGCAAATTCATCAATTTGCGATTGAATAAACGGTTTATGGTTGTTGTTCACATGTTCAAAAAGCGGCTCCACAAGGAAATTCAACGAGTGGGCCAGCTCACGCTGGTAGTCCACAACCTGTACATAAAAGTGGCCCGAGTCCACATCTTCCTCTATTTTCGAGATGGTATTCAGTACCTTGTTTTTCTGTTTTTTCGATTTTTTATTCAGATTGTCTTTAAGGCTGAGCGACTCTTTTAGTTGCGAGCGTTCTTCCTTCAGAAAACTGTCAATACTTTCCGAATAGATTTTATTCGCCATCGTAATCGATTTCACAACCTGTTTCCGGCATTTCTCCATTACCTTTTCTGTTTCATCCTTTTCGGTAATGGTGTCGTCCTCATCCACCACTTCCATGGCGCTTCTTTTTTTGAACAGCATGTGGGTGCGAATGACCATAAAAACGGCAACGGCGACAAAAACCGCAATCATTAACATGCCGCCGATTGAAATGATCCAGGCCACAACTGCTGCCACCGAAAATGCAATAATGGCCGTTAAAAACCAGCCGCCGATAACGGCAAAAACACCTGAAATCCGGTAAACGGCACTGTCGCGGCCCCATGCCCGGTCGGAAAGTGATGTACCCATTGCCACCATAAAAGTAACGTAAGTTGTGGACAGCGGTAGTTTATAGGAAGTTCCAATGGCAATCAGCACACTGGCCACCAGCAGGTTGACCGAGGCCCTGATTTTGTCGAACGAAGGAGCGTCGGGATTTGGCGATGCGGTGGAAACCGGTTCGAAACGCGAATGAATTTTCCGGGTTATGGCAGGCGGAACAATCTTGTCGAGGGTTTTCTGAAAGCTGGTCGAACTTCGCACAATAACACGGGCAACCCGGTTGGAGTTAAACCGTTCAGTCCCCTCGTTTTGCCGCGATAAATCGAGCGATGTATTTACAACTGATTGTGCTTTTTTTGAAAAAATAAGGGTGGAAATCATTATTAAACCGGAAATGAGCAGCATGAAGGTTGGCGTGCCCACTTTTCCGGCCAGCATTTCCATCGAGAATGCATCAGGTGCGGTTGCACCGGCGGTTATCCAGGCTTTAAACGAATTGTAGCCGGCCAGCGGAACCCCGATAAAGTTCACCAAATCGTTGCCTGCAAAAGCCATTGCCAAAGCAAACGTTCCAATTAAAACAGTGATTTTTAGTACTTTAATATTGAACAACCATTTAAGTAGCTGAATAAGAACAACCCAGATTACAAAGCTGTACAACAACAATTTGCCGGTATGTGCAACTACCCATTCACCCAGTTTTTCTCCGTTGGCTACTTTAATTTCTGCAAATGCAGAACCGTCGATACCTTTTATGAGAATAAAATAGGTAATGGCTGTAATGGCAACTCCGCCAAACAGCGAACCAAAGTACTTCATGTTTTGCCGGTAGTTAAACGTAAAAACAAGGCGGGTAATGTATTGCACTATAGCTCCTACGGTAAAGGCAATAAGTACCGACAATAAAATTCCGGTAATAATAGCCAGTGCTTTTTCAGAATTAATATAGGTGGACAATTCACTAAGTGAGCCACCCAGACTTTTGATTTTAACCAGCGAAACAGCCACCGCCGACCCAAGTAATTCAAAAACAATGGAAACCGTTGTAGATGTGGGCATTCCAAAGGTATTAAACATGTCGAGCAGAATAATATCGGTAATCATCACAGCGAGGAAAATCACCATAATTTCCGAAAAGACAAACATGTCGGGGTGGAAGATCCCTTTCCGGGCCACCTCCATCATACCACTGGAAAACGTGGCGCCAATAAGCACACCCAGTCCCGCCATCAGAAAAATGAGCCATTTGGGTGCTGCTTTCGAACCAAATGCTGAATTGAGAAAATTTACTGCATCGTTACTTACACCTACAACTAAATCGGAAATAGCCAGTGCGAAGAGGACAACAACAATGATAAGGTAAACATTTTCCATTATCT
>Ga0334898_1004265_pt1 | contig 10804 bp, 10 predicted proteins | sample GraSluR3_MG_10_FD_207228 | JGI IMG/M metagenome (GOLD analysis project Ga0334898, IMG submission 207228) | Sludge microbial communities from methane-producing bioreactor in Wageningen University, Netherlands - Granular Sludge_3_08-R3 | ecosystem: Engineered > Bioreactor > Anaerobic >... | reverse complement strand
CGGGGATCGAAATGGTCCTCATCGACGAAAACACTGATCTGCGCAGCTTCCGCCAGGAACTTCGCTGGAACGAAGCCTATTACGGACTGAAAGGCCTGTAAGCGCGGATAACACACATGGAAAGGGGGAAAGATGAATACTGAATCCTTACAGAACGCAATAATGGGAATGGAGCTGGGATCCACCCGGATCAAGGCCAGTCTGATAAGTCCGGAGGGGTCTCCCCTGGCGGGCGGCTCACACGGCTGGGAGAACAAATTCGAGAACGGGGTCTGGACCTACGACATGGACGAGGTCTGGCGGGGAATAGCCGGCTGCTACGCCGATCTGGCGGAGGACATTAAAAAGCGCTATTCCTTGGAACTGACGACCTTTGCCGCCGGCGGCTTCAGCGGCATGATGCACGGTTATATAGCCCTGGACAAAAATGGTGAACTTCTTACCCCCTTTCGCACCTGGCGCAACAATATTACCGGCCCGGCATCCGAAGAGCTCACAAAGCTCTTCGGTTTCGCCATTCCTCAAAGGTGGAGTATCGCCCACCTGTACCAGGCAATCCTGAATAACGAAGAGCATGTCAAGGATATAGACTTCCTCACCACCCTGGCGGGCTACGTCCACTGGAAGCTGACGGGTGAACGGTTTGCGGGGATCGGCGAAGCATCGGGAATGTTTCCCATTGATCCTGCGACCATGGACTACGACGAAGACAGGATGGAGAAATTCGACCGCCTCGTTGCGGAGCGCGGCTATCCGTGGAATCTCAGGGATATTCTGCCGAAGGTCCTGACGGCAGGGGAGAATGCCGGTTCGCTGAACAGTGCGGGAGCGAAACTGCTGGACCCCTCGGGTAAACTGCAGGCGGGCATACCCATCTGTCCCCCCGAGGGTGACGCCGGTACCGGCATGGTGGCTACCAACAGCGTACGCCCCCGGACCGGAAACGTCTCCGCGGGAACTTCAGTATTCGCCATGATCGTTCTGGAAAAGCCACTCAGGGAGGTCCATCCGGAAATCGACATCGTTACAACCCCCGACGGCAAACCCGTTGCCATGGCCCATTCCAACAACTGCTCCAGCGACTTTGACGCCTGGATGGGGATTCTCGGACAGGCAGCCTCGGCCATGGGAATGGACGCTTCGGCTGACGATCTCTACGGAAAACTGATGCCCCTGGCACTGCAGGGAGACCCCGATGCCGGAGGACTCCTTGCCATAAGCTATGTCTCCGGGGAACATATAACCGGGTTCAGCGAAGGCCGCCCTCTCGTTGTCCGCAGACCGGAGAGCAGTTTTACTCTGCCGAACCTGCTGCGCTCCCTGCTCTTTACCGCTTTCTGCGCCCTGCGCACCGGGCTTAACATTCTTACAGAAAAGGAAGGAGTCGTAGTCGACGAAATTCGCGGCCACGGCGGAATCTTCAGGACCCCGGAGGTAGGACAGCGTATAATGGCAGCCGCCACCGGGACCCCGGTAAGTCTGCCGGAAACCGCAGGAGAGGGAGGCGCCTGGGGAATGGCCCTGCTTGCTGCCTACATGCTGAAGGGCAGAAAAGCTTCAAGCCTGCCGGATTTTCTCGATACCCTGATAGCAGACAGCCTGGGGAAGGCGGTCGAACCGGATCCGGAGGATGTGCGGGGCTTTAACGAGTTCTTCAAAAGCTATCATAAAGGGCTTTCCATTGAGAGAGAGGCAGTCAGGGTACTAGGAGAAATAGAGACGTAAGACAATATCCTGGTTGTAGTTGCCGAATCCGCGACCGAAAATATTTATTCCGCCCACATGTTTTGCGTCATCTTCGACACCGATTTTGACAGTGATGGAATGGTGGGCGGAAAGATCGAGATCAGAAATTTTTACATCGGATATCTTCAGACCGTCAACGAAGGACCCGCTGTTTGTCACCCTCCAGCTTTTAAGCAAACCGTACTGTGAGCCTTCGAGCTTCCACCAGGAGGGAGTCAGCTTTCCTCTCTTATCTCCATAGTCACCCGGGGAGGTCCAGGTACCGACTTTTACATCGTTTAACCACAGGGAAATATCCGACAACCACTCCTTGTTGGTACCGGGAACCTCAGAGGAAAGCTCGGTAACGATTTCTACCGTCCTGACTTCAGTATCTTTGTACAGGCTGTTGTTCGGAAACTTATACTCCACGTAGCCTTTTTCAAACCAGATCAGACCTGCTTTTACTCGCTCGGGGTCAAGAAAATGGTTGGGCACATCGAGATAACCGATTATACTCTCCGTCGAGCAGAGCCCGCAGGGGGCTGAAACCTCATAGCGGTTATACAGACCTATGGGCATTTCGACTTCGATAACATTATCCTTTTCTATTTCCCTCTTCTGGCTCGAAAACTCAATTACGATTTCGGAATAAATGGGATGACAAATTTTCTGGGTACCCTTTTTTCCTTTTATCTGTTCGGTAGCAATCAAACCCGCTTCCTCAAGAATCATCACGTTAGTCGCAACAGTTGATTGAGGCATTTCCAGAACAGCGGATAGCTCATTAATATTTTTGGGGCCATGGTCAATGATTTCGAGTATCTTTAATCGTATCTTTGAGGCAAGCCCCTTGATTTTATCAAAATCTTCGCTGGGATCTATTATAATAGCCCTATTCTCTTTGTTCGTCATCTCTTTACGTCTCAGCGTTGATTATATCAGTAATTCAAATCAAATTCTATGATACTCAAAAACAATCAATTGTACAGCCTGCACAAATTTCAGATACTTTTCCGGAGAGCATAAATTACAAAAAAACCGTGCCGCTCCAGAGGCTATTGCCCGTCACTGGAGCGCACACGGCTGCATAAACACCGACTAGGATTCTATTCGCAACGCCACAACGGACATCGGCGGAATCGTCAGTTTGAGTTCATCATTCTCAGCTTTTACCCCGGAGAAGGATTGGGGGCTGAGCCTGTTGGGCTCTTCAAAGGTATTGTGCAGATTCATCGATGAACCGGACAGAATACGCCCGCTTACGTTCTTAATCCGGGTACCCCTGAGTACGGTCCTGATTTCTGCGGGCTTTATCGGGTCGACGTTGTTCATGGTTACGAGGATGCTTCCGTCATCAGCCCTCGAGGCGGAGGCGCTTACTTTATCCATACTGTATTCACCGTGATTGTACTGATCAGCCTCCGTATGGACAGGTAAACAAGTCGCATCCTGGTGTCCCCTGTACAGATCGAAAACGTGATAGGTCGGAGTAAGCACCATTCTCGGGCCATCCGTCAGAACCATTGCCTGCAGCACATTTACTGTCTGCGCGATATTGGCCATTCTGACCCGGTCACTGTATTTGTTGAATATGTTGAGACTTATTGAAGCGACCAGAGCATCCCGCATTGTGTTCTGCTGATACAGAAAACGGGGATGCGTTCCCGGTTCGGCTTCAAACCAGGTTCCCCACTCATCAACGATAAGGGCCACCCTCTTCTCGGGATCATAACGGTCCATTATCGCAGAATGCCGATGGACCAGTTCTTCGGTATTGTGGGCCTTGCGCAGAATAAGGGCCCATTCGCTTTCAGGAAAATCTGTCGCGGATCCGCGCTTTTCAGTGGTACTTTCCCCGCTGGAAAACATTCTGGAATAATAATGGAGAGCAAGACCGTCCATACAGCATTTTGCATCGCGCATCATTACATCGGTCCAGTGATAATCATCATTTTTAGGACCGCAGGCGATTCTGAAAACCTTTTGTCCGTTGTAATTACGGACAAATGTATTATACCGCTTATACACAGAGGCATAGAATTCAGGACTCATTCTGCCGCCGCAGCCCCAGTTTTCGTTGCCGATACCAAAATATTTTATATTGAAGGGCTCTTTTCTGCCATTCTTGATTCTCATTTCCGACATGGGAGTGGAGTCCGGCCAGTTCATGTACTCGATCCACTCCTGCATTTCGTGGACTGTTCCGCTGCCGACGTTACCGCAGATGTAGGGCTCTGCTCCGATCTGTTCACACAGATCAAAGAATTCATGGGTGCCGAACTGATTGTCCTCGACAACACCACCCCAGTTGCTGTTGACCATGGGGCGTCGTTCTTCCCTGCTGCCGACACCATCCTTCCAGTGATACTCATCCGCAAAACAGCCCCCGGGCCATCGCAGCACCGGTGCCTTGATATGTTTCAATGCCTTGACTATGTCGGTTCTCATGCCGCGTACATTCGGGATATCACTTTCTTCACCCACCCAGACGCCGTCGTAAATACAGCGTCCGAGATGTTCGGCAAAATGCCCATAAATGTTTTTATCTATCCTGTGATCCCCGCTCTCGGCATGAACAATTATCTTATTTACCATTCAACGTCTCCTTGTTTATGTTCATCTGTCATGTGCAGCCAAATCCTTTTCTGTATGCCGAAAAAACATACCTGCGGATTGAAGATAATGTACGGAATGCTTTCCTGTTCAGCCCTTTATACCTCCTACAGTCAATCCTGATATGAAATATTTTTGTCCGAACACAAAAACAAGAACGGGCGGCAGGATCGCCAGGACAGCGCCAGGCAGCAGAACCTGGAACCCGGTACCATAAGGATCTATCTGGCTGGCGAGACCTATGGGAAGGGTATATTTGTCGCCTGTCCTCAATACCACCAGGGGCCATACAAAATTGTTCCACTCTTTTCTGGCTAAGAGAATCGCCATAGCCCCGTAAGCAGGAAGCATAAGCGGCGCCATGATGCGAAAGAACAGACCATATTCCGTACACCCGTCTATTCGCCCGGCATCCAGATAGTCGCGTGGAAGACTTACGGCGTATTGTCGAAAAAAGAATATTCCCAGGGGAAAGGCCACATAGGGCAGAATGACCCCGGCATAGGTATTAACCAGCTTCATGCCGATGATGATGCGGTACAATGGAAGCATAAGAATCTCAAGAGGTATCATCATTACAAAAAGGACGAGACCAAAAATAAGATTTCTGCCTATGAAATTGTAGACTGCCAGGCCGTACCCGACAACCGAGCAGACAATAAGGGCAGACATGGTATACAGAGCGGTGATTGCTATACTGTTAAAATACCAGTTGGCATATCGTGAAGCCCCGCTGAATATATAGGCGTAGTTATCCAGGGTCATTTGCTCAAGATTCAGGCCCAGGGCCATACCTTCACGGAACAGAAGCTGTGTAGGGCGAAACGATGCAAGGAAAAGATAGTACAGGGGAAACAGCAGTACAACACACAAAATGGTGAACGCAATCAGCGAAACGATTTGTCCTGGGGATACACGTTTCCGTTTTTTCAACACGTGAGCTATTTTCACGATCCTACTCCTTGCGAAACATGCCGAATAAACGCAGCTGGATTATATTTATCACAAATACGATAGTCAGCAGGGTGACTCCGACTGCCGAACCGAAGCCAAGCCTGTTCTGGAGCAGCCCTTCCTGATACATATACCGTACAATAGTCATTCCGATCCCCCCGGGCATGGATTGATTCCAGAATACGTAACTCTCGGTGAACATCGCGTACCCGCCGTAGATGCTTATGGTAAAAACATAGATGGCTATAGGTTTTAACAGGGGCAGGGTTATACCAAAAAACTTTCTGAAAACCCCCGCACCATCAATACTCGCGGATTCATACAGCTCGCTTGGAATAGCCTGCAGCCCGGACATAAAATAAATCATGTTTACCCCGGCCCAGCGCCAGGTACCGAGCATTACCATCAGGAACATACCGGTGGTATGGTTGAGCATCCAGCGCACAGGTTCACGCCCAAAGCGGGCCAGAATACTGTTTACAAAGGCAACTTCTGTATTCCCGAATAAAAGACGGAACGCAATGCCCGCTACGACAACCGATATGAGTGCCGGCAGAAAAACAACGGAGCGGAAAAAATTTCGTGCCAGCATGAATTTGGAATTAAGGAATACGGCAATAATCATTGGCACGGGAATCAGAATGGCTATTGTCAAAACAGTGTAAAGAGTGCTTGTACGAAGAGCCATGAAGAAATGAACATTATTGAGCCTTTCATAGTTTTTCAGTCCGATAAATTCCCAATTCCCAAAGCCAACTATGTTGTGAAAACTCATTACAACACTGGAAATAGTGGGGTAGAGAAAAAAAACAAAAAATACTACAAGAAACGGTAGAACAAATACATACGGCGCAAGCCTGGTGGAATAAAATATTCCTGTTATTTTTGATAGCGCACGCGATTTCATTGAAACCTCTCAATCGGCTTTCGTCGCCTTCTTGGGTTCTGCCATTATTTTTAGCGCCCATATTCTGGCAGGACACAGTCTTTTCTAACACTATCCACAGGACTCCTCCCAGGAGGAGCCCCGCGGATCGATATGTAAATTGAACACTACTCTTTTACTTTATTTGTTTCTCAATTCTGCGGCGACTTCCCTCAGAGCCTGTGCAGGAGTCCGGCTCTTGTCTTCAAATACCCAGAAGCTGACCGAGTTTCGCACCGCCGTCTGGGCATCTGCCAGAAGTTCACCGGCGTTCGGTGAAGGAATCTGATCCGCCTCGGCAAGTTTGATCAGCATTTCAAAGATGCGCTCGTTGTAAAAATACGGATCCGGCTTAAGGAGCTCAGGACTGTCCCAGACACCTTCCCACCTGGGGGGATCAAAACGCAGGATTTCCCACAGTTTGATATTCGACTCTACCGTAAGCTTCGCAAAGGCATTGAACTTTTTCGCAAGTTCAATATTTTTGGACTGCCTGGTTACAGCAGAACCAGTTCCTCCAATACCACACGAGCGGGCATCCCCCGCGTTCCAGACAGGCATAGGTCGAACGGCGACTTTTCCGGCGATATCGGGCATATAGTTCAGGAAACGGCTCATGTACCAGGTGGGCATGATGAGGGCGGCAAAGCCCCGATTGTTCATGAAGGGCAGAAACTCTTCAGCTGAAGTCATCCCGCCGGGAGCACCGACAGCGATCCCCTCTTCAACCCAGCGGAGCAGTCGTTCCAGAACCTCAATATTAATCCTGCTGTCCATGGTTACGCTGCCGTCAGGTCCCAGATAGTCTCCTCCGCGCTGGACAATCATGGGCCAGAAAGGACGCTGGTCTGCAGTTTCTACAATGGTCATGGGAATTCCCAGGGTATCACGAACCTTCCGCCCGGCGGCCTCGAAATCATCCCAGGTTCTGATTGCTTCGACATCGACTCCCGCCTGATCCATGATTTCCATATTATAGTAGACAACGGTAGCACCTACGTGCAGCGGAAGCCCATACACCTTCCCGTCTTTGGAATAGATATCAAAGCGGGACTGGACAAAGGACTTTCGCACCGGATCAACAACGTCGTTCAGCGGTACCAGCTGAATATCTCCCTTGAGAAAATTGGAGAAGAAATTGATATTAATGTCTACTATGTCCGGAGCGCCCACACCTGCCTGAAAAGCCAGGTTCAGCTGGTTATGCATTTCCACATTCGGGGTGTTGACTACTTCCAGCTCAATCTGTTGATCCGGATACTCCGCATTCCACCTCCTCATGGCATCCAGATAGAAGTCTCCATGGAGAGCATTGAATGTCCATAAAGTCAGTTTGGTCGGCCCTCCCTCAGCCTTGTCTCCCTGGCCTCCTGCAAGCAGGGGGGTGATCATTAGAAATCCGATCACCATCACGACCATCATACGTTTAACAACAGTACGATACATAAAAACCTCCTCGTTGTTTAGAATCATATTTCATGATTCTTTTGGGTAATGTTAGCGGGTTTACCTCTGATGAATCAACAAAACACTACATAAAAAGGATAAACCCGGTTATTTCATCTGTCAAGATCAGTTTTTATAATATATATCAATCTTACAAATGGATCATAGAACTATGAATATCCCGGAGCAAGAACAGCTTCAGGTCCTTGAAATTACCGGATATCAGATTGCATTTTATACATACTCTTTGCATCACCGCAAAGACCGGGAAAGGAGTGGCCTTCATCATATTGCTGTTTCAATTGAATATGCTGTTGCCCTGCTTGCTATTCTTTGCAGTGCAAGGGATTAGAAATCAGCAACGCTCTTTTCACCAGCTGCAGGCCAGGAGCGGATTCTTGGCATCAAACTTGCACATAACAGAGTAGCTTACAAAAACCGGAGACCGCCAATGAACTATGATCTGCTGTTTGCAACGAAGAATACGAAGAAACTGGAGCTGGCCGTTATCGGCGTTCAGGGCTTTAACCACTCCCTCTTTTTGTACGGATCGAGGCACGAAAATATCTCCATACGGATACTCTGCGGGCGAAATGTTCAGAAATGCGTGGATGCTTACCGGTCAATCGGTGTAAACGAGTCCGATATTGTTCACTGCAATTCAGCCGACGAAGGACGTGATGCCTTCCGGGCAGGCAAGTATCTTGTATTCAATGACGTCCCCCTCGCCATGACCATGCCCTTCGATATCGTCATCGAAGGCACCGGCAACCCGGAAGCCTCGGCGGTGCATGTTCTCGCCGCCATCGAAAACCGCAAGCATGTGATCATGGTTACCAAGGAATCCGACTCCGTGGCAGGGCCCCTTCTGGCTCTCAAAGCCCGACAGCAGGGCGTAATCTACTCCCTGGCCGAAGGCGACCAGCCGGCTCTGCTCATTGGACTTGTCTCCTGGGCGCGGGCGGCAGGCTTGAAAATCCTCAGTATCGGCAAATCCAGCGAGTATGACTTTATATATAATGCCGGGGATTCTACTGTTACAGTTCTGGACACCACCCTGTCGGCGCCGGATTTTGCTTCCCTCTGGGATCTTGAAGAGAACGCGGCGGATACCCTGAAGAAGCGAAGCGAAGCCCTCTCTCTTTTCGGTCAGCGCGCCCTTCCGGATCTGTCGGAGATGGGAATTGTCTGCAACCATCTTTCTGATTTTGATCCCGATATTCCGGAGTTCCATTTTCCCGTAGCCCGGACCCTGGAGATTCCGGAAATCATGTCTCCCGCGGGGATGGGCGGTATTCTTTCCGGAAAAATGCGGATCGATGTGGTTAACTGCCTGCGCCGCTCGGATGAGCAGAGCATGGAGGGGGGAGTCTATGTCGTGGTTGAATGTGACGACAGGGAGACCTGGGATGTCCTTCGTGATAAGGGGGTTCCCGTAAGCAGGAGCGGAAAATCCGCCCTGATATACTACCCTGCACATTATCTGGGCTTTGAATCCATTTTCAGCGTTCTTTCCGTGGGACTACTCGGAATGCCCACAAGCTCCAGGGACCCCCGGCCCCGCTACGATCTGGCGGCACGAGCTGTCAAGCAGCTGAAGGCAGGGACCTGCCTGGAGGCCCGGGGGCATCACCATATTATTGACGGTTTTGAAGGTCTGCTGCTTCCCGCGAAGAGCATAGCCGGGAACACCCAGCTTCCCTATTACCTCGCCCACGGCACGGTACTCAAGAACGACATAGAAGCCGGAACCCTGCTGACCATGGATATGCTTGACATACCCGATTCAGCTTTACTGTGGAAACTGCGAGAAGAACAGGACCGGGAATTTCTTGATTAGATCCTGCAGAAATATCTGCACTTTTTTTGCGTCCGCAGGCTCGATCAGCTACACTTTAGCTTATGATCAGCGGACTGCGCAGAATCCGGAAGATTTCCCATCAGCAGGGACCGGCAGAGTATGTCATCCCCGGCTTTAACAGCCGGGTCATCTCAGGTAACGGTCACAATCCGCATCTGCTCCTGCTTGAGGAATGTCACTATTCCGGAATGCTCAGGGATGCACACCACGAACCGATTCCCTTTCACCGCCAGACCGGGGAAGCCTCGGTAACCTATCTGTTATGCGGGTCTCTCAATTTTACAAGCAACGCCGGTGTGCCGGGAGCCCTTGCCCCTGGAAGCTGTCTGTGGATAAGCAGCGCCGGTGAAGAAGATGTTGTATTTGAATCCACTACCCCCCCGATGCAGGAGTTCTGGTCTGTTCACGTACGAGCCAGCGCTCCCCCCGGATTCGGACGAATCCCCCCCTTGAACAGCCATATACCCGCCGACGCGATTCCCCTTCACCGGGGGGAGGACGGCATAATCGTTCGGGTTATTGCCGGAGAGTATGAAGGGCTCCATGGCCCGCTATACGCGCAAACCGGAACCGTGTTGTTCCTGGATGTAAGCATTCCACCGCTTACCCCCTTCACGATCAGCATTCCCGAGCGATACATGGTACTTCTCTACTGTCTCGAAGGATCGGGGCTGAGGGACTTCTCTTCCGGCTCGATAATCCGGAGCTCAGAGCTGATCCGCTACAGCCGCGGCGATGGGATATCCCTGAGCACTGAAACAGAGGAGGTCCGCCTGCTTCTGATCGGCGGCACAGGCACAGCATTGACAGAACTTTGATGGGCGGGCTACAAAAGACAGACCATGCCAACACCCATTAAAACACTACTCGCCGTACTGAGCAAGAACTGGTTTATCGCGGCTATCCTGGCAAGTTTTGCCCTGGGACTTTATCTGCCCCGGGGAGAAGGTCTGCTCAATCCCGGGGGAGCAACTAAACCGCTCCTGATTTTTATTCTGCTCTTTCTTTCCGGCATTTCCATTCCCACCGAACGGATCATAGGAGACCTCAAGGATTTCCGGTTGCACCTCTTTATTCAGGGGGTGATTTTCCTGCTCTACCCCCTTATGACCTGGCTCCTGCTGCTTCTTTTTGGAAGATTTATCGACCCGTCCATCCGAATCGGCATTCTTGCCCTCTCCTGCCTGCCGTCGACCATCTCGAGCTGCATATTCTTTTCCCAGGTTTCGGGAGGAAACACTACTGCCGCAGTTTTTAACGCGGCGGCATCCAACATC
>Ga0334898_1004262_pt1 | contig 10805 bp, 8 predicted proteins | sample GraSluR3_MG_10_FD_207228 | JGI IMG/M metagenome (GOLD analysis project Ga0334898, IMG submission 207228) | Sludge microbial communities from methane-producing bioreactor in Wageningen University, Netherlands - Granular Sludge_3_08-R3 | ecosystem: Engineered > Bioreactor > Anaerobic > Unclassified... | reverse complement strand
AATGGGAAAAATTGCTGCTCAAACTGCAGATGGCTCAGAAAGCTGGTTACAGCAACGCCGTGACATTTGAGTTTTCCCATTTCATGAGTCCACAATCTGCATATCTGCAGGCAGGACACCTGTTTAACAGATATACAGAGTATTTAAGGAATTACCATAAAAAGGATTAAGATGGATTTTAAACAGTTGGCTGGTCTTTATAAAGACGAGTTGTTAGATAATGTGATACCTTTTTGGACAAAGTACTCTCCCGACAACCAGTTTGGGGGTTATTTCACATGTCTGGAAAGGGATGGAGAAGTTTTTGATACAGATAAATTTATTTGGCTCCAGGGTCGTCAGGTTTGGATGTTTTCCATGCTTTACAACCGAGTGGAAAAGAGGCAGGAGTGGCTTGATATGGCCATTATGGGAGCAGAGTTTCTTAAGAAACATGGCCACGATGGTAATTTCAACTGGTATTTTTCTGTTACCAGGGACGGGAAACCATTGGTGCAGCCATATAATATTTTTTCCTATACATTTGCAACCATGGCTTTTGCGCAATTGAGCATTGCAACAGGAAATGACGAGTATGCTCAAATTGCAAAGAAAACATTTGATCTTATCATTGAAAAGCAAGACAACCCAAAGGGTCAGTGGAACAAGTTGTATCCGGGTACAAGGGAGCTAAAAGGATTCTCTTTGCCCATGATACTTTGCAACCTGGCATTGGAAGTAGAGCATTTGATAGACAAAGAGCTTATAGATAAAACCATAGATATATGCCTCCATGAGGTTATGGATGTGTTTTACCAAGAGGAAAACGGACTTATCCTGGAGAGTGTGACTCCTGAGGGCAAATTTTGTGATTCGTTCGAAGGGCGTCTTGTAAACCCCGGCCATATATTGGAGGCCATGTGGTTTATAATGGACCTTGGGGTAAAACTGAGCCGCAAGGATATTGTTGATAAGGCAGTGAAGATAGCGCTCAATGCTGCAGAATATGGCTGGGACAAAGAGTTTGGAGGTATTTTCTACTTCATGGATATCAAAGGGTATCCTACCCAACAGTTGGAGTGGGACCAGAAGCTTTGGTGGGTCCACATTGAGAGTGCCATAACCATGCTCAAGGCATACCAGCTTACAGGCTCAAAGGAGGCTTTGGCCTGGTTCGAAAAAATACATACCTATGCATGGGATAAGTTCAAAGATAAGGATCATCCGGAGTGGTTTGGTTACCTGAACAGGAGAGGGGAGGTATTGCTTTCTCTCAAAGGGGGCAAGTGGAAAGGATGCTTCCATGTCCCAAGGGGGTTGTACCAGTGCTGGCAGATTCTTGATAAACTTAAATAAATGAAAAGGATATGACCAAAAGAATTACAATATTTATCATGATAATGCTGCTTGTGTTCACAGGCGGCATTCTCTCTGCTTATACGGTAAAAGGAAGAGTGTTTTCTGGAAACCAGCCGATTGCCGGAGTAGTGGTTACCGATGGCAAAAATTTCGCAGTGACGGCTTCCAACGGCAGGTATACCCTGGAAGTTTCTGAAGAGGGGAGGTTTGTATACGTTTCACTTCCATCGGGGTATACTGCCCCTGTGTCGGAGGGAGTGGTCAAGTTCTACAAACAATTTAATCCAAAGGTGAAAAGTTATGACTTTGAACTTATAAAAAAGGATGGTGATGATACAAACCACGGTTTTGTTGTGGTTGCCGACCCACAGATTTATGCAGCAAAGGAGTTCCCTCTGCTAACGGAGGGCATCGATGATATCCGCAGGACTGTATCGGAATATCCGGTTCCTTTCCACGGGATTGGTGCCGGAGACCTGATTTCCCATGACCATAAACTCTATCCGGAGTACAATAGTGTGATGTCCAAAGCCGGAATCCCTTTTTTCAACGTGATGGGCAACCATGACATGGTGGTTTACGGACGTTCGCATGAAACCTCCTTCCATAAATATGAGGCGGTTTACGGGCCACACTATTATTCTTTCAATGTAGGAAAGGTCCATTATGTGATGCTCAACGATAACTTCTTTATAGGAAGGGACTATTTTTACATTGGGTATATAACCGAAAACCAGCTTGCCTGGCTGGAAAAAGACCTCTCTTATGTTCCCGAAGGGAGTACCGTTGTAGTAACCATGCATATCCCCACCTCGGTTTCGGAACAGGACCGCAAGAGTTTCAATTACCAAAAGGCAGGGAGCACAATGGCCAACCACAGGGGGCTTTACAAGATACTGGAACCCTACAATGCACATATTATTTCGGGCCATACGCATACAAACCACAATGTGTTGATAAGGGAGAACCTTTTCGAACATGTGACGGCAGCCATGTCGGGTGCCTGGTGGCAGGGAAGCCTTTGTACCGACGGAACACCCAAAGGGTACGGGGTCTATTTTGCAAATGGGGATTCCCTTAGCTGGTATTACAAAGCTACAGGTAAACCAAAGGATTACCAGATGAGGGTCTATACAGGAGAAGATGATGAAGCTTTCAAAGGGTACATTGTTGCAAATGTATGGAACTGGGACCCTTCATGGAAAGTATATTTATACGAAGATGGAGCTTACTCTTCTCCCATGGAGCAGTTCGAAGGTTACGACCCTATGGCAAGGGAGATGTACTCCGATAAAGATAAACTGGAACACAAATGGATTTGGCCTTCGGTATCGGACAAGTTTTTCCGGGCAAAACCTAAATCCGTAAACTCCTCCCTATCGGTGGTTGCAACCGACAGGTTTGGTAACCGTTATGAGCAGAGCTTGCCCCACCGCTCCCATTATGATGTAGTGGTTGTAGGCGGAGGTGCCAGCGGTACTGCTGCAGGCATCAAAGCTGCCTCCATGGGTGTAAGGACTCTAGTGATAGAAGAGCATGAGTGGCTCGGAGGCATGCTGACCTCTGCAGGGGTGAGTGCAACCGACGGTAACCATAAGCTAAGGGGAGGTTTGTGGGGTATATTCAGGGACTCCCTGGAAAATTATTATGGTGGTCCCGAAGCTCTCAACACAGGTTGGGTGAGCCGCACATTGTTTGAACCTTCGGTAGGCAACCGCATTTTCAAGAACATTGCATCAAAATATCCTAAACTGTCGGTTTGGTTCAACTCTGTGGTGCGGTCAATGGAAAAGCAGCAAAACGGTTGGAGCCTTACTGTATCAAACGGGGCCGGCAAGAAAAAGATTACCGCTTCAATAGTGGTGGATGCCACCGAACTTGGAGATATTGCTGCAAAAGCGGGAGTAAGGTACGACCTGGGAATGGATTCCAGGCTGGTTACCGGGGAGTATATCGCCCCAGAGCAGGAGAATGACATTATCCAGGACCTTACATATGCTATGGTACTCAAGGAGTATGACCGGGATATGACCATACAGCGTCCGGCAGGTTATAATCCTTCGCTGTTCTACTGCTCGACCATCAGTAAGAAATGCACCAATCCAAAAGAGGAGAAACGTTTGTGGAGTCCCGAGATGATGATAACATACGGGAAGTTACCCAATGGCAAATATATGATCAATTGGCCCATCGAGGGGAATGATTACTATCTCAATGTTGTGGAAATGAGCCGGGAAGAGAGGGTTCGTGAGCTCGAAAAAGCCAAGCAGCACTCGTTGTCGTTCCTTTATTACATACAGACAGAACTGGGGTTCAAGAATCTGGCCCTGGCCGATGACGAATTCCCAACCGACGACAAATTCCCCTTTATACCTTACCACAGGGAATCACGGAGGATTGACGGGGTTGTGCGGTTTACCCTGGACCATATCAAGGACCCATATGCAAACAACAGTACATTGTACCGTACAGCAATTGCGGTAGGGGATTACCCGGTGGACCACCACCACACTAGGTACCATGGATGGGAAAACCTGCCCGATCTCCATTTTTACCCTGTACCCTCATACGGGCTTCCTTTGGGAACCTTGATTCCCAAAGAGACCGAAGATTTGATCGTGGCCGAAAAGTCAATCTCTGTCACCAACCTTGTGAACGGAACAACACGACTGCAGCCAGTGGTGTTGCAGATAGGTGAGGCGGCGGGAATACTTGCCGCACTTGCTGTTAAACAAGGCAAAAAGGTGAGGGATGTCGCCGTTAGGGATGTCCAAAGAGGTGTGCTGGATGGTAAGGGATATATCCTTCCATACTTGGACCTTGCAACTGACCATCCAAATTTCAAGGCTTTGCAAAGGATAGGGGCCACCGGGATCATGAAGGGTACAGGCATGAATGTTGGCTGGGAAAACCAGACCTGGTTCCATGCCGACTCCACCATAACCAACAGGGAGCTATTGGAGGGTGCTTTGCCCTTTTATATGCCCCAATATACTGCTGCCGACGCTGCTTCTGTTTTTGACCTTCAAAAGGATGTTTCCCTGACAGATCTTGCAAAAATGTTCTCATTTGCCGACAATGGTAAAACCAGTGCACAATTTTTGAATGCATTCAATGAGGAGTGGAAATCCCTCGGCCTTTTGGATTATGATGCAAAAAGAGCGTTGACAAAGTTGGAATGTGCGGTTTTGATCGATAAATTCATGGATCCGTTTGGCCGTTACAACGTGGGTCATAAGGGAGAATTGTTGCCATTGTTGGAGCAACACCGGCAGCTTGTGGATGGTAATCACCCGGCAGCGAGGTATACCGGCAGGATACTTGACAATGGCGATGGCTCAGTCTCATTTGACTGGAGCGGCACTTATTTGGAGGTTGCTTTTACCGGCGGATACCTTGCAATTAGGGTATCGGATACCAAAAAGAACTACTACAACCTCTTTGTCAACGGAAAACAGCAGGGAGTTGTAACCACCTTTGGCAAAGATTCGTTGATTGTTCTTGCAAAAGGGCTGGAAAAAAAACAGAATATTGTCAGGCTCCAGAAAAGGACCGAGGCAGAGCAAGGCAAAACCACAATACATGCATTTGAATTAGCTGCCAAAGGCGAATTGGTCCCATATGACCCGGGCAGGACCAGGCACATTGAGTTTATCGGCAACTCAATAACAGCAGGGTTTGGTACCGAAGGCCTTTCCAAGGACGAGCCTTTCAAACCGGAAACAGAGAACTGCAATCTTGCATTCGGTGCCATCATATCTCGCTACTTTAACTCCGACTACACATTCATTGCCCACTCAGGCTGGGGTGCTGCAAGAAACTATGGCGACACTGCAAGGGTTTCAAAAACCTCCATGAAAGACAGGATGATGCAAACCTTTGATATGTACCCTCAACCCCAATGGAGCTTCAATGGTTATACTCCCGACCTTGTTGTGATAAACCTGGGTTCAAATGATTTTTCTACTAAACCTCATCCTTTGAAAGAGGAGTTTATGGCCGCATATGATATAATAATCAAGAATATCAGGACAAAATACGGTAACGTTCCGGTACTTTGTGTAGCTCCTCCGTTAAGGGGAATGGCCTTTGAATATATCAAGGAGTATTGTGACAAAGCCAATGATCAAAATCTGTTTTTCACAGCCTACCTGGCGGGTGTTCATAACCGCGACAGCGACCTTGGTTCGGTGGGACATCCAAATTACAATGGGCAAAGGAAAATAGCCCAAAACCTGATTCCTTACATCTCTACAATCACAGGATGGCCGCTGGAAAACAAACCTGTCGAATAAATTGATAAGCCCGGAGATAACACCCCGGTTTTAGTACAATTAAGAGCCTTAATATACTGCAAAGTTTACTCTACCTGCAGATATGTTACATATTCCGGAGCTTAATCAGTTTATTCTTATATTTGATAAAAGAATTTTATTGTAATTATGAAATCTCAATTATCGTTTACAAAAAAATTCTGGACAGAGCCATTTAAAATTCATATTATAATGTTCTACCGGTTTAAAAACAAAAACTTTATTCTATTGATAGCTAATCAATGTAACTATAAATTAAAATATCCTATTATCTCATCCCCGTCTTGATCATAAGTAATAAGAAAAATTCTTTGCTGAGCCTCATCAATGGTAAATCTATATATGCCACCATTAATTTTATAGGACTTTATAGGATTGCCTTCCCAATCATAAACGTATATAAAATCACCACAACGATGTTTTTTATGATCTTTAAGCGTTTTTCCAGAGAAGATCAAATAGATATAATCATCGGTAGTATGAATATTCCAGAATCCCACAAAAGATTCATCTGATGTAGTATAACTATTGTCTTTTCGTTTAAGTAGTGTTGGTGGTAATAAGCGGATCTCCTTGTCTAGGCTTATTTTATTTCCACTAAGAGAGAATATTTCAATTATTGCACCCGCAAAAGTCGCTGATACTAACTTTGTGTGATCAGGTTTTATATCAACTTCATGTGACCCAGTAAATAATGCATTTCTTACAATACTACTATCATTTATTGCATTGAAATTTGGGTAATGTGTGTATTTACCAATTTGTTTTCCTGTTTCGTCCTGTATAATAAACCTAACGCCTTTTGTGGGTACTGTTATGAAACCCCTCTTATAAGGCACAATTTGAAGAAATCCATTTGCTCCCTCAATTTGTATTCGTTTGAAAGGTATTCTGTTTCCAACAAAATCACTTTCATAGTAATTAACCACAAGTTGTTGTCTGTCGTAAACACACAAAGTATCTCCAAGGAAGAAAAAATTAACAGTCATAGGGTATTCGCCTGCCCCTCTACCTCTTGGTGCAATTCCTGCTACATATTCTCCGGTGTTTTTATTAAAAAGCTGTACAAGGTTATTTTCATCAGATGATTTGAACAATAAATAATCCTTGTAAACTTGCATGTAAAATATTTGAGCAAGAGGTTTGTCTTTGTGAATATACTTTGGAGTTACTGATAATTCCTGCTTAAATATAGGCATTGTGTACGTTTCTGAATCTGCACTATCTTTTGAGTTGCATGAAATTAGCACTAATGAAAATAATAATATTAGACTTTTTTTCATTATCCTTACGGAATTATTTTAAATTAGTAAAATGGTTTTAAAAACACTATACATGATAAAAATAGATGTTTATCATGTATAGTAAAAAAATGATTATCGAATCTCCCATATTTTATGTTTGATTCGTAATTGAATCAATCATCACTTCCAATTTCGTACCCACAGGCAGGGCAAATTCCCCTTGTTAGTGTTCCGTTACCAGTTCCACCCAGCCCTTCAAAAATAGAACCACAATTAGGACAAATTGCACAACAATCATTTACAGTGGCACCATCACATTTGCCCCAAACACCTTCTTCTGCATAGGCTTTGATAGCAGCACCCCCGATCAATAATGCGAATGCAATAAAGAATACTTTTTTTTTCATACATTAAAGTTTTAAAATTAATAATTAAAACCGCTATTTAATAGCGTGTTTTTTCTTATTTTATAAAATTTGATGTGGTTTAATTTTTCGGGCAGCTTCTTAATGCATTTTTTAAAAATGTTCTATGACAAATATCTATATATAATTTAAGTTTCGCAAGTAAAAATTTTGCATAAAAAAAGTTCGTTGTTTTTTCATATACACAAAAGTAAACTTTTATGCTTAACCTTGTGTCCTCGCTAAGTTATACATTCCAGAACCACCTCGGGGGCATATCACGCACCAGCAGGCGTTACGACTACCGCGGCAACCTGCTTTGTGAGCACGAGGGCCACCAGGCAGGGGCCCCGGCAACTCCCGATACCAAATCCACTACATACACCTACGACAGCAGGGGCCGCATGCTCTCGCAAACCACAACGGTAAACGGGCAGCAGGCAGCTGCGGTAGCCTATGGCTACGACAACCTGGGCAAGCCAGTATCCCAAGGCTACGGCAATGGTGTGCAGGAGACGGTGACATACAATGTGCAGGGATGGATGCGCTCCAAGGCCGCCACCAAGGCAGGGGCAAACATCTTCAACATGACACTCAGGTACCACGACCCCCTGCATGCCGCGGCAAGGTACGGCGGGGAGATAGCCGAAATGCAATGGCAGCACGGGGCAGGGACCGGAAACGCCTACGCATTTGCATACGACAACCTGGGCAGGCTGACATCATCCACACGCCACGCCGGAGGGGTGCAGTTGCTATCCTACACCGAGAGGGACCTGGCATACGACCGCAACGGCAACATCACAGCACTAAAACGCTACGGTAGCAACGGGGGAGTGCCGCAGGACAACTTCTCGTACAGCTACAACGGCAACAGCCTGGCATCCATTACAGGATCCATAAGCGCGGCATACTCCCATGACCAGAACGGCAACATGACCTTTGACGGGAGGAAAAATTTGCAAATAAGCTACAATCTGCTTAGCTTGCCTCAAACTGTAAACCAGGCGGGTATGCAAGTGGCCAACTACTACAACACCACAGACCACCTGGCAAGCATAAGGGTGATCACGGACCAGGCGGGAACAGTGGCAGAGCAGAACGACTACTACCCGTTCGGGAAAAGGACAAACACGGGTGAACAATACCTGCTCATGCCCGCAAACAGGTACAAGTTCAACGGAAAGGAACTGCAGACAATAGCTAACATGGAATACCTGGACTACGGCGCCAGGTTATACGACCCGACGATAGCAAGGTGGTTGACGAGGGATCCATTGGCAGATGATTATTACTCTTTATCTCCTTATGGATATTGCGCAGGGAATCCAATCAAATATATTGATGTTAACGGTGAATTTATTGGCACCATTATTGGAGCCGTTGTTGGTGGAGTTACCGGGGCGTATGACTCTTACAAGAAAGGCGGTGATGTATGGGCAGGTGCTGCAGAAGGTGCTGTCTCTGGAGCAATAGCTCGAGCAACCATTGATTTAGCAGTTGCGGCTACAGTTGCCACAGGAGGCGGCACTTTGGGAGGTGCTTTGAGTAAAGGTCTTCAAGCGGCTAGTAATTCTACAAAAGCATTACAAGGTACCATGTCTAAAAATATTAACGAGACTGCTAAAACCTTAACAAAAATGGGAGCCGATGAAAAAACAATAGAAACAGCCATTAATAAAATTTCAACGGGCATGAGTGAGGCAGGAGTGAATACAATAAATACAACAAATACGGTAGCAGCAGGGACTAGCATAGTTACCGAATCCGTGATAAAAGCAGGCCAGAAGAATAAGGAGAAAAAATGATGAAAAAAATCATAAAATTATTTTTCATTTTAGGCATTGCTTTTTGGGGCTTTGGTTTATTGTATAGTTTTTCAAATCTTATCGCTTTAAATGGTTTCGGGGACGTTTTTGAGATGAATGACGCTCGAAATGCAAAAACAGAAATAATCAGAGACTCAATAGATATTAATATATTATACACATACCAAGTCGAGGGAAAGGTGTATCAAGACAATTATAAAATGTTTGTAGATTATTTTGAACAATGTGGCATTGATACCATTGTAATTAAATACAATAAATACTTTCCTATGGTTAACTTTATTGATGGTATTCCGTTAAAAATCAGAAAGCAAAAAACAGGTATTTTTATATCTACTTTTTTTATATTGTTTCTTATTTTACTTTGGAAATTTAGCAATAAAGATAAATGGATTAAAATATACGAAGAAGCTGGAAATAGGCCTTGGCTATATCCAGATAACAAAACAATCAAAAGTCCATACAGTCGATTTGTGAATAGATTGTTTAAGAAATAGCATAGAAGAGGGCGGCTGAAAAGATATTTTTGGTCCCCCTCTTTTTCTTTCCTAAGCGACCATCTTGTCTGCAAATTGTAAATATTCTAAAAACAATAATAGTTTATTTTACTAAAAGTGTATTTATTTTTCTTTACAGGGCAAGATAATTTAAATTCAGAATTGCAAAAGTGTAATTATAGATGCGCAATGATGTTGAAAAACAAGCTATAATGTGTTGTTTTATTTGGACATGGTATTTTTTATATTTAAATTCACTGGGGAAATAAAAATTTATTATATCATGAAAAAATCAACTTACTTTTTCAAAAATTTAGTCACATCATTTTTTCACTTTAGGAAAGCTTTAGTGGCCCTTTTTTTTGTCGCGGCATTAATAATAGCAATATGTTCATGTAAACCGGAACCTAATCCCGACGATGATTTGATCGTGTCCATAGAGATTGGTAATAACTATTAATATTTTAATTATGCAATGAGGCGATTTTTCCTTTTTACCATAACAGCACTCCTTCTTTGGGGTTGTGTAGATTGGAGGCAACTGAGTATTATTCCAATATTACCCAGCATAGGCTTGATAATTAAATTTTAAAATTGGAGGATGTGAGCACTCCAAGATTTTAGATATTTGACTAATCTACTTTTTATGAATGAGCGTTTGTATAATATTTCAACAACAACAGTTAAGGTTGTGTTATTGAGTGTTGCTGCATTTGTTTTGATACAGTGTAAAAATGAAACCTGTACTACTCATGCCATTCCGGTTATTGATATAGAAGAGGGATTGAATAAGGGGGGGGCAGTAATGTTAAGTGAACTGTGTAGTTCACTAGAGTATATACCTTTGCAAACAGAACCCAATTCAATAGTTGGTAGAAGACCTAATATAAAGACATCGGGCAATTTATTTTACATAACATATCTCTACAGTGATAATTGTCTGGTCTTTGATTCTAAGGGGGTTTTTAGAAATATTATTGGACAGAAAGGTAATGCAAAAGGGGAATATACACGTATAAATGAACTTAATATTGAAGAAGATAGATCTAATATTAGCTATTCCGGCGATATGGGACCACTGTTCCGGAGCATAGGGTACCAGTTACAGTTTTTACACTCTCATGGCAAATTTGCATAAATTTTTTTAAGTTATTATTCTCTCAGTGATTTTTTTGATTTT
>Ga0334898_1004257_pt1 | contig 10808 bp, 10 predicted proteins | sample GraSluR3_MG_10_FD_207228 | JGI IMG/M metagenome (GOLD analysis project Ga0334898, IMG submission 207228) | Sludge microbial communities from methane-producing bioreactor in Wageningen University, Netherlands - Granular Sludge_3_08-R3 | ecosystem: Engineered > Bioreactor > Anaerobic >... | reverse complement strand
GGGTATTGCCCCGCCAGAGATGAATCGCGACCGTGACAGCCACACCTATCAGTTCGTTCACCCATAGGGATGGTGCTCCAAAGGAAATGTGTTTCAGGCTATATACGACCAGGGTTGCCATCACCGCCGGGGGTAGTACCTTGCCAAGAAGGAGTATCGTCTTGGGAACAGGTTTGTTCTTGTTTCCAAACAGCAGGAATGGAACTGCCCTTGTGGATAGGGTCGCCAGTGCCGTGATGAGCACGATAAGGAAGGAGTGGAGTGGACTCATGCGTGTTCCTCCAGCATCCTTCGCAACACCAGCAACACAGCGACCGTTACCATCAAAGCAGGAAGCAAGAACCCATCCGGACCGAAAAGCAGCAGGGAACCGATTGCACATATGCTACCCACGATGGCAGGCAAATGGTGCTTCGCGGTTTTCCATTGTTCAACGAAGATCACCGTAAATAGGGCTGTCATCGCAAAATCTATGCCTGTTATGTCGAATGCGACCACCGAACCCAGTAGCGCTCCCACGGTTGTACCGATCACCCAATAACTCTGATCAAGCAAGGTGATCCAGAACGAGAGACTGTCCCGATCTTCCTTGGATCCGACTTCCCCAAGACCACACAATAGCGCATAGGTTTCATCAGTCAATCCGAATACCATGTAGAATCCCCGTTTGCCCATGGCCTTGAATCGATCAATGAAGGAGAGTCCGTAGAAGATATGACGGGAATTGACCAAAATGGTGGTGATCGCCACCGTAGTGAGTGGAGCTTGTTGGGTAAGCAGTCCAACCAGTACGAACTGCATCGAACCGGCGAATACGAATATGCTGATCCCAGTGGCCCACAACCAATGGTAGCCGGTCTTCACCAACAGCAATCCGAAGGCCATGCCCAACACACCATACCCCATCATCACTGGGATGGTGCGGATGAAGGCCTGCTTGATGAAGTGTTTGAAGGGCATGAAATTCTGCTCCAGTTTACTTGAATGCCTCGTTGTACCACCTGTATCCGATGGTGTCAACACGAATGTACACTGGTATTCTCCGGTACTACATGGTACGATTTTCCATCGGGATATCTATACTGTGACTCCCACGCGGCCCGTGAAAGGAGTGTGACGGTATGGAAACGAAAAATTCACCAATCCGGCTGCTGTTTTCGATAATCGGAGCAAGCCTCCTACTGACGATGGGTCTTTCTTGTGACCTCTGGTCATCCCAGTCTCCCGACCAATACATCACTTTCCTTCCCGAAGACAGGGAATGGGAAATGTCCCTCCTCGATCCCGTATCCGAATGGGAGGGAACGGGGGAGGACAAGCCCGAGTGGCAGTTTTCCGAATTGTCTGAAGACTACCCCGCAGACAACCCCTTGGGATTCCATATCTTCCCCCAACACGATTCCGATGGCAGTAAAAGTGCCGACATCACCTATTTGAAGGATTTGGGAACGGATTTCAGACTCGATTTCACCTTCAGACCGCTTGGAACCGAGTGCCTTGGTCCACATGTGGAATTGATGGGTTCGGATGGTATGGTGAAATTGATCGTCACCTCGATCGAAGACACCGAATCCTCCAAAGTCAAGATCATATTGGAGGTACTTGAGCGCACCTCCACAGACACGTATGCCTTCACTTCAATTCACAGAGTTGAAAGTGCCGGTGTGGACAGCTTCAATCCTGCCTTATGGTATACCCTCTACATCGATATGGAATCCGGCAATAATGTGACGATCGATATCGACGAGCGTGATGGCAATGAAGATTCCTATGATGACGATATCTTGGAATTCTCACATCTTTTGTTCACTGAGTCCGTATCCCATTCCTTTGAAGATCCCGTGTTCAGGTCCCCATGCGCTGCTTTGGAATGGGCAGGACTAGGCAATCCCAACAACTACTGGATTGGCGATATCCACTACCGCGATTGTTCGGATGGAATCTGGCCCGATCCGCATACACTGTAGTAGAAATATTGTCCTCTTATTGGCGATTGACATTTCCCAAACGTTACAATATATTTAACATAACATTAATTGTAATGTCAGTAGGGAGACACTCCATGGAAAGTAAAAAACCTATGATACGACTGGAAACCGAGAAGCAACTGCGAATCTACACGTTGCCCCTACGGCAAAGAATCCTGAGAACCATGAGGATCATCGGCAAGCCGGTCACATCGAAACAGATCGCCGACAAATTGGGTATCGTTCCATCTTCGGCACGTCACCATATGATGAAGTTGAAGGAGATCGCACTTGTCGAACACGATCATTATGAGACGATCAACGGTATCAAGGCCGATTACCTTGTGGCTGCCGATGTGAACGTCTCCATCGGTACCGATATTGACGATCCCTTGACCACTGAACGTGAAACGGCATCCCAAGTGATGCTTGCGGAGATTGCGAATCGTTTCATGTCGACACTCACGTCAAGAAGGGAGAAGGCTTCTGCATTTCCCCACAGGTTTTTTGGCGACCTGTTGGGAGGTATCGCGCATTTGAGTGATGAAGATGCCGAAAAGCTGTATCTGATGGTGAGGAACTTCCTGGATGACCATTCCCTTCCGAAAAAGGAGAACGAGAACCCTTGGGAGTTCGCGTTCCTTCTCTACGAAGCCAATTGACATGCGCAAGTTCGCCGCCATCTGGATCACCAGTTCATTTGCCCTTGGCGTCACCCTTCCTGTCATCAACATGATGATATTGGAAAAGGGAGCATCCCTCTCCTCCTTGGCACTCTTCATGGGCTTATTTAGTGCTGTCATCGTCGGAACAGAAGTTCCAAGCGGGATGGTGGCCGATAGATTCGGACGCAAGACGGCCTTTCTCCTCTCGAAGTTGTTCACCGTTGTCGGGTCGCTTCTTCTGGTGGCGGGATCTTCGGAAGTGCTGCTTGTGTGCGCAGTGGTATTTCTTGGACTGGCCCGATCCTTCGTCTCCGGATCTTTCGAAGCACTTACGGTCGATTGGCATATCGGTGAAAATGGTATCGATTCGTTGCACAAGATCACCACCCGTATCTCGGTATGGGAAACCATCGGACTCTCTTTGGGATCGCTGAGTGCCGGTCTCATTGCTGTAGGTTTCGAACGGATGGGATTCGCTGGCAATCGGTACAACGGGAATTTCATCGTTTCCGGTCTCTTGCAGCTTTTTGTAGTGGTAATGACCCTTATGTGGATCGCGGAACCGAATGCCAAAACATTGGAAGAAAAGTCCCGAAAATCACGTACGGGAATGTTGGTGCATCTCAAGGAAAATCGGTTACTCCTCTCCCTATTGATCCTTGCGTTCGCCCTTGGATTCCTTCTTTCGGCAATCGAAAAATATTGGCAACCACGCCTGGTGGCTGTGACCGGAACCGAAGATGTCGCTTCGATACTGCTTGGGATTGTCGCATTCATCGGTTTCGCAGGCGCCCTCGGAGGGACGATCTTGGCCGGATTCCTGTTGGATCGGCATCCCAACAGTACGCGAACACTCCTCATAGCGTTCAGGGTGGTGATGGCATTGGGTTTGGTTGCCCTCACCATGAGTGCAAGTCCCACCATTTTCATCGTCTGGTACGGTGGGTTCTATCTTTTGCTCGGTATGGGCTCGGTGGCTGAGCAAACACTCTTGAACAAGACCATTCCTTCAGAAATTCGGGCTTCGCTACTTTCCGTTTCCTCGTTCTTCCTGCAGATCGGGGGTCTGGTCTCTTCTTTGTTCGCAGCCCTATGGATGAACACTCCCTCGGGTGGTATCGACTCACTTTGGATGATCGCATCGGCCGTATTGGTGCTGTCGACCATCGGACTCCTACGTATTAGGAGGAAACAACCGAAGTAGACTCAGATGTTCAGATGCATCGCGGTCCGCATCATATCAACTTGAGCATCGCCAATCCCACTTGCCTTTTTGGTTCCCGTGACGATGATATCCCTCACCTCATCCATGTGCTGCTCATAGTAGGCACGCCGTTCCCTCATTGGATCGAGTAGGGTATTGAGGCTATTGGTGAGTTTCTTCTTACAGGCGACACAACCGATCTTCGCCGTACGGCACATCTCCCATATGTTGTCGCATTCGTCGGGAGTAAAGATCTTGTGGTATTTGCCCACGTTGCAGATCTCGGGGGTTCCGGGGATATCGACGGTGACCCGGGCGGGATCGGTAACGGCCTTGCGGACCTTCTGATCAACTTCCTTGGCCGAGTCGGAAAGATAGACCGCATTGCCGAGGCTCTTTCCCATCTTGGCGTTTCCATCAAGCCCGGCCAGACGTGAGACGGCGCTCAATTTCGCCTGTGGTTCCACTATCGATGTTCCGTACATGCCGTTGAATTTTCTCACGATGCGGCGGGACAATTCGATATGGGGCAATTGGTCTTCCCCTACGGGAACAAGATCGGCATTGCAGAAGGTGATATCGGCTGTTTGGCTCACGGGATAGCCGAGGAATCCGTAGGAAAGATCACTGTATCCGTACTGTTTCGCTTCAGTTTTGATCGTGGGATTGTGTCTGAGCACATTTACGCTCACCAGCATGGAATAGAACACGGTTATCTCGGCTATTGACTTCACCGCGCTTTGCTGGACAATGGTGACCTTCGATGGATCGAGTCCCACCGAAAGATTGTCGATGGTGACATCGTAGATGCTTTCATTCAGGAGTTCGGGATGCTCGAAATGTGTCGTCAATGCCTGGATATCGGCCAAAAGGATAAAGGTGTCGTAGGTATCCTGCAGTTCCGCCCTACTCTTCAGACTCCCCACGTAGTGGCCGAGATGCAATCTTCCTGTGGTTCTATCCCCTGTCAAAATCCGTTTTTTCACCATATCCGTCACTTCAAAGCCCCCCTGCTCGTGATTTCATTCGAGTATACAATACTTCCAAGGTCTTGAGAAAGTGGGTGGCGGTGATGGTTGGATATGCAGATTGCATGAATATCCATACAATCCCATGTTCACACCTCACCCCATTTCCTGTATCATCATGGAAAACACAACAATGGGAGTGGACATGGATCTGAATATTCTCACATCTGGCGAAAAGACCATAGCATTCATCGGTATGGTGCTGTATATGGTGTTGGTGATCATCGTTGGACTACTCTACAGCAAGAGGAACAAAAGTACCGAGGATTTCTTTCTAGGTGGAAGATCCTTGGGACCTTGGGTCACCGCAATGAGTGCCGAAGCATCCGATATGAGCAGTTGGCTGCTCATGGGATTGCCGGGATTGGCTTACCTCTCCGGATTCGCAAGTGCAGGATGGACAGCGATCGGACTTGCCCTGGGAACATGGTTCAACTGGAGATTCGTAGCTTACCGTTTGCGTACCTACAGCCATGTGGCTGGCAATGCCATCACCCTTCCCGATTACTTCTCAAATCGATTCCATGACGAAAAGAAAATTCTGATGATCCTGTCTGCCCTCGTGATATTCTTCTTTTTCATCGTCTACACTTCATCGGGCTTCGCAGCCCTGGGGAAATTGTTCAACAGTCTATTCGGATTCGACTATACTATGATGATGGTAATCGGTGCACTTGTAGTGGTGGTCTATACGATAGTGGGAGGATTTCTCGCGGAAAGTACCGCCGACTTCATGCAGGGCACATTGATGTTCTTTTCCTTGATCATCATCCTGATTGCAGGTGTGGTGGAAGCGGGAGGCCTTGGTGCGATTGCCGCAAGCCTACGGGAACTCGATGGATTCGGTGGCTTGTTCACCAGCCATGACAGGATTACCGGATCGACCGTGAGGGTGTCGTTGTTGGAGATTGCAAGTTCCCTTGCTTGGGGTTTGGGCTACTTCGGCATGCCGCATGTACTGCTCAGGTTCATGGCGATACGTGATGCCAACGAGCTCAACAGGTCGAGAAGAATTGCGATGATATGGGTGGTGGTTTCGCTGGCCGCTGCAGTGTGTATCGGTGTGGTGGGAGTTGCCGCGGTACCAAGATTGCTTGAAGGTGCGTCCCCGGAAACCTTCTCAAGCAGAAGCGAGACGGTGTTTATTGTCATGACCCAATTGCTGGGGCAGTATTCGGGAATACTCGTGGTATTCGTTGGAGTGATCTTGAGCGGAATCCTCGCAGCCACAATGAGTACCAGCGACTCCCAGCTCCTGGTAACATCCTCTGCGATATCGCAGAACTTTTTCAAAGGCGTGGTCAAGAAGGATGCGACCGACCGGCAAGTCCTGTGGATATCGCGAATCACCATCATCGTCGTAGCCATAATCGGTGCATTCCTTGCTGCCGATCCGAATGCTTCGATCTTCGGAATCGTAAGTTACGCATGGGCTGGATTCGGCGCCGCGTTTGGACCGATCATGCTGTTCAGCCTCTTCTGGAAACGAACCACCCTCCCAGGGGCGGTGGCTGGAATGGCTGGAGGTTTCTTGGCGGTGGTGGTCTGGAAGAACGCAATCGCAGCGCTTGGAGGTGTGTTCGCAATCTATGAATTGTTGCCGGCCTTCATATTCAGTTCCCTCTGCATCATTGTAGTGAGTTTGGTCACCTCCGAACCTTCACAAGAGATTCAAGATGAATTCGCACATGCGGTCCTCCCAAGAGGGTAATATTCGTTGGTACTTTCACATTTGGACATGCTAAGATACAGTATCGAAAAGGAGGTGTCTCGATGGCTGAAAAGAGAAAAATCGTAGAGGAATTCAAGAAATTCATCGCACGGGGAAATGTCATGGACATGGCGGTTGGGATCATTATCGGCACCGCATTCACCGCCATAGTGAGATCACTGGTAGCCGACATCATCATGCCGTTCATTGGATTGCTACTCGGTGGAGTGAACTTCAAGAACCTCAAGATCGTGATCAGGGAAGCTACGGAAACGGTTCCCGGTCTTGCGATCACCTACGGCAATTTCATCCAGGCTGTCATCGATTTCCTACTGATTGCGATCGTAGTATTTCTTATTGTCCGCAACATCAACAAATTCAGAGAGAGACGGGAACGGGCTGAGAAGGAACGATTGGCATCTGAAGCCGCGGCGACTCCCGCTCCGGAACCGGTGGTACCGGCAGATGTCGCTCTGCTCACGGAAATCCGCGATTTGTTGAAGAAGAAGGACTGACCGATGACAACCCATCCGTACGGAACGAATGTACTTGTCACAGGGGCGAGTTCGGGAATCGGACTCGCCTGTGCTATTCTATTCGCCAACCGAGGATATCGTGTCTGGGCGGTATCACGTTCGGGTAGGATCAATGGGAAGGACTCGGAATCGATCTTGCCCTCATCAATGGATGTCACCGATGATGAATCGGTCTCAAATGGGATTGAACGGATATGGAATGAAGCGATGGAGACGACCGGTACAGGGATCGGAACTGTCGTCCATTGTGCCGGTTTCGGTATCGGAGGAGCAGCTGAGGACACCCCGCTCGATGCGGTGAAAAGCCAAATGGAAACCAATTATTTCGGTGTCTTGAGGGTCAATCGCACACTCTTGCCACGTATGAGGGAAAGGGGTCCTTCAATGGTAGTGGTTCTTGGTTCCATAGCCGGAAGGCTGGGTATCCCGTTCCAAAGCCACTACAGTTCATCCAAATTCGCGTTGGAGGCCTATGTGGAGTCGTTGAGGATGGAGGGAGCCACGTTCAATCTGCATGCCACGATCGTTGAAGCCGGCGACACGGCCACTGGGTTCACTGGAAACCGTACGATGGCGATTCCCGCCGATTCCCCTTACTCGGATGAAGCAAAACGTGCAATCGGTAAGATGGAGCACGACGAAGCGAATGGATATCCTCCCGAAACTGTCGCCAAAGTGGTCTATGCGGTGGCAAACAGGAAACACCCACCGGTACGTATCGCGGTGGGATTGACCTACAAAATGCTCATGCTGCTCAAGCGTCTGTTGCCTGATCGATTCGCCGAATGGGTACTCACACGAATGTATTTGGGAAGATGATCATCAGTTCATACCTCATATGTACTTGAAGTTTTCGCCTTCAGGAATTTCCCCATGCCTGGTTTGCCCACATATACATCGTCACCCATGATCAGATGACCCCTCAAATAGGTCATCTCTGCTTTTCCTGCGACGGAGAAGCCTTCGTATGGTGTGTAGTTCGCCGCACTATGCACAGAATCGGCACCCATGACCCAGTCCTTTTCAGGATCGAACAGCACAAGGTCGGCGTCGGTACCCACTTCGAGTGAACCCTTCTCGGGATAGAGCCCGAATAGTTTGGCAGGTTCGGTGGAGAGGACCCGAACCAAGTCCGATAGCGACATACGACTCGAGGCGACCGCGAAGGTATGTATCAAAGGCAACATCTCCTCGGTTCCGGGAATTCCGGGAAAAATGGTGCGGCAATCATCGGATGCGAGCTTCTGCTCCCTTGTGAAGGCACAATGGTCGGTGGCGACCACCTGTACTTCACCCGCCACCAGCGCATCTTGGAGCACACGATTGTCCTCTGGATATCGCAGGGGAGGAGTCATCACATACAATGGCCCGTTGGGGCCCTGCAGACGCGAGGCATCAAGCAACAGGTAGTGCGGCGTGGTTTCGACAGCCACCCGAACGCCTTCACTGCGCAATTCCCTCACCGCATCCAAGCCCCTGGAGCTTGAGAGGTGCACCACGTACAGGGGGATCCCCACCTCCTTGGCAAGGGTACCAAGATAACGTATCGCACGATATTCGGCTTCCGATGGCCGGAGAAGGGCGTGGTCGGCCGGCGTGTGGCCTCCCTTGTGGTTCTTGCCGACTTCTTCGATGAGCGTATCGTCCTCACAATGGGCGCTGACCATGATCTTGTGTCTCTTGCATGCTTCGAAGAGTTCTTTCAACCCTTCCATCTCGATCAGGTACCCCACATTCTTGTAGGTGGTGAAGATCTTGATTGTGGTCACACCACGTTCCACCATAGCTGCCAATTCTTCTTCGATACCTCCATGCATGCCATAGACACCTTGATGCAGGGCAAAATCGATGGCCATACCGTGCTCCATGGCTTCTATACGCTCATTGGTAGATTCGACCAAGACTCGTTTCTTGTCGTGGTCGGCGAAATCGACGACTGTGGTCACGCCTCCGAACGAAGCAAGTTTCGAACCTTCGGCGAAACTGTCGGCGGTGACCGTACCACGGGAAACCAAGTGGTAATGGGTATGGGCGTCGATCAAACCCGGCATGACACAAAGTCCCTCGGCTTCAACCACATCGGTGTCGGGTGGCAAATCCTTCACATCGATCACGGTTTCGATCCGAGCTATCTTCTCTCCTTGGATGAGGAGATCTGCTTTCCAGGAGCGATCGGCCTCAACCAACAAACCATTGCGTATGAGTGTGGTGTTCATACACGAAAGCATACTATCGAAGGCGAGACTTGGCAAACTGTTTTTCCCACGTTACATTCGGTATTGGAGGTGTATCATGAAGAGAGACCTGCTCATGATCCTGTTGCTATCGGGTGTGCTTCTTTTCCCGCTCCATTCGGCGGCATTCCATGAATCGCAAATCCAGTACTCAACTCCCAACGAATTCGCATCCTTATTGACCCTAGAGCTCAATGGAAGGGCAACACGTTCCAATCTACTTTTCTCACCGCTTTCGGTACATTCCGCACTCTCGATGACCTCGCTCGGTGCGGATGGTTCCACGAAGATGCAGATGGATGCGGTGCTCGGTCCCCATACCGCATCTTTCGGATCCGATGAGCTATCGATCGCGAATGCAATTTGGATCGATACCCGGTATTCAACGTCCGACGGATTCGTCACGCGAACGGAGCGTCAGTTCTCGGCCGAGGTGGCGAAACTCGATTTCCAACAAGCGCAAAGCGTCGACACGATCAACAGTTGGGTGGACAAGGCGACCAATGGGAAGATCGATTCCATCATCGACCGTCTTGAACCCGATATGAGGATGGTTCTGGTAAATGCGGTGCATTTCCTGGCCGACTGGAGCGATCCTTTCGATCCAAACGATACAAGGGACCGCATCTTCCACAGCCCGAAGGGTGGATACCCCACCCCATTCATGCATGCCGAGAGAACGATGAGCGTTGTGGAGACCGATGGGGCGACAGGTGTGGCCCTCCCCTATGAAGGCGGGAGATTCGTATTCGTCGCCCTGCTTCCTCCTGAGGATGTGGCTCTTGAACAGTGGATTGGGGAACAACACGGACAACTTGTCGACCGATTGTTCCAATCTGTGGCCACGGGTGTTTCGGAACGGGTCGATCTCGCTTTGCCGAAGTTCCTCGACCGTTTCGAGGCCAAGCTTTCAGGTCCTCTGAAGTCGATCGGGATGACCGAACCATTCGACCCCTCCGTCGCCGACTTCTCACGGATGCATGCCGAAGGAAGGAAGGATCTGTTCATCGACGAGGTGTTGCACAAGACCTTCATCCGTGTCGACGAGAAGGGTACCGAGGCTGCGGCCGTAACCGCTGTCATGATGAGGCTCACGAGCATGATGCCCAGTGGAAGACAAATCGTGTTCGACCGGCCCTTCTTCTACTCCATTTTGGATACCAAAACGGACCATGCGCTATTCATCGGAACCATGAGCGAACCGATTGCTCCTTGAACCGGGGCACCTCTACCATCTGAGTTTCGGCAACTTCACCGCACGCACCTCATCCACGCGTCCCACTGTGGTTCCCCGGGGTGCGTCCTTGAGCGCTTGGGGGTTCTCCCGGGCCATCCGACCAAGCTCAATCATTGCTTCGCAAAAGGCATCGAGCGCTTCGGGGGATTCGGTTTCGGTAGGTTCCACCATCAGAGCCTCGTGCACAAGCAGCGGAAAATACATCGTCGGGGGATGGTAGCCTCTG